>Ga0233423_10001944_pt1 | contig 10178 bp, 7 predicted proteins | sample Watercolumn_Mata_FD_180713 | JGI IMG/M metagenome (GOLD analysis project Ga0233423, IMG submission 180713) | Freshwater microbial communities from Lake Matano, South Sulawesi, Indonesia - Watercolumn_Matano_2014_112_MG | ecosystem: Environmental > Aquatic > Freshwater > Lake | place: Indonesia... | reverse complement strand
CGCATGGAAATTCTTGCGTTCAGGCAGGCTGATTGACCCGCTCGGGAATATAAATCGACGGAATGGGCCCGTTGCCCCCGACGTAACACCGGTAAATATCGGATCCGTCTCCGGACTGCCAGGCTGTCATGTAGCCCCGCATATAGACAGCAGCGACGTCCGGGTACCTGTCTTCTGCCCCCAGAGTGGAGTCGCTGATCGTGATCGTTCTGGATCCGGCTTCTCCCTTGAAAAAGTAGCCGTGTATGTCGGAGGCGCGATCCCCGGGTCCCCTACAGGAGAATGCAACGCAGAACCAGCCCTGCCGGTCATTATATTCTTCCAGCACATCAACCGCCGGATCCTAGGCCGGGTTCGTCTGGCCCGGCATATTGCTCGCCTCAAAATTTCCGCCAACCAGGAAGCCGTTGCTGTCGAAGCGCTGGGCGATAATGTCGGTCTGGCCTGTCAGATTGTCCTCCCAGGCCACGACGAACCAGCCGCTGCGGTTCATGCCGACGGCCGGATTTTCCGAATACCCGGTGAGTTGGGCGTTGATCCGGCTTGCAGGTCCCAGGGCTGTGCCTGCCGCATCATACCTCCGCATATAGATGTCCGACTGATGGCCGCTCTTCCAGTTCCAGCACACGGCGAAATTCCCGGAACTGTCCATGGCTACACAGGCGTTGCTGAGCGTTTCGCCCGCATCCGGCTCGCCGGCGATTTCGAAGGCGTCGCCGATCGGTGTGCCGTTCGCGGCGAAGCGTCTCCCGTAGATGTCCTGGCCGCCCATTCCCTTCTCGTCCCAGACAACGACGAAACGGCCCAGGTCGTCCAGGGCCACGTCAGGGTTGAATTGAAAGCCGCTCCATCCGGGGGATGTCACCCTGAAATTGGCTCCTGTACCCGCCGGCATCCCCTTGGGGGTCGCCCGGTAGCCGAAGATGTTGGGGGCCCCTCCGCGGGCATCCACCCATACGAAAACAGCCGCCCCGTACCGACTCATGGCCGATGACGGGTCCAGCTGGTCGGCGGTGCCGGCGTCGTCGTTGAGCCGCCTGTCCTCTCCTGCCAGAAAGCCTGGGACTGCGGACATGGCTGCGGCGAGGAACAGGAAGCAGAACCGGATGCACGATTTCAGAACGATTCTCATGGACAGCCCCTTTCGTGGATCAGATGAATTTTCCGCATCACTTCCGCACTGCTGAAAACAAAATGCGCTTGACCCTGGAGGGATTGAAGCTCCCCGGCAGCGATCTGCCGGGGAATCTTCGATCTGTAAGGGAAAAGACATTTGATTCGCTCGCTTACCCCGGGTCAAAGCCCGGGGCATTCCCCGCAGCGAGCCGCGGGGAATGCGCTCGCTTTCAGATTCATTCGATCTTGACCATTTTTCCGGAAGCGATGAAATCCCCTGTATGGAGGTTGTACAGGTAAATGCCGGATGCCAGGCCGGAAGCATCGAAACGGACGGTGTGTTCCCCTGCTTCAAAACGGCGCCGGACCGGACCCGCAACCTCTTCCCCGGCCAGATTGAATATTCTCAGACAGACGATGCCCGGCACTGCCATGGAAAACCGAATGCTTGTCGCCGGATTAAAGGGATTGGGAAAATTCCGATAAACGACGAAATCGTCCGGAGACCCGTTCCTGGCAGCCTCTACCGCCGTGGCGGTGAAGGGTTTCGAGAACTCCGATGTATTCCCGTCCTCATCCGTGACGGTGGCTGTTATGTTCGGACCTGAAGGCGTGCCGGACCAGGAAAATCCGCCCGCCCCGTCCGCGGTTGTGAATCCTTCGTATATCCTTCCTTCATCCGAGGAGTCTGAGAATATCTCCACCCTGCCGCCCGGGATCGAGGTTCCGGAAACGGGATTCAGCCCGTTCAGAACAGGAGGCGCAAGCTCCAGGTTCGCACCGCCCGCAGTCGAGATGCCCGGCTCCAGGTTGTCATGGATGCTGTTCCCGGTGATGGTATTCTCCGTCGTGTTCGTATCCTGCAGGTGAACGCCGAATCCGTCGTTATAGGCAATCGCGTTTCCCGGTCCAATCATTGAATGGTTCACCCCGGTGTGAATTTCAATACCGCCCCATCCGTTTCCGACCCGGACTTTCTCATCCGGGCAGGTCCCGATGAAATTGCCTTCAATCCGGTTTCCGGCCGTTTCCCCCCCTGTCATGAGAAGGCCGTACCGGCCGTTGCCGGATATGATATTGGCTCCTTCCGGGGTGCCGTCTCCGATTCGGTTGCCTGCAGCGCCGTCGCGTATCCGGATGCCATGTTCTCTGTTTCCGAGGGGATTTTCACCCGACACATCCACACCGATTCGGTTGCCGATGATCAAATTGGAATCGGACTGCGCATTGGCTATGGTTATTCCGTCATATTGATTTCCGGATATAATGTTTCCTTCCCCGCGAACCAGCCCTCCTATCCTGTTTCCGGAGGAGTGGGTCAACAGGATACCATCCGAATTGCCCCATGCCAGCGTGCCGGACGGATCCGTGCCGATGAAATTCCCGAAGACGGTATTATCATTACTGCTGTCGCTCAGGACCAAACCGAAGCCACTATTCCCGGAAATGACGTTGTCCGGACCGATCCTGTTATTGCCGCATCCATGATGGATATGCAGGCCTTCATCGCCGTTTCCCAGAGTATCCAGACCATCAGCCCGGATGCCGATGTAATTGCCCATGATCCAATTATTCCCGGATCGTTCATTGATCCTGATCCCCTTCGAACCGTTTCCTGAAATGACATTCCGGTCCGATTCGGATTCTCCGCCGATGATGTTCCGGGATCCCTGGGTGATGCAGATGCCTGTGCCACCGCGTCCGAAACGTCCGTTGCCCGTCGCATTGGTTCCAATAAAGCACCCGGAAATACGGCAGCTGTCGCTTGCATACATCATAATCTGATCGTATTGGAATCCGTGTATGACCAGGCAGTTCAACACCACCCGTCTCCGTGCGGAAACGTTGAATCCGCTCTCGTCCCCGGCCAGGCTGCCGTCGATCACGATTTCAGGGCCGTACGGATTCGGGTCTCCCCCGATGAATGCGGCCTGCGTGGCCCCGTCGATCAGGGTCCCGTCATCCCAGATCAGGTTCCGCATCTCCGTCAAGGGCCTGATGGTCCATGTTCCCAAAACCGCATCGTACCCGGGATCCGTCTCGGGGATCGCGAACGCAATTGTATCGGGACCTGAATCGTTCACATCCGCATCCATCATGGCCTGGCGCAGGGACCCCGCGCCCGAGTCGCCGGTGTGCGTCACGATCAGGATGCGCGCAGAAAGATCAGGGATGATTAAAAACAGGACAAAAGTGATGTTGACCCATCGAGCCGCGTTCTTCATAGCAATTTCTCCTCCCGTGATCCCTGTAATCAAGGAAAATAACGGAACTCAGATGTCAGATTTCAGATCAACGGTCTCAGATCGAATATCCGAACCCGTTGCACGGTATGTCCGACCAGAACATGAGGAATGGATCATACTGTCCGGGCGTCAGAACAGCCCGACCGAAAGCCCGATGCGGAATCCGTACCCGGAAAGATCCACTTCCGCATCGCGGACGTTCCGGAAATATTCGGGATCTACAGGCGCCTCTTCCAACAGCTCTATCTCCTGATACCAGTTGCCGGTATCGTCGGAACCCGCGACATGATGCAGCCTTTGGAATGCAAACAGCCGGCCGTCAGGCAAATATGAAGTCAGGTCGTACCAGGGGTTATCGCTGGACCCGCTTCCCTTGAAATGCGACGCGGTCAGCGTCCTGGCGGATATTTCGAATACGAGTGAAAGGGACCGGGACAGCCTGAATTCCAATCCGGCTGCGGACTGCAAGCCGATGCCGCTCCCCTCCGCCGAGAATTCCGTGATATTGAACATCCCTGAATAGGAAAAGGTATTCTTCAGCGTGCGCCTGTCGGTCAGGCGGACCGGGCACCACACAGGTCCGCAGGATGCATTCATCCTGAACCTGGACCAGAGCGGGATGCCGTAATGGAGATGAACAGCAACCGGTAAAGCTGAAACGCTATGATCACAGGTTTCATCGAACGTCTGATCGTTCTCGAAAATCCACAGCTGGTTGCCGTTCCCGGCTGCCCTCAGGTAACCTGCACCGAATCCCAGGGCCAGGCGGCCGTTGAAAGAATACCGGATCTCCAGATCCGCGCCCATGCCTGCGTGAAAAGCCTCCAGCCTGCTCCGGAAAGCCTGCGGTTGAACCTGCATGGCGACCGCCTTGTCCGTGTAATATTGATTGATCCCGTTCAGAGCGTCATTGATGTCCCCGAAACGCATCCAGCCTGTGCCGCCGAGCAGGGTCAGGAACCACCTGGGTTCGCCTGCATGCAGGTGATAAGGAACAAAGAATAACATAAAAAGAAAGCAGCGAGAAAATTGACTGCGAAGCGAACCGGACATCGATTCCTCCCGCCGTTTCATCCCCGTGACTGAAAGAAGCTCACATCCAATTGTCACGCTTTCCACTGATATTTTACCAGATCAATGCATTCGTCCGCGCCGAAAGCCACGCCCTCTGCCTCCAGGAAAGTCCTCTGCATGGACCTGGCCAGGGGATTCGAGGGGATGCGGATCTGCCCGTTCCGGTTCACCACCCGGTGCCAGGGTAAATGGGATCCTTCCGGCATGCTGTGCAGCGCATATCCGACCTGCCGTGCATGACCCGCTATCCCCACCAGCCTGGCGATCTGGCCGTAAGTCGCCACCCTGCCCGGCGGGATCCGTCTGATGATCCGGTAGATACGGGGATAAATACCGTTCTCTTGCATCGAAGCGCCAATTAACCGGAAAAATATCAATCAGGAATTCGATTTAAACTTACCCATTTTTCTTAAAAAATCAAATAAAATATTTGATGCGCCCTGCGATCAAAATCGACCACGGGACCGGATTGTTTCCTTCGCAGGCTGTCCGCAAACGCCCTGCAACGCATCCGTCCGGAATCCATCATCACCCTGCTCACCGTAACAGGTTCAAAGATAAAAAAATGGTGTGCAGGCAATTGCATCTTGAATGATGCACTTAAACGCCTTCAAGCCCATGAAAACCGACAAATATATGATTTTATTGAAATTCGAAATCTTACTAAAAATGGTATATTTTTTGTTGTAAAAAGATATATTTTACATTATTTTAACAAACGGAAATGCCATTCATGAAAAGACATCAAAAAATGACCCGGTTTCTGTGGCCCATGCTCGCCTTTTTCTCGGCCGGCCTTGCACAGGACGAAACCCTGCGTTTCACGCACCTGACTGTCGAAGACGGGCTGTCGCAGAACTACATCCGGGCCATTGTGCGGGATTACCGGGGATTCATGTGGTTCGGTACGGACAACGGCCTGAACCGGTATGACGGGAATTCCTTCCGCATCTACCAGCATGACGTGAAGGATTCAACCAGCATCTCCGACAACCGCATCGCATGCGTATACGAGGACCGCAAACACAGGCTCTGGAGCGGTCACGTGAGCGGGGGTCTGAGCCTGTACAACCGCGACAGGGATGCATTCATACGGTTCATCCATCAATCGCAGGATACCACAAGCCTGGCAGGAACAGATGTGTTCTCCCTGCTTCATGACAGCCGGGATGTCCTCTGGATCGGCACATCCGCGGGCCTGGACAGATTCGAAGAGAATACCGGCCGTTTCTTTCATTTCGACAACGGCTCGAAGGAATCGGCTGCGCTGAAGACGACGACCATACGCTCCATGTGCGAAAGCCGGGACGGAAGCCTCTGGCTGGCATCCACCAACGGCCTTTTCCGCCTGCATCCGGATCGAAAAACCCTGGAGCGGTTCCTCAATGACCCACGCGATCCAAACAGCCTGGGCTACAATGAACTTCGAAGCGTGGCGGAGGATGCGGAAGGCAGGATATGGATCGCCACGTACGGAGGAGGCCTGAACGTCTTTGATCCGGCAACCGGAACATGGCAGCTGTACGCCTACGATCCCAGGAATCCGGACGGTATCAGTTACAACGTCCTCCAGGCCATGTGCCGGGACAGTGCAGGAACCACGCTGTACATCGGGGCGGAAAACGGAGGCCTGATCATCCTGGACATCAGGACGCGCCGCTTCCGGAAATGCCTGCCGGACATCGGTGACCCGACCAGCATCACGAGCAACTCCATTTGGAGCATCTATCAGGACGGCCGCGGCGTCCTCTGGGTCGGCACCTTCAACGGCGGCATCAATCTGTCCAGCCCGTACCTGAACCGGTTCAGGATATACCGGGCCCAGCCCGGCGGATTGAACAATTCGTACATCCTGTCGATCCATGAAGACAGGCGCGGCGACCTGTGGATCGGCACGGACGGAGGCGGGCTCAATCACATCGACCGCCGGACCGGGAAATACACCTATTACAAGCATGACCCGGACAATCCGTCGAGCATATGCGGCGACGCGGTCCTGTGCGTGTACGAGGACAGGCTTGGCCAGATCTGGATCGGCACCTGGGCAGCAGGGGTCGATCGCTTCGACCGCAACTCCGGCCGGTTCATCCACTACCGCAGGCGCTTCCTCAACTGGCAGCAGGCCGGGATCCAGAATAATTTCACGATCCGGGAGGATCGAAAAGGCGACTTGATCGTATCGTCCGATCCCGGGCTTCAAATCCTGGACAGGAAAAGGGACATCTTTGTCCCCTTCGACAGCAGATACCCCATCCCTGATCTGAGGACAACCAACGAACTGTGCTTGATCCAGGACAGGCAGGGCATTTTCTGGATGGGCGGCTGGCAGGCCCTGCGGCGCGTGGATCCGTCGAACCTGTCGTTCACCCATTTCCAGCCTGTTTCCTCGGACCCGAACAGCCTGATCAACGGCAACGTGCTCTGCATCACCGAAGACAGCCGCGGGACGCTGTGGATCGGCACAGGCGGGGGTCTCAGCCGGTTCATTCCGGAAACGCAATCCTTTGCGTCGTTAACCACTGAAGACGGCCTTCCGTCCAACAGCATCCAGGCGATTCTCGAGGATTCTCAGGGGAACCTCTGGATCAGCACCATGAAAGGAATCGCCAAGTGGACCGGGGCCGTGGCCAATCCGGACAAGCCCGCGTTCCGCATCTACGATGCGTCCGACGGGCTGCCCGGCGATGAATTCAAATACGGCGCCGCTTTCAGGAGCAGGTCCGGCGAACTATTTTTCGGCGGCCAGCGCGGATTCGTCTCCTTTTACCCAGAAAGGATCAGGGACAATCCCGTCATCCCGCCCGTTTCCATCACCAATCTCTTGATTTTCAACCGCGAGGCGAAGGTCGGCGAAAAGGGATCGCCGCTCAAAAAACCCATATGGGAAACGCAGGAGTTGACGCTCAGCCACAAACAATCCGTCCTCTCATTCGACTTCTCTGCCCTGAACTACATTCTTCCACAGAAGAACCAATACGCCTACAGGCTGGACGGTTTCGAGGACGAATGGAACGAGGTCGGGACGCGCAGGACCGCCACTTATACGAACCTGAATCCCGGCCATTACACACTGATGGTCCGCGGCAGCAACAGCGACGGGATCTGGAACAACGAGGGGACGCGGCTCCGCATCCATATCCGCCCGCCGTCCTGGAAGACAACCTGGTTCCGGATTCTCACGGCTCTTGCCGTGTGCGCCGGCGCATACCTGTTCTACAAGTGGAGGATGCGCAGCCTGCATCAGAGGCGCGAAGCCCTGGAGACGGAGGTCGCGGAACGCACAGCAGAGGTGGAGCAGAAGAAAAACGAAATCGAGGAATCCTACAGGCGGCTGTCGGCAACGGCCAAAACGCTCGCTTCACATGCCATGCTGGTGGACGACGCGACGAGCCGCATCAATTCGGCCATCGCCGAGGTGAGCGAAGGCGCGGCCACGCAGAACGAAAGCATGCGCAAGACGCGCAAACTCATCGAGGATCTCGGGGAAAACATCAGGCAGGTCACGATCGAAGCCAGAATCAGCAATCAGGCTTCGGCGCACACGGCCGAACAGGTGGCCTCAGGCACGGAAGCCATGGGATCCTCCCTGCAGGGCATCGACGTCATCGACAAATCCGTGCGCGAAACATGGTCCATCGTCGAGGAGCTCAGCAAGAGCACGGAGCGCGTCAACGACATCGTGCGCTTCATCGAGGAAACCGCCTCCCGCGTCAACGTGCTGGCGCTCAACGCGCTGATCGAGGCGAGCCAGGCCGGGGAGGCGGGCAAGGGTTTCATGGTCGTAGCCAGGGAAATCCGGAATCTGGCGACCAGCACGGGCAAGTTCACAGTGGAGGTCGCGGAATTTATCCACGGGATACAGAAAAGCACCGCATCCATCGAACGGGTCACCAAGGACAGCCTGAAGATGGTATCCACCTCCGTTTCCAAAACGGATCAGGGCAAGGAAGCCCTGAAGGCCATCCGGAATTCCATGGAACGGGAAAAGGAACGCCTGTCTAAAATCACCACGCATATCCGAAGCATGCAGGAATTCTCCGCAGAGGTGGAAAGGGCCGTGGGCGCAGTGGAGGCGGTCAGCGAGAAGAACAAGCACACTGCGGAACAGATCAGCTCCAAAACGCAGGACATGAAAAGACTCGTGGAGGAATTGGCCGAGATCGCCCGTTCCCTGGTGACGACGGCATGAAAAGACTCAAAGCCATAGCAGTCCCCGCAGTTCTCGTCGCCTTTGCGGCATTTTTATGGTACGGATTCCTTTTCCCGGATCCGTACCTGCTGGCCCGTTATCCGGTCAGCCGGCTGCTGTTCTGGGCCGCGCGCATCGGCATACCCGCTTTGACCGCTCTGACGCTGCTCCTCGCCCGGGCGCTTCAAAAAGGACGCATCCGGCGTTCCGATCTTTTCCTGCTTGCAGGGACCATCGGCCTGATCCTTGTTTTCGCCGCGACGCTCGGATCCGTCTTTTACGGCAGAACATTTCAGAACAGCCGGAACACCAGGCTGTACCATCCCTATCTGCAGCTCGCTCCTCCGGATCCCCCCGCCTGGAGCCGCGGCCCCGGCAGCCTGCGCATCGCCTGCCTCGGCGGTTCCACCACAGAATTCAAGGATAAAAGCGGCAGGGGCTGGCCCGAACGCGTCGAATCGATCCTGCGCGAACGCCTCGGCACGGATTCCATCAGCGTCTACAACGGGGGAAGGCAGTGGTACACGACCCTGCACACGCTGATCAACTACCAGGCCAACATCAGGAAGATGAAACCCGGCGTGATCGTGATCATGCACACGATCAACGACCTGTTGCACAACGCGGATTTCTGTTATTTCAGCAGGGGCCCCTTCAGGGAGGATTACGGCCATTTCACAGGGCCCGTCAGCCGGGTCATCGACCGGCAGGGTTTCGCGGCGTTTCTCTGGAAAACGGCAGCCGGCCTCTGGCATCACAAGCCGCGCGCAATCATTTCACAGCAGGAATTCCCGGGCCTGATCCCCTTCGAGCGCAATCTGAATGCAATCATCGACTGGGCGGAAAAAGACGGCACAGCGGTCGTCCTCCTGACCCAGCCGAACCTGTACAAATCCGGAATGACCGGAGAGGAAAAGAAATCCCTTTACATGCTGAACACAGAAGCGGTCGGCCCCTCGTTTCAGTGGAGCGCGGAAACGGTCTTTCTGGGATTCACCCTGTATCGCGAGGCTGTCGAACGTGTCGCCCGGGAAAGGTCCGTACCCCTCATTGACGTGGAAAAGGAAATCCCCAAGAGCCTGGCCTACTTCACAGACGATGTCCACTACACGATGGAAGCATTCGACCGGGTGGCGGAATGCGTGGCATCCGGGCTCATCGAAAGCCGCGTCCTGGAACACAGGCTGCCCGCACCCGCACATCCAGCCGCTGCGCAATCCTCAGACGCCGCCAACCGCTAAGCCAAGGCCCGAATGAATATGATCTCCGATCCCGCATCAACCGCCTCGCTGTCCGCATCCGTCGATGCCGGACGATGGGATGACTTCGTCGGCCAATCCCCTTTCGGGCATTTCATGCAGCTTTCCCTTTGGGGGGACTACAAGTCCGCGTTCGGCTGGCAGCCGCTGCGCTTCGGCGTGGAGATCGGGGGATGCCTCGTTGCAGGCGCCCAGGTACTGATCAGGCGGCCGGCCCTTTCGCCCTGGGCCTTCGCCTACTGCCCCAGGGGTCCGGTCCTGGACCCGGAGGATGAGGGCACGGCCCGGGTGCTC
>Ga0233423_10001943_pt1 | contig 10182 bp, 12 predicted proteins | sample Watercolumn_Mata_FD_180713 | JGI IMG/M metagenome (GOLD analysis project Ga0233423, IMG submission 180713) | Freshwater microbial communities from Lake Matano, South Sulawesi, Indonesia - Watercolumn_Matano_2014_112_MG | ecosystem: Environmental > Aquatic > Freshwater > Lake | place: Indonesia... | reverse complement strand
TACTCCTCTTTCTTTTGGTAATATAAAAGATGAAGATCTCGAGGTTATTTATCAAAGAGTCAGAAAGCAATTTGACAGGCCCATGAATAGATGTTTTATCCTTGAAAATGCGGATAAAATTAGTGCCTGTTTTGGAGAAAATCTACCTTTTAATTATAAGGATTCAGTTAAGATTTGCGAAAATTGTTCTAAAGGCGAATTGCCAAAGTTTTATAAAAAATTAGGATGGAATTGAGGTGCACAAGAGGTTAGCCATGAGGGTATTAAATAAGCTTATACGTTTAATTATTATTGGATTTATTGCATTCGCTACGGTAAAAATTACAACCTTTGGTTGGAATTTTTTTACTCCGGGCACAAATGCTGAGCCTCAAATTGTTGAGCTTAGAGATAGACTGAGAGCTCATGTATGTAAGCTTTCGGAAGAAATCGGCGATAGGAATCTGTCTAGCTATAATAAATTAGTAGAAACAGCTCAATATATTACACGCCAACTGGAGCATTATGCTTATAAAGTACATTTTCAGCGGTATTGGATAGATGGTAAGGAGATCAAGAATATTATAGCAGAAAGAAAAGGTTCGACTACCCCGCAGGAAATCATAGTTGTAGGAGCGCATTATGATACCTGTTTTAATCCCGGAGCAGATGATAATGCTAGCGGGGTTGCTGGATTATTAGAATTAGCCAGATTTTTAAAGGATAAAACAGCTGAAAGAACTATAGAATTGGTATTCTTTGTAAATGAAGAGCCACCATTTTTTAAGTCAGAGTATATGGGAAGTAGGGTGTTTGCTCGGGAGGCTAAAAGAAAGAATAAGAACATTAAGGCAGTTATTGTTTTCGATATGATTGGGTATTATACAAATGAAATAAATTCTCAAAGGTATCCTCCTATAGCCGGATTATTCTTTCCAAATAAAGGAAATTATATAGGTGTTTTTGGAAATCTTAAGTCTAGTCATCTTGTTTCAAATGTTGCTAATTCCTTTAAGAGGCATTCTGCTTTTCCGGTGCAATCAATAGCATTTGATTTTATTCCGGGTATTGATTTTAGTGATCATTGGTCATTTTGGCAAGAGGGTTATCAGGCAGCTATGGTTAGCGATACGGCCTTTTTAAGACATAATAATTATCACCGGTCCACCGATACTTGGGAAAAATTAAATTATGAGGCTATGGCTTGTGTTGTGGAAGGTTTTAGTTCAGTCGTGCATGAACTTGTTAATCCTAGATAGCAAGGATATCGAATCCTGTTTAATTGAATAATTATATTGTATAATGAAAACATAACATAACTTAACTATGGGGAAAAAGATAATAAAATTGATTGCGACAATTTTAATCATAATACCATTAATCCTAGGATTAATGGTAGCGGGTCTTAGGTATATAGAAAAACGCACACTTTTTTATCCTACCCGAAGTACAGATATTTATCCCGACCGATTGGGACTTAATTTTGAAGAGGTATTTTTCTACAGCTCCGATAAAGTTAAACTTTATGGCTGGTTTATTCCTTCTAAAAAGGCCAGATATACAATACTATTTTGCCACGGCAATGCAGGTAATATCAGCCATCGAGTTGAAAAAGTTAAGTTTTTCAACCAATTAGGTTGTAATGTTTTTGTATTTGATTACCGCGGTTATGGTAAAAGTAAGGGAAGTCCTTCCGAGAACGGATTATATAGAGACGCAAGATCGGCCTATGCTTATTTGCTAAACAAGGGGATTAATGCTAATAGCATTATCGGGTATGGAGAATCTATTGGAGGAGCGGTGGTTACTGATTTAGCTTCTGAGAATAAGTTGGCTGGGTTCATTCTTGATAGCACGTTTAGCAATGTTGAAGATATTGTTAAGCTTAGTTATCCCTACATTCCTTCTTGGGCTTTCTCTAGCAAATTTAACTCAATCTATAAGATCAAATCAATAAATATGCCGAAGCTTATAATCCATAGTATTAATGATGAAATTGTCCCTTTTGAGTTATCTAGAAAAATTTACAATGCTTCGCCAGAACCTAAGGACTTTCTTCAGATTAGGGGAGGACATAATAGCTGTTTTTATGAATCCGAAGAGATTCTAAGGGCTAAAGTATTGGGTTTCTTAAGCAGCCTAGAGTAAATTCTGTTATAATTTTTTAATTGGGCGACAATGTCCACCTCTATGAGGCGGACATTCTATATTCAATTATCTCTCAAATAGTTACGCAATTTCTAGCCGAAAAAGACCGGACAAAACGGACAATTTTGCCGCTAACTTTATCTCTTAATAGGCTAAATTTCTTGATATAGAGTGTTTATATTGTATAATAGGACTGTAAGGAAAATAGAGATATAGTTATTTGTTATACTGATCCCCGCAACCACAGAGAACCCGCCCTTAGAAGCAGGTTTTTGTTATTTTGGGGCTGTTCTGGGATATAATTAGGATTGGGAAGAGAGGAGTAAGCGAAGGAGGTAATGATGGATAAGAAGTCAAGCAAAGATTATGTCTGTATATATCGGACAGCATCTTACGACCAATTAGCTATTATAAAATCTTTATTAGATTGTAATAAAATCCCTTATTTTATCGAGAATGAACACTTTGCTTCTTTAAGTGGCGTGTCAGATGGGGCTGTGAATTTTGGCATCATGATTAAAGTAGGATATTCAGAAGATGCAAAAAAGCTATTAAGTGGAATTATACAACCTAAACATAAAACGGAACAATATGGCACTCTACCAAAAAGACGGTAACTGGAAACAGTGAAGAAGGGGTAAAATTTATGTTTGAACACCATCAGCAACCATTACTGTCAAAGTCAGCATTCTTTATTAGGATGTTACGCTGTGCAATGGTAACTTTAGCTCTATTAATTTTAACCCTTCTCATAGGCATAATATTTTTTCACTCCACCGAGCACTTTTCTTGGATTGATTCCTTTTTAAATTCTGCACTTATTATGACCGGACTTGGGTTAGTAAACATTCTTAATACCTGCTCGGGAAAGTTGTTTACTGCTTTCTATGCGTTATTCAGTGCGTTGGCTTTTTACACAATTCTTGCCATCATATTGACACCTTTATTACATCGCATGCTTCACCATTTACATTTAGACATTGAAAGTAAGAAACGTATTAATGAATAAGGGTTCAAATCAGTATCATTCTATTGAAAATACGGTGATGCAGAAAGGAGGCGGTTTAAAAGTTTCACTAAAACTCGTTTAGAAAGTCTGGATACGAACGGAGGTAGCTGGTTTTTAGCCAGCCGGAAATATCCTCGGCTTAGGCAGTCTAGGAGCGAGATTTATCTGTATCTATATTTATTAACCAAGAAAGTTGTTGCTTGGATTTAAGGTTAGCGGTATAATCTCTTCGTAATCACAAAGAGGCGATAATGGGGCTTAAAGAATTAAACCTATAGGCAGCTCTCCAGAATAAGGGGAGTTGCTTTTTTCTCAAGGAGAGATTTTCATAAACTGGTGGATTGGAAAACCGAAGGAGGGGAGAAAGATGAAGGAAACGTCTGCAGTGGTATGTCGTCGGGCATATAAAAGATATACTCTCAAAGGTTCCATTCATTTGCTTACCTTAGACGGCAAAGAAGCCTTCCTGTCGTTAAAAAATCTGTCTGGGGCAGGAGTTTGTGTTCGTGGTAATTATCCCTTTAGGGTGAATGAGTTCGTAACTATTACAATTCAAACTGATTCTCCCTTTTTTACAGGTTTATCCAATAGAGAGGCGAGGGTTGCTTGGATTAAACAAGTAGCCTCTGATCTTTGGGAGACAGGTTTAGATTTAGCGCTATTAGGCTAGTCGTCTTTTCGTTAAGCTATTACTTCCTCATGCTTCTTGGTAGATTGGTATTGGCTAATAACCAAAGAAGAGATTTTATATGGGAGGTTTTCGTAGTGAGAAAGGCGCATCAGGTATACTCCGCGACCGGCAGTAATCGAACGTAAATCATTGGTATATTTAAACATCTCCGACAAAGGTACTTGGGCTTTAACGGTCTGTGCCTTACCATTTATTTCCATTCCCATAATCTTGCCGCGGCGAGAATTAATATCCCCGGTGATTGCTCCTAAATATTCTTCAGGAGTAGTAACTTCTACTTCCATAATCGGCTCTAATAAAACTGGCCCAGCTTCCATTACTACTTTTTTCAGAGCCATGGCCCCCGCAATCTGAAAAGCCATGTCCGAAGAATCCACCTCATGATATGAACCATCTACCAGAGTAACTCGTATATCTTGCAGGGGATAACCTGCGATGACTCCTTCGCTGGCTGCTTGACGTACTCCTTTTTCGACCGAAGGTATGAAATTACGTGGAATGGCACCGCCAAAAATTTTGTCCACAAATTCAATCCCTTTGCCTCTTTCTAGTGGCTCTACTTCAATCGTACAATCTCCATATTGCCCACGGCCTCCAGATTGTCTTTTGAACTTTCCCTGAGCCCTAGCACTTTTGGTAATTGTCTCCTTATATGAGACCTTGGGGATGCCCAATTCAACTGCAATATTAAATCTTTTTCTCAGCCTGGCGACCATCACATCAAGATGCAAATCACCTAATCCGGATATAATCAATTCTTTGGTCTGCGTGTCATGTGAAACTTTAAAGGTTAAATCATCAGCAGTCAATTTATGCAAAGCGATAGCAATCTTTTCTTCGTCTTCTCGGGATTTAAGTTTTACCGAAGCTGAGATTGTTGGCTCTGGAAAAACTAAGGGCTCAAATAAAAATTGCTCTTTATCCTGACTCAAGGAATCAGAAACGCCAGTGTCTTTAAGTTTTGGTATAGCTATAATATCTCCGCAAGAAGCACTCTCTAAGCCCTTCTGTGTTTTACCCTGCAGAATATTAATCTGCCCAAATCTTTCTTTAACTTTTTTATTTACGTTATAGAAACTGGTATTAGAGGCAAGTGTTCCAGAAAAGATACGCAATAATGAGAACTGTCCTACATAAGGATCAGAAATATTCTTAAAAACAAACGCAGAAAAAGGAGCATCCTCTTTTAGAATTATCTCTTTTGTCTGGTCCGTATTTAGCGGGTTTGTCGCAATAACAGGAATCCTGTTTAAAGGGCTGGGAAGATATTGCAATATATTATCCAGTAGCTCTTTAATACCTTTATCTAAAAATGCAGAACCGACGATTACGGGAAAAATCTTACGCTTACGCACCGCTTCGGCTAAGCCGTTTTCAATTTCATTTGTCGATAATTTTAATACCGAAAGATATTTCTCTAATAAGGTGTCATCACTTTCAGCGACCGCTTCTATTAAAAGCGGGTCTTCCAATGAGTCGATAATTACGCAATTTTTAGAAAAGTTAGATTTTAAATCAGCCAGAACCTTATTGACATCCGTGTTTTCTTTATCAGTCTTGTTGATGAAAATCATGCATGGTAACCCTGCTGATTCAAGCATCTTCCAGGCAGTTTCAGTTCCAACCTGTATACTACTTGTAGCATCCACAACAATAATTCCACTGTCTACTGCGCGTAATCCCACAATGGCCTCACCGAGAAAATCGGCATAACCGGGCGTATCAACAATCTGGATACGGAAACCTTCGTAATCACAAAAGAGCAGACTTAAATTTATAGACATCTTTCTTTCAATTTCATCAAAATTATAGTCGCTTACCGTAGAGCCATCTTCAATCTTCCCTTTGCGATTAATAGCCTTGGTAAAATAAAGCAGGCTTTCTGCAAGCGTGGTTTTTCCTGACTGGCCATGCCCTAAGAGAATAAAGTTTCTTTTGTTTTTAACATCCATAGAGATCTCCTTGTTATTTTTATTATAACACAAATTTACAAAAATATACAAATCAAATAACAAACAAAACCAGTTCATTAAAACGGTTTTTGTTTGCTTTATAGCTATTTTAGAATTATAATTAGCCTGAAAGCAACGAGAAAAAGATAGAAGCGGAATGGAGATAAAGCCCTTTAAGGAATACAAACAAATCGGTAATTTAATGCACGGGTTATTTCTTTTAATTTTATTACCGGCTATATATTTACTTTGGAAGAATTATTCAGAAAGTGGGGATGTGTCTTGGGCAGGTATTTTGCTCGTTATTATTTATTTAACGGTTCAGTTTATTTATGAAAATTTCTATCGCACCTCAAATGTCCATTGTAGAAAATGTAAATCAAAATGTTTTCCTACTTATGAGCAAATGGAGGACGACAAGGAAACCTGGGTCCAGCTTAAATTCCTCTGTAGAAAATGTGGTATTATTTGGGATACCGAAGACAGGATGAATATTAATGACAAAAGGACAGCTTAGTTTGTGCTCTACCCACAAAAAAATAATATATCGAGAATGAAAACGAAGCAGAAACTTCTTTTATTGCTTAATACGCTAATACTTATTGTGTGTTTTTTCATTGCGCCTCGTACAAATTATGCTGAAATTAAGAATGCTGATTGCGATTGGATTGAGCCGAAGGATATGCGGATAAAATTTTGTCTGGATAGAAGAATTTTAGGCGACTATAAAACTGATTATTTCGATAGGCGCTTTGCCGATGTGAATCGTGATAATGCGATCTCGTTTACGGTCAAAGCCAGCGATTATTCCCAAGAGATTCCGCCTCCGGGAGCTTATTGGAAAAGAACCAAGATTAATTCAGGAATCTTAGTTTTCCTAAGTGCAGGCTTTGACCCCAGGTTTAAAACTTTTAAAGAGTTATCAGATTATTATGTTGCCGGATTTACTGAACCGCACGGTGAATTTCGACCAAAAAAGGCAACTATAGGCAGAATTGGCGATTTAGATTATGTTTTCGATTATTTTACCTATAAAGAAGGAAGCTGGGTCGAAGTCGAGACGCATTTTTTGCACAAGAATGTTCAATACGATCTAATAATTATTGCGAGTTTAAAAACAATCAGCGAAAGAGAATTTCTTAAATTACACGAAAAGTTATTAAAGTCTATTTCTTTTTTAAGATAATTCTGGGGCGCAATAATAGTTTATTCCGCCGGTTTATGGCGCAGAAGGGGGCTCAAATGAATCGGGTATTATCCGCTTAAATCTACATAAAATATCACATAATCATTCCAAAAAAATATTGACAGACTTTTTTGGGTTATACTAAAATATTTTTAAGGGTGGATGCAGGGTAGTATGGGAATACTTAAGATTTATACTCTGCTAAAAAGCGAGGTTGTCTATGAAAAATAAAATTCTTATTAGTATTGTTATTATACTGGCGGCAGCTTTTATTTTCGAAAATGCCTATTTGTTAGGCTCTAGGCATAGCTTAGAAGGTCCTCCAAGGATTACTCGGACACAATACCGTCCTTTAGCCGTTGAAAGATTTCCTGTAAACAGTCCTCCTGCGTTTCGTCAGGTATATATCTGGGACCCTTTTGAAGAAATGGATAGGATGCATGAGAGAATGGAGCAAGCATTTAGAAACAGTTTTCCTGGGATGCTAAATCAAGAAAATATCTTTAGCAACAATACATTTGTTGAATCTGGCATAAACTTTAGTGATGCTGGTTCCGCATATATAGTAAAAGTCAGTTTGCCAAAAGTAGAAAAAGACGCAATTAACATTCAAGTTAAGGGTAGGCAGTTGACGATTTCCAATTACGACAAACAAAAAAAATCTAAAGTAGATAAGAATTACTACAGTAAGAGATCGAGTTACGACCAATTCGTGAGCAGCTTTATGTTTCCGCAAGACGCTGGGATGGAACAGTTAAAATCGGATTATAAAAATGGTATTTTAACCATAACGGTTCCCAAAGAAAAAACCGATAGGTCAACGAATAAGTCGGCCGTCAAAATACCGGTAAAATAATCGTCCGCAACCAAACGTACATTCGCCCCAAAGGCTAAAGGAGCTAGTTTTTGGAAGGGCGAGCAAACGGATAACTATAGGGGTAATGATATGAAAAGAATATGGTTTCTATTCTTATTTTTGGGGTTATCTGGATGCGCTACCACCCTAAAATATGAAACGAAGTTAAATAGCTGGATTGGCGCAAGCGAAGACTCTTTAATTGCCTCTTGGGGCGTCCCCGATAGGCAGTACACTCTAAAAGATGGCAAGAGGGCTATTGAGTATGTGCGCAAAGACACTATTACCAGCGGTGGTTATGCCTATACGATCCCACAAACGACTTATCATTCCGGTACTATAGGAGATAAGGCTTACAAAGGGACTTCCACCGAATATGTGGTAGCAACAGAGCCAGTTCAGAAATTTAAATTATTCTGCAAAACAAGCTTTGTAATAAATAGCGAAGGTAAGGTTGAGAGTTGGCACCACGAAGGCAACAATTGCGTTGCTCAATGATTCCAATATTCCGGAGAGCTAATCAGGCCTTAGTAAAATAAAAAGCCAGATATGAACAAATCGATTTTATTTGTTGTAATCTTAGCGGTATTTATGCCTTGCGCATATGCCGATAATTATGATGCCCAATCGGTAAATAGCCATTACGACCAATATTCTCCTGCTAACTTAAACAATCCTTATAGCCAATATGAAATCCAGTATTCACCGAGTAATTTAAGTAACCCCTACAGCTACGAGAGTCAGTTTTCTCCGCAGAAAATAAATATTCCAAGTATTCAAGGAGCACACGATTATCATATCAATATTATATCGCCACCTGCTAAAGGCAATCCTGCGGTAGGGGCAAAAAAGGAATCGCCAGCGGAAGCTTACTTATTAAGTTTACTGAGAGATAAAGACAAGCCAAAAAAAAATATCCCGTTATTTTTTTATTTATCGCTACTTGCTTTTTTAGCGCTATTAGTAACAATATCTGTGATCATCGGCATATTTAAAAAATAGTTTTTTAAGAAACAGCATTGCCGCTACCTGGTTTTAACAAGAAATCAATATTGTTGGATCCTCGCTTTCTCTTATAGTTTTTTTATTGTTTTAGAATCCGTTTGGAGGTATAATAATTCAAAAAAGTGAGGGCCAGATGGAGAAAATAATTGTGTTATTATGTTTAGGGCTAATCGGTTGTGCTACGGTGGGCAAGGGAAAGGAAGGTCTGCACCAAGAATCGAAAAAATACATAGCGGTTAATCCTGAAGAAGTGGACAGTGCTATTTCCGTATTCAGCGCAGCAATCAGAAACAACCCTAATTATGCTGGCGCCTATTACAATAGAGCCATTGCTTATTTTCATAGAAACGATTATGAAAAATGCTGGCGGGATGTCCATAAGGCAGAATCCCTGGGGCTTAACTTTAGTCCGGATTTTATAAAGGCATTAAAAGAAGCTTCCAAAAGGGAAAATTAAGTATTTTGAGGCAGACTTCTCTAGAAATCCTAAACCAAACTCCCTTAAGATAACATTTACTTTTTTAACCGAGGCAGCTAAATGAAGGCCTTCTAGTATTGCCGTCTAAATAGATTAAAATGCCAAGGCAAATTATGAAGAATAGCTTATATGAATTTACTGACAATTCAGGCAGCTTCAAGTCTTTCTCTGCCAATAAAATAACTTGTCTGTATTTACCACTTTGCAATGAAATGCTCATGTCTTCAATATCGCCTGATTTACACGGGGATATAAAAAGTAACCAGAATAACTTTTTACTTGAGCCGGTTTCCCGTATTGATCTTTCTCTTTCCCGGGCTTCAAGGAATTTTTGGGTTTATCTGGATAAAGATAATATCTGGTCGGCAACCGGTGTTTCCAAAAATCTAAGGCAGCTACTACATGATAGGTTCCAGCTTGAGGCAGGTCTGCTCTGGCAGCGTATAAGCCGGGAAAATAAAAAATTAGGCTTAAGATCTTCAATTTTGTCTTTCGTGCCTTCTAGTAATGATGCTTTAGAAATTATGGAAGTTACTATTACAAATATAAGCAATAAAAAAATAAGTTTCATTTCTTATGCGGCGATTCCTTTATATTGCCGCAGTGCAGATAATTTACGCGATCACCGCCATGTAACTTCGCTTTTAACCAGAATTAAAAAAGAAAAATACGGCATTAAGATCAGACCGACCTTACTTTTTAATGAGGCGGGGCACCATGCAAATAATATAATTTATTTTGTAGCCGGATGTGATAACAAAGGACATCCCGCGCAACATATTTATCCGACGCAGGAGGTATTCTGCGGGGAATCCGGTGACCTGGAGGCCCCGGAGGCAGTTTTTGAAAACAGGCTTCCTAAACTGACACCGGGGCCT
>Ga0233423_10001942_pt1 | contig 10186 bp, 8 predicted proteins | sample Watercolumn_Mata_FD_180713 | JGI IMG/M metagenome (GOLD analysis project Ga0233423, IMG submission 180713) | Freshwater microbial communities from Lake Matano, South Sulawesi, Indonesia - Watercolumn_Matano_2014_112_MG | ecosystem: Environmental > Aquatic > Freshwater > Lake | place: Indonesia... | reverse complement strand
CCGAAGCTCCTACCGGTTCGGGGTGAGCTTCGGCCGGGCCGACTCGAAAAAAGATTTTCAATCCCTCGGGCCGGCCGGTCCCCCGGGCGAGGACCTCATCACCGGAATCCCCCAAACGACGGCCCCCTACGCCGCGACGGACGCCCGGACCCGGCTCTCGGCCGTCGCCGAGGGGGAAACATTTTTAGCAAACCTCGGCCCGACCCATCACCGCCTCCGCTACGGCCTCGAACTCAAGGCCTCCTTCTCCCGTTCCCGGATGAGCGTCGCCGACAACCTCCGGCTCCGGTTTTTCGAGGGACGCGGCCAGGAAGTCGTCCGGTACGAATCGCCGTTCTCCCACGCTGAATCATCGGCCGAAATCGCCCTCTTCGCCGAAGAGAAGCTCTTCCTCCCGGGGGGGTTCTCCCTCACCCTCGGCCTTCAGGGAAACGGGGCCTTCGGCCGGAATCCCGCCCAGACGGTCCGGTGGCTCAACCTCTCGCCTCGGCTGGCCGTCGACTTGCCGCTTTCGAGTCGCCGGTCGTCCCGCATCCGCCTCGCCGCGGCCCGCTACTACGGCCTCCTCCCGCTCTCCTACCTCGCCTGGGGCCACCCCGCCGCCCCGGGCGGGCTGGCTTACGCTTGGAACGACCTCGACGGCGACGGGGCGTTCCAACCCGCCGAACAGGGCCACCTCCTCCGCCGGGAAGGCCCGCGCTTCGGGGCCATCTCCCCCGACCTCAAACGGCCCCAAACCGACGAATTCCTGGTCGCCCTCCTCCTCGATTTCGGAGGCGGCTGGTCTCTTTCGGCGGCCGGGTTCATGCGCGAAGGCCGGAACCTGGTCGAGACCGAAAACACCGGCGTCCCTCCGTCCTCATACATCCCCTTCACCCTCGCCGACGCCGGCGACGACCGGGTCGTCGGCACCCCGGACGACCTCCTCCTGACCGTTTTCGGCCAAAAAGCGGAAACCTTGGGCCGCGATTTCTTCCTCCTCGGAAACCCCTCCGGCTCGCGGGTATCGACCTATAAGGGGTTTGACCTCGTCCTAACCAAACGCCCCTCGGAAGGCCTCCTCTTTTTCCTGGCCGCCACGGCGACCGAAGCCTACCAGACGAACAGCCCGGGGAACACCGAACGGGAGAACGACGACGGCGTCATCGGGGCCCTCTACGACAACCCCAACGCCGGGGTCAACGCCCGCGGCCGCCCCCGCTTCGACCGGGCCTACACCGCCCGTCTGGGGTTCGCCCTGGCTCTCCCCCTGGACTTCGCCGCCGGAGCGGTCCTGAAATACTATGACGGCCAGCCCTTCACCCGGAAAATCGTCGTCACCGGCCTGGCCCAAGGGCCCTTCACGGTCATGGCCTTTCCCCGCGGCGTCGCCCGGTATGAGTTCAACATGACCGTGGACGTCCGCCTCGAAAAGAGGTTTCGGCTGGGACGGGCAGGTCTTCTCCGCCTCATGGTCGATGTCTTCAACCTCTTCAATCAGCATTTGGCCACCGAAGAAAGCCCCTGGACGAACGACGCCTTTCCGCTTCGCTTCGCCACCGAGATCCAATCGCCCCGGGTCGCGCGTCTGGGGTTGAAGTTCGAATTCTAAGAGGAGGAGCCCATGCTCTCGCCCCTCGAAAAATCGGCCTTCCTGTTGGTCATCCTGGTCACGGCGGCGCTTTTTCTCGTCCCGGTCATCCGCCGGTACCGGATCGTCCGGGCCGGACGCCCCGAAAACCGGGTCGACCGGCTCGGACGGAGAATCGTCCACGCCCTGGGGAAGATTCTCCTCCAGCGCTGCACCCTGAAGAACGAACGGCCGTGGACGGGGCTGGCCCATGTCCTCATCTTCGCCAGCGCCTTGACCTTCGACACGATGACCGTCAACCACACCCTCGAAGGGTTCATCCCCGGCTATTTCCTCTTCGGCGATGGCCGGGCCGGCCTGTTGTTCTCGGCCGTCGTCGACCTCATGGCCGTCCTCGTCCTCATCGGGGTTTTCTTCTTCGCCTTCCGCCGGTTCATCGTCCGGCCGAAAGCTTACCGGACGACGCCCGGGGATTCGGCCGTTATCTATGCGGCCCTCGTCTTCCTCACCCTGAGCTACCTCTACTTCGAGGCTTTCGCCATCGCCCATGACCCCGGCACGGCCCGGCTCTCGTTCCTCGGGACGTGGCTGGCCGGCCACATCCAGGGGGCCGGGCTCTCCTCCGCCGCCGTGGCGGTCCACTTCAAGGCCGGCTGGTGGCTCCACATCCTCCTCGTCTACGCCTTCATCGCCTATGTCCCCCACTCGAAATACTTCCACATGTTCGCCGGTTCGCTCAACGTCCTCGTCCGGGAGCCGGGCTCGGGCCGGGTCATTCCGACCTTTGACCTCGAGAAATCCGAGGTGTTCGGCCTCGAAAAGGCGGTCGATTTCACCTGGAAAGACAACCTCGACGCCTTCGCCTGCATGGAGTGCGGCCGCTGCCAGGACGTCTGCCCGGCTTTCCAGACGGGCAAGCCTCTCTCCCCGAAAAAAATCCTCTTCGACCAGGAACGCCATCTCCTCGCCTCGTGGAAGCCCCTCGTTCGAAAGGCCCGCGAGTCGCTTCCCGGCCTCGTTCCCAACGTCCACGCCGAGGACGAAATCTGGACCTGTACGACCTGCGGCGCGTGCATGCACGCCTGCCCGGTCGAGATCGAGCATATCCGCAAGATCGTCGGGATGCGCCAGAACCAGGTCTTAGCCGAGAGCAAGTTCCCGGCCGAGTTGAACGCCTTTTTCCGGAACATGGAAACGAACGCCAATCCCTGGGGGATCGGTTTCGCCAAGCGGGGCGACTGGGCGGAGGGGTTGGGAGTCAAGACGATGGCCGAAAAGCCCGAGGCGGAGTATCTGTTCTGGGTCGGATGCTCGGCCTCGTTCGATGAGGAGGGAAAGAGGATCGCCCGGGCCTTCGCCCAGTGCCTCAAGGCGGCCGGGTTGGACTTCGCGATCCTCGGACCCGAGGAAAAATGCTGCGGGGACTCGGCCCGGCGCCTGGGGAACGAATACCTGGCCCAGACCTTGGCCGCGGAGACGGTCGAGACGATCGCCCGGTACAAGGTCAGAAACGTCCTGACCGTTTGCCCCCACGGCTACAACACCTTCCGGGCCGAATACCCGCGCCTGCTCGACGTCCTCCCCGGCCTGAGCCCCGAGGCCAAGGCCCATTTCCGGACCGTGGCCGTCCATCACCACGCCGCCTTCCTCCGCGACCTCATCTCCCAAGGCCGGCTCAAGGTGAGGCCAAGCGGAACCCGGTACGCCTACCACGACCCCTGCTATCTCGGCCGCCATAACGGCGTCCTCGACCCGCCGCGCGACCTTCTCGTCCGGGCGGCCGGAAAACCCGTCGAGCTCGCCGGCCACCGGGAGCACAGCTTCTGCTGCGGAGCGGGCGGCGGGCTGATGTGGACCGAAGAGAAGCTCGGGACGCGGGTCAATCATAAGCGGACGGAGGATGTCCTCTCCTCCGGGGCGAAGGCCGTGGCCACGGCCTGCCCGTTTTGCGCCACGATGCTCCGCGACGGGCTCAAGGATAAGGCCCGGCCCGAGGTCGAGGTCAGGGACTTGGCCCAGGTCGTGGCGGAAGCCCTCGACGAGGGGCGGGGAGTCGAGGCCGGCCGCTGACCGGCCGGCCGGGTTTCACAACAGGGCGCGGAACGCGGCCGCCGCCCGGTCGACGTCCTCGTCGTCGACGTCCTTGTGGGTGACCATCCGGATCCCGGCCCCGCCCGGCGCGGCCAGGGCCAGGATGCCCCGGGCCTTCAATTCGCCCAGGAAGGCCGGGATCGTAAGCCGGGGGTGTTCGAACCCGAAAATGATGATGTTTGTCTCGACCTCGGCCGGGTTGAGCTTGACTCCGGAGAGGACGGAGATCGCCTCGGCCAAAGTCTTGGCCCGGCGGTGGTCCTCGGCCAGGCGGCCGACCATCTCGGTCAGGGCGACCAGGCCGGCCGCGGCGATGACCCCGACCTGCCGCATTCCGCCGCCGAGGGCTTTCCTAATCCGCCGGCCGTAATCGATGAAGTCCTGCGGACCGACGAGCATCGAACCGATCGGGGCCGACAGTCCTTTCGAGAGACAGAACATGACCGAGTCGGCCGAGCGGGCATAGTCCAGGACCGGGACGCCGGAGGCCGTGCTGGCGTTGAAGAGCCGGGCTCCGTCCATGTGAAGGCGGATGCCGTGCCGGTCGGCCACGGCCCGCAAGGCTCTCAGGTTATCGAGCGGAAGGACGGCCCCGCCCCAGTTGTTGTGGGTGTTCTCGACCGAGATGAGGGTTGTCTGGGGGGTGTGGACGTTGGGTTTCTTGATGAATCGCTCGACCTCCCCGGGGTCCATGGCCCCCCGGACCGAAGGCAGGGGCCGGGGCGTGACTCGGGAGATGAAGGTCATATGAGTCGATTCGAGGTTGTAGATATGAGACCGGGCTTCGACGATGACCTCCTGAAGCTCCTGGGTCCAGGCCTTGCAGGCGATGGAGTTCCCCATCGTCCCCGACGGACAGAAAAGCCCGGCCTCCTTGCCCATGACCCGGGCGGCCAAAGCCTCGAGCTTCTGGACGGTCGGGTCGACCCCGATGACGTCGTCCCCGACTTCGGCCTCGGCCATCGCCCGCCGCATCGCCGGGGTCGGGGTGGTGACGGTATCGCTCCTGAAATCGCTCCAGCGGGTCATCATCTCGAACTCCTTGAGGAGAGATTATAACACAACCGCAGGACCGGACCTCCTCGAGGACGGCCGGTCTCGGGGGCAACGTTTCCTCTGTTTACAGCGTTTAGAGATTGTGATAAAACACTTTCCGGACCGAGTGGAACCCAGGTGAATGTCGTTCACGAAGTGGCCTCGTTATTTGACCTATCTTTTTCTCTCCCTGGTCGTCTTTTTCGCCGGAGCTAACGTCGCCTCCGAACTCATCCTGAGGGGAGAGCTCGTCAGCCTCCCCAGCCTCATCGGCAAGCCCGTCGAGACCGCCCGGGCCGAGCTCGCGGCCAGGAAGGTCGCCCTCGACATCCAGGGGACCGCGTTCGACGGCCGGTACGAAAAAGGGCGGATCATCCTCCAGGACCCGGCCGAAGGGTCCAGGATCAACCCCCGCCGAGCGGTCAAAGTCGTCCTCAGCCAGGGGAGCGAACAGGTTTCGGTCCCGACCTGCGAAGGCCGGAGTCTGGAATGGACGTCGGGGGCCCTCAAAGAAGCGGGTCTCCGTCGCGGCCACGTCTCCCAGATTCACACCTCGACCCACGCGGCCGGCCGGGTCATCGCCCAGGACCCCCCCGCCGGGACCGTGACCTCCCGGGCGACCCCCGTCGATCTGCTCGTCAGCCAGGGAGAGTGGGAACCCCGATTCATCATGCCCGACCTCATCGGAAAGAAAGCCCAGCCCGTCCTGCGCCGCCTCCAAAACCTCGGCTTCCGGGTGACCGACGTATCCTACGCCTATTATCCCGGCCAGGACCCGGGGATCATCCTCAAGCAGACCCCCGTCCACGGCCAGCAAATCCTCAAACGGAACGAAATCACCCTCGAGGTGAGCCGCTGACATGAACCTCATCGCCCCCTCCCTGCTCTCGGCCGATTTTGCCCGCCTCGGCGACGCCGTCCGTCTGGTCGAGTCCGCCGGAGCGGACCTCATCCACGTCGACATCATGGACGGCCATTTCGTTTCCAACCTGACCTTCGGGCCGGGACTCGTCAAGGCCCTCAAAGGCCTGACCCGCCTCCCCCTCGACGTTCATCTCATGGTCGCCTCGCCGGACCGGATGATTCCCTGGTTTATCGAAGCCGGGGCGGATTGGATCTCCTTTCATCCCGAGGCCTCGGCCCACGACCACCGGGACATTCAGCTCATAAAGTCCGCCGGCCGGAAGGCAGGACTGGCCCTCAACCCAGGAACGCCCCTGGGGGTGCTCGACGACATCCTCCCCGACCTCGACTTCGTCCTCCTGATGTGTGTTAACCCCGGCCGGGGGAGCCAGCTTTTCATCCCCTCCTCCCGAGACAAAATCCGACGGCTCCGTCGCCGGGTCCAGGACACCGGCGCGGCGGCCCTCGTCGAAATCGACGGGGGGGTGAACCTGTCGAACATCGCCCTGTTGGCCGAGGACGGGGCCCAGGTTTTCGTCGCCGGAAACGCCGTCTTCAACCAGCCCGACCCCGTCGAGGCCGTGGCCCGGATGAAAGCCCTCGTGGGGAGGCCGGGCCGGGCATGAAAGCGATCGTAACCGGAGCGGCCGGGTTCATCGGCTCCCGCCTGGCCCGGCGGCTCGTCGCCGACGGCCACGAAGTCGTCGGGGTCGACGTCTTCACCCCGTATTATCCGCGGTGGATGAAGCTCCGAAATGTCGCCCCCCTCGAGGGGAATCGCCGCTTCAAGCTCGTCGAGGGCGACCTCAACGACCTCGCCCTGGGACGGCTCCTCTCCGGGGCCGGGGCCGTTTTCCATCTCGCCGCCCAGGCCGGGGTCCGGGCGAGCTGGGGCCGGTCTTTCCAAACCTACCTCCGCCACAACGTCGCGGCGACCCAAAGGCTCCTCGAGGCGGTCAAGTCCAAAGGCGGACCGAGGGTCGTATACGCTTCGTCCTCGTCGGTTTACGGCGCGACCCCGGATCTGCCGATGAAGGAGACGAGCCCTCTCCGGCCCCTGTCCCCTTATGGAGTGACGAAACTCGCGGCCGAAGACCTGTGCTTCCTGTACCATAAAAATTACGGCCTGCCCGCCGTCTCGCTGCGATTCTTCACGGTCTACGGCCCGGGTCAACGACCGGACATGGCCTTTCACAAATTCTTCAAGGCCCTCCTGGACGGGGCCGAAGTCACCGTGTACGGAGACGGCCGACAGACCCGAGACTTTACGTATGTCGACGACATCGTCGAGGCCATCCTGGCCGCGGCCGAACGCGGCCGGCCGGGCGAAGTCTACAACCTCGGCGGGGGGCACCGGGAACGGCTCGACCGCCTCTTTCCGCTCCTCGAATCCATCACCGGGAGAACCCTCCGCCTCCGGCCGGTCGAACGGCAGAAAGGCGACGTCCCCGACACCCACGCGGCGATCGAAAAGGCCGGGTGCGACTTGGGCTACAGACCCCGAACGTCGCTCCGGGACGGTCTGGCCGCCGAATGGGATGACATCCAGGCTCTCTACCGAAGGCCCCGCCGCCGGCCGGGCCATGAAAGATGACGACCATGAAACGCACTCTAACCCTCGTTCTCATCGCCGCCCTGGCCCTCGCCGGCGGAGGCTGCCGCGGGGCCAAAAAACCCGAAATCGCCCCGGAACTCGCCACCTCCGACGAAGCCCTGTTCAAAGAGGCCGAAAAGTACCTCAAGAAGGACCGGGAGCGGGCCCGACTCTACCTCCGTCAGATCATCGACTCCTTCCCCAAGAGCTTCTATGCCCAGCGGGCCCAGCTGGCCATCGCCGACACCTATTTCTCGGCCGGCGACGAAGGGAACATGATCCTCGCGGCGACCGAATACCGTCAGTTCATCTCCCTCTACCCCTACAGCCCTTCGGCCTCCTACGCCCAATACCAGGTGGCGATGTGCTTCTTCAAAAAGATCCTCAAGCCCGGCCGGGACCAGCAAAAAGCCGTCCAGGCCCTGACCGAATTCAAGCGGGTCACGACGACCTACCCCCAGACCGAAGAAGCCGAGAACGCCCGGGCCAAGATCAAGGAGTGCGAGGAGCGCCTGGCCCAGCATACGTTCAACATCGGCTTCCATTACTATCGGGTCAAAGCCTTCAAGGCGGCCACCCAACGCCTGACCGAGGTCCTGACCACCTATCCGTTCTTTTCCGGCCTCGACCGCCTCTATTTCGTCATGGGAGACGCGTATTTTCAATGGGCCAAAATCGACCAGGCCGGTCCGTTTCTGACGAAGCTCATCACCGACTACCCGAAGAGCAAATACGTCAAGAAGGCCGAAGAGATCCTTAGAAAAATCGAGATCATCAAAGCCAAGACTCCTCCCCCGGCCAAGGAGCCCGTCAAGAAAACGTGAGGAAGGATTGATGGCCCCTCGTCGAACCAGGACCGCCGCGGCGGCCCTAGTCCTTCTCCTGAGTCCCGCTTTAGGACCCCGGCCGACGTTCGCCGAGGAGTCCGAGCCGACGAAAAAATGGAAACCCGTCCTGAGCCTTGAATTTCACTCCCGGACGATCGTTTGGGATGAGAAGGCCCGGTCGTCAACCCTTGGGTCGGCGTTTTTAGCGGCCGGCGTCGAAGTACGGATCGTCCGAGGATGGTCGGCGACCATCTTCGGAGGGGCCAGCCTGGCCAACTGGAACGGCCTTGTGTTCAGGACCCTCCCCTTCTCGGTCGAATACCAGGCCGGACCCCGGACCGGGTTTTTAGCCGGAGCGAGCACGAAGGCCACCTTCGCCCGCCTGGGCTCTTGGGACCTCGGCCTCGAAGCCCGGTTTCTCGCCTCCTTGGGCACGGCCAAATCGCTCGACCTCGTCGGGCTGAACGAGGCGGGGACGGCCGAAGTGCGCGGGACTTGGTTTCGCCTCCAGGCCGGGCCGGTCCTCACCTACCGCGGACTCCCCACCCTCTCCCCTTTCGCCTGGCTCGGGCTCGACCGCCTCTGGGGACGATGCCTGATGGAGGAAAACATCCGCGACCTTTCAGGGTCGGAGGAGAAAACGGTCACCGGGAAAGGCTGGGTATCGGCCGGAGGCGGCTTTTTCTGGGAGCTGGGGCCGTCCTTCGGGCTGGGGTTTGAGGCGTCCGCCCTTCCCTTCAAGAAATCGGGCGGGGGACTGGGGCTCGACCTGGGCGCGGCCCTCCGGGCGGCGGTCGCGTTTTAGGCCAAGGAGAACGACGTGGGCACGCAGGCCAAGCTCAAAACCTGGGGAGGAACGATCGTCCTGGCCGCGGCCGCGGTCCTGGCCGCCCCTCCTTCCGGGACCCCCCCCTGTCTCGAACTTCCGAAGATATCCCCCTTCGACGGACCGGCCGAACCGGCCTACGTCGACGGCCAGATCTTGGTGAGGTTCAAACCCCAAACGGGGGCGGTCGTCCGGGCCGCCGCTCTGGCCGCCCTCGAATCAAGCTCGATCCGCCGGCTCGCCCGGCTCGACGTCCATGTGGTGGCCATCCCCCCCCGCGAGACGGTCGAGGCGATGGTCGAGGCCTATCGGCGGAATCCCGACGTCGAATTCGCCGAGCCGAATTATCTTCTCCGGGTCTCGGTCACGCCGAACGACACTCTGTTCCAGTACCAATACGCCCTTTCGAACACCGGCCAGACGATCGGCTCCCTCCCCGGGAGTCCGAAAGGCCAGGCCCGGGCCGACATCCGGGCGACGGCGGGCTGGGAGGAATCGAAGGGCCGCCCCGAGGTTGTCATCGCCGTCATCGACTCCGGCCTCGACCTCGCTCATCCCGACCTCAAGAACAAGGTCCTGAACTCCGGCCGGGATTTCGTGAACAACGACTTTGACGCCAGCGACGACCACGGCCACGGGACCATGGTCGCCGGCATCGCCGCGGCCGAGACGAACAACGGCGAGGGCGTCGCCGGGGTGGCCTGGCTGTCGAAAATCCTCCCCCTCAAGGCCATGGACAGCACGGGGACCGGGTCGACGGACAAGGTTGCCGAAGCCATCCGCTACGCGGCCGACAACGGAGCCCAGGTCATCAACCTCAGCCTGGGGACCGACCAGCCCAGCCAGACTCTCCGGGAGGCCTGCAAGTACGCGTCCGAAAAGGGCGCGTTCATCGCCGCCGCGGCCGGCAACAAAGGGGCGGCGGTCCATTACCCGGCGGCCTACGACAACTACGTCTTTGCCGTCGCGGCCACCGACTACAACGACGCCCGGGCGGACTTCTCCAGCCTCGGGGCCGAGGTAGACGCAGCCGCTCCCGGGGTCAGGATTCTGGCCCCCTACCCCACGGCCCTCACCCCGGCCGGCTACCTGCCCTACGCCTACGGCGACGGGACATCCTTCGCCACGGCCCACGTCTCCGGGATGGCCGCCCTGGTCAAAAGCCTGAAGCCCGGCCTCTCCCCGAGCCAGGTCATGAACATCCTCCGCTACATCGCGGACGACGTGAACGCCGCGGCCTACCAGGGCAAGGACGAGTTCCTCGGGTACGGGCGGGTCAACCTCGAAAAGGCCATCGTCCCCCTCCTCCTCAGGAAATGATCCGGCACCTCCGCATCCGG
>Ga0233423_10001941_pt1 | contig 10186 bp, 22 predicted proteins | sample Watercolumn_Mata_FD_180713 | JGI IMG/M metagenome (GOLD analysis project Ga0233423, IMG submission 180713) | Freshwater microbial communities from Lake Matano, South Sulawesi, Indonesia - Watercolumn_Matano_2014_112_MG | ecosystem: Environmental > Aquatic > Freshwater > Lake | place: Indonesia... | reverse complement strand
AAGTAGGGGATGAAATATTCTATAACCCAGCATTTAACGGAGCAATTGTTGGTGAAAAAATAATCATCGGAGGCACAGATGCAAAGCCAGGAAACATATTGGAAGTAAAAAATATCCCTCTTGGGTCAAACATTTATAATATTGAGTTGAACCCTGGTGATGGGGGAAGAATGATGAGGGCAGCAGGATGCTCAGCAATATTAGCTAAGAAACTAGAAAATAATAAATTTGCACTTTTAATGCCGAATAAGAAAGAAGCAATTGTTAGCGGATATTGCAGGGCTACAATAGGGTCTATAGCCTGTTCTGGAAAGATATTAAAACCATTTGTAACAGCAGGAAATAAATGGTTTAAGATGAAAGCAAGAAACAAATTATGGCCTAGAACATCAGCAGTAAAAATGAACGCAATAGACCACCCATTTGGTTCTGGTAGAGGAAAGAGAATTAAGTCAAAGATAGCTAAGAGAAACGCACCTCCAGGAACAAGAGTAGGACATATTCGACCAAGAAGAACAGGGAGGAGAAAGTAATTAGAAAATGGCAGAAGAAATAGTAAAATCAAAGGAGCAGATTTACAGAGGTCAATCTCTAGAGTCTTTGAAAGCCTTGGATGTAAGAGAATCTGCAAAGTTCCTTCCATCAAGAGCAAGAAGATATGTTCTCAATAATTTTAACGTTGTTGAGAAATTTATAAAGACTTGCGAAGAAAAACAAGCAAGAAAGAAGAAAATTAAGACCCATTTAAGAGATATAGTTATAGTTCCTAAACTTGTAGGATATGTAATTGGGGTTCATAATGGTAAAACATTCAATGAAGTAAGAACAATTGTTGAAATGATAGGTCACAGGCTTGGAGAATTCTCAATTACAACTTCAAAGGTCAATCACTCTGAAGCTGGAATCGGAGCAACTAAATCATCAAAGGCATTGAAGAAGTAAAATGGCAGAAGAAATAAAACAACAAAAAGAATCCAGGGAATCAGAATCCAATAAGAAAGTTGTAGGGGCAGATGAAGTTAAGTCAGAAACAAAGACTGAAGAGAAAAAAGAAAAAACCGAATCTAAAAAAACAATAATGAAAAAAGAAGAAGCAGTTGCTCGTGGAGTTTCAGTTCACTTATCTAAAAAGCACGGTATGTATATATGCAGTTTTATAAAAGGAAAAAAAATTGACCAAGCCATAACTGAACTAAGTGAGGTTATAAAATTAAAGAGAGCAATTCCATTCAAAGGGGAAATTCCCCACAGAAAAGGAATGATGTCGGGTCGTTATCCTATTAATGCCTCAAAGATATTTATCCAATTGTTAAAAGCATTGAAGGGAAATTCCATAGTCAACCAAATGGATTTAGATAAAACAAGAATATATTTTGCCCATTCTACATTTGCTTCTCGTCCATCTAGGAGATTAGGAAAAGCAAAAAGAACACATATTACATTGAAGGCAAAGGAATATAATACTCAAAAAGAAACAAAGGAGATAAAGAAATAAAATGGAAGAAAAGAAATTTGTAGTATTCAAAAAAGAAGAACTTGGAGTTAAAGAATATATTAAGAAAGCATTGGGTAAAGGTAAAATCTCTACTGTTGGAATCGAATATACTCCGGTTGGAGAGAAGATAGCTATTTCGACCTCTAAGCCGGGATTAGTTATAGGAAGAAAAGGGGAAAAGATAGATGAATTGACAAAAATCTTGAAGAAAAGATTCCGCTTAGACAACCCCCATATAGAAATAAGAGAAATAAAGAATCCTTTCTTGGATGCACAATTAGTTGCTGACGAAATAGCGCTGTTGTTGGAAAGGCAAGGGTCTCTGAAATTCAAGGTAATTGCCTATAAGATGCTTGATTCTATTATGAAGGCGGGAGCTCTTGGAGCTGAACTTGTTTTATCTGGAAGACTTCCAAGTGAGAGAGCAAAATCATGGAGATTCTCCCAAGGTTATCTCAAGAAAACAGGGCATCCTTCAAAAGTTGTATATAGAGCAATGGCCCAAGCAGTAAATATCCAAGGAGTCACAGGAATAAAGGTTTCAATATTGCCCCCAGAAGCACCAATCCACGATAGAATCATTATTGACGAAGCATTTTTACAGAATTTGAAGGTCCAAGATTTAGAAAATGAAGAAAGCAATGAAAAAAAGAAAAATACTAAACTAAAAAAATCAAAAGGAGCTAGTGAATAATGGTTATCTTGAGAAAAAAGGATATTAAAGGTATGAAAAAGGAAGACAAAATTATAAAGTTAAATGAGTTGAAGCTTGAATTAATCAAGGGAAGTTTAACTGCAAATAAGCAAAATGCAAAAACGAAAGAGATTAAAAGGACTATTGCACGCTTAATGACACTCAGAGAATTAAAGGATTCCCCGAGAACTAAATAGTATGGATATAGATCCAAGAACAGGTTTGCCGACGGATGCTGGCGTTTTTGAAGAAATCGCCAAAGGTCAGCAGCAGATAACCATATCGACTGTAGCAAGAAGATATGGAAAACTGACGACTCTTGTCACTGGTTTTGACAAGAATATAAACCTAAAAGATGTCGCGAAGACTCTAAAGGAAAAACTTGCCTGTGGTGGCACAGTAAAGAATGACGCCATAGAACTTCAGGGAAATCACCTGAAGCAAGTCAAGCCAGTCTTGATAAAGATGGGCTTTTCCGAAGATTCGATAAGCGATTAATCTTAAATCCGAGACAAAAAAACAAACATGGCTAAAGAAAAAGCAAAAGAAAAGACAAGGGCAGAAGCGACTAGCGCAAGCAGCGTTTCATCAGATATAGTTGCAACTAGAGGGAGAACATTCGAAGGGTTTGTAACAAAGAAATTTTCGAGAAGAGTTGTTGTAGAATTTGAAAGAACAGTATTTGTTCAGAAATATGAAAGATTTTACAGAAAGAAGACAAGACTTCATGCTAGACTTCCAAAAGAGATGGAATCACAAATCAATGTCGGAGATTATATCAAAATAAGGGAATGTCGTCCTCTTTCAAAGATTATCCATTTTATGGTTATCGAGAAAATAAGATCCTCAGAAAAGAGTATTAAAAATTCAGCTAAGGGGGCGAAGAAATGAAAGCAGTATCAGCAAAGCAAACAAGAGGATTGCACATTGGCAGCAATGTAATAGCTGCTGACAATAGCGGAGCAAGAATAGTAAGGATAACTGGAGTTAAGCATGGAAAAACAAAGAAAGGAAGACATCAATACGCTAAGATTGCTGATTGGGTCAAAGTATCGGTAAAAGCAGGCAAGCCAGAAATGAGGGGGGAAGTTTTTGATGCGGTCGTAATAAGACAAAAGAAACCTTATAGAAGGTTGACTGGAGAAAGGGTTTGCTTTGAAGATAATGCTGTTGCATTATTAAAAGATGAAAAAGGAAACCCTAAGGGAACCCAAATCAAAGGTCCAGTAGCAAGAGAAGTTCATGAAAGATGGAAAGAGGTCGCTAAATTGGCGGATTTCGTACTATGAAGCAGCAATTTTCAACAGCATGGACAGGATCTTCGCAGACCAGAAAGCAAAGAAAGTTTATTTATAATGCTCCTTTGCACACAAGGCATAAGTTTTTAAGTGCACATTTATCAAAAGATTTAAGACAAAAGTATGGCAAGAGAAATCTTCCTCTTAGGAAAGGGGATGAGGTGCTTGTCATGCGTGGTTTTTTCAGGAAGAAGAAAGTAAAAGTAGCCTCTGTTGATGTAAAAACAAGCTTGGTTACTCTTGAGGGTTTGCAGAAGACAAAGAAAGACGGACCAAAGGTAAACGTCTATTTTCATCCAAGCAATCTTCAAATTACTTCTTTGGAATTGGCAGACAAGACAAGGATCTCTTCTGCAGAAAGAAAGGGCTCTACTGCTCAGCCAAAACAAGCTAAAGAAAAAGTAAATTCTGAAATTAAAGCTGAAAAGAAAGAATCTAAACCAAAAGCAGAATCAAAACAGACAAAAGCAAAGGAAAAGAAAAATGCATCAAACTAGACAAGAAGTAACAAGAAAAATTCCAATTGAAAGAAAAGGAACAAAATATGTAGCAAGAGCATCGTCAAATACTCAAAATTCTATCCCTGTTGTTGTTGCAATGAGGGATGTTCTTTCCCTAGCAAAGACGGCAAAAGAAGTCAAAGCATTAATACATAATAAAGCATTGAAGTTAAATGGTAGATTAGTAAGGGATTTGAATGAACCCATAATGCTTTTCAATATCTTAGAAGCAGACAAAAAATACAAATTAGTTCTTTTGGAAACAGGAAGATTTTCTTTTGAACCAACAAAGGATAATGAAAGATTATGCAAAGTAATGTCTCGTGTTTTAGTTTCAGAAAATAGAATGCAATTAAACATGCATGATGGAACAAATATCATAGGTTCTAAGGACATTAAAGTTGGCGATTCTATTTATGTTTCATTTGATGGGAAAATAAAATCTCATATTTCATTAGATAAGGCAAGAGAGTGTGTTGTTATCTCAGGTAAATATTCTGGAAATAAGGGCAAAATATCATCAATAGATAAAGAAAACAAAACAGCAATAATCAAATTTAAAGATAGGGAGACAGAACTCAAAACAAGTTCAGTTGTAGCAATATGAAATCTAAGGCACAAACTCAGCAGATCGAAATCTCAAGCAACCCCATGAGGTCTTTCAAAATAGAGAAAATGATTCTCAGTGCAGGTGGAGTTGACAAAGAATTAGAGAAATCAAAGAAGCTTCTTGAACTTATTTCAGGAATGAAATCTCAAGTTATTGCTTCTCATAAAAGAATTCCTGATTTCGGTGTTCGTCCGGGACTTGAAGTAGGAGTTAGAGTTACCCTCAGGGGAGAAAAAGCAATTGAATTGCTTAGAAGATTATTAGGCGCATTAGACAATATTTTAAGAAAAAAGCAAGTTTCAAATAATCATTTTTCATTTGGAATCCATGAATATATCGATATTCCTGGAATGGAATATCAGAGGGATATTGGGATTAAAGGATTTAACGTAACTGTTGTATTTTCTCGTCCAGGGTTGAGAGTAAAGAGGAAGAAAATAAAAATAGGTAATGTTCCAAAAAGGCAATTCGTATCTCAGACAGAAATAATCAAATACATGGAGGACAACTTTAAAACCAAGTTCAAATAAGATGACAGCAAGCGATTGGAACAAAGTAACAAGGCAATTAAGGTCAAAACCTGTAGTTTTAGCTAAATTTCTAAGGCACAATAAACCTAAAACAAGAACTTCAGGTATAGCAAAGAGAAAATGCGAAAGATGTGGCAGATTCGGAGCCCATTTAAGACAATATAATCTAAATTTATGCAGACAATGCTTCAGGGAAATTGCTGAAGAAATTGGCTTCCACAAATACTCATAAAATGTCACAAGATACGATATCAGACGCACTGAACAAAATAATGAATGCCAAAAGAGCAAGGAAAGACTCGGTTGAACTGAGGTATCACTCAAAGCTTCTTTTGTCAGTTTTAGCCATCGCTAAATTAAAAGGGTATATTTCATCTTATAAAGTTCAGAACAACAAGTTGATTGTCGAGATTGATAAATTAAATTATTGCAAAGCAGTCAAACCTCGATATACTGTGAAGTCAGACGAGATAGAAAAATATGAGAGAAGATACCTCCCTGCAAAGAACTTTGGTATCATCATATTATCTACTTCAAAAGGATTGATGACTCATCAAACCGCCAAAGAAAATAAAGTTGGAGGAAGCATTATAGCTTATTTCTACTAATGAGGCAAAGTTTTTCTGAAAAGATTGCCATTCCAGAAGGAGTTTTATGCTCTTATTCGAGCGATATTTTTTCTTGCTCCAAATCTGGATCCGAATTGAAGAGATTAATTAAAATTCCAGGAACAATAATTTCAATTTCTGGAAATGAAATAGAATTTTCGTGCAAGAAAGCAAACAAAAATGACATCAAGATAATCAAAGCCAATTTAGCACATATGAGGAATATGTTTCGAGGATTAAACAAGAAATATACCTATTCTCTCGAAGCGGTTAATGTTCATTTCCCAATGATCCTAAAATTGGATAAAAATAAATTAATAATAAGTAACTTTTTGGGAGAAAAAGTTTCAAGACACGCAACAATTCTTCCAAATGTAGATGTTCAAATTAAGGGTGCAAAAATAACAATCACCTCCAATGATAAAGAAGCAGCAGGTCAGACTGCCGCCAATATAGAAAAAGCATCAATAGTAAGAAATAGAGACAGAAGAGTTTTCCAAGACGGAATTTATATAATTGAAAAACCTGGGAGGGCTGAATAATGTCTAAGAAATTCTTAAGAACAGATTACTGGAGAATGTCCCGTTTGGGAGCAGGAAGAAAGAAGCTGCAGAAATGGAGAAGAGCTAAAGGGACCCACAGCAAGATGAGAAGAAGAAGGAAGGGTTATCCCGCAATTCCAGCAATAGGTTATAAGCAATCAAAGAAAGAATCTGGAAAAATCAACGGAGTTTATCCAGTTTTAATAAACAATGTGGCTAATCTTAATAATGTTAAGCAGGGCCACGCAGCTATTTTATCTTCCCGTTTAGGAGCTAAGAAAAGGATAGATGTAATCAAGAAAGCAGAATCTATGAAAATAAAAATACTCAATTTAGGAAAGGAGGCAAATAAATAAGATGAAACTTGAAAAGAAAAAAGAACTAGTGGCAAGAACACTCGATGTTGGCAAGGCAAGAATAAGGCTTAATCCTTCCAGGTTATCTGAAATAAAGGAAGCAATAACTAAGCAAGACATCAGGGATTTGCTTGCTTCTGGAGCGATAATTGTTCTTCCAGGACTTGGAAGAAAGAAAGTTGAAAGAAAACAAAAGAAAAGAACTCCCGGAAAGGTCAGAATGAGGATAGTAGATACAAAGAGGAGATATATAACTCTTACAAGAAAATTCAGGTCTTATCTTTTCACTCTAAGAAAGACAGGAAAAATATCGGAAGAAAACTATTTAAAACTAAGGAAAGAGATAAAGGCCTCCGTGTTTAGAGATATAAATCATCTTAAGGAGAGAATATTACAAATATGAACGGAGTAAGAAAAACATTAAGAAGAAGAAGGCAGGAAGCCAAAACAGATTATAAAGCGAGATTAGCTTTGCTTAAATCCCAGAAGCCAAGATTGGTATTAAGAAAGACAAATAGATATATCATAGCACAACTTGTTGTTTCAGAAATAGCTCAAGATAAGGTAATTGCTTCAGTAATTTCGAAAGATTTAATATCAAAGGGCTGGCCTGAATCTTTGTCAGGAAGTTTAAAGAGCAAAGCTGCAGCCTATTTAACCGGACTAATGCTCGGAAATAAAGTCAAAGCAAAATATAAGGAGGCAATCCTCGACTCTGGTATGCATAGAAATGTTAAAAAATCAAGAATATATGCAGCAGTTAAGGGATTCATTGACTCAGGAATAAAGCTCCCATGTTCTGAGGATGTTTTACCTTCAAAAGAAGATCTAGCAAACGAAAAAACTGACAAAATATTAGCCAAAATGGAGAAATTAATATAATGGCAGAAAAAGAAACAAAAAATAAACCAAAAGACTTAGTCGAAGCAACACCTGAAGAGTTATCAAAGGCTGAAGAAATTATTGCAAGCGAGATGGCAGAAGCCCCTCAAAAGAGACTTTCCAGAGAAGAAATGGCCGCTAAGAGGGATGAAGAGGCAAGAGAGAGATCTATATCATCATGGGTTCCAAAAACAGAAGTCGGGAAGAAAGTTAAATCGGGGGAAATCAAAAACATAGATGAAATTCTGGACAAAGGAAAAAAGATTCTTGAGGCCGAAATTGTTGATTCATTATTAAGGTTAGAAACCGACTTATTGTCTATAGGTCAATCAAAAGGTAAATTTGGGGGAGGAAAAAGAAGAGCTTGGAGACAAACTCAGAAAAAAACAATGGAAGGAAACGTTACAACTTTCTCATGCATGGCCGTAGTTGGAGACAAGAAAGGTCATGTTGGGATAGGGATGGGCAAATCTCAAGAAACATTGCCAAGTAGAGATAAAGCATTAAGAAATGCAAAGCTGAATCTTATGAAAGTAGAGAGGGGATTTGAATCCCCAGAATTCGAAAGGGACAAGTCAGATCCCCACACAGTTCCATTCAAAGTTACAGGACGCTGCGGATCTGTCAGAGTTACATTAATACCTGCTCCAAGAGGAACAGGTCTTGTGATAGGGAATGAATGCAAAAAAATCCTCAGACTAGCTGGAGTAAAGGATGTTTATAGCAAAACATCTGGACAGACAAGAACAACATTTAATACGGGAAAGGCATGCATAAACGCACTAACTAAATTGAAGGAGTTCAAAAAATGATTTTAGCAATAAGAATATCCGGGTTAGTAGAAATTCCAGAAAAAGTAAACGAAGCGTTATTTAGATTAAAGTTAAGGAGAAAGTATTCTGCAACTTTGGTTCTTCCAACAAAAGAAAGTCTTGCTCTTTTAAAGAAATTAAGGAACACAATTGCATATGGAGTTATTGATTCAAAAACATTACAGCAATTAATAGAGAAAAGAGTACAATTAATTGACAAAAAGAAAAAAGTAAATGCAGAATCATTAGCAAACGAAATTTTAAACCAAGAAAAGAAATCCAATTTAGATCTTTCAGCTTTGGGAATCAAGCCGTTTTTCAGATTACATCCACCAAGAGGCGGAATAGAAACAAAAGTCCATTTTCCAATTAGAAAGGGTGTCCTTGGAGATAACAAAGAAAAGATAAATGATCTTGTCAGGAGGATGTTGTAATGGATCTTGCTTGGCAATGTAAATGCGGAAAGATAGAATATTCTGACGTAGAGCCTGACGAATGTATGTCTTGTGGTAAAATCGGTGCATTTACTCAAGTTCCAGAAGAGTTAATCGAAGAAAGAATGAAAGATGCCTCAGAAAATGAGATAAATAATTTAGAGTTAGGTTTAGAGGATGAAATGGAATTAGAGATGGGAGTCTCTCCAAAATCAAAGATGAAAGCATCAAAGACAAAATCAAAACCAAAATTAAGAAAACCGAAAGCACCAACAAGGAGGAAAAAATAATGTCATTCAAAAGAAGAAAATCATCGAGGTACAGAGGATATAAATCACACGGTCGTGGGTTCAAAAAGAAAGCAAGAGGTAGTGGTCATAGGGGGGGATTCGGAATGTCTGGAGTTGAGAACCAAAAGAAAACTGCATTCCTTAACTTATATGGGAATAATTACTTCGGTTCAGACAAAGCATTAAGAAGACCAATAAGGCCAAAGCCAAAAGTAATAAATCTTGACGACATCGAAAGAAACTTGCAATCATATATTGCTCAAGGATTAGCAAAAGAATCCAAAGGAGTAATTGAACTTAATCTAAAGAAGACAAGAATTCTTGGTGACGGAGAAATAAAATCGAAATTAATTGTTACAGCACATTCTGCATCAAAATCAGCAATAGAAAAAATTAAGAAAGCAGGCGGATCACTCAATTTAGAAAATTCCTCAGAAGGCTTGGAAGAATAAGCTAAAGAAAAAGCCCCAAAAGCAGAATCTAAAACTGAAAAAATGCTAAGAAGTAGTTCCTTGTTACATTGTTAACTTAGAGGGATCTAAAAAGGATTAAAAATACCTAATTCTAACTTTTCTTATGGCAGTTATGAGTAGCAGAAAGAAAGGTATTGCTCATGGATGGGAAGCAATTAATAAGAAAAGAGATGAGGAAGCCAAAAAGCTAAGAGAACAATCAGAGCAAAAAGAAGAAGTAGGTAAGGAAGATCACGAAGCAAGAATTAAGATGTTAAAGGATCTTGGTTTGGTTAAATGATTTTACAGAATAATTAGTAACCACAACCTCATTTATTTTTCCCCTCTTTGTAGCATCGCAGTTTATCATTCTTGTTGCTTTTACTATGCCTATATGAAAATCCTTGTATAATCCTTTGATAAATGGCGTGTCGCTATTGGATAACATAACCTTGCAACCTTTTTTATCCAACTCGCTAAACACTTCTAATAGATGTTTTTGCTCTTTTTCTAAGAAGTTATCTTTTGTATAGGTTGTAAAACTTTCTTTCTTTAAGGGATAATAAGGTGGATCAAAATAAATGAAATCCCCTTTCTTTGCATCTTTCACAGCGTCATAAAATTGCAAAGTATTTATTTTAGCGTTCTTCAATAAGTGTGAAATCTCTCTTAATTCTTATTCA
>Ga0233423_10001938_pt1 | contig 10205 bp, 8 predicted proteins | sample Watercolumn_Mata_FD_180713 | JGI IMG/M metagenome (GOLD analysis project Ga0233423, IMG submission 180713) | Freshwater microbial communities from Lake Matano, South Sulawesi, Indonesia - Watercolumn_Matano_2014_112_MG | ecosystem: Environmental > Aquatic > Freshwater > Lake | place: Indonesia... | reverse complement strand
AACCTGGTACAGGTCAATGTAATCTGTCTGTAATCTTTTAAGACTTGTTTCCAATGTCTTTCTTGCTTCAGCAGCATTCCGTTCACTCACTTTTGATGAGAGAAAGACCTTGTCCCTGTGGTACTTCAATATTTTCCCTATTCGCTCTTCACTGGATATTTTATCATTGGCATAACTGGCTGCGGTATCCCAGTGATACAAGCCCTGTTCCAGTGCAAATTCAAGTATTTCAAGCGCTTTGTCATCATCTTCGACAGCCATCCACCGGCTTCCGCAACCGACAACATAAATTGGTATTTTGACTCCTGTCTTGCCGAGCATACGAACAGGTAAACCTTTTGAATCAAAATTGTTGTCTTGCCCGGAACAGCTGTTGAAGGGAACAACGCTGACAGCAGCAGCTACCAGTGCAGTATTCTTAACGAATACCCGACGAGAAATATTCCTTGCTTTCATTCTTGATGTTGATTAATAATATGTTGACTTTTCAGTATTTTAAACATCTTCCGATTGTATTCTCAAATATAACGATATATTTCTTATCTATATTAGTCAATTACCCCTCTCGAGTACTCGGGATCCGGGGAGAATTCAACCATACCTTCCCGTCCGCCGTCCGCGTGTCGCCAAATCCGCTGCGAGTCCTCGGGGGCGGAGGAGGTATAAGCGGAACGCGAAGGAGGATTAAATAAAACCATTAAAACCCCTTCCTGATTCTGAGAAATAAATGCATGATCATAATTATAGCCTCACACAAGGATTTAATTTAACCAATCATTTCGCATAAAGGATGAATTCTGACATAAATTGATATCTTTAGCCAGTTTATAAATTAGTCTGAAAAACCGAATTACATGAGCACAATGAACAGTATCTGCATATTTCCAGTGATACTACTTATCAGCATATTTCCACAAAAGATCACAGGAACCATTCCTGTAGATCCGGTTAACAGGACTAATCAAGGTCATACAAAGCTGACTATCATCCATACAAATGATATTCATTCTCAACTGACTGGTTTTGCACCGGAGTCTCAATATAGTCCACTGGTCACTATGAATGATAGTACTCTTGGTGGTTTTGCACGTATTGCTGCGGTAATAGCTAAAGAGAAAAATGAAGATCCGGAAACACTTGTCCTTGATGCAGGTGATTTCCTTATGGGTTCTCTTTTTCATGCACTTGAACCAAGGTTTGGATTCCAGCTGACTTTAATGTGTGAGATGGGGTATGATGCTGTAGCACTGGGAAACCATGAATTTGATTTTGGATTAGGAACACTCACAAAAATCATAAAAAGTTCATCAAATGGCAACAAAATTCCACCAGTCCTGCTTGCTAATATTGAATTCAGCAAAAGCTCAGGATTAGATGACGATCTTGCAGACTTGTATAGTAAGTCTCTAATAAAGGATTACCTCATAATAGAACGAAAGGGTCTCAGGATAGGCATATTCGGAATCCTCGGTTATGATGCAGCTTCCGTGGCTCCTTATGCTGCACCTGTTAAGTTTGCTGATCCTGTGAAAACTGCTGTAAGGATTAGCAAAAAACTAAAGGAAGAGGAAGGTGTCGATATTGTCATTTGCCTATCGCACTGTGGTGTAGGGAAAAACAAAAAAGGAGAGTGGGATGGGGAAGATGCTGAGATAGCCAGGAAAGCTGAAGACATTGATATTATCATTGGAGGACATTCACATACCAGACTTGAGCAACCATTAATGATTAATGGCACCAGCATCGTCCAGGCTGGTGCCAATGGTTTTAGTGCAGGCAGGCTGGTTATTACTTTCGAAAACGGAAGGGTCACTGCCAACAGTTATCAGATGATCAATATCAATGATTCTATTGCTGGTAATGAATTGATTCATAATAAGATTGAAGCTCATAAGAAGCTGATTGAAAGGGAGATATTAAATCAATTTGGATTAGAGTATAACCGGCCGTTATGCGATGCTGTTTTTGATCTTAACTGCGACGAGCAGAATAAAGTTGAAGGAAGCAACCTGGGTCCCTTCCTGGCTGATGCTCTTAGATTTTATGTTAACTCCGAATCAGGTGACTCGGCAAATATTACCATGGTGGCTGCAGGGACTGTGCGTGATAATATTAATGCCGGTAAACAGTCAGTATCAGACATTTTCCGGGTAGTTTCCCTGGGCAGTGGAGGAGACTCAATTCCGGGGTTCTCGGTCGCTAAAATATTTGTTACAGGACGAGAACTTAAGAATATTATTGAGGTGCTCCTGGCAGCATATCCGTCAAGCCATTCATACTACTGTTATTATTCCGGTATAAGGGTCAGTTTCAATCCGGAAGGGAGATTGCTTAGAAAAGTTAAGAAGATTGAAATGGGCGACGAAGGTTCGGGCTACAGGATAATTGATCCTAACAAAAAGAATAAAGATCTTTACGGGATCGCTGCAAGTGCATACCTGCTGAATTTTATAGGCATAATCAAAACCAAATCCTTCGGGCTGGTGAATGTAATTCCCAAAGACAGGTATGGCATGCCAGTATCAGATATTTCGAAATGTCTTATCGATTTCAATCCTGCAATTCAGGGAATACAGGAGGGAAAAGAATGGCTTGGTGTATGTTCTTTTGTGAAGAGTCTGCCTGATATTAATTCGGATGGAGTGCCTGAAATTCCGGAATATTACAGAAACTACCCGCAACGGCTGGTACCAACACTGATCAGAGAATAGACCATCTGCATTTCCGGTTGTTTAATAAACTTCTCATCCTTATAACCTGTGAGCAGGTAACTATTGTCGTTCACAGAAGAATTATCTTTCAGAAATTCACTCCAGAAGACTCTTTTCCCATTTTTCAGCAATGGGAGCTTTCTTGCCTTTTAGCAAAGCAACAAAATTCAGTAATGTCTTTCGTGCATCACCTACCGGGTAATAGAATCCTTCCCAGTTATCGCTATCCTCCCCATCATGATTAGGCACTACATAATGAAATTGCCATGCCATTTTCATCTCTTTAAATGCACTTGAAGCTCTTACTTCAATATCTTCAAGATCAAACTGTGAAACCTCCAGCTTCTGCTTATGCTTTCTTCTCAGGAGCTTTCTTCTCATTATCTCTGTTACCAGGTTAGGCAGTGATACATTCAGGTCTGGATTATTGAAGTACTCAATTTCTTCTTCAGATAAAGGAGAAAGGAAAACACTTAGTTTTGGATAACTGTTAAGCTTGGGATGTGTCTGGAGTGCTTCAGCTACATAAGGATTACCTTCAAAAAATACATGGGCTTTCCTGAGCATCCTCGATAACTCATCAAGATTTAATGCTTGCAGGTCACCCCGCACACCCATAACGATATAATTTGGATCCAGCCGCAGTGAATCGATATAGGACCGCTTGCGGAAATAGTAATCTTTCCCTTCCATCTCTCCCGGACGGGGAGGACGATCATTATAAAGGACCAGCTTTTGCATGGATCTCCTGATATCTGGGTAAAAACGCCATAATGCTTTATCAAGCGGACTTTTCCCGACACAGGATGGTCCTGTCAGAATTATTAATCGATTCATTTACCTGATTATTAATAATATATCATAACTATTCTCTGAATAATTCGAATTTTAAGTTAGAAAAAAAAGTACATGTGACAACAGTTTTTCCAATCAAATAATTAACCAAATGGTCCTGCCTGACCTTTTTCAGCACGGAAGAGGAGAGTCCAAAAGAATTAATGCCTGATTTCTTTATAAAGCCTTACGAGTAATTTTCTCGCTCTTGCTTCTATTCCTGCAGAATCTGCAGGAATTATCGTTTCCAGTATAGAAATCAGTTCAGGTTTCAGATCAGGTTCAGTATTAGATATTGAATAAAGTATGGACATTGCATTGGCTCTCACAGCTATGGATTCAGTAGTGCTGTCAATCCATTGAAGACACATATCAAACAATATACCGGAATATTGTGGCGGGATGGAAACCAGGGATAAAATATTTACGAAATTCCTTTTGACTCCTTCTGACTTAATAACTTTAAGGCTTTCAATAATTTCCTGAACATGTGGTTCTATGAAATATGGATGTTTTCTTGCCAGAAGCCAGATAACCCTTGATGCCCGCATGGATAAAGGACTGGTATCCTGAACTGACAATTTCCACACTTCCTCAAATCTGTCCGGGTCTTCTTCTATCTTATCAACTACAATATCGGCATTAAGCCTGGAACTGTCAATGTTAAGAAAATCAATTATTTCCATCTTATTCATTTACAGTGTGCATACATAGACCCAACAAATGCAATGATATGCCAGAGTTCTTTACCGGAGATTGAACCAATTAATTAAATCAACAATAAAACTAAAAAATAAAATGATTTGTGCTCAAGGGCAAGGCTTGGATTCTATAAGTGTACACGCATCGAAAAACTTACCTGATCTTACCAACCATCAAATACGCTGACCAGCGTCGAGGGTAGATTAATGTCCATCTGACAAACTGAAGGTTAAAGAATTGTTAATGCACTTTCTGGAATTGCTGGTAAGGTCAAATAAGTCTATTTTTATAAAATTGCAACAGGTTATTTAAACTGCCTTTTTATTGAAGTTCTTCAAGTCAGATGATAATTAAGTCAGAAATAATATATTTCCCCCTGCTGATTTTCATATATCTGATTGTACCACGTAATGGTTATCCTGAAAACTATGACGATATGATCCTGGAGAAAGCAAAAAGTAAATTGGATACTGCAACTTTTGGAGCAGGATGTTTCTGGTGCACCGAAACTATTTTTGAGCGATTGAAAGGAGTCGAAAAAGTAATTTCAGGCTACTCGGGTGGACATGTTAATAATCCATCCTATAGAGAAGTATGTAACGGAAACACCGGGCACGCTGAGGTTTGCAGGATAATCTTTAATCCTGATATCATCAGCTATCTGGATTTACTGGATGTGTTCTGGCAGATTCATGATCCAACAACTCTGAACAGGCAGGGAAATGATGTGGGTCCCCAATACAGGTCAGTCATTTTCTATCACAGCAGGGACCAGAAAATGATGGCTGAGAATTCCAGAGAAAAAATCATTAGTTCTGGTCTGTTCACAGATCCTGTTATCACAGAAATTAGCCCGCTAATTAATTTTTACCAAGCGGAGGACTATCACCAGGAATATTTTCTCAACAATCCGGGTCAAACATACTGTACCCTGGTGATAGCTCCAAAAGTAAAGAAGTTCACAGCTAAGTATCAGGATAAGCTTAAATAACCTTTCTGCCCGAATCAGCTATTCCAGAATCCTTTAAAGAGATTCGGCAATTTCATCATAATCTGGTACCTCTAATATGTTGCAAGGTCCTGCTTTTAATACTGATATTCCGTCAAACTTTCTACATTTGCTAACCAGACTTACTACATGCATGAACACCTAAAGCCTGATGAGAGAATTTACGTATAGTGAAGAGCTTGCAAATGCCATATCCCACTTTGTTGGCGTATGCCTGGCTATAACCGGACTTGTCCTTATGGTAGTTTTTTCCTCATTAAATGGGAAAACGACACATATTGTATCTACAAGTATTTTTGGATCAACTATGATCTTCCTGTACCTCTCATCCACTTTCACACATTGGCTTCGACCAGGCAAGGCCAAGGAGCTTTTCTTTAACCTGGACCAGATAGCTATTTTCCTGCTTATTGCCGGAACTTATACTCCTGTTGCTCTTATTGCCCTGCGCGGTACACTAGGCTGGACGGTATTTGGGATTGAATGGGGGTTAGCCCTGACTGGTATTTTGTACAGAATTATCAGACCCAATAAATACGAAACCGGCGTTAATCTGTTCATGGTTATACTTTATGCTGCAATGGGTTGGTTTTTCTTATTTGTCATTATCCCGGTTTCAAGAATGATGACATTACCATCAATTATCCTGATACTTTCAGGCGGTGTATTATATACCTCAGGAATATTATTTTTCAGGCTGGCAAAATTCAAATACCACCACCTCGTCTGGCATCTGTTTGTCCTTGCAGGAAGCATTTCTCATTTCTGTGCAGTTTTTATCTATTTAGTCTGACTCCTGTTTCCTGCCAGTGCTTAATTCTTCTGGACTATAATTGTTCAAATCTGAACAACAGTGTCCGGAATTAATACAATTGGAATAAACTATCAAATTGACTTTTTATAGCTAATATTCTGAAAATGTGGATATTAGTAAAATTTGTACAGGTTTTGAGTACAACCTGCATACTACAATCAACCGACATGTTCAAGCATTACCTGGTCGTAACTATCCGCAATCTTCGCATATACCTGAATTATACAATATTAAACATTGGGGGACTGGCTACAGGACTGGTTTGTGTCATATTTATCCTGATATATATTAATGATGAGCTAAGCTATGACAGGTTTCATAAAGATTATCAGCGAATCTTCAGGGCAAACAGATTATATAATTCCAACAATGTAAACGAAGATGCGGCAACCTGTTCTTTTCCGTTTGCCCCGAATCTGCAGCTTGATTACCCCGATATGGTTGCCTATACATGTCGGTTCTTCAATTTTATGAGAGATCATTTTTTTATCGAATACAGGAAAAGCGAGAATGAAATCATCAAGTTCAATGAAAGTAATTTCTTCCTTGTTGATTCCACGGTTTTTGATGTATTCACTTTTCCATTGATCAAAGGAGATCCAGCGACAGCACTGGACAGGCCCAATACAGTTGTTCTAACAGAATCCACTGCGAAACGTTATTTTGGCACGGATGATCCCCTCGGTAAAACCCTGATTGTTGAAGAAGGTCTGAATTTTGAGGTGACAGGAGTGATGAAAGATTTGCCTCCTCAATCACATTTTACTATAGATATACTGGGATCTATGTCAACTTTCAAACAGCTCCTGGGAGGTCAGCTCCCAAGCACCTGGATATGGAATCCTTGCTGGACATATATCAAGCTTCACGAAAATGTCAATCCTGAAGATCTGCAGGCTAGATTACCCGATTTTTACCTAAACCATTATGATGACCTTAAGAACCAGGATGTGACCCTTACCATTCAGGCTTTAAAAGATATTCATCTGAAGTCACACCATGACTATGAAATGCATGCAAACAGTGATGTCATATACGTTTATATACTTTCCGCCATAGGTGTTATTGTCCTGATACTTGCCTGCATTAACTTCATGAACATGACTACAGCCCGTTCAGCAACAAGGATAAAGGAAATTGGTGTTAAGAAGGTTTTTGGAAGTAGCAGGAGAAAGCTTATTCTGCAATTTATTGGAGAAACAGTAGTTCTTAGTTTTTTAGCGTTACTCATTGCCACTGTGGTTGTTGAAATTCTTCTCCAGTTATTCAATAATTTTACTGGCAAGAATATATCCGGCCTGTCATTTCTGTATTTCAACTCCATTCTTGCGGGTTTCGGACTTGTAATCCTCGTTGGTTTGCTTGCAGGGTCGTATCCGGCATTTTATCTTTCAGCTTTTAATCCGATTAAGGTTTTCAGGGGAGGTCTTAAAGGGGTAAATGGAAGCGGATCAGCGAGAAAGATCCTGGTCGTTCTACAATTTTCAATATCTGTTACCCTGATAATAGGTACAATGATAGTATTTCGCCAGCTCAGGTATCTGAGCAATGCAGATATCGGATTCAGGAAAGAACAGGTCATTATTATCCCCTCAGTTAACCAGGTGTCATTTAATTATGATTCTTTCAGAGAAAAACTATTAACATATCCTGCAATTGAGCATGTCACTGGGATGGAAGATATTCTGGGGGTAAATCATAACACCCGACAGGTAACTATTGAAGGATTAAGCGAAGAACAGAGCTTCTGGTATCCAATGTTTATGGTAAGGTATGATTTCTTGGAGACCTTTGACATTAAGGTCCTGGCAGGACGTGGTTTTTCAACCGAAATAGCTAGTGATACCATAAATGCCATCATGATAAACGAAACAATGGCCAGGAACCTTGGATGGACAAACGAAGAAGCCATTGGTAAACGCATTACTTCCGATGGCAATGAGCGTGTCATTGGTGTCTTTGGTGACTTTCATGTACTTTCATTACATGAACCGATAAACAATTTTATTCTCGACATGTCGCGTAATTCACGGGGAGCTGCAGGTCTTACCAGTTATATTGCTGTCAGAGTGAACACCGAAAAATATGGACCTGTGCTTAAGAATATTGAAAATGTATGGAATGAATTTGCACCCACCCGCCCATTCGAATATTCATTTATTGACGAGGAATTGGACAATCTGTACCGTAACGAGGAAAAGTTCGGCAAATTTTCTGTCCTGCTCACTGTTCTTGCCCTTTTCATCGCAAGCTTGGGATTGGTTGGTCTTATCTCATTCATTGCCGAACAACGGACAAAAGAAATTGGCATTCGAAGGGTTATGGGTGGATCCATGCTGGCAATAATCAGGCTGCTCTCTTTCGAGTTTGTCATCCTGATCCTTATTGCCAATCTGATTGCCTGTCCGGTTGCTTACCTGATATCTTACAAGTGGCTTAATAATTTCACTGAAAGAGTCACCATAAGTCCTTTACTGTTTATCTTTGCCGGAGTAGCTACCCTTATTCTTGCACTGATCATCACTTCAGGACGGGCATTCATAGCCTCTTCCAGAAATCCGGCAGAAACACTCAGGTATGAATAGGGTAGGGCAAGCCTGATGTTGAAACAGGATTATTTCAGTGTACAGGTTGTGTATGAGAAAAAAGTTGAAATCAGTATATCTGAGTACCGAATTTGTTTTGCTGTTTTTTGGAGTACCCTTATTGGTATATCTGGGTTCTGATATTATCCATCCCAGCATGCTTATCATGCCATTATTGTTGTTCATCTTCCTGATATTAAAATATACGACTGATTTCAGGACAAGAGAACTGATATTTCTGAAACTTGATCACATTACTGTAAGAAGAAACCTGATAATAATGATAATCAGCGGTTTGATGATGCTGATAGGGGTATACCTGTTTGAAAGGGAAAGATTATTTGACCTGCCAAAAGGTAATATTTTGGTTTGGGGCCTGCTCTGTACTTTTTATCCGTTTTTTTCAGCATATGGACAGGAAATTATTTACCGCACTTTTTTGTTCAGACGCTATACCAGCTTATTCAAAAAGGAATGGATGGTGATCCTGGCAAGCGGGATATCTTTCAGCTTTGTGCACATCATCTATTATAGCCCGGTTTCAATATTGCTGACCCTGATTGGAGGATTATATTTTGCTTATCAATATTCCAGAACCCGGAGTGTCCTGTTTACAGCTATTTTACATGGCATCATGGGTATCATTGTGTTCACGGTAGGTCTTGGTGAATATTTCTGGCTGGATATGTCCGAATGGATAAAATCCTAGTGCGGAGAACGGGGATTTAATAATTAGTGCAGGATCTGCGCTGATTGTAGGTAAATATATATTTCAGGACAGTCCCACTATCATTTTCTACATTCACTCTGTTTTCCTTGTAAATTATCTTGCCATTTATATCTATAACGAAAGTCCAGCGTTCAGAAGTAATACCTCTTTCAAGTGACAATGGACTACCATTGACTTCTGCTTCAAAAGTACCTCCGTCTGTTACTGGCACACCAAATTTGCCTGCTATGCTGCCATCCTTGTCTGATAGCAAAGTAAAGTTCAGATTATGGTGTTCTTTGAATTTGCTGAGATTTTCCCATGTATCTCCACTGATGCCAATAATCTCCGTTTCTAAAAGTTTAAAAGCTGTCTCCTGATCCCGGTAACTGCAGGCTTGCTTAGTACATCCACTCGTAAAGGCAGCAGGATAAAAATAAATTATCAGGTAATCGCTACGCTGGTCGGATAGCTTCCAGGCTTTACCCTGATCATCAATTGCTTCAAAATCAGGTGCCTTATCACCTACCTTCAAATAATTTGTGTCGGTTTTGGTGCCTGTCATTGCCAACATAAGCAAAAGAATTATTGATGTTTTCATATTTTCCTGACCAAGTGAATTGATATGAACTGGACGAAAATACTGCTAATATTTCATTTCTCATCAGGTGCCCTGTATGATTAATATCTATTTAACATTCATTTGTTAACTTGTCTGTAGTCTATAATATTAACTTTGCCACTTTAAGTTCTGATTCTGATGTATAAGTACCTTTTCGGACCGGTTCCCTCCAGACGCCTTGGCATCTCACTTGGTATTGACCTTGTGCCGAATAAGGTA
>Ga0233423_10001937_pt1 | contig 10207 bp, 7 predicted proteins | sample Watercolumn_Mata_FD_180713 | JGI IMG/M metagenome (GOLD analysis project Ga0233423, IMG submission 180713) | Freshwater microbial communities from Lake Matano, South Sulawesi, Indonesia - Watercolumn_Matano_2014_112_MG | ecosystem: Environmental > Aquatic > Freshwater > Lake | place: Indonesia... | reverse complement strand
AGCCAAAGTCGTCGAGGTCAATCAGGGTCCAGTGATCACCCAGTTTGGCGTCGAACCGGGGTTCATTGATGGGCGTGCAGGTAGACGGATGAAGGTCAAGGTGTCAAAGATCAGCGCCCTGGCCGACGACCTGGCCCTGGCCCTGGCCGCCTCGCCTGTCCGCGTGGTGGCCCCTGTGCCGGGTCGCTCCATCGTGGGCATCGAGGTGCCCAATGCCGAGCTGACGCTGGTGGCTCTGCGGGGAGTGATTGAGTCGGAGGCATTTAAGAAGCTGAATTCCAAGCTCGCCATCGGCCTGGGCCGTGACGTGTCTGGTGAACCCGTAGTGGCCGATCTGAGGACCATGCCTCACCTGTTGATCGCAGGGGCAACCGGTTCAGGCAAATCGGTCTGCATCAACTCCATTATTGCCTGCCTGCTGTTCAATAACACGCCCGATGACCTGAAACTGTTGATGATTGATCCCAAGCGGGTGGAATTGACCAATTTCAATGGCATTCCTCATCTATTGGCACCTGTCATAGTGGAGACAGAACGGGTGGTGGGCTCTCTGCGGTGGATTATGCGGGAGATGGATCAGCGCTACAAGAAGCTGGCCGCAGCCGAGGTACGCAACGTCGAGGAGTACAACAGACGAGCTGGCCCCCAGGGGGAGAAACGCCTGCCCTACATCGTGGTCTTTGTGGACGAGCTGGCCGACCTGATGATGCTGGCCCACGACGAGGTGGAACAGGCCCTCGTTCGCATCGCCCAGTTGGCCCGGGCCACGGGAATCCACCTGGTGATCGCCACCCAAAGGCCCTCGGTGGATGTCGTTACGGGGCTCATCAAGGCCAACTTCCCGGCGCGTATCTCCTTCGCCGTCACCAGCCAGGTGGACTCGCGGGTGATTCTGGACATGGCGGGGGCGGAAAGGCTCCTGGGGCGGGGAGACATGCTCTACATGGCTTCTGACTCCAGCCAGTTGGTGAGGCTGCAGGGCTGTTTCGTCTCCGATCGAGAACTAGATCGCCTGGTACGCTATTGGAAGGGAACGGAGGTCGGCCCGGCTATGCCATCCAGTTTATACAGGGCTGAGGACATGATTCAGCCACCGCTCTGGGAGGAGATGAGGGCCAGAGAAGAAGAGGCCAGGCAGGGGGATGATCTCCTGGAAGAAGCCATCGCGGTGGTACGTAGCCACAACCGGGCCTCTGTTTCCCTCCTACAGCGCAGGTTGCGCATCGGCTACTCGCGGGCCGCTCGCCTCATAGACCTGCTGGAGGAACAGGGTGTCGTGGGGCCAGACCAGGGCCCCGGCCGCTCGCGGGAGGTGCTCATGGAAGTAGAAATCGAGGCTTGCACTGAGCACAGTCGAAGTGATTGAATCTGGATTTGCTTATCCCGACCAAATACGCTATAATATCACAGGTGGTAAACATTCTCCCCTCCCTCCCAGGGAGGGGCAGGGGGAGGGTAAATCCTCACAAGCGGACGAGATTCCCTGTTCGACTCATGTTGGTCTCCGGACTCCCACCCTCACCCCAACCCTCCCCCCTTCGGCAGGCTCAGGGCAGGCCTCGCAGGGGGAGGGAGTGAACAGCTAGAGGAGGTGATAGCCGGCAAAATAAGACATTACCCACCCAAAACATGATCCACACAAATCTCAATTTAGGAGGAGAAAAATGCGTAAGTTGGTTTTCACTAGTTTAACAGTGGTGTTGATCCTCTCTATGGTGCTCGTTGGCTGCAAGCCGGCGGCAGCACCTACAGCTACACCTGTGCCGACCAAAGTGCCACCCACGCCGACCAAGGCCCCGCCTACGCCGACCAAGCCCCCCGCGGTCGTGTACGAGGACGAGTGGGGCGTGGTGAAGGTGGAGAAAGGGGACACCATCAAGATCGGCTTCGCTGCCGGGCTGTCTGGGGCGGGCATTGACATGCTGGGCCTGGACGAGAAACGCGGGGCCGAGCTGGCCGTGAAGGACAAGCCGGCGATCAAGGGCTTCCAGGTGGAGTTGGTGGTAGAGGACGAGATGTGCAGCGCCGAGGGTGGTCAGACGGTGGCCAACAAGTTCGTGGCCAATCCGCAGATCGTGGCCCTGGTGGGGCACATGTGCTCCTCGTCGTGCATTCCCGCATCCAAGATCTACGAGCAGCACCACTACAGCATGATATCGCCGTCGTGCACGGGCATCAGTCTGACGGTTCCGGATGCCGATGCCACGGAGATCTTCAACCGCGTGTGCTGGAGCGACAAGATTCAGGGTCCTGCGGCGGCTGACTTCGTGAAGGACGTGTTGGGGGTGAACAAAGTAGCCACCATCCACGACGGCAGTCCGTATGCTGAGCAGTTGGCGGTGATGTTCGCGCAGGCCTTCGAGGACATCGGTGGGCAGATCGTGGGGCGGGAGGCGGTGAACGTGGGTGACACGGACATGCGCCCTGTGCTGACCCGCCTGAAGGCTGGTGGTCCTGAGCTGATCTACGCGCCCATCTTCCCTGCTGAGGCTGGGTACCTGGCCTCGCAGCGGGCCGACGTGGGCATGGAGGACGTGATCTTCATGGGAGCGGATGGAATCATGGCCGACGTGTTCATCCAGGCTGCGGGCGACCTGGCGGAGGGGGTGTACGCCAGTGCGGGGGACTTTGCCGAGGCCGGGCCTGCGCTGCCGGCGTTTCTGGCGGCGTACAGGGCGACGTATGGGGAGGATCCCATTGCGCCGTTCCATGCCCATGCGTATGACGCCTACATGGTGATCGCCAATGCCGTGGAGAAGGTGGCGGAGTTGGATGCGGAGGGGAACCTGCTGGTGGGTCGCAAGAAAGTGCGGGATGCCATTCGAGCCACGACTGGCTACCAGGGTCTGTCGGGCAAGATCAGTTGCGATGCGAATGGTGACTGCGGCAGCGGCAGCGTGACCTTCTCCATGGTCAGCGGTGGTGCCTGGGTTGCTGCCGAGGCCCCCAAGCCTGTGGCCAAGCTGACGGTTGGTCAGATAACGGACCTGGGTGGCATTGACGACAAGAGCTTCAACCAGACCGCCTGGAAGGGCTTCCAGGACGCCATGGATCAGTTGGGTGTGGATGGCAAGTACCTGGAGTCCCAGCAGCAGGCCGACTATGCCAAGAACATCCAGCAGTTCCTGGGCGAGAAGCTCGACCTCATCATCACCGTGGGCTTCCTGTTGGGGGTGGACACGGCCACAGCGGCCATCGCCAACCCCGACACGAACTTCGCCATCGTGGACTACGCCTACCCCGACTGCTGGCCTGGGGCAGTGCCTGGCAAGGACTGCGGTTCGGACAAGGAACTGTCCAACGTGTTGGGTCTGACCTTCGCCACGGACGAAGCAGCATTCCTGGCCGGCTACCTGTCCGCTGGGATGACCAAGACCGGCAAGGTGGGCACCTTCGGTGGCATCAAGATCCCCACGGTGACCATCTTCATGAAGGGGCTTGAGGCTGGAGTCAAGTACTACAACATGAAGCATGGCACCAAGGTGGAGGTGCTGGGCTGGGAGACAGCCAAGGATGAGGGCCTCTTCACCGGCAACTTCGAGTCCACTGACGATGGGCGTCGCTTTGGCGAGTCGCTGATGGACGAGGGCGCCGACATCATCATGCCGGTGGCAGGTCAGGTGGGTCTGGGCACCGCTGCGGCCTGTCAGGAGCGGGGCACCATGCTCATTGGCGTAGACACCGACTGGTACGTGTCGGCTCCGGAGTTCAAGGAGACCTACCTGACCAGCGTCCTGAAGAGGATCGAGGTGGCGGTGTACGATGCCATCAAGATGGCGGCCGACGGCACCTTCAAGGGCGGGGTGTACGTGGGCACGCTGAAGGGCAACGGTGTGGGGATTGCGCCCTTCCACGACTTCGACGCCAAGGTGCCTGCGGCCCTGAAGGGCGAGATCGAGCAGGCCAAGGCCGACCTCATCGCCGGCAAAATCACCGTGGATGGCGTGCTTGGCCAATAAACAGGATAGCTATTCAACGGGTTCGGGCCAGGGAAGCTCCCCGGCCCGAACCTTGCTTATCACAGACCTGACAGGTTTTCCGAAACCTGTCAGGTCTGGCAGTGCTCAACTTCGTGAGTAACGACAGAGCGGCCTAAAGGAGTATCACATGCCTCCTGTTCTTGAACTGTGCGGTATCACCAAAGCCTTCCCTGGAGTGCTGGCCAACGACCACATTGACCTGACCCTGGAGAAGGGGGAAATCCACGCCCTCTTGGGCGAAAACGGGGCGGGGAAGACCACCCTGATGAACATCCTGTACGGCCTCTACACCCCGGACGAGGGCCAGATCATGCTCAATGGCCGAGAGGCACAAATCCGGAGTCCCTCCGACGCCATTGATCAGGGCATCGGCATGGTGCATCAGCACTTCATGCTCGTCCCCGTCATGACCGTCACCGAGAACGTCATGCTGGGCGTGGAATCTACCCGCAATGGCATCTTCCTCGATCAGGCCCAGGTGGAACAACGCATCCGGGAGATCTCCCAACAACATGGTCTGGAGGTGAATCCCGAAGCCTACATCAAAGACATCCCCGTCGGCGTGCAGCAGCGGGTGGAGATCATCAAAGTGCTGTACCGCGAGGCCGACACCCTCATCCTGGACGAGCCCACCGCCGTGCTCACCCCTCAAGAAGTCGAAGAACTTTTCAAGGTATTGCGTTCTTTGGTCTCTCAAGGCAAGTCCATCATCTTTATCACTCATAAGCTAAAAGAGGTCATGGCCTTGGCCGACCACATCACGGTGTTGCGGGATGGCCGGGTGGTGGGCACCACCACGCCAGAGGAGACCACCGAGGTGAAGCTGGCGGCGATGATGGTGGGGCGCGAGGTGGACCTGGTAGTGCGCAAGAAATTGGCCTCTCCGGGTGAAGTGGTCCTGGAGGTAAAGGACCTGCAAGTAGTGGACGAGCGCCAGAACATGAGGGTGAACGGCGTTTCCTTTGAAGTGAGAGCGGGAGAGGTGCTGGGGATGGCCGGAGTCCAGGGCAACGGGCAGACGGAGTTAGTATACGCCCTCACCGGATTGCTCCCTATTGTCGGTGGGGAGATACGCGTTCTGGGCGAACTCGTGAATCATGCCAGTCCCCGGCAGATCCTGGAGAGAGGAGTCGCTCACGTGCCGGAAGATCGGCTGCGGCATGGTCTGATCCTCAGTTTTCCAGTCTACGACAACCTGGTGTTGTGTTCCTATTACCTGCCGCCCTTCGCCAAAGGCGTTGCCCTCCAGGAAGAATCGGTTATCGCCACGGCCCGAAAATTGGCTGACGAGTTTGACGTGCGTACTCCTAGCGTGTTCGTGCCGACCTCTAACCTGTCCGGTGGGAATCAGCAGAAGGTCATCGTGGCACGAGAGTTTTCCCGTCCGGTCAAGTTGATCATCGCCTCGCAGCCCACGCGAGGTCTGGACGTGGGTTCCATCGAGTACATCCACAGCCGCATCATTGAGAAGCGGGATGAGGGAACAGCGGTACTGTTGGTCTCTCCGGAGCTAGACGAGATCATCGCCCTATCCGACCGCATCGCGGTGATGTACAAAGGCCAGATCATGGACACCGTGCCGGCGATAGGAGTTAACAAAGAGTACCTGGGCTTGCTGATGGCTGGCGTCAAGCCAGAAGAGGCTTTCGAGGTAGCTCCTCCACTGGCAGAGGAGATCGAAGTCGAGCGGGTCTTTTAGGCAGGTCACAGGTCACAGGTCGCAGGTCACAGGTCGCAGGTCACAAGTCAAGGAGGGAGCTTTGGATAGATCGAACGTCGAGCAGAAAGTGGGGCAAAAAGCCATTGAGACCGAAGTCTCCGAAGCAGCCGGAGGGGCCCCGGCCTGGCAGAGCGTTTTGAGGACTCTGGTGGTCCCGGTCCTGGCCGTATTCACCGGTCTGGTGATCGGAGCTATCGTCATTGTTATCACCGATGCCACGGTGGTAGCGGCGTACCGCAACTTCCTGAGCGCGCCAGGGGCGGCTCTTTCAGCCACCTGGCAGTCAATTGCGACTGCATACGGGGCCCTTTTTCATGGGTCCATTGGCAGCCCCCAAGAGATTCTCCAGGCCATTCGGGTCTATCGAGCCACGGGGGATACAGCTCCCCTGTTGCAGGCCCTCTGGCCCATCACCGAGAGCCTGGTGGCTTCGACGCCGTACATCTTCGCTGGTTTGGCTGTAGCTCTGGGGTTCCGTTGTGGTTTATTCAACATCGGCGCCGAAGGGCAGTTCTTTATCGGGGCACTTTGCTCGGCCTGGGTCGGCTACACCTTTACCGGCCTCCCCTGGTTTATCCATCTGCCCCTGGCTATTCTGGCTGGAGCTTTGGGGGGAGCTTTCTGGGGAGCTATCCCTGGCTACCTCAAGGCCGTCACCGGTGCCCACGAGGTGGTCAATACCATCATGATGAACTGGATCTCCTTCCGACTCAGCGATTGGCTGCTCAACGGCCCCATGAAAGCACCTGGCTATCGCCCACTCACACCCCAGGTCGAAGCGAGCGCAGAGCTACCCCGTCTCTTCCCCGCCCCGATGCGCTTTCACGTGGGTTTCTTCCTGGCCTTGGTGACGGCGGCCCTGGTGTATTGGCTGCTTTTCAAGACCACCATCGGCTTCGAGATTCGCGCTGTGGGGGCCAACCCCGACGCGGCTCGCTACGCGGGCATTAACATCACCTGGAACTTCGTCCTGGCCATGATCCTCAGCGGCGCGCTGGCTGGGCTGGCCGGAGCCAATCAGGTGCTGGGAACAGATCACTGGGTGGGGCAGGGGTTCTCAGCCGGCTATGGCTTCGACGCCATTGCTCTGGCTCTGCTGGGTAAGAGCCATCCGCTGGGAGTAGTCCTGGCAGCCTTGTTGTTCGGCACCCTGCGCAGCGGGGCCACCCGCATGCAGTCCATTGCCAGCATACCCATTGACATCATCTCCATCATCCAGGCTCTGGTCATCATCTTCGTGGCTGCTCCGGCCATCATCCGCTGGCTCTATCGCATCCGTATGCCACGGGCCGAGGAGGTTGTGCTTACACGGGGGTGGGGGGGGTAGCAGGTCACAAGTCACAGGTCGCAGGTCGCAGGTCACAGGTCGCAGGTCGCAGGTCACAGGTCACAGGTCGCAGGCTGCAGGTCACAAGTTGCAAGTCGCAAGGATGGATGGTAAGATGGCATCGCCGAAGGAGGCCGGCGGGAAGAAGCCGCAGAGTTATAAGGACCTGGAGATCTACCAGTTGGCCTATGAGGGCGCTGTGCGTATTCATCGTATGACTTTGGAGAAGTTGCCCAAATTCGAGATGTTTGCCGAGGGGGATCAGATCTGGCTTTCTACGAGACCCTCGGCCGCAAGATCTACGCCTTCCGCGAGTCAGTCATCGCCAACAAACCCTACCAACCCAAACCTGAGACCTGAGACTTGAGACCTGTGACTTGAGACTTGAGGGGGAGGTTAATTGTGGAAACAACTCTTACACGACAAGTACGTACGACGGCGATGAGCCGCAGCCGGTGGATGGGCATCCTGTTCTTGGCCATCGGCCTGGCCGTTTTTCTCCTGTTTGGGAGGGGCTTGGAGCCTGGGCAGCAGGCCCAATTTGGGCTCAATCCCGGCTATGTTTCCCAGGCCATCAAGATCCCAGACCTGACTCTTCCAGTGCAACCTACCATATATGTCCTGGCCCTTTTTACTCTGTTCCTGGGCGGGTGGCAACTGGCGCGCGGGTTCCGCTCGACCGATGCGGTGCTGGGGGTGATAGCTGTCTTCTTCGTGGCTGCTTTCCTGACCTGGGCCGCCCGGGGCAAGTCCTTCAACCTGGTGGGAATGCTGGCCAGTTCGCTGGTGCGGGCGACCCCTATCGCGCTGGCTGCCTTGTGCGGCGTGGTGTCCGAACGGTGCGCGGTGATCAACATCGGTATCGAAGGCATCATGCTTTCCTCAGCCCTGGCCGCCGTAGTCGCCGGCACCATGAGCCACAACCTCTACGTCGGGCTCCTGGTGGCCATGCTCACCGGGGCCATCTTGGCCGCCGTCCATGCCGTGCTTTGTATATCCTTCAAAGTGGATCATATAGTCAGCGGCGTGGCCATCAACATCCTTGCTACTGGTGCTACCAGTTTCATCAGTGCTCGCTTTCTGGAAAAGAACGCTGACCTTCTGAACAACTCCGGCGTTTTCCCCAAAATCCCCATCCCTCTGCTGGCCAAGATTCCGCTGCTCGGTCCTATCTTCTTTGAGAACGGCCTTATCATCTACCTGATGCTTATCCTGACTGCGCTCCTCCACATCGTGCTCTTCTACACGCCGTGGGGTCTGCGCACCCGGGCGGTGGGTGAGCATCCCCGTGCCGCCGACACGCTGGGCATCAATGTCTACCTGGTGCGCTACGTCAATGTCATCCTTGGGGGGGTGATTGCCGGCATCGGTGGAGCCTATTTCACCATCGGTTCGGTGGGCCGCTTCGATGAGATCATGACGGTGGGCAAGGGTTTCATCGGCTTGGCGGCGATGATTTTCGGCAAGTGGAACCCCTTCGGCGCCTTCGCCTCTTCCCTCATCTTTGGGTTCGCCGACTCGTTGCAGATCAAGCTACAGATCCTGCGTGTGCCCATCCCTTCCGAGTTCCTGCTGATGGCTCCTTACATCGTGACCATGATCGTGCTGGCCGGCGTCGTCGGCCGGGCCATCCCACCGGCGGCCGACGGGCAGCCGTACGAGAAGCAATAGATCGGTAGATCGGTAGACTGGTAGATCGGTAGATTGGTTTCCCGGTTTCCCGATTTCCCAGTCTACCAGTTTACCAATTTACCAGTTTCCCAGTCTACCGATTTACCAGAAAGAAGGTGTATGATGAGAACTACCGCATCAGGCAGCGCGGTGGAAGCAGTTGTTCAACCGTTGGAACTGACGGTTGAAGTGGCCCAGTTGTGGCCGCCTCGGGGACAATGGACGGAGGCGGATTATTTCACCCTGCCAGATACAAACCGTTTCATCGAGCTATCAAAAGGAGAATTGGTCATGCCGCCGCATCCAACCCACACCCATCAGCAGATAGTTGGCAAACTGTACCGCGCTATATATGATTTCGTGGCTGAGCGCGAGTTGGGCACTGTACAGTTTGGTCCACTGCCGGTGCGACTCTGGCCGGGCAAGATTCGCGAGCCGGACATCCTGTTTGTGGCCAGGGAACACAGTGACCGCATCGGTGAGCAGGCCTACGGCCCGCCGGACCTGGTGGTTGAGGTACTCTCCCCTGGCACTCGGCGCACTGATCGCCTGGAGAAGATGGTGGAGTACGCCCGGGCCGGGGTGAGGGAGTATTGGATCGTGGATCCCCACAGACGGACAGTTGAGGTGTTCATACTTCGTGACGGGGCTTATGAACTGCTGGGTAAGTGGGGTGGAGGCGAGGAAGCTCTTTCGGAGGTGTTGGCCGGCTTCAGGGTGGCCGTGGATGAGAGCCTGCCCTGAGTCGCAGGCCACAGGTCGCAGGCTGCAGAAGCTATTCACTGAAGCGGACTCGGACTGGCAACCGGCCTGGACTTGGGACTTGAGACTTGGGACTTGAGAGATGACCCTGGACAGTGAATTTCAGCAAGGGCGCGATAATGAACCCACGCCGGCCATCCTTCACCTGGCCGAAGACTTTCGCCGCCGGCTGGGCAAGCTGGACCCTCAGCAGGTGGCCATCTGGCGGGAGATGACGCCCGCGCGGAAACTACAGCTTCTCTTTCAGTTGTGGAGCTTCGCCCTCAAGGTGGCCTGGACGACCGAACGCCAGTGGCACCCTGAGTTACCTCAAGAAGAATTATCCAGGCGTGTATGGAGGCGCGTTCACGGTAGCGAGATTCCCAATGTTTCAACCGGTAAGCCCACATGAACTAGAGAACTTTTTCGCCTACGTGGTCTCCGTCTTGGAACGACTAGGTATCCCCTACATGGTCGTTGGCGGTTTTGCTGCCATTACCCATGGGGAGATACGCTTCACCGCTGACGTTGACATCGTCGTGGACATGCGATACGATCACGTGGACCATTTCGTAGCAGCCTTTCCTATCCCGGACTATTACGTCAGCCGAGAGGGGATTCTGGACTCCCTGGACCGGCGCTATCCTTTCAACGTCATCCAGCCCCACACCGGGGCCAAGGTGGACCTGATACCTCTATCTCGGGACATACGTACCCGGGCCGCCTTCGGCCGCCGGCAGCGCATCGTCTACGACGAGGTGACCGGCC
>Ga0233423_10001936_pt1 | contig 10209 bp, 15 predicted proteins | sample Watercolumn_Mata_FD_180713 | JGI IMG/M metagenome (GOLD analysis project Ga0233423, IMG submission 180713) | Freshwater microbial communities from Lake Matano, South Sulawesi, Indonesia - Watercolumn_Matano_2014_112_MG | ecosystem: Environmental > Aquatic > Freshwater > Lake | place: Indonesia... | reverse complement strand
TTAAACAAGCTTTTTTTGTTGTAAACTTGCAGTTTTTTTCTGCTGAAAAATCATCGCTTGGACTAACACATGCTCCTTTATTTTCAAGCCCTGTCTTACTCTTGCATGTTCCATCTTTATCAAGTGCCTGAAAATTCTTTTCAAGTCCAAGTTCTCTTGATATTCTTGTGCATTCTCTTGTTGTTGTAATGCTTGCTTCATCTCCAAGAATACAGCATCCAAGTGTACATTGGGCAATATTACAGCTTGGACTTTTTGTCCAATTCCCGCTATTTTGCTCGCATTTTTCCTTAGGTGAATTTAGAGAGCAGCTTCCTATTTGATTATCATAACAACATCCTTTTTGGCAATTGTCTACTGTACTGCAGCCAGTAGAAACTAAACTTGATTTGCATTGAGCTTCATCAAGAGTATTCATATCCTGGCAAACACTTCCATCTCTAGCTTCTAAGCAACATCCAGAAGGAAGAATGCTTGATGCATCTGCTGCTTCAACTTTACTAGTTCCAAAAGTTAATGTCATTCCACCAACAATAAAAGCAAAGCTAGCAATTGAAACAATCATAATTATTATTTGAGAAAGAGCCTCTGACCTGATTATTAGCTTCTCTTTAATTATATTACTTTTATTATTAATCCTAATTCCATCATGTTTGCTCAACCAATCTTTCTTGTTTATTTGCTTTTTCATTTTATTTATTATTAATACTCAGCATTTTTCTTGAGCTTTTTATTTTTTCTTTATAGAAAGGTTTAAATACTCGTGAGTTCACAGAATTATTGTGAATAGCATCACAATAATCTAAAATGGCAACAATAAATCTTACTTTATCAATTCCAGTAGAATTAAGAAAAGAAATGGAGCAGTTTCCAGAAGTAAATTGGTCTGCATTAATGAAAAGATTACTACAATCGCAAGTAAAGAAATTAATTTTAAAAGAGCAATTGCTTAAACAACTAGAATCAGAGAAGGAATTTGATGCAGAAGCTCTTAGAATAGGCGATGAAATCAAAGAAGCTGTCTGGAAAAAATATAAACAACAAGGTTGGTAATATATGGATTTAATTGTTGATACTAACATATTAATATCCTTCTTTAGAAATAATCCTGTAAATGCTATTATATCTTCTTCTAGCTCTTTAAATTTAAAACTTTTTATTCCAGAGCAGGTAAGAGAGGAATTATTAAGAAAGCAGGCAGATGTTTTGAAATATGCAAAAATAAATTTAGAAGAATTTAATAGAAAATTTTCAGAGCTCGAACAATTATTGGATATAATTCCAAAAGACTCATTTAAGGAATTTGAACTTCCTGCCAAAACTATTTCTCCCCATGAAAAAGATATTCCTCTATTTGCACTTGCATTGAAGCTAAAATGCCCTATTTGGTCCAATGAACCAGCATTTAAAAACCAGTCAAAAGTAAATGTGTTTTCAACTCGAGATATGGTTGAATTAATATTATAATTTTTCAATTTTTCCTGAATGTTTATTTGCTTTTTCATTTTATTTTTTATAATCTTACCTACTTAAATTCCAGCAGGCAGTACACAACTTTTCACAGCTATCTCAACACTCTTGCCTGATAATTTATCTTTAAGTATATACACTTTGCTCTGGTCGCTTGTCACAAATCTTGTTATTGAAATTTTTGGGAAATTTTTCTCCCAATTGAGTGTATTAAATTCGCATAACTCAGATTCGTAATTTAATATTGTTCTTGCTGTGTCAGCCAAATCATATAAAGGAGAATTCATTTCAACATTTAATCTATTGTAAGTCCTCGCATCCTCGCCTTTTTTTATTGTTATTTTTTCATTTAAGTATAAATTTATTTTTTGACTTATAAGCTGAACCTCAACGCTTTTATTGCCTATCTCTCTTTCTTCTACACTATAGCCTTTGCTTCTTAATATTTTTTTTAAGTCAGAGAAGCATTCTTCTGTTTTTGAGCCAACTCTTTTCTCTATTTCCCTAGTTAGATAGCTAACAAGCATTGGCTCTTGATTAACACAAGGCATGTAAAATTGAGAAGCCTTGCACATATATTTTACTTTAACTGGCTTTCCATCTTTGTTATAGAATAGATAATTATCTTTTATATTAGGATAAAAATTATTGTCTATAAGCTCTTTTTCAGCTCCTTCAAGAGAATTTTTCACGCAACTTTTAATATATTCCTGCGGATTTGATTCAGCCAAGTTAGATTTGATTGGATTTTGAACATAAAGATAAACAACAACTATAGCTGTAATTATTATTATTGCTACAATTACAAGTAATGCGAGTTGCGCTTTCTTGCTAATCTTGCTCTTTAATTTATTCTTCATCTTTCCAGATAATGAAGATGAGCAATTCCAACTTCTCTTATTCTCATTCTTCCCTCCCCTTTTAATTCAGCTATAGCAACAGCAGCAGTATTTCTAGAAATCTCAAGCATCTTTGATATTTCAACAAGTGTAAGTCCATCTGTATTTTTCTTAAGCAATTCAACTACAAGTTCTTTTTTAGTCTTATTCATTATATTTTTTATCCTTTATTTCAGACTCTATAAAATCTTTCTTACTTAATTTAAAATATTTTCCAATAGATTTTATTAAATAATTACTTCTTGAAAAAGGGTTTTTCCTGATTTTTTCAAAATAAGTCCAGAGAAAAACAAGAATATTTAATTTTTTCAATTTCTCGACTAATGGAACAAAATCACTATCTCCTGTTAATAAAACAACCCCTCCCACATCAGGAAAGTCGTTTTTTGCAGAAATAGCATCAATACCTAAAAGCATATCAACTCCTTTTTGCTTGTAAATAAATTTATCCCCAATTTTTAATCTTTGAGTTCTTCCTTCTCTCAAAATAATTCCCTGTTCCCTGAAAAAACCCGAGAATTTATCATAATCTTCTTTCTTTCTATTCTCTTCTTCATCAGGATTCTCTGTTTGAAATGGCGGAGCATCATAAATGAATATTTTTTTAACAGAGAGTTTATTTTTTCTTGCTATATTTAAAATGAATTCTTTCAGATTATATTTAAATTTATCTACAAAAAAATAATTTTTTAATCTTATTAAATAAGCATTATCAATAAAAACAACAACTTTAATAAAATCATCCGGCAACTCCGAAGAATCGCCGGGGATTATCATACTTTTTTTAGGATTCTCAGATTTATAAACCTTCTCTTTTGTTTGAATAGGAGTTTGTTTGACTTCTTTTATCATCATTTTTTTCTTAGTCTTTCCTCTTTTTCCTTGTTTTAGTATATAATTTTATTACCAAATTAAGCATTAATGCTCAACCCTATGAATTATCTTAATAAATAAGTATTAAAAATTATCCATATAGGTATACCTTAATAATAAGCATTATTGCATGTTTATAAATGTTTGCAATTTTTGCCCTGCAAACATTTTTATATACTATTTAATTAAGCAAATTATATAGAATATGCTAAAACTCTTCAATACACTAGGAAGAAAAAAAGAAGTCTTCAAGCCAATAAAAGAAGGAGAAGTGGGCATGTATAATTGTGGTCCTACTGTTTATTGGTATGCACATATAGGAAATTTCAGGACATATGTGTTCTCAGATATATTAGTAAGAGTGCTTCTTTTTGATGGTTATAAAGTAAAGCAAGTAATGAATGTTACAGATGTTGGTCATCTGACAAGTGATGCAGACGAAGGAGAAGATAAAATAGAAAAAGAAGCTGCAAAAGAAGGCAAAACCGCACATGAAATAACTAATTTTTACTGGAATGCTTTTAAGGAGGATATGAAAAAACTAAATATATTCTCCCCAAGCATTTGGTGTAAAGCAACAGAGCATATAAAAGAGCAGATAGAACTAATAAAAAAACTTGAACAAAAAGGCTTTACATATAAAACAAGTGATGGAATTTATTTTGATACAAGCAAACTTGATAATTATGGAAAACTCGCTTTATTAAATAAAGAAAATCTTAAAGCAGGAGCAAGAATAGATTTAGGAGAAAAAAAGAACAAGACAGACTTTGCTTTATGGAAATTTTCATCTTCACAGAAAGGCAAAAGACAGCAAGAATGGAAGTCGCCATGGTCAGAAGCAGGTTTTCCTGGCTGGCATATTGAATGTTCAGCTATGTCAATGAAATATCTTGGTGAACATTTTGACATACATACAGGAGGAATAGATCATATTCCTGTTCATCATTCAAATGAAATTGCTCAGGCAGAAGCAGCAACAGGAAAAAAATTTGTTAATTATTGGCTTCATGGAGCTTTTTTAACTTCTAAAGGAGAAAAAGTTAGCAAGAGTAAAGGAGGCCTATATACAATAAGCGAACTCCAAGACCTCGGATTTAAGCCCCTCGACTTTAGGTACTTGTGCTTGCTTACTCATTATAGAAGTTCGCTTGACTTTTCATTAGAAAACTTAACAGCTGCAAAAAAAAGTTATGAGGGTATTAAGAATAAAATTGAACTCATAGAAAAAGAAACCAAAGGAAAAAATGCAGGAAAATATCTTGATGAATTTAAAAAATCAATAGAAGATGACTTAAATATGCCTGGTGCAATACAAGCACTTCAGAAATTAATAAAAGATGAAGGTGTTTCAGGTCAAGCAAAATTAGATGCAATTGAAAAAATGGATGAAGTTTTTGGCCTAGATTTATTGAAAAAAGAAAAAATAAATATTCCAGAGCAAGTTAAAAAACTTGCAGAGCAAAGGCAAAAAGCCAGAAAAATGAAAGATTTCAAGTCTTCAGACGAGCTTAGAGATGAAATAGCAAAGCTCGGCTTTGCTATTAACGATACTCTTGAGGGCTATGAGATTAAGAAGCTATGATAAAACTTGAAGATATAAAAGAAAAATTAGAAAAAGCAACAATTGCTGTAGCTACTTGCGATAAAAATTCTAACCCCCATAATATTGCTATAATGTACGCTAAAGTTTCTGAGAATAAAATAATAATTACAAACAATTTTATGAAAAAAACAATAGAAAATATTAAAGTAAATAATAAAGTTTCATTAGTGTTTTGGGAAACAGAAGAGGGTTGGAGAATAGATGGAGAAGCAGCATATTACAATTCAGGTAAGTGGCTTGAATTTATAAAAAACTTAAAAGAAAATAATGGGTTTCCTGCTAGAGGAGCAATAGTAATAGATATAAAAAATATTTGTAAGTTGTGTGGAGAGTAATAGAAAGGTTTAAATGTATCTTATTCTTATTATATGTAGCTACGATGAAGCTATGCTCAGGCTAAATCTACTCTGTAGAACATCGAACTGTGCTCCCTGTCTTACTAAGTAAGGCAGGACTTATTATCATGGAAAGAGTTGTTGTCTATATAGATGGTGCTAATTTTTACGGCGGTATCTTTTCAATTAATCCAAAATATACTGATACAAAATTTGATTTTGAAAGGTATATTAATAAGATCGTAGGGAATAGGCAACTAATGTTTGTAAAATATTATAATGCTTCACTAAAACAACAGATTAATCCTGAAATATTTAAGAAACAGCAAAGATTATTTTCACGATTAAGAAAGATAAAAAACTGCGAGGTAATATTATCAAAAAGAAAACCTCGGCTTGACACAGAAGGCAAGGAATATCACACTATAAAAGGAGATGATATTAATCTCGCTCTGGATATGCTTGAAGATGCTTATGAAAATAAATATGATACAGCTATATTAATTTCTTCTGATGGAGATTTTGTATCGCTTGTAAGAAAAGTAAAACACAAGGGCAAGAAGATTGAGCTTCATTATTTTGCTAACTGTATATCTAATGAACTGTTAAATGAAGCCACATATAGTAAAATGATTGACAAAAAGATTTTAAAGAAGTTTTTCTATAGAGAAACAGATAAAAAAACAAAAGCAAAATCCAATGAGACAAAAATGCGCCAACAAAAAAGAGAATGAAAAAGAATGCCCATGCGAGGAAATTAATTGCCCAAGACATGGAGTTTGTTGCGAATGCATAAAATATCACCGCGAAAATCCTAAATATGGAAGACCTGCTTGCCTTGATTGATTTATTATTCTTATTATTATTCTATTATCTTCATTTCTCTTAAAGCTTCTTTGACAAACTTTTCAACTTCTTCAATATTTATATTTTTATAACCCTTTGAAATTCTAATTAATAATTCAGACTTAACTCTTTGGATAATTCTTTTTTCTATCTCTTCTGTATCTTTAGAATGAAGAATTGAATTAATAGGATTTATCTTTTCTCTATAAATCTTAGCAATATTCCAACTGTTCAGTATTTCTTTATTGTACTTGCTTGCAATTTCAGGAATATCTATGGCTTTTTCAAGAATTTTATGTAAAATTGCATTACACATATTTCCTATAAATAAATCAATTAATTTATTTCTATTTTGGCCCATCTTTATTCTCCTTCTTTTTAATCATATGTAGAATCATAGTAAATACTCTACTATATTCTTTTGTATACCATCTCAAAAAAGATTCTTTATCAATCATATTCTTTTTTATATCGTCTGCTTCAACTTTAAGTTTATTTTTTATTTCTTTATTTATTGATTCGTTTGATACTTTTTTGCTTTCTATAAACAAAGAGATAGCAATCATATTTTTAGTAAGATAATATTTTTCCGAGCCATTTAAAATATCAAAATTATCAATAATACTTTTGCTTTTAAGCAAATGCAAATCAAGCAGTTTAGGAAGAATTTTTCTTTTTATGTTTAAAATAATTCTTTTACAAGAAATAAATTTGGATAACATATTCTCATATAAAGGATCAGAAGAAACACCTTCTCTTAATTCACTTGAAGTTAAACTTAGAATATGAATATTAATGCCTATTTTTTCTTCTAAAACATGCTTTAATTCTTTATAATCCTGTTTCTTTTCATCTACAATCAATATATCTATATCATTAAACTTAAATCCCTCTTCTAAAAATGAGCCAGTAATTATTACATTATCAGGACAAAAGTTTTTATTGATTAAACTAAAAATACTTTTTATTATTTCTATTTTAATAGGGGAAATTTTAGAAACTCCATAGATAAAGGGTTTTTCTATGTCTCTGCCGCTTATTTCATTTTGAGCAAGAGGTTTTACTAAAACATAATTTCCTGTTTCAAATCCACTTCTGTTCTTAGGAATATAAATCTGATCCATTTTGCTCCCCTTACTTATCCTGCTTATTATTTCTAGAGTCATAGTTACGTAATATTACGTAACTATATAAAGCTTTCTATTTTAATATGACCTAGAGAAAGATTTGCTTTCTTAGCCTAGTATTCTCCATCATAATAATTATTATAAACTAAACTTAATTTAATTATTAATGCACTGTAAATATTATTTTATTTGTAATTGGCAAAGAGAAAGTAAAACTTGGTGTAAGCAGGATACAGGAAAAACAGCAAGAAATGGAGAGCCAGAAAAATGCTATATTGCAATGAAACAATATTGGCTTATCCAAAAATGTCAGGGCTTATCTGAGCTAATCAAGTCAAGACTAACTCAAAGACAAGTATATGAAATGTTATTTCATAGGCAAAGAGCCCAAAAATCAGAAAGATCGCCTGAAGGCGGATGTATAGATTAATTTATCTTTATTATATTCTTCCAAAGAATTTAAAAACATATTAATCTTAATTAAAATAGAATAAAAAAGGAGGAAAAATGGCAGAGAAAAAAATAAGTATCTGGGATATAATTGCATGGATAGTTCTTGTAGGAATTTTAGTATGGCTTTTGCTTAAAACATTTAGAATAATAAATACCCCTCTATGGCTGGAATATGCTCCTCTATATGGGGCTGTTTATATAGCTGGCTGGCAAATACATAAACTGGCTATTGTTTCAAACGATGTTAAGGATTTAAAGAATTTCAAGGACCAAACAATCTCTCAAATACATAATATAAAAACAAATTGTCTTATCAAACATAAAAAATGAAAGAGGAAGATTATATTAGGTTAAAATACAAGCCTACATCAAAAGATTTGATTTGTTTATTTAGAGTAGAGCCTGCTCATGGAATAAATATGAAAAAAGCATGCGCAAATATTGCTCTTGAATCAAGTGTAGGAACATGGACAGAAGTTTCAAGCGAAAAAGACTACATGAAAAAACTTGCTGCAAAAGTTTTTTCCATAAAAGGAAATAAAACAGCTTTTGTAAAAATTGCTTATCCACAGGAACTTTTTGAAAAAGGCAATGCTCCAAATATATTGTCAAGCATTGCAGGGAATATTTTTGGAATGAAAATTGTAAAAAATTTGAGATTAGAAGACATAAGCATTCCTAAAAATCTTCTCAATAGTTTCAAAGGCCCAAAATTCGGAATTTCAGGAATACGCAAATTCATGAATATTAAAACAAGGCCATTACTAGGAACAATAATAAAGCCAAAACTTGGACTAAACCCAAGCGACCATGCAAAAGTCGCCTATGAAGCCTGGCTAGGAGGATGTGATTTTGTCAAGGATGATGAGAATTTATCATCTCAAAGTTTCAATGATTTTGAAACAAGACTGGCTAAAACACTTAAAATGGCAGATAAAGCTGAAAAAATTACAGGTGAAAAAAAAGCCTATCTTGTTAATGTTACAGCAGAAACAAGTGAAATGATAAAAAGAGCAGCCCTAGTTGAAAAGCTCGGTGGAAAATATATTATGATAGATGTTTTGACAGAAGGTTTCGGTGCTCTTCAAACCTTAAGAGAAGCTGATTTTAATCTTGCTATTCATGGCCATAGGGCAATGCATGCTGCATTCACCAGAAATAAAAAGCACGGAATAAGCATGATGGCTATTGCAGATATTTCAAGACTAATAGGAATAGATAGCCTGCATATTGGAACAGGAATAGGAAAGCTCGAAGGAAGTATAGATGAAATAAAAGAACTAGAAGAAGAAATTGAAAAAAAGAAAGTTAAATCTTTAAAAGATAGATTAGCCCAGAATTGGGGAAAAATAAAACCAACAATAGCAGTGAGTTCAGGCGGCTTGCATCCAGGTCACATTCCTTTTCTTATAAAGCATCTTGGTAAGGATTTAGTCATACAACTCGGCGGAGGAATTCATGGAAATAAACTTGGGACACTTAAAGGAGCAGTTGCAGCTCGCCAGGCAATCGATGCTGCAATAAACAAAATTTCCCTGAAAAGCTACGCAAAAAATCATTTTGAATTAAAATCTACAATTGAGCAATGGCAAAAATAAAATTCAGTTTAAATTAAAAACCCAAGCCTTAAAAACCCTCTTCTCTTATTGAGTTTCATGGTGAATTTTTTATCTATAATAAAAACAGAAAGAAATGAAGAAATGAAGAAAGACTATGAGAGCTATAAATGGTTCTTTACTTCTTCAGGTAAGCTAGTAATAGGTGGAAAAAGCGCAGAGCAAAATGAAGAAATAATGGAAAATGCAGATAATGATGATGTTATCATGCATACCTCTTCTCCTGGAAGTCCATTTTGCATAATCAAAAACCCAAATGAAAATGATATAAAAGAAGCAGCAATATTCACAGCCTGCTTCAGCCATGAATGGAAAAAAGGCAAGAAAAAAACAGATGTTCATATATTTAAGGGAGAACAAGTAAAAAAAGATAATGGTATGAAAATAGGAACATTCGGAGTTTTAGGAAGTATAAAAAGAAAAACAGTAGAGCTAAAATTGGTTTTGGATTTTCAGAAAGGTAAACTCAGAGCACTTCCTCCAAGCACAGCAAAGAAGAAAATCTTGACTTTAATTCCAGGAAAATTGGATAAAATTTCAGCAGCAAATAAGATTCTTGAAATAATAAAGAACAAATATAATTATCCTATAACAAAAGATGAAGTTATGTCTGCAATTCCCTCTGATAATATAGCTATTAAGAAATAATAATGGCAAACTTAATTAATCTCCAGCTTGGAAAAAATAAGCTTACTCAAGAGTTTATTCAAAATCTTAAGCTTCTTTTCGCAAACAAAGATACAGAAAGAATAAGAATAACTGCCTTAAAATCATCAACAAGAAACAAGCAAGAACTTCAAGAATGGGCAGATAAAATAATAAAAGAGCTCGGCCCTAAATTTACTTGCAAAATTATAGGATTTACTATTGTTCTAAGGAAGTGGAGAAAACAAAGAAATACCTAAATATTGTAACTACTTTAAAGATACAACAACCGAAAGCTTTAAATACTACCTATTCCTATATACATTAACACCTCTTTTA
>Ga0233423_10001935_pt1 | contig 10212 bp, 8 predicted proteins | sample Watercolumn_Mata_FD_180713 | JGI IMG/M metagenome (GOLD analysis project Ga0233423, IMG submission 180713) | Freshwater microbial communities from Lake Matano, South Sulawesi, Indonesia - Watercolumn_Matano_2014_112_MG | ecosystem: Environmental > Aquatic > Freshwater > Lake | place: Indonesia... | reverse complement strand
TCTGCAGATTAAGCTTCTGGTATTTCTCATCCAGGGATTGCAGGCGTACCGCTTCCGTGGCCGCGGTGCGGAGATCGTCGAGGGTGATTTCGCCGACGAGAAACTGGCAGAGGATGTTTGCATCAGCCATCCTTTTTCCGTCGTCCTTGACTTCGGGCGCGGATGTGAAACACTCCTCGCCCACCTGAACGTCCAATACGTACTTGCCGGATTGAAAGTGGCGGACAGAGGGGAGAGCGCCGGCGGGAGGTACCCATATTTTTTCCAATTCGACGTAGACGCCTTCCCCGCGTCTTTCCACCGGAATAAACCAATTTAGGTATGTCGCCCCCTCATGTTTTCCGGAAGATGCCTTCAGCGCTATACTGGCGTGAATGATTATCAGCCCGCGTTGAATTCCGTCGGGCAGGTGCCCGAATATTATGTTTCCGCTTGCACTAGCCGGAAAGCTGGACCCAACCAGAAACAGCTCCGCGAATTGACGATTCCATTCCACGGGAGCAGCAAGGATGGCAAGGCTATTCCTATGCTCTCCTTCACTATTGGCCTTCAAAATCTGATACGGTTTCATTTCCGCTCCTTTTTGCCCTGGCAACTGCCATGAGCATTTGATTTGGCGCTGCACCGCAGCCGCCAAAGGCTTTTTGAACTGCCGCTCCGCCTTTTAAAGAGCTATTTGCCGGAACTTCAGCAAACCTTATATTTTATCACTTTTTTAGACTTTTGTCAATGCCTGCGAAAAAAATTGAAGCACCGTCATTTTTATATAAAAATAACCTCTTATATAAGGGGTTATTTCCTAGGCAGGGACGACGGGACAATCTCACTGCTCGCTGCGCTGCGCCCAATAGGGCTTCCGCCCTCTTGTCCTCCTCCGACGAAAAGTCGGAGTCGGTCACCCCAGACGGGGAAAATCCTTTCCCCCGACCCCCTTTACGTTCGAGTCCTGCAACAGTCCATGAAACCAAAAAAATATCCGCATCAGTGGATATTTTTTGCTTTGCGGGGGACGATCCCGCCGAGGCGGGACGACCTTCTGCGTGATCCCAAAAGATTTCGCTTCACTTAACTTACGGGACAGGCAGGCAGGCTTGCGGACCGGACGGGACTCGAACCCGCGACCCCTGCCGTGACAGGGCAGTGCTCTAGCCAACTGAGCTACCGGTCCATCTGACCAGCTGCCTGCCCCGTAAATTTCGAAGAAATTTCTTCGGGGAGCTACGCCCCCGGATTATAAAATTCCAAATAACAAATTACAAAATGCCAAGATTTATGTAGCAGGGGTGGGACTCGAACCCACGACCCCAGGCTTATGAGTCCTGTGCTCTAACCAACTGAGCTACCCTGCCATAATCAATCCGATAACCAGCTGCTTGCCCGCCGAAGTCGCGCGGAGCGTGACGGCGGCGGGAGCTACCCCGGCGGATGATTTTATCTTAATGTAATTTCCAGCACTAAGCAATAAAAAACCCGGCGCCGTTCGGGCCTTTTGTATTTTTTGCGGACGTCTGTTTTGCGATATTCATCTGAGAAAATCGCAAAACACGCGCCCCTAAATATTCTTTGTTTTTCCTTTGATTAAAAAATTTTTCTTCTTTCTGCTCCATCCCTTTAATTGTCTCTCACGCTGAACGGCCAGTTTTTCATTGGGGTAAACTTCGCAGTAAATCAATTTAAACGATTTATATCTTTTTGTGTGTACGGATGCACTTCCTTTTAAATGCCTAGCAAATCTTTCATGGATATTCGAGGAGTATCCGATATAAAAATTCTTATCGTTGCATAATAGTATGTAAACACCAAACTCCCATTCATTCAAAATTGGTATCCCTATCTCTTTGCCGTTGTCTGAATATATCCGAATAATACTTTTATGTAATGATTGCCCTTCGGCTAGCTCAGGGCAACACTTCTGGGACATTTTCTATTTGTTATCCTTATTTTTTCTGCATTGCGCCTGCACTGAGCGAGCGCAGCGAGTCGAAGTGTTGCGGGGGTGGGATTTGAACCCACGACCTGCTGGTTATGAGCCAGCCGAGCTACCAGACTGCTCTACCCCGCTATGAAAATAAACCAAAAAAGCGACTAAAGCAAAGCCTAACAGAATTTTTGGCTTTTGTCAACAAAAGCTTGTTGGTTTCCTGAGTTTTCGACAACAATAGGCAGTTTGTGGTAATATGAAACCGAGCTTTATATTTTTAAACAAAAAAATATGGAACAAAACCAAGCGTCTCCAGTGGAACAACAGCCGGAAGCGCAACAGCCGATTCAGCAGCCGACGCTACAATCTTCCCCGCAAGGTCCGAAAAAAAGCAGCAATGCGCTGGTCATAATCATCGTAGTTCTGGTTGTTCTGGGAATTCTGGTTCTTGGCGGAGGCTATTTCGCGATGAAGTATTTTAAGGCGAAAGTTTCCCAGAAAATCGGCCAGGAGATTGGCGAGAATATACTGGAAAAAGCGATTGAGAAAGGAACGGGGCAAAAGGCGGATGTCAGCGCCAACGGCGATTCCGTGAGTGTGAAAACCGAATCGGGATCGTTTTCCGCTTCCGAGTCGGGGAATATAAAATTGCCTTCCGATTTTCCCGCTGACGTTTTTGTTCCGAGCGACGCGAAAATAACTTTTGCCACTTCTGTCCCTGCCAATGCGGCCGATGGGACGAAGGCCAGCTTCATGATCGGCTATTCCGTGAACCAAAGCGCGGGCGACGTGGTCAACAAATACAGGGATGAAATGGCAAAAAACGGCTGGACGAAAGAATCAGAAACCAATATGGGGGCGATGATGATTAATTTCAAAAAGGGAAACAGGGATATTTTAGTCACTGTTTCTGACAATCAGGGTGGTCAAGGCGGTGGAACGGGAGTTTCAGTCACTGGATCGGAGAATTAGCAAGGGATAGTTCCGGCTGTGCCGATTTCTAGGCTAAGTTTGTACGCGTTTCGAGAGCGTGATATAATTGTTACTGAAGAAAAAACTAAAATAAAAAACAAAATGCGCAAATATTACAAGAGCCTTTTTTGTATTCTCGGCGTTTTTGTGCTGGGATTTTTTGTTTTTTGGGGAAGTATTTTCGTGCCAAATGCCGAAGCGGCGAGCGGAGAATGGGAAAACGTCGGAACGAGCATTTTGGGAAGCGACGGGGGATATCCAACGCTCGCTTTCAGTCCCCTCACCTATGAGCCATATATCGTCTATCGCGACAACACCAATAACCGGCGGGCGACGGTGAAAAAATTCGACGGGTCAAGCTGGAGCGACGTGGGGACGCCCGGAATGAGCTATGCGACCTCGTCATGTACTCAAATTGCCGTTTCGAATTCGGGCGATCCATACGTTGCCTACCGCGACGTCACCCGAAGCGGAAAAGCGTCGGCGCTCAAATATCAAAGCGAAACGAACTGGCAATATGTCGGAGAAGAAACTTTCAGCGACGGAGGAGCAGGTTATCTTCGCTTATTGTTCAAGCCGGGAACCGATGAGCCCTATCTCGCTTATGGGGACGCGAACTTGAGCGGCGCGGCCGTTGTCAAGAAATTTAATGGCTCAAGCTGGGAGAACGTCGGAACGCCGGGAATAAGCGAAGGCTGGGCAAGCAACACTCTGGCGATGGCTTTTAATCCGGGGACAAATGAACCCTATCTGGCTTTCAGCGATTCGGCTGTTTCTCTCGAAGCCGTGGTGAAAAAATTCAACGGATCTTCGTGGGAAGCGGTTGGCACGGCTGGCTTTAGCCCAACCAGCGTTGATTTTATTGATATCGCTTTCAATCCGGGAACGAACGAGCCCTATGTCGTTTTCGAGGACGAAACAAACGGCGAAGAAAAAGGGACAGTGATGAAGTTCACCGGCTCGACTTGGGAATATGTGGGAAATCAACAATTTACTTCGAGCAATATCGAAAAGCCTTCAATTGCTTTCAATCCCACAACTAACGAGCCTTTCATTGCTTTCGGGGACGGCGCTTATTCAGACAAAATGTCGGTAATGAAGTTCGCCGGCTCGAACTGGGAATACGTCGGAACGCCCGGGTTCAGCGCGGGCGGCGCGACGGCCGGAAATTCTTTCGTCTTTGATCCGTTCACCAAGGAACCGGTTTTGACTTTTGTCGACGGGGGCGGGTCGGGAAACCGCGTCGTGGTCTGGAAATACGACAAAGCTGTTTTGAGTCCGGCAGCTGTCGCTTGGAGCGCCAAAAAAACCAAGAGAAAACTCAATTTCACTTTTCAGGACATGAACCGCTCCATCAAAAAAAGCCAGGTGACCATCCGGATAAACGGCAAAAAACTGAAATTATCGCGGGCAAGGAAAAGTGGCGTGAATACGGTTGTCTCCGGAACGCTCAACCACAAAAACTGGGCGCGGGGAAGCTACAACGCGGTGATTTCCATGAAATACAAAATCGGAAGAACGACCCGGACCAAAACCTGGACGGCGGAAGATACGTTGACGATTGAGTGAAATTATTGCTTCTTGACACTATTTTTGAGGGGGATATAATTAAGATTAGGAAAAAATAAAAACAAAAACCATGAAGAATACGAAAAAAGCCAAGCAAGGCAGGAGATTTTTTTGTCTTTTCCTGCCGGCAGTCGTTGCCGGGATAATGGTTTTGTCGCCGGCTTTTATTTTTGCCAAAACCATCGAGGTCGACGGCGATTTTTCCGACTGGGACGATGTGGCAACGCTCGTCGACGAAGGCGGGTTTTCGGGAACTTCGTCCGAGTTTTCGGCCAATGGCACGACCTATTATTTCAATACCGACGGGGGAAACTGGACGACTATTCCTTTTGCCAACGCCTGCAAAGTGAACTATGACTATATGGTGGCGGTGAATTTTCTCAAAATGACCAACGACAACAATTTCCTCTATCTTCTCTGGGAACGCGGAACGGATTTCATGGATTTCCGCTGGGACAATGGCAGCGGGGGAGGAAACTATTATATTTATTCCCATGCCGTTCCCTCAACTGCGCCCAACGGGGAATTCACGGGGACTCCGCCCTGCGCCGGATTCAGCGTCACCGCGCCGGCCGCTTTCGACCACGACATGGTCATCAGCGTCGACAAGGACAAAGACGGAGACTACGACTATTATCTCGTGATAAACATCCAGTATCCGGCCGGATGGACCTCGGATGAGAGCGACTATGAAACCACAGGGTATATTCTCGAAGACAACGGCAACGGCGCTTATGACGGGATTTCCTCTGAAACAATGAAAACCACTTTCGGCGACAGCGGGTTTGAAATTGGAATTTCGACCGCGTCAAATGTCGGCGTCCGGCAGGAATGGAGAATGTCCGTTAATCAGATTTTCACGGACCTCGGATTGGATTGGGGCGATTCGGTAAACGTCCGCTACGAGGCCCACAGTTTGAGCCCGTCGGATACGACGCCGGTGGAAAACTATACGTTTTCGCAGGGTAAAGTTCTCAAACTCAAAGTGAACAACAAGAAAAAAACGCGGAAATCAAGCATCCGGATAAACGGGAAGACGGTCCGGGGCGCGACGATTGAAGTTTTCGCGGGAGACGAAAACCAGGGAACGGTGAGTGTGAGTCGGGGTGGAACTTTCCACAAAAATGTGAATCTGGCCGTGGGGAGCAACACCATTCGCGTGTTTGCAAGTCATGCGACAAAAGGCTCGAAAAACGTGACGAAGACGATTACGCGGAGGTAATGTTTAGTATCTAGTATAATTTCTAATTTTAGAAAGATGAGAGTAAAAATTACCTTACTTGCGGTTCTGGCCATTACGTTTTGTTTTGTTGGATTGGCTAAAGCTGATTACTGGACTGAACAAACAACCACCACGAGCGAAAATGTCATCCCGGCCTATTTTGAGGTGGAAAAAATGGCGAAGAGCTCTGGAAATGTGATTGTAATGTATGGAATTGAACGAATCCCAGGTCAAAATTGCCCCACCGGCTGTCCCAGGCACGTGCTTTCTTATAATGAAAACAGCGGTGTATGGAAAGATGAAAGCGATGCGGCCAAAAGCGCGTCGGGACTGACTGATATTGAGTTTATGAATATGTATGCTGATGCAAGCGGCAACATATGGATGTCGAATCGCAATCCGGGAAAACTTTTGCGGTTTGACGGGACTAATTGGCATCTGGTAAATATTCAGGACGCAGTGGACGATATTTGGCCGGGAGAAACCCTGTCGAGCTCCTTTGTCTATTCCGCTTTTCGTGACGCCAACCACGGCCGACTTTATGTTTTTGCCGATATCCAGACCAATGTCCGCCATAGTCTTTATCTTGCCTACTATGGCGAAACGGATGGTAACTGGCATCTTGAGAACGCCAGCGGCGGGCCAATGGACAACGATTACTACACCAGCGGCCAGCTGTTGGGACTTTATGACAACGCCAACAACTTTATTTGGGCTTGGAAATGGAGAGGTTCTGAATCAGATACCTCTATTGGTCTCTATAAATTGGATATGGCGAGTCTTGTTTGGACGCAGTATTCCGCTTCCAACGGAATGAGCGGCAACACCGGAGACCACATCTCCGATGTTTTTGCCGATTCGGCCGGAAATGCCTGGGCCGCGACCAGATATGGTGTTTTCAGATACACAAGCGGAAGTTGGACCCAATTAACAAAAGAAACCAGTCAAATCACCAGCAATCGCGTTCACAAGATTCAGGAGGACTCGGACGGCCGTGTTTGGATTGTAGGGCTCAACGAAGCCGACATTGGTGACATGGAAACGAAGGGTGGGATGTCAATTTATGATCTCTCAAGTGGCAGTTGGGATTATTACTCCTCCAAGAACGGTGAGGATGTAATTGACAGCGCCACGAATGTCTTTATTTTTCAGGACGAGGTCTGGCTTCAGAGCGGACACGGCGACGACGCCGACAGCGGAATTTATGTTTTAACCCGTGACGATTCTCATACGGCCATTTACGGTCAGACTTCTGGCGCGACGGTCGAGAAAGCGTCGCTTGGCGCGCTCGGAAGGTCAAGCGCGAAAAAAGTGACCATCTGGAAAAGATACCGCGTTCAAAAGAAAAACGGCCGATACAAGTGGAAAAAAACAAAAGTTTACAGCGGCCGCAGTTCAACCGGGTGGTACAAAAAACTCAATCTCGACGCGGGGGCGAACATCAAATATATCATCAAGGTGCAGGGGAGGAAGCAAAGAACGATTGACGCTTCGACCGGAGACCCGATTCGGGTGAATTTCAATTAGGTTTATAAATTTTTATAATTATTAGCTATAATAACATGAAAGCAAAAAGCAAAATCGCGCTGTTTGCAGCAGCGCTCGCGGCGGCGTTTCTTTGGTCGGGAAGCGCCAAAGCCGACTACTGGAGCCGGCACACGCGCTCAACAAGCTCCGACGCTCTTCCGGAGCATTTCGAACTCGAAAACATGGCCAAAAGTTCAAACGGGGTGAGATTTATGTACGGCAACGACCGGGTGGACATGAGCGACCAAAATAGCTTTGTCCGATATATTGTAAAATATGATGGCACAAACTGGTCGGACGAAACCGCGACGGTCAAGTCAATGGGATACGGCGACATAGAGTTTCTCAATATGTATGCCGACGCTCACGGAAACGTCTGGATGCCGAACCGGAAAGACCCGGACGTGGCGCTTATGAAATACGGGTCGGACGGAAGCTGGACAAGAATGTCTTCTTCCTGGATGGGAACCGCGACAGGCATCGGGGGAAACGTCAAAGTTAAAAATCTTTTTGGGAACCGAAACGATACGAATCTCATGTATGCCGTGGCGACGAACGACACGCGGCTTTATGTTTTGATATATAATTTCAGCACTGCGACTTGGAGCAACAGCGGATATACCGGCAGCCCGCTTCTGGACTCAAATAACAACGGCGCCGATTTTTGGGGCCTTTATAACGAGGACGACGACAGTTTCTGGTTCTATCAATACCACAGCTCGGAGAATGAATATTCGAATCCCAGCGGCGGGGATGTGGGAATCGGGATTTGGAAATACAAAGGGGGCTCTTGGACGCAATACGACTCGTCTGACACGACTTCCGACGGCGTTTCATTGCGCAACGGAGTCACGGACGCTTTCATTGACACATCGGGGAACGTTTGGGTGGGAACAAGATACGGAGTGTTCAGGTATGAATTATCTTCCGGAAATTGGCAGAACTGGACGAAGGACAACAGCAACATCTTCACGAACCGCGTCATCAAAATCCAGGAGGACGCGGACGGCCGGGTCTGGATAATCGCGCTTGAAGACGAAAATGTCGCGGAAGACAACGGGGGAATATCGATATACAACAACAGTACTGCTGAATGGGACTATTACACTTCCTATAACGGCGAAGACGCGCTCTCGAATGCCACGAATATTTTCATGATCGGCGGGGATGAGGCCTGGATGTTTACGGGGCACGGGGAATCGGCCATGCAGGCGGGTATATACCAGCTGGTTCGCGATGACTCGCACACGGCGCTCTATGGTCAGACGTCCGGCGCGACGGTGGAGAAAGCGTCACTTGGCGTGCTCAGAAGGTCAAGCGCGAAAAAAGTGTCCATCTGGAAAAAATACCGCGTTCAAAAGAAAAACGGCCGCTATAAATGGAAAAAAACAAAAGTTTACAGCGGCCGCACTTCAACTGGGTGGTACAAGAAACTCAATCTCGACGCGGGAGAAAATATTAAATACATCATCAAGGTGCAAGGGAGGAAGCAAAGAACGATTGACGCGTCGACCGGAGATCCGATTCGAGTGAATTTCAACTAATTCACGAAACGTGTAACCTGTAACATGTAACACATGGGAAAGAAAATCGTAAGTTTTGTTGCCGAGATTCTCGTTATCGCGGTTTTATCTGTCGCTGTTTGGCGATTATTGGGGCTGGGTGCTGGATTCCAGGCTGAATTGTGCAGAATTGTGATTACAGCTATAATAGTCACAGTTGTGAAGCTACTTAAGTATAAGCTTATCATTAAATAAAAAGGTATGAAACACAAAAAAGGAAAAGTGTTTTTAGCAGGCATTGCTTTGCTTGCCATGGTGGCAATGACAGCGCCGACGACGCTGGCAGAAGACCGCGGTCCTATGCCAGCGGAAGATGATTTCTTCTGGGATGTCTTTGCGCAAATGACGACACCAGAGGACTATTCCGGGTGCGTAACCGCGCTCAACAATTACATAAACTCCCACCCCGACGAATTTGGCGGGGACGCGAGCCAGGTCCTGGCACAGATGACCGAAATGTGCACCCAAGTGGGACTCATGAGAACGGATATGCAGACCAATATGACCGCCGAAGGGGTTCAGACAAGCCTTTTTGACGCCGGAAACACGAATTGGCACGCGATATCAGGCCTCTATTTCCAAAAAACGGAAAACGGCGCACCGATGGGCCGCATCAGTTTTTCAAACACGATTGACTTCATGAGCTACCGCTTTTTCACTTTCATGAATAATTTCGGCAATCTTGTTCAGTTTAATGACGGCTACATCAGCTTGAACGCCGCCATGGTTCCGAATATGATTGACTACGGAGCCAGCCTCACGATGTACGGGCTTGATTTCGACGAAATTCCGGATATATATGTTTCGAACGGAACAACAATGAGAAGGGCGATTGAGGGAACAGATGTGAGCGGAATTTCATATGATGCAAGCGCCGGAACGCTTACTTTCACGCCAGGCCATTTCAGTTCGTTCAAGGTGGTGGAAAAAGGTTCGACTCTCGAGACGATGCAAATCACGAAAGTCGATCCGCGAAGCCGGAAATACAACGCCAACAAAAGCACATTCAAGGTGAACGTGAAGGGGCGGAACCTCTACAAAGCCGGTACTGACACAGCCTGCACGCTCGGGTTCAGTGAGGCAACGAAAGTGAGTGCCAAAAAGAACGGCAAGCGGGTGAGATGCACCTTCTCGATGAGCGAGTTCAGCACACTCGGCTATTATCCGATGACTATATCGATCATTGGAACCGGCGAAGTGACGAAAACGAATGCCGTGCGGATAAAATAGGCCAAAGTCGCGGATATACGTGAAATCAAAAGGGCTTCCGAGGAGCGGCGGAGGCTCTTTTTTTGAGAGAATCAAGTTCAGATTTATGTTCATGATGAGATACATAGGTAACACCTTGAAAATCAAGAAATATGTTGTTTCAAGGCGAACCTGTGTATTACGATAGAGCGATAATCAAAAGAATTTACGGATCAGGCTTTCACCTGGTG
>Ga0233423_10001934_pt1 | contig 10212 bp, 10 predicted proteins | sample Watercolumn_Mata_FD_180713 | JGI IMG/M metagenome (GOLD analysis project Ga0233423, IMG submission 180713) | Freshwater microbial communities from Lake Matano, South Sulawesi, Indonesia - Watercolumn_Matano_2014_112_MG | ecosystem: Environmental > Aquatic > Freshwater > Lake | place: Indonesia... | reverse complement strand
GACCTCGCCCATGGTCAGAGACCTCGCCCATGGTCAGAGACCTCGCCCATGGTCAGAGACCTCGCCCATGGTCAGAGACCTCGCCCATGGTCAGAGACCTCGCCCATCGTCAGAGACCTCGCCCATGGTCAGAGACCTCGCCCATGGTCAGAGACCTCGCCCATGGTCAGAGACCTCGCCCATGGTCAGAGACCTCGCCCATGGTCAGAGACCTCGCCCATCGCCAGAGACCTCGCCCCTCACAGGGAAGTTAGCCGTACGCCTTGACAGCTTCCAGAAAGGCGGCGACGTTCTCCCACGGGATGTCCGGCTCGTCAATGTCGTAGGCAGGGCATAGGATGAGCCCGGCGCGGCCCAGGGTCTCGATACGATGCTTGACTTCCCTGCGGATGGCGTCGGGCCTGGCAAAGCTGAAGGTGGTCTGGTGGCCCACCGTGCCCCACAGCGCCAACTGGGGACCAAATCGCTGGCGGATGCGGGCGGCGTCTACGTGATCCGGCTGCAGCGGGTTGATGGCGTTCACGCCGATCTCCATCAGGTCACCAACGATGGGCTCGAAGTAGCCGTCGCTGTGGTAGAGGACACGGACATCGGGCTTGATGGCCCGCGCCGCCTGGATGATTTTCGCCATGCGCGGCTTGAAGAACTGGCGCCAGGTGGCCGGGCTGATGATCATCGTCCCCGGCATCCCCACGTCGTCGTCGAGGGCCAGCACATCCACACCGGCCCGGACCAGCGTCTCGGCGTTGCGGCGGGCCAGGTCGGCCAGACGGTCGAGGAGAAAGTGTGCCCAGGTGGGACGCTCCAACAGGTCTATGAGAAGATTCTCCAGACCCCGCAGCCGCCAGGCGGCCTCGAACAACTCGCCGCCCAGGTGAGGCAGGTTGCCGCCAGCGGCCAGACCGCGGGCGTGCAGAGCCTGTACCTGGCGGGCCAGTCCCCTGGCATGATAAGGCCCACTGGCGTCGGGGAAGGGAAAGTTGCGCAGGTCGTCCAGCGAGCGGGCGCCGGCCAGGGGGCTGCGGTACTCAGGAGCTTGCGGGCGGTATTGCCAACGGGCATAGGTTGCCACCTGAGCCGCGCTGCCCAGCCGCGTGTCTGGCGAATAAGGGCTGGCCATACGTTCCAGGGCCTTCTCCTCCGGCGAGAGGAGGAACTCGACAAAATCCACGTCCACCATACCGTCCCGATACTGGCCTCGCGGAGCTAGCTTATCGAGATCCATGTGGTAAAAGCCCAACGCGCAGGGGATGTGGTCTGGTTCGCCTCCATCCAGTGCGGTCAGCAATCGCTGGCGAGAATTCATAACATCTGCTCCAATGGTCTGGTCATAACTCCTCCCCCAGTGCCGTCACCTATGAGCCGCCGATTGAAATCGCGGCTTGAGGGCGCTTTCGCGCCGGCCGACCGCCTGCGCGGTCGGGGTTCTGCGTCGGCGTAGGCCGACGCCCGGCCGTAGGCCCTCCCGCCGCACACTTTAGTGTGTCGGCTCCCGCGTTTTTGCTCATCGTTACATCCAAAAAATCATCGCCACACCCACCAATGCCACCACCGTGCCGACGATGGCCCGTTGGGTGATACGCTCTTTGAAAATCCAGTGGGCCGGCGGCAGCAGAATCACCGGGCTCAACGCCATCAACGTGGAGGCGATTCCTACGTGAGTGAACTGGACAGCCGCGAGCGAGAGGGTCATGCCCATGAATGGCCCTGCCAGCGTCCCACCCAGGATGGCCAATCGGGCACGTCTGTGACGCAATCCCTCGACAGTGGGGCGGAGCTGGCCCTGAATCAGTGCCCAGAGCCAGATCACTACCGACGCCGTCGTCAATCTCATCAGGCTGGCCGAGAGGGCTGGGAAATCGCCGCCCATCCCCCGCTTGGACAAGATCAGCCCCAACGCCTGCCCGGAGGCGCCGCCGATGCCGCACAGCACACCGATGACATAGTTCCTGGGGTTGCTGTCCACAGAGTTGGAATTCCTCACCAGCCCGCTGATGGCGGACAAGCCCAGCCAGCCCCAGCGGGACGTTTCCGCGTGGATGGGCAGTACCTGGCCTTGCCACAGTAGGTGAGTCACCGCCAGGAACAAAGCCGCCAGCGGCAACCGCACCCGGTTGACAAGCTGGGAACCAACCTGCTTGCTCGCAATGGTGAACAACAGGGAGGTGAAGGCCCAGCATACGGCTGTGGTCAGGGCAGCGATTTCACCCAGGTAGGCTTGCAATTACCCCCCCCCAATCCCCCCCGCTTCGCAGGGGGGAAGCTACGGTGGGGCAAGATGCCATCTTGCCCTACTCGTCCCAGGCGGGATATTGTTCTGGCACCTCGCCCACCGACTCGACCAGGCGGGGATACTCGGCGTCGGGGTCGGCGTTCTCGTTGATGGTGTGCACCCGCACCTTGAAGCGCCACTCGTCGCCATAGTCAAACAGGTACATGAACTCCTGCTTGGGTTTCAAGCCCAGCGATTCAAGGGTTGTGGTGCGCACATCGCATGGTTCGATAGCTATCTGCTGCTCGAAATCGGCCAGTATCCCCTTGGTCAACTCTGGTGGAATGCCAAACTGCTCATCCAGTATCCGAAACAATTGGGTGCGTTGTTCCTCGTTAAGCTCAAGCCCAACTGGTTCTTCAAACTCCTCATCGTACATAGGCACTCCCCACGGATCACAGCCTTCGGGCAGGCAATACTCCGTGCTGGTGTCCCATGCCTTCCCGCTCATAAAGAACGAGTAGAGGTGGTCGGCGTCCCACTCATAAGCATCCTGGATGGCAAAGTGCAAATCCTCCAGCGTTTGATCGGCGCGCATCTCGATTTTGCGCCACGCCCGCCCTGTGCCGGGCAGGGATACGTGAAAAGTGTAGGTTTTCATCAATTTCCTCCTTCCCAATTTACCAATCTACCAGTTTTCCAATCTACCGATAGACCCGTATCGCCGCCTCACCCTCCACCGGGCACTGATACTCACAGATGCCACAGCCGATGCACAGGTCAGCGACGACGATGGGCCTTTGCAGACCATCGTTTCCGTCGCTCTGCAATTCTACCGCCTTCTTGGGAACAGGGCACATCTCCTCGCAGACGATGCACGGGATCCCTTTGGCCCAGGGCCAGCAGCGGTTGCGGTCAATGATGGCCACGCCGATAATCTTCTGGCGTTTGCTGGGTAGATCGAGGAGCGGGATGGCGCCGCTGGGGCAGACCTGGCCGCAGGCGTGGCAGCCGTAGTCGCAGTAGCCCAGGCGGGGCACCAGCCGGGGCGTCCATAGCCCCTCCAGCCCCACCTCGAGCAGCGTGGGCTGCAAACCCGAGGTCGGGCAGACGTTCATACACTGGCTGCAACGGATACAGCGAGACAGGAACTTCTCTTCTTCGTCTCCAACTCCGGGCGGCCGGAGCAAGTGTGGGTGTGGGCGCTTGGTTCGCACACCGGTGCGCAGCAAGGCGACGCCGACGGCACTGGCCCCGAGTGCCACGAGTGCCTGCCGACGGGTTGGGTCGAATTCGCGGGCAGAAGCGGGCCGCCGATGGAAGCGAAAGCCGATCCCACCTTGTGGACAAGCGGCCAAGCAGTCCAGGCAAACGGTGCACTCGGAGGGGATGATATAGACTTCCCCCCTGCGCAGCGGGGGGGATTGAGGGGGGGTACTGGTGTCAATGGCGTCCACGCGGCAAACACCTACGCACTGGGCGCAGCGGTTGCAGGTCGGGCCGATCACGGGCCGCAGGAACGAGATCTTCGACGCCAGCCCCAGCAGTGCACCAAGGGGGCAGAGATAGCGGCACCAGAAGCGGTCGGCCAGGGCGTTGAGGGCCAGCATGCCGCCCAGGAGCAGGGCGATGAGCACGTTCATGGCAAAGACCGGCTGGTTGACCGGGAGGACCGGTCCGCGCAGCACGCTTTCGGCCCAGTCCACTGCCGGTCGCAGGAAGGGGATAGCGTAGAGGACACGCTCCGCGCTGGTGATGACATAATTGAGGGCAGGCAGTATGGCCGTCGTCATCGTCCGGGTGAGCAGCGTGATGGGGTCGAAGATGAGCAGGGTCAGGTTGCCGAAGAGGGCCGCGGCCAGGATGACAAGCAGAAGGACGTTCTTGACGCTTCGCCAGCGCCGAGAGAGGGTTGCTTCACGCTGTTGCGCGAAGCCAAAGCGGACCCACTCCAGCAGCGTGCCCAGGGGGCACAGCCAGCCACACCACACCCGACCGAGGAGCAGCGTTAGCCCCAGGGTGACGAGCGCCAACGCCAGTCTGGGAATCCACGCGCGGCCCGCCAGCATCGCCCCCAGCGCGGCCAGCGGGTCGAGCCGAAAAAACAGGTCGGCCAACGGGAAGGCCGTCCCTCGCTGGAGAGCGGCGAAGAGCAGGTAGACGTAGAGGGCGAAGGCCAGGATTTGGACTGCTTGTCTGACCCGTCGCCAGCGAGACCAGGTCATTCCAGTTTTCATCGAATCATCATCTCATCTGTTCGACGCGTGGGTGCAAATGCCACAGATAAAGGGGAACGACCAGGATCAACGCACAGCCCAGGAGCAGGTAACCTGGGTACGTGATCTCAGGACGGCCGAGTTCTTCGAGGCGCAGCTCCGGCAGCATCCACAGAGCGCCCACGTCAATCAGGCCGTGAGTCAGGATGAGCCCGACGATGCCACCGGCCCGCCAACGGATGACCGCAAAGATGAGGCCGATGATAAAGGCTCCCAGGCCCTGCAGGGGGCTACGCCACCCCACGTGGAACAACACGAAGCCCACGGTCGAGCCCCAGATAGCCCATCTTGCGCCACGCCACTCGTCCAGAGCACGGTAGACCAGTCCCCGGAATATGAGTTCCTCTATCAAGCCCACCAACCCGAAATAGAACAGGATGTCGCCCGCCACTCGTGGGAGGGTGAGGGGCTCAGGGCCTCTGGGCCATCTGACGGCTAAGACCACCAGGGTGCGGCCGGCGAAGATCGCCAATCCGCAGAGCAGGCTCAAGCCCAGCCCATTCCGGTTGAGGCCCAGTTGGGCCAGGCTCCAGCGGCGCAGTCCGATCAACAGACAACCTGCCAGGAGGTAAAAGTATACGACCACCTGAACCCACGTAATCCAGGGCGTCTCGCGCACGTTTGGCCCTTCGGCATGGCTCAGGGCAGGCCACAGCCAGAAGAAGGCCGGAATGCCAGGCAGAAACATGATCCCGACCTCAACCAGCGCTGCCAGGCCAGGATGCAATCGGGTTTCTGGGTTCGACGTGTCTGTCTGACGTTTCACGCTTCACGCCCTCATACATTGATCTCCTCAATCCTGACACTCCCCAGGTCGAGCGTCCCCAGCCCCATCTCCGCCGCTGCCTGCACGTAGCCGATGTCCGCCCCGGTCAGGCCAAAGAGGGTGGCAGCGTAGGCGTCCGCGGCGACGATGTCGTGGCTGGCGATGACCGTGTCCATCTTCTTCACGTCGTTCAGGCTGCCGCCGGTGGGGCCATGTTCGACCAGGATGCGCACCGCATCCACTACGGTCAGGGTCGGGCGAACCACGCTGACCAAATCGGCGATACGCTGCCCCAGGTTGCGGTGCATCGAACTGCGTCTGGTGATCACACCGAGCAAGTTCTTTCCGCCCAGGGTCAACCGGGCCAGGGAGTGGTGCTTGGCGATGGGTACGTTGATCACCAGGTCAGCCTCGAGCACGTCCCGATACACCTCCCACTCGGTGATGTCCCGACCCTCAGGAATAGGGGTCTTGACGAACTTGACCGGGCTCATCACTTCCATCTCGCCTCCGGCCACATTCACTGCCTCCTCGATCCCGCTTATCGCGTAGGCCGACTCCGGCGTGCCGCCGAAGGGTATGTCCATCACCCGCACCCGCCGCGCACCAGCCCCCCGGCAGAGCGCCACCAGCGTGGCGACCACGGTGGGGTTGGTCGTCGCCGCGTACTCAGGGGGATGGTAGGCCACGCAGATGTTGGGCTTGATGATCACCTCATTGCCAGGCCGCACGAAGCGCTCGATACCACCCAGCGCTGCAATGGCTGCCTTGGTGATGGCTGCCGGGTCGCCGCCCCGGGCGACGGCCAGGTAGGTCTGGCGGCCGCTTGGGGTGGATGGTTGTGGCTGTTCGGTGGGCTGAGCTGTACAGCCGGCGCCCAAAAGGGTTACGCCGACTGTGGCCGCGCCGGTCACTTTGAGGAACTGTCGTCGAGAAAGTGCCTTCAAAACTGGTATCCCCTCGCTATCCAGTAATGCCAATCTTTTATCGCCTCTCGCGTCTCACTATCGGCTTCAATGGCCTCTAGCTGGGACAATGGCACGCCCAATGTCCGCCCTGACCACTGCACTTCAACGAACATCTCGTGCATACAGTCATCTTCTGGAGCCATTCCTACGACTTGCACTTCTTCCCCTGCTTTCAAGGGCGACGTGCGTCTTTCCACGATGCACCGTGCCCTGAAGGGAAAGCGAAGCTCGTCTTCGAGGTAGTAGTACCACCCCAAAGCACGCTCTTCCTCATCGTACGCGTCAACCACAATCTCCATATCAATGCGATACTCTCGTGCTTCATCCTTCTCAACTCTTGGCATATAGCACCTCCTTGTTGTTTTTAGGGATTGCAAAGACCTGATAGATGTCCTCTGGCGATTTCACTAATACCGTAGTACCGCTGTTAGCGGCAAATGGTCGGACGTCCCCTTTTTCGTCTTCTTGCTGAAGGGGCGGGGGCGCCCACTACCCGTCGCCACCAAAGCGTCGCGGAAGATGTCCACGCTGTCCAGATCCATGGTCAGCCCAGAGCCGGTCAGTAGGCCACGGCTGGCAACCAACTGGTCGAGCACCTGATAGCGATTGGCCAACTTCTCACCGCTGGTGAGGGTATCCAGGAAGTAGGTCCCCACTTGTTGTTGCGGCAGAAACTTCCAGGTGGCGTTGAAGAGGAATACCTCTTGGGCCCGGTAGTCGGCGGTTTCCGCTTCAAAGCCATCTATGTCGTTCGTTTCCCCGATGACGCGGTCCAGATCGTGGGAAGCTCGCAGGTGATCCACCACGCTCCGATCACTGGGCTCGTCGTTCAGATCTCCCACGACCATTACCTTTGTCTCCCACCTTTCGATCACGGGATTCAGGTGGTTTTGAGCCCGCAACTGTTCGTAGATCTCGGGCTCGAACTTCACGTGGGCTTCCACCAGATAGGCCACGTGTTCGGCCACGGCGCAACGCAAGGGCTCAGAGCGGTACCTTCCCAGTTGACGGGATGGCCAGTGGTTGGCGATGATCGTCAGTGTTTCTCCTGTCTCGTTGACCTCGAAGACCACTTCGAAAATGTCGCGGGTGCGATACCTCAAATGGACAAGATGGGAGACCTGGGATTGGACTGAGAGTTTCCGTTCGTCGTAGGCCATGGCTACGTCAATGCCCCGCAGGTCCCTCGTCCCGGTCGGATCCTTCACCACTTTCAGGTGAGGGTTCCCCACCTCGGCGATGAGCTCTGCCAACAGCTCGTCCTTCTCGATCTCCGCCACGGTCAGCAGCTCCGGCCCGGCGCCATTGTGCAAGGCGTTGAGTGCCTGGGCCAGGTTGGCTTTCTTGGCCTCGAACACCTCCTGTGTCCAGCCTTTTTCGGCCGTGTACTCGAAATCCTTGGAGATCGGGTCGTCGTCGGTGTCGAAGAAGTTTTGCAGATTCCACCAGCTTACGTTGATTGTTCCCATGATTCATAGCTCCTTTCTTTCTAAACTAGAAATGCATACGGCACTGTCAACTCCATCATCGTCCGCAGGCCGGGTGGGGCATTGATGATCTTGGGGATGGTGTTGACCAATGCAGCGACGGTGGCTGTCTCGCCGAATATACCTCCTTCTATGCGCATGGAGAACGACGGATTGCCAAGGATCTCTACGCTGTCACGCGGGTCTTTCGCCCCGACCGATATTTCCAATTCGAGTACCAGGCGTTCCTGGCCATCGTTTTTCACGCGCAGAACCTGGCGCAACCCGGCAACCTGTTGCGGCTCTATAGTAAGAAAGTGGGTGCTTATCGCTGTCTCGGCGATGACCGGCGTGATGCTCTCCTCGATTTGCTCCACCGGCCAGCCGAGGGTGTCCATCACCGCCAGGGCCGATTCACGCAGGCCGATGTGGCCGAAGTAACCGGTGGCTATCCTTTCCTCGAATTCCTGGCGGGAGAGGCCGGCGCCAGTTTTCCTTTGCAACTGTAAGCGGCGCGGGCCGGTATCCACTACGCGGGTGACGATGATTTTGCTGACCTCGGTGCACACTCCGGTGAGACACAGGGGCAGGATGTCCATGGAAAAGCCCGGATTGACACCCGTGCCGATGACGGCCACACCATGCTGTTTGGCCAGGGTGTCTATGTGTTGCGAGAACCCTGGATTGCGCTGGAACGGGTAGAACAGTTCCTCGGCCGAGGAAACGACGTGGGCGCCGGCGCGGATGATGGTCGTCAGTTGGTCCTCGATCCGATCCAGGAACGACTGGGTGGTGTGCAGAACGACCTGAGGCCGCCATTCAGCGAGAGCCGCTGCACCATCGCCGCGCACGGTGACGCCCAGGCTCTCATTCAAGCCGCAGATCTCCCCGATGTCTTTACTGGCTTTCTGGGGATCAACATCTATGCCGCCGACGAGCTTCAGGCCGGGCTTTTGCAACAGCGCCTTGACGCAGGCCTGCCCGATGGGGCCAAGGCCAAATTGAACGACACGAATGGGGTCCATTGTTTTGCCTCCGTTAGGATTGGTGATCAGTCAATGAGTCAACGAGGTAACGGACCACTCGTTCCTCGTTGACTCATTACTCATTACCCAGTTACTCACTTGAACGCTACCACGCCAAAGGCGCGGGGACGGCGCTCAATGTGCGAGAATCCGGCTTCCTGGAGACGACGGATCACGCCGCGCGTGATGTTGCGGCCAGACTTGCTCTCCGGATTGCCAACGTAATGAAACAGGCGGCCACCGCGCCGAAGCACGCGGTGCAACTCAGCGTAGAATTCGCTAGCGTAGAGATGGCCGGCCAGGCTGAGGGCCGGCGGATCGTGGATAATGCGGGTAAATGTCTCCTCGTCGAATTCTTCCACGACGTCGTAGCTATCCCCGAAACGTTGGGTGATTTTGGGATTATCGAACAGGGCCCGCGACCAGGGATTGAGGCGGGCGATTCCCAGCACGGCCGGGTCCAGCTCGATGGTGACCACGTGGTTGGCGGTTTTGGCCGCTTCGATGGCCGTGTAGCCCAGGCCGGTGGCCGTATCCAGGACGGGGCCAACGACAGGTTTGACCGTCTTGATCTTCTCCAACGTGTCGTGGTACGGGTCAGTCCCCTTGATGCGGTGCATGGGTATGCCAGAGACCAGCATGGTGGGCGCGGCGGGCGTGGGCATCAGGCTGTAGAGTCGGTTGGTGAGCTCGGAGAAGAGCTGGATCTTGCGCGGTTCGCCGTCTTCGATGACAAAGCAGTTGTTCTCCGACGCCGTGATTGCTTCGATGGAATCCCAGCACAGCAGTTCGCCGCTGGTAAAACGCACCCCGTCTGGTTCGATGGTGACCTCCACCATCGTGAGCCCCAGGTCCGGCGAGACTTCGACGCGATGCTGACTGGCCTCCCGAGCTTGCAGGAGAGGCTGTGTTTGGATATGCGAGAGAACGATGGGATGTGTCATGTCACACTCAGCAGGGCGAGCAGGCCGAACGCGGCGATGACCAGGCCCGAGACTCTGTTGACCCACCGCAGCCCATGAGGGGTGAACTTAGTCCGAAACAGGCTGACGCCAGTGCTCAAGGTAAGCCACCACAGGGCCGAGCCGATGAACACGCCCAGCACCAATATGCCCGCGGAAGCATAGTTCCCGCTTGCTCCTCCTAATCCCGCAAAGATGGCTGCAAAAGAGAGAATGGTCATCGGGTTCGTGAGGGTCAGGAAAAATGTTGAGGCATAGGCCCCGATGAGGCTATTTGCGCCGGCAGGGGCCGCTTCTTCGGCCGGTCTGGACAGAAGTGTCTTGAGGCTCAGATAGCAGAGGAACGCGCCGCCGATAATGCGAAGCCACACCTGTTGGCTGATCAAAGCGCTGGAGATGAACGTCAGCCCGAATCCAGCAACGCAACCATAAATGGCATCGGCGGTGGCGGCCCCCAGTCCAGAGACGAGGCCCGCTGCGCGCCCATCGGCCAGTGTGCGGCGTATGCACAGCACACCGATGGGCCCCACAGGCGCG
>Ga0233423_10001933_pt1 | contig 10212 bp, 6 predicted proteins | sample Watercolumn_Mata_FD_180713 | JGI IMG/M metagenome (GOLD analysis project Ga0233423, IMG submission 180713) | Freshwater microbial communities from Lake Matano, South Sulawesi, Indonesia - Watercolumn_Matano_2014_112_MG | ecosystem: Environmental > Aquatic > Freshwater > Lake | place: Indonesia... | reverse complement strand
GAGAATGTCAGCGGCTACGTCGGCAACTTTTCCGTGCGCATTCGCAAAAAGGCGCGCTATGTGGACGAGACCGCGTGTACCGCGTGCGGCGAATGTTCCAAAGTTTGTCCCGTCGTCGTGCCGAACGAATTTGAAATCGGGTTGGGCAGTCGCAAAGCGATCTACATTCCATTTCCGCAAGCCGTGCCGTCGGCGTACGTGATTGACCACGTGCACTGTCTCGGCGATGTGCCGATTGCGTGCGGCAAGTGCCGCGATATCTGCGACAAAAAGTGCATTGACTTCGACCAGCAAGATCAAATCATCAACCTCGACGTGGGTGCGATCATCGTCGCGACCGGACTCGAGGTGTTCGATCCTTCTGCGTTGGACGAGTATGGTTACACAAGATACCAAAACGTCGTCACGAGCATGGAATTTGAGCGATTGATTGACGCGGGCGGACCGACCAGCGGACATTTCGTCCGTCCGAGCGATCGGCAGCAGCCCAAGCGCATCGGCTTTATCCAGTGCGTCGGCTCGCGCACGATTTCGCCGGATGGCGACTTGTCGCGCGGTCGTCCGTACTGCTCGAATATTTGCTGCATGAATACGGTCAAGGATAGTTTGCTACTGAAGGATCATTATCCCGATACCGACATCAGCGTTTTCTATATGGACATTCGCGCGTTCGGCAAGGGGTTTGAAGATCTATATCGGCGCAGCAAAGAAGTCGGCGTGAAATACATTCGCGGCTTTCCCGGCGAAGTCGTCGAAGACGCGGCGACCGGCAATTTGCTGCTGACCGTTGAGAACACGACGCAGGGTCGCGTCGAGCAGCACGAACTTGATCTGGTCGTGCTTTCGATTGGGTTCATTCCGCCGGAAGAACAAGCGCACGTCAAGAAATTGCTCACGCTCTCGCAAACCGACGAAGGATTCCTTCTTGAATCGCATCCGAAGTTAAAGCCGGTGGACACGCCGACGCGCGGCGTCTATCTCGCCGGCTGCGCCGAGGGACCGAAAGATATCAAGGACAGTGTCACGCAGGCGAGTGCGGCGGCGGCGCGCGCGCAAATCGTTTTGAATGCGGAGCGCTTGCGCGTTGAGGCAATTACCGCGTCGGTTGATCCAGAACTGTGTACCGGCTGCGGCTTGTGCGCGAAGGTGTGTCCGTACGGCGCGATTCTCGCGGACAGCAAAACGAAAATCAAGGCGCAAGTGTTGGAAGCGAAATGTTCGGGGTGCGGCACCTGCGCGGCGGAATGTCGCTTCGACGCGATCACGATGCGCCACTTTGCCGACGATGCGCTGATGGCGCAAGTCGAATCCGCGCTCGCCGAGAACCCAGAGAACAAAATCGTCACGTTTGCGTGCAACTGGTGTTCATACGCGGGTGCGGATTACGCAGGGGTCAGTCGGATGCAGTACCCGCCGAACGCGCGCATCATTCGGACGATGTGCAGCGGTCGCGTGGACGAGGACTTTGTCGTGCGCGCGTTTCAACTCGGCGCGCCGGTTGTGCTAGTTTCAGGTTGCCATTACGCCGATTGTCATTACATCAACGCAAACCGCTGGACGCAAAAGCGCGTGGATCGCTTGTGGGACAAACTCGCACGCAAAGGCATCCGCCCGGAGCGCCTGCAGCTCGAATGGATCAGCGCGGCAGAGGGCGCGAAATTCCAAATCGTGATGCGCGAGGTGGAGCGGATTCGGCAGTCGGTGACGGTGGAGGAAATCGAATCGACGCGGAAGGTGTTGGCAAACGAAGGATGAAGACGAACGGATGAAGGATGAATTTTTCATCCTTCATCCCTCATCCTTCATCCTTTGGGAGGAATAGTGGCAGAGCAAGTAACTTTTAGATGCCTCCGCTGCGGTCACGAATTTCGCGGCGTGTACGACACCGAGGTCGAGCGGATGTGCCCCAAATGTCGCAGCAACAGCGTGCGGCGAGTCAGAGAAAAACAGGTGGTGCGCGAAGCGAATCCATCAGCACCCCGGAGCGACGCGAAGGAGGCAAAAGAGTAGCGTGGCGTCACGGGTTACGCTGACACGGGTGACCGCGCGCGCCGTGCCGCAATGATCACAAACACCAAGACGATGCCGCCTGCCAACAGCAGAAGATCCTCGCCGACACCAGTGGGTGGCATTCCGGAGCCGGGGGTGCCGGTGCCTGGCGTCACCGTCCCAGTGACCGCCGTGGTGGGCGTCAGCGCGCCCCCGAGCACGGGTGTCCCGCCGCTAGGTGGCTGAACCACCAAGGTCGGCGTGACGGGCACGTCTGTGGGGAGCGCCGTGGGCGTGAAAACAAGGAGCGCGGCGCGAGTGGGCGTCGTCGCAAACGCAATCGTCACGCCACGCGTGGGTGTAACAGCTTGCGGGCGCGCGGCAGTCATCATCGGTTGGACCACCAGCATGAACAACAAAAAGACGACGATGCCAATGACGAGCAGCCCCACTAGCCCCAGCGCAATCACGATGAACATTCGGTTGGGACCGCCTCCGACAGGTGCAACTTCTGACATGGTGTGATCTCCTTTCGTGCGAAATGCCGAACAAAGGATTCAAGTTTCGGCTTCGTTGTTTCAGGTTGCTCAAATTGAAACCTGAAACGTGCAACCTCGCGCAGCGCAAGTGCACTTGCCCTGGCGGGAACGCAAGTGCCAGGGTTGTGCAAGGTTGGACTATTAGCCGATCATTTCCAAATTCTCCCACGGGACAAATAGACGATCCCCCGCGTTGAGCGTAACCTCCGCGCCCCACGCGGACACGCCGCTCTCCAGCGTCCGCGGCAGTGTTGGAATTTCGGTGATGGCGGCGATTTCACCGAACCGCGCGCCCCCGATCACGCGGACCGTCGTTCCGGTTTGCGCGACCAATGTGGGCGGCGGCGCGACCACTTCGCTCGCCCTGCCGGTCGCGAGGATCGGAATGAACGCTTCCGGACGGACACCTGCACTTGCGGTAACCGCAGGTGCAAGTGTCGCCTCGTGCGCGTCTGTCGGCGCGTTGACGACAATCTCTTCGCCAGCATGCGCCGTCAGCAGTTCGAAAATCGGCGCGCACATCGGATGCTCGCCAAAGCCCTCGGTCACGAGCGTCGGCAGCGCGAGTTCGGCGACCAGTCGGCGCAACTGCGGCGCCAAGCCGCCGACGATCAATCCCGCCGCCTGTTCCTGCGCCGCTCGCCGGAGGGCTGCTTCGCTCACGCCTGCCCCGGCGAGCAGCACGGCGCCGCGCGCGGTCACATCAATTCGATCGTCGGCGAGCCTTGCCTCCGGTGCGTCCGCCATAATGCGCAGAACGCCGTAGCCCTCGCCCCCAGCGCCCCACGCGCCCTGTGCGAGCGCGCCGGTGGCTTCGATGACGACGCCCTGCCGCGCCATCACGCTGACGACCGCACCGCGGTACAACGCGCGCAATTCGAGCGGTGTGTCCATCAAATCGAACGCCAGCCACGCGCCTTGCGCCGCGGCAATGCGTCCTGCCTTGGGGGCGCGGTAAACGCGCCGCAACATACCGAAGGACTCGGGTTTGGAGGCGATGACTTCGTGATCGGCGACCTCCTCGCCCGGTTTCTTGAGCAAATATCTCTCCAGCGCGGTCTCCTTCGTCCGCAGATAGCGCGCCAGGGGGACGGGGTGCAAATTGCCCCCGGTACTTGCTCTGGCGACGATGTCAAGCGCGCCGACACGGCTGCCGGCAGTCACCAGCACTGCGCCGCGCGAGGGCAGCATTCGCTCGCGGCGGATGCGCGCGAATTTGACGACACGCGTTTGGGAGAGGCGCCCCGGCGGGGCGGTTCTGCTGATTGCCTCAGGCATACGGCACCTCGCCGCCAACATCCCAGTACCATTGCTGCACCTTGGTTTGCCGTTTTTCCGGATCGCCGGGCAAGCCGATGGGGCGTCCGCGCGCGTCGATGACCAACCCGAGCGCTCCACCGGCGACCTGGGCTTTGAATACCCCGCGCCGGGCTTGTGGCAGTTCCACCCCGCGCGCCGTCCGAACCTCGATTGTCGCCTTTTGCCCTGGTAACAGTGGCACGAGTTCGAGCGAGCCGTGCTGTACTTCCAGATTGATGACGCCGCCAGTCGGGGGATGGATTTGGATGCGCGCGTCGAGTTGACCATCGCGATGGTTGGACAGCGGCGCAATCACAGTGCCGAGAGTCGTCAAGCCGTCGCGCTCGATCACGCTCGCGGCGGCTTCGGGATTTGCCGCGGCGATACCGCCAAACGCCGGCGCCAAGCCAGACGAATCGGCGGCGAGCGAAAAGACGCCGTGCGGCTGCAGCGCATTGAGCGCCAGCAACGCGAGCGCGCCCAAATTCGAATTGGAGGCGAACGCGCCGCCGGTCAACACGATTAAATCGAGTCCGGCGGTGAGAGGCGCCTCGCTGGGGCGTCTGTCCCCACGCGCGGCGGTTGCCAGCGCGACACACGCCGCGGCTTGCATCAGGTAGGCATCGGCGCGCGTGAGCGGCAGGGCGCGTGGACGCAGGGATTGATTGAGCCAATGCGCCCGGGCTTCGTCGGGCGTCACGGCGATGGGGAGCCAGCCCATCAACCTTTCTACGTTCGCCGTTTCGAGCAGACTATCCAGACGATATCCAATTCCCAGATCCGCGTAGACCGCACGCGTGGTCGCTTCGCCGCGCGCGGTGACCACGGTCGTCGTGCTCCCGCCGATATCCGCGCCCAGCACGTTCAGATTGAAACGCCGAGCGAGATACCGTACAACGTTCTGAAACGCGCGCGATCCGGGAATCACCGGAATCGAAGTCCAATTGGTCAAGCCATTGAGCCCCGGGAGCCATTTCAGTTTTTTCTCAATGTAGAGCGTTTCCAGTTCGTTTTGCAGAGGCGCAATATTCTCCCACTCCACCGTGGGACGCACATTGTCTACCGAACGTAACTCGGTAATCTGGCCGATTCGATTGGCAATCTGCGCGCGCGCCGCACTGTTCCCGGCAAAGACGACGACGGGACGCGCGGACGCTTCGCGTTCGCGCGCGGCGACGGTCACCGCGACGAGGTTGGCGAGGTCGTACAGCGCTGTCGTCGCGCCGCCATCAGCGCCGCCCACCAAGACGATCACGTCGGGGCGCGCCCGCGCGAGGGCTTCGGCGGCAAGCACGATCGGATCGTGGAGGAGAGTCCGCGCGGTCGCTTGTCCGGCGTCGGGGTTGGGCGGGCTGATCACAGGGACCCACCGTCCGCCGGTCTCGTCCAGCGCGAAGGTTGTCTCGACGACGGCGTGCGTACCGTTGACCGCGTGCTGTGCGCTGCTCACGCTCAGTTCGCGGCTTAGTCCGACAATCGCCACACGCAACGGCTGCGGCGCGCTCGTGACCGCGATAAAAGTATCTACGCCTTGCGCGCTGGATCGCTCAGGAAAAATCAGTTGGCGGTCGTCAGCCAACAGCTGCCGTTCCGTGCGTGCTTCGATCTGACGAATGGCATCCCGAACTCCGACGAGAATATCCGCCTCCGGCGGCGTCGCGGTTGTCGCCGCAATGCCTGCGCTGATGAAGCGGTACTCGCCGCGCACGGTGTCTACCAGTCCGACTTTGGTTGTCACGCTCCCGATGTCGGCGACGAGGAGCGATTCGGTTTTGTGTGAATCAGCCATCTATTTGACAACCTGCAGCCAATCGTGCGCTAAAAAGTAGACGCGGCTGACCAGAATGGAGACGCGCGAGATGGCGGTGCTGGCAAAGATCGCGCCAAAGGCGATCAGGACGAACCATCGTCCAACCCTGCTCCAGGCGCGCCCGACCGCTTGCAGCGTACGCGTCCCTGCCCCCGGCGGCTGGGGCTGTACGAATCGGAAGGAGAGCAACGCGCCAATCGTGCCGAACACCAGCAGAACGTTCTCCAATGAATCAAGCGGAACAATCGTCGCGCTCAACTGCGGTAGCAGTGTCCCGTCCAGCGCGCCGCCGAGCGCGAGCGCGCTGCCGATGCTGAACAAGAACGCAATACTGGAATTGCCGATGGGCGCCCAGGAAGCACGCAGTTTTGTCAGCAACAGCACACCGAGCGCCAGAGGAACGACGAGATAGCCGTTGTTGATCGGATTTTCGATCAGTGGATCGAACAGCATAGGCAACAGCACAAGAAAGATTGCCGCCGTCGCTGCATACCCGATCGCGACGCCGACAAAAATCGCCTGCGCGATGCGAAACAGCGGCGTATCGCCGAGTAAATAACTGAACACGAGCAGGGTCAGCATCGCGCCGACCCACACGCCAAGCAAGTCGGTCATTTCGTTTTGCCCCGTCCGCGCGAAACCCACAATGCGAGATTGCCTACCACGATGACGCCAAGCAGAACCATCAGCGCGGTGTTCTGCGCGCCTGCGCTAATCACCGCCAGCCCGCGTTGATTCGATAGCACTTCGTACTGCGCCGCGCCAACCACGCCGCTGATGAAACTGCCTAACTGTCTGGTACTGCGATACGCGCGCGCACGCGGCTCGGCGGTTGCGCTCACACCCGCTACGATCTTGACGCCGGCGCGGGGTTGCACCTGCTCCATCCATTTTTGGAGTGGCTCCGCTGATCCGGCAAGTTCGATAAGCAGGTCAACGTTGCGCCAATTCCGAACATTGGCAAATTCGGGATATTTGTCCAACGTCTGATTCTTTTCATAGTCGCGCGCGGTGGGCGCAAAGCCCGCAGTTGCCAGTTGTGCGAGTCCGGCTTCCTGCCCGGGCAGATAACCCAGATTCAAGTAATTGACGCCGTAGGTATATTGACCAGCCCCGTGCCGGCGCGTGGCGTTTTCAAGGACGCGTTGCGCGATTTGCGGTCCCGTTTCCAGTGTGCTGACTGCCGCGATCTTGACACGCTTGGACATCAGGTGGCGGACAAGCACGTTCGCCTGCAAATCCATTTCACCTGCGCTGCCCGGATCGTAATCGAACGCCAGGACGACGAGCGAGTTCGGTCGCAGGGCTTGGATCGTCTCGTAAAAATTCTCTGCCGGTGTGCCGACGATACGTAACGACGGATTGGCGATGTCGGGAATGGCAAACGGGATCAGGATTGCCAGGAGCATCAGCGCGTAGATGAGTGGACGCATCGTCCAAATGCGCGGCTGGGTTCGTGCAGCAGGCGCGACTGGCGCAGGTGCGGGCGCGGTGAGAATGGAATCGAAAAGGTGCGCCGTCTCTTTGAAGGGGGTGGGCGCAGGCGGCTTGGATGGTGTATGCGGCTCGGTGACCGCAGTTGCCAGCGGCAAAACACCGCGCAGCCCCGCCAGAGGTCCGCTCATCTCCAGCGGTTCACTTTCGAATGTGGCAATGTCGGGTCGTTTGACCGGCTTGAGCGCGGCGATCCAATCCGGCACTTCGCCCGCTTCCGAACCGGGGGTGCCAGCCGCGGGCAACTCGGCTTCGGCTGGTGCGCCCTTGCCGGCAATCGGAGTCCGCAGCCAATCGGGTAGATATTCTTCCTCGCTGATCTCGGTGCCCGGAGTTTCAGTCAACCAGGCAGGTTTTTCGACGTCCCTTGGCAAGATGGGGAACGCGGCAACCTCCAGCGACTCGAGCAGTTCTTCACCCCGCTGTGGTTCTGCTTCGCTGGCAGGAACGGCGTCTGTTGGCGCAGCGGGTTTTTCTATTTCGGGCTTGAGCGCTCTCAGCCAATCGGGAATTTCCGCTTCCACCGTGGGAACGGGTGGCGCTTCCGGCGCAACAGTGACTGGCTTGAGCCAGCCGAGTTCCTGTGACTTGGGCGCGGCTGGTTCGGTTGTCGCTGGCGCGCTTGCATCTTTCAACCAATTGGGCAATTCGGTGCGGGACTCTGCCGGGGTTGCTGATTCCGCTGTGGGAATTGCGTAGCATTCCGTAGGGACGGGCGGCTGCATGACCGGTGCAGGACTGACTGGCTCGAGCAAGTCGGGCTCTTGGGGTGGGGGCGCGGCTCGTTCGGCCGGCGCCGGCGCGCCGGTGTCTTGCTGCGTGTCTGCAGGATGCTTCGCGATCAGCCAATCGGGCAATTCGCGCGGAGCGTGGGAGACTGCCTGTGCCGCCGCTTGCACGCGTTCTTGCTCTGCGCGCAGGTCAGCCATCCAACTTGGAGCTTCCCCAGCCACGCCCGCCGCGGGTTCTTGGGTTGGCAGGGCTGGTGGTGTGCGCAACCAATCCGGCAAATCCTCCTCTGCGATTTCCACCGCGTCCGCGTGCGGCGCTGTCGCCCTCGGCGGTTCCGCCGAGGGATTCGCTTCGCTCGCCACATGTTTTGGAGGGCGCAACTGCGTGATCCAGTCCCCGGATTCCAGTTCCTGTGCCGATGGCACGGGCGCATCCGCGGGTGCGGAGACGCCTCGCGGGGAGGTCTCCTCAGGCGGCGGTGCGTCCTGAGGAGTGGCTGCCTGGGGCAGGGCAGATTCGACCGGCGTTATGGCACTCAGCCGCGCAACCCATTCGCTGGATTCTTCTGACGTTGCCGGGGGAGTGCCTACGGGCGCAATCGTCTCAAGTGATGACGCGCCCTGCGTGGCAGGCGGACGCCCTGCGTTTTCGGGGGATGGCGCTTCTTCTTCTGGAGGCATTGCGCGAAGGCGCGCTAGCCAGTCCCCATGGGATGCATTGCGATCGTCCGGCTTGCGCTCATCCGGAGGCGCAGGCTGGATAGGTTCCGCTTTCGAGATGGGCGCAGCCGGTTCAACTGGCTTGGCGGGTTCGACTTTGCCGGAGGAAGGCGCTGATTCAGCAGGCTTGGCAGGGAGCGACAAGCCCTTGATCGGCGCAGGCGGGGGAGTCCTCTCCGCCTGAGGCGCGACCGTCAACGGGACCAGCCGCGCGCCACATTTGTTGCAAAACACATTTTCGACGGTATTTGGTGTGCCGCACATCGGGCAGAGCATACCGGACTGCTGCACCAAGCGCGCGCCGCAGTCGCTGCAGAACTTGCTACCGTCGCGATTTCGCGTTCCACAATGAGCACATTGAATCATTTGGCTTATTCGCTATAGGGTCGATCCAGTCCAACCAGCAACCGGAGCGCAGTAGCAATCGTACCGAGCGCAACACCGATCAAGATGCCCCGCATGCCCGCCGTGCTGGGTACGTTCAATACCCACTCGCGCGCGTCCGCCAGGGCGCCAAGAATCGGCATTTGTCCCAGCAGAACGATCAGCGCGGCAAGCAACATCCAGGTTGTTTCCAGATTACGCGCGCGGAGCGCGCGATAGGCGGCGGTTGCGATGAAGAATGCAACGAGCGCGAAGAATGTGCCTTGTAATGGCATATACACGTGATCGAAAACCCACGTCATCGGCGGACTGGGTAACTTGAACCACAAGCCGAGCCCGAGGACAAGCACGGCTGTGAGGAGGACGATCACGCTGTACCCCGCGCTCGCTTCATTCCGGCGCACGATGCGCGTCAAGTGCACGCGGACGAGATTGATCAACCCGAGCAGCAGCGCAAACGCGGTCAGAATGATCGTCCACTGCTTGAATGTGAATCCGAGACCGTCGAGCAGAGGCAGCGTGAAAAAATAGTCGAGCAGGGTGACCAGCCCCACTCCGATCGCGATAGCAGTAGGCAGCAGTCTCATCTTAGAACAACCCCAAGGTTCGGAGCAAAACTGCGCTCACCATGCCGGCGACGAGCAACCAGCGCATTGCATCTTGCGCGAACAGACTGCCGATGTGCGCCGGCTTGCCCGACAGATACGCGCCGCCTGCATAAATCTCTTCGCCGATCAGGGGATGCGTCATCGTCGCATGGACAAACGGCAAGACTTCTGGCGCGCTCGTGCCGCCGATCTGAATCATGCCGCGCTGTGCGCCGGGTTCGCTCATCAGCAGGAACGTTCCCTCGCCGAAGTGTCCGACCATCACGTTCGCCGCCAGTTTTTCCTGTGTCAACAAACGCATCGCGGCGACGGCATACGCAAATGTGTCGGTGCGGGGGGTGGAGAAATTGAAAGGGTCGGACGCTAGCAGACGCGCGCGCGTCCCGTCGAATTCGTCCGGATACCCCAATTGGCGATAGACACGGCGCATGACGTCTTGGGCGACCGGGAGCGCGGTTGGATGCGCAAGCGTGACGATCGGGGGCGCAGCGCTGACGGCGCCGCGTTCACTCAGGTACTCCAAGACGTTGAGCGCAGCCGCAGTATCGGCGGCGAAGCGGTCGCTCACGCCAGCCGTGCCAAGCGACAGATGCACGGGCAGTCCGGCTTCAGCCGAGCGGGCGAACAGACCCTTGAGT
>Ga0233423_10001932_pt1 | contig 10213 bp, 9 predicted proteins | sample Watercolumn_Mata_FD_180713 | JGI IMG/M metagenome (GOLD analysis project Ga0233423, IMG submission 180713) | Freshwater microbial communities from Lake Matano, South Sulawesi, Indonesia - Watercolumn_Matano_2014_112_MG | ecosystem: Environmental > Aquatic > Freshwater > Lake | place: Indonesia... | reverse complement strand
GGGCGGAGGTAAGGCTGAATTTTGGAAAAAAGTTCGAGCGCGGTTGTAAATTTGCACCAAGAGCAGACTTTCCGATTTTTGAAAGCGATTTTGAGGGGCGGCCGATAAGGCCGCCCAGTGTTTTTGCGGCTTTGCGCGCGCTTCGCGCGCGGACAGAATGAGGTTCGTCTCCCGTGCGATTTTTTGAGAAATTCTGTCTCGTATCCCGCCGAAGGCGGGATTGCTTTGCCCGAAAAAAGAATTTTTGCTTTCACTTAAATTATGTTAAGATAATAGTGCTGCTAACTAAATACGAGAAAGTCTTTTTCAATGGCCGTCTTGGAATCAATTTTGAGATTTTCTCTTAGTTGGCAGCACCAGGACGGCCTTTTAAGTTTTAACAAAAACATATGGAGCAAAAATTCTTTTTGTATGCCCGCAAATCTACGGATGTGGAAGATAAACAAGTTTTATCGATTGAAGCACAACTTGCGGAATTGCGCGCCTTTGCTAAAAACGAGAAGCTAGAAATCGTGGAAGAATTGATTGAAAAACAATCAGCCAAAATTCCAGGACGACCGATTTTCAACGCCATGATTTCCCGAATTGAAAAAGGCGAAGCTAATGGCATAATTTGTTGGCATCCCGACAGGTTGGCGCGCAATTCCGTGGATGGTGGCAAGATTATTTATCTTTTGGATTGCGGTCATATCACTGCTTTGAAATTTCCCAGCTTTTGGTTTGAGAATACTTCTCAAGGGAAATTTATGCTCAATATCGCCTTCGGGCAAAGCAAATATTATGTGGATTCGCTTGCCGAAAATACCAAAAGAGGTTTGCGCCAAAAAGTCAGGAGAGGCGAATATCCAAGCCTAGCGCCAGTAGGCTACATCAATGATTCACGCACTAAAACAGTCATTGTAGACAAGAAGAAATCAGTTGTTATTTGCAAAGCTTTTGAGCTGTATGCTCTGGGGAATTCCCGACTGGAAGACATCTCTAATTTTTTGGCGCAAAACAACATCACTACCCGATCCGGCAAGCGATTCCATCGAGACAGAATTTCTCATCTTTTATCCAATCCTTTCTATACGGGATTATTCAGATATGAAGGTGAAATCCATGAAGGCAAACACCAATCAGTCGTTTCAAAGAAAATTTTTGACCAAGTGCAGGAAGTTTTGAAAGAACGAGGCCGTCCGCACAAGAAAACGAAAAACGAACCCAAAGCGTTTTGCGGACTCTTGAAATGCAGTTGCGGCATGGGAATTACGGCCGAAGTGCAAAAAGGCCACACCTACTATCGTTGCACGAGAAAATCAAAAACCACCAAGTGCAACGAGCCCTTTGTGCGCGAGGAAGAATTGGACAAACAAATCTCAAGGTTGCTTCAAAAATTTTCTTTGAAACCAGATTGGGCGAAACAATTGCTTCGTCTTTTGGAAAAAGACAAAAACAATGACGCCCAATCTTTTACCGCTTTTGTTCAAGAAAATAATGAGAAAATTTTGACAATCAAAACCAAACTCCAAAGATTGCTGGACGGATATTTGGAGCAGGACATTGAGCGGGAAACTTATCGAAATGAAAAAGCCAAACTGATGAGTGAAAAGAAAACACTTGAAGAAAAAACAATGAATCTTGAACAAAAGCGGACTGGCTGGGTCGAACCATTTGAAAAGTGGATAAAAGAGGCAGAAAATCTGCCTCAAATCGCACGGGAGAGCAACCTTTTTCAAAAAAAGGTTGCTGCCAAAGAAATCTTTGGCTCGAACCTCATCCTGTCCGCGCGCGAAGCGCGCGCAAAGCCGCAAAAACACTGGGCGGCCTTATCGGCCGCCCCTCAAAATCGCTTTCAAAAATCGGAAAGTCTGCTCTTGGTGCCCGGGGTGGGAATCGAACCCACACGAGCCGAAGCTCACCAAATTTTAAGTCTGGCCTGTCTGCCAATTCCAGCACCCGGGCAAAGAATAATTTAGAGGCCGAGATGGGATTTGCACCCATGAATAGCGGTTTTGCAGACCGCCGCGTTAGCTACTTCGCCACCCGGCCACCTGATATAAAAGCTATCACTAAAAAATCATGCGGTCAACCGAATAACAAAAGTTCGACTTTGAGGAATTTCAAGAGCTTTGCTCGAAAAAGCAAAAGGTTAAACCCTGACTAGAAATTCAAAAAGAAAAAGATCCACATGGCAATATTTTACAAGCGAATCTTGGGATAATCGAGCTAACTAGTGTTTCCTCGCTAAAAGCAATAATTCCAAATGAAAACGACTGGAGGTTTCTATGCTGACAAATCCCAAACGCTTCATAATTTCCATTGATTCTTTTTCTCTCATGATTATATTGGGCTGACTGTCGGTAATATAATGTTCAATCCAGCCCTGCTTCGTCTCGTCATCTGGTGCATTTTCAAATTGCCACATCTGCCATTCATATTCTTTTCTGTATTCTTTCTCATCATCCGGAACATATTTATCAGCGTTAATGAAAATTCCTCCGGGCTTCAAAATTCTGAAAATTTCTTTCAGTACCTCTTCTCGATAACTGTTTTCAAAATTATGCAGCGTAAACGCGGAGGCAACGGACTCCACGCTATTTTCTGCAATGTCTCGGAGAAATTGAAGAGCGTCCTGCTTTTCAATTTTCAGGCGCCCCTCCGAAATATTTTTCTCCAAATTCTTCATGGCCTCGCCAATCATTTTTGGCTCATTGTCAACGCTTTGCAACTTAATTCTTTTGTCGGCTTCCAAAATTTCTTTTGCCGTGTAACCTATCCCTATTCCGATCTCAACTACATGTATTTCCGCTCCAGGATAATTCCTGAAAGCATTTTTCAAAGCGTTGCCGACAAGTTTCTGCATCTCGTCATGATGAGGCATAGAGAGCCGGATCGAAGCGAGACGATCTCCTCCAATTGCACCGCCAAACCTTGTGTTGATATTCTCTTGTTTTTCGAAATTTGATTGTTCGTTCATTGCTTTATACTACAATCTGCTTACCCTGTCCCCAGAGAATATTGAAATAATTTAGATACCCCTTTACTAAATCTTTGTTTCTAATTTCTATAACCGTTGGCCTTTTTTTATCAAAAATTAGAAGCAATATCGTATCGTCATATATATTCACATTGGAAGGCACCTCCGTGTTTTTTGGAATCAGCCTATATTCAGTTAGTTTTGGCATTTTCTCCAAGATTCTTTTTTCTGATTCAACAAGTTCGTAAAGAATCATTTTCAATTTAATATTTTTACGAGCTCTAATTCTGTGCCATTCGTGTTGCGCTTCTCCCATGCATTTCCACCAGTCTTCCTTTGCAGCTCCCAAAACATAGTATTCTCCACCCGGCTTTATCTTCCTCATAAATCCAATATTAAAAGCGCGAAAATCTTCAGTGCCTTCATATATATTTATCTCCTGAAAATACCTCCTGAGTGTTTTTAAAAAATTTTTTGTTTTATGATCTTTAGGATTGCGGAATATTTTTTCAGGAGGACTCTCTTCGATCACGATACCTTCATCCATAAACAAAATGTCATCTGCAACTTCACTGGCAAACTCCAGATGATGAGTAACTATAATCATCGTTTGTCCTTCAAGCGCTAGCCGCTTAAGAAGCTTCAGGATTCCACTGACCAGTTCCGGATCAAGTGATGAGGTAATTTCGTCAAAAAGAATAATTTCCGGATTCATGGCTAAAGTTCGGGCAATAGCAACTCTTTGTTTTTGCCCACCGGATAGAAAATCGGGATGATCATCTTTTTTATCCTCTAGGCCAACTTTCTTCAGCATCTCCAGGGCTTTTTCTGTCGCCTCATGTTTGTTTAATCCGCCGACAAGTATTAATGGCTCGACAACATTTTCCACAACTGATTTATGGGGCCATAGGTTAAAATCCTGAAACACAATGCCAATTCTTTTTCTCGCTACAGCCTTTTCGTTTTCTTGAGACAGCGAAGTGATTTTGTTATTTCCATGATATATTATTTTTCCTTCATCGAAATTCTCAAGCAAAGACAAGCATCTCAAAAGAGTAGTTTTGCCAGATCCACTCGGACCAATAATGCACTTAATTTCGCCTTTCTTAATTCCAAAACTTATGCCGTTAAGTACTTTCAACGAACCGTAACTCTTTTTCAAATTTGCGACTTCTATTATCAGCTTCATGTTGACTTTTTCTCATAGTTTAACTTTCTTTCTATAAAAAAAGAAACACCGACGAAGGGCATAATTATCAAAAGATACATAATAGCAACTGCGGTATAAACTTCGAGTGGCCGATATGTTCTGCTGATAATAATATTTCCTATATGAAGAATTTCATTCACCGCGATTACCGAAGCGAGAGCGGACAATTTAATCTGGTTAATATAAAGATTCATAAGATTTGGCAGCATTCTTCGGAAAGCCTGCGGAAGGATAATCTTTCTCATTATCATCGCTCTGCTGTATCCAAGCGCAATGGCGGATTCCGTTTGTCCCTTGGGAACCGATTCAATTCCGGCTCTAATTGTTTCTGCGGCATAAGCAGCCAGGTTCAAGGAAAGTCCAATAAAAGCAGCTAGAAATCCGGACACGACTATATTAATGCTGGGCAATACATAATACAACCAAACCAGAACAACAAGTAAGGGAACTTGCCTAAATATTTCAATAAGCACAATCGCTGGAAAGCTAATGAGAGGATGCTTTGCTTTCCGAAGCAAAACAAAAAGAAATCCCAAAAGGGTGCCTGTGAGAATGACGAGGACACAAAGTTCAATTGTTGTCCATGCCCCTCTCAACAAAGCACCCCTATACAACCAGATTAGGTTCCATTGCCACTGGTACATATATATTCTTGGGATTCAAGGTTATTGCCCGCTTGGGACAAATTGCTCCTTTTTGTATATGATTTCTGCGTCGTATTTTTTCTCAAATTGCCGCGTTAATCCTTTCACTTCCATCATAGAAAGCACGTTATTTAGAAAGTTGAGAAATTTCAGATCATCCTGGCGTACTGCATAAGCGGCCGGATTAAGACTGAAAGGATCTTTTGCGAAAACATCTCTGACTTCGGGATGCTCTTTGGCGAAATCCGCCCCACCCATACTTGAGATTATGCCGACATCAGCTCTCTTGGTTGAAACCGCTGACAAGAATCCAAGAATATCGCCCGCTTCAACATCGATCACATCTATTTTCGCATTCTTGAAATTGTCCTTGACGAAGATGTCCCCTGACTCGCCATTTGCCACAACCACCGTGTATTCAGACTTATCAAACTCCATGACATCCTTTACGTTGGCAAAACGGCTATCATTTGCCCTAATGATTGCCGTGTTGCCTTCAAAATTTGTAGGTTCTGTAAAGACTATCTGGTAAGACCTGGGAACAAGATTGAAGTAATAGAGAGTCATGTCGCATTTTCCACTAGTAAGGTCAGCGACAAGATTTCCCCATGTGCTTTCCACAAAATCAACTTTCGCGTTGATTTGATCGGCAATATATTTAACTGTGTCCACAGAGTGGCCCGACAATTCTCCCGTTTTAGGGTCTTTTATAATTGATGTTGCGAAAGGGACGTAGCAAGCCTTAATCTCGCCTGTCTTTTTTATTTTATCCAAAGTGTCGACCTTTGCACTTTGGGGCGCATTTGCTTTTTGCACCTTTGCCATACTCACAACGGCAATAACAATCGCTATGGCGGCGACCGTCATTGTTACGTAGTCTCTACGCATCACTTTTCTGATATGCCGAGTGCTAAATAAATTAGCAAACGTTATATCACTAGACTAATTAAAGAGTGGCTATAATACGACTTTATTATAACACACTTTCTTGAGCTCACGAAGCAATATGGGCTCAAGAAAAAGGGGAAGATTTATATTGCTTCCCCTGATTTGTGGTTAAAGATTAAAGAACGTTGTTAATCCGACGACCGCAACACCCGCAAAAGGCATCGTCGGGCCGCACCTTGTGCCCATTCGGGCAACGCGGAGGAGAATACTTCTTTAATCTCCCTCCACACGTGGCACAAAATTTCTTTCCATTCCATGTCCTGTGTCCTTCAGGACAAATCTTTTCCCGATGCCGGCCTTCTTTGGCAACCAGACAGGCAAAGATGGAAACCACTATAGCGGTAAAGGTAGTGGTAATCAACAACCACCAAATCCACCAATCCAAGCCAGAGGTGACAATAATGGTTTCGGGAATATAATTATCCATTCAATTCTCCTTCTCAAAGAACTGCGATTTTCACTCCTCTTGAGTCTGCGAGAGAAACCCTCACAAACTCGAGAAAGTGGGGAAGCGCGATACGCCTAAAGCGCTTCCCTCGAAACTCTAAGTGGTTGAAATGACTCCGAACTTGAGAAGGGCTATTTATTTTTTGTTGTCCAATCTCTGATTATTTTCGCAAATTCTGGACATTGCCAGCCCCACTTTTTTACCATATTACCCTCGCTATAAACCTCCTCTTTTTCTAGCTCCGCCAACATTTGGAAACAGCGAATATAGTCTTGCCTTGTTTTCTTCAGCACATCAACCTGTCCCAGATATTGGACTACCTTATTAAACATGTAATGAAAGGTAGTGATAATTCTTTTTCCGTGATTATAGCCGCCGGATACAATTGCACACGGCACAAACGCGTATGCGACATCGCACATCAGCCAATCCCCGAGCGGCTCAGGATCGCCGGATTCTTCGCGAGGAAAATTTAAATCGAGTATAGCAAATTCCAGCGTCATATTTTCCAGGCGATGATGCTTTAAGATTTGCTGAGCAGAGTTATAGTTTTTTGCAGTGACTATAACTTTCTCTTCGCGATGTAAGTCATTTACGGAAAAATCTTCAGCCGCGATAACAACAACTTCACAAAAGATTTCTTTTATGGCCGAGATTGCGGCATCCAAATTTTCTTGAAGATCATCGACGATCAAGATCATTTCTCTCTCCTTTTGCAAGGAACTTTTTTCACTTCTCTTGAGCCTGCGAGAGAAACCCTCACAAACTCGAGAAAGTGGGGAAGCGCGATGCGCTGAAAGCGCTTCCCGGTTTTGGGCACCTACTTACGATTTTTCGCAAATAGGCAAATATATTTAGGTAGTCTTTTTAGGGATGTCAACTTCCCGCGTGTTGTGATTAGCTTGTTCAACAGTAACCACATAAATGTCATCGGCATCCCTCGCCCCTATAATCCGTTCCCATTTCGCACCCCAGCAATCACGACGTTGATCACACCGATCTCTGTAAACGTTCCCCTTTGAAAAGAAATTTTTGTCTCCTTCCATAACGACGACCCGGTTAGACATTTCGATGCCACCGCCTTCAGAGGACCATTCTCTCTGATCCAAAAGCATCATAACGAACTTATCACAATCCATAATCTGTTTAATTTCCGTTATGATTGTGAAATCCCATACTTGGTTGCGATCCTTATCCCCACAATAACGAATATAAGGAGCCACCTTGCCGATTAATTCTTGAGAACAGCCCAGTTTTTCCAATTGAGCAGAGATTGTCATTTTTCTTCTCCTTTTTCGAAGGAACTTATTTTTATTTTAGTTAAGCCATCGAGATTTTTTAGCTTAACGGGGTATTATAGCAGATATTATGTAAGATATCAATAGATGGCTTGATATTTTCTAAATTATGTGATAAAATGTCTCTAGGATTGAAAAATATGAGAAATGAAACCCGTGAAACAACGGGAAATGGGCAAGGGTGCAACATTTTGGCTTGTATAAGGGGAAAGATTTCATTCCAGCTCTCTGTTTGCCTGCTGGTAAGCAGGCATGGCAAGTAGAGGAAAGAATACAAGGCCTTTTTGTGTTATATGTCTGACATCAAGACCTTACAATGCCATTGCAAGGTTTTAAGCAATATATTATAATGCCATTGTAATGTTTAAGCTATCGCCTATGAACAAAGAATCAATAAAAGAAGTTCTCGTGAGCCAAAAAAAGCTTTTTTTGGAAAAAAGCGAGCTTTTCGGGCGGGATATCGTCGAGGGTTTCCATGAAAGATTTTCCAAAATAAGAGAAGCGATCATCATCACCGGCATTCGAAGGTGCGGAAAATCATCACTGATGAGGCTTCTTTGGGACGAATTCAAGGAAAAGGAAAATCTGACAGCGGATCAATTTTTGTACGTCAACTTTGAAGACGAGAGACTGGCCGGTTTTGGCCATGAGGATTTTTCAAAACTGTTGGAAGCGCACGGCGAACTCTGGAGTCCGGACAAGACGAAGAGGATATTTCTCTTCCTGGATGAAATTCAAAACGTCGCGCTTTGGGAAAAATGGATCAATCGGATATACGAAGAAGACAAATACCGGATATTCATCACCGGATCCAACGCGACGCTTCTTTCCTCGGAACTTTCCACCGCACTCACGGGACGCAATATTCCGATTACACTCTTCCCTCTGTCGTTTCACGAATATTTGGTCCATTTCAAAAACAAAAAAATTTCGTCCTCATCCTTCTATGATCAAACGGAAAAAACGGAAATCAAAAAGATATTCGAGGAATATCTGGTTCGCGGCGGGATGCCCGAATACGTGAAAACCGGATCGGTCGAGCTTGTTCAGGAATATTTCAAGGATATAATCTCGCGGGATATCGTGAACCGATATCGGGTGAAATACAAGCAGGAATTGAAAGAGCTGGCTCGCCTTTTGCTTGCCACGCCGGGACAAATTCAGTCGCTCAACGCCATCAGCCGAAGCGTCGGGATGAAAAATATCAGCACGGTCAAAAATTATCTCCAGTATCTGGAGGACAGCTTTTTGTTTTTCCGGTTATCCCTTTTCAGCTTCTCTCTTAAAAAGCAGATATATAACCCCGGAAAGTATTTTGTGGCTGACGCCGCTTTCTTTCAAAATATCGCTTTCAAATTCAGCGACAATTTGGGATCTGTTTATGAGAATATAGTGTTTTCCGAACTGAAGTGGGATTCGCGGAATGAATTGTTCTACGTCAAGACAGAAAAAAACTTTGAAGTTGATTTTGCCGTGAAGAAAAAGAACAAGCTTGAAAAACTGATTCAAGTGAGCGTCGAACTGGAGGACAAAAAAACAGCCGAGAGGGAGGAGCGGGCGCTTCTGGCGGCAATGCAAGAGTTCAATTTGTCCGAAGGATTGATTTTGAACCGCGATTTGGAAAAAACGGGGGAAAGAGAAGGAAAAAATATTTTCTACATCCAGCTTTGGAAATGGCTTTTGAGAAGATATTGGATACCTGAAAAAATATGATCAAGCTCACCGACCTCGATAAAAAAATACTCTTCGAACTCGACCGCGACGGGCGGGCCAGTTTTTCGACCATTGCCCGGAACATCGGCACCACTCCCCAGGTAGTGAAATACCATTTCGAGCGCTTGTTGGAAGAAGGCGCGATCAAGAACTTCTGGGCGTTCGCCAATTTTATGGCGGCCGGATATCCTTTTTTTTGGGCCTATTGGTTCAAATTCAGCGGACTCTCCAAAGAAAAAATTGAAGAAATTTTCGCGAGCTTTCGGGAAAATAAATATATGCCCATTGTTTTTCGGGCTGAAGGCTGGGCGGACGCCATGATCTGCATTACGACCAAAGATATTTTTTCTCACAACGCGGAGCTCAACAAAGTTTTGAAAAGCTGGGGAAAAAACATCACTATGTGCGAGGTGGGTGTGGGGCTCGATTTTCAGCAGTTTCCAAGAACCTATCTCGTCGGAAAAGACAATACAGAAAAAATAGTTTATATCTCTGGCGGCGAGACAGCGCTGGCCAAAATGAACGAGACAGAAAAAAAGGTTATGTCTGTGCTCCAACAAGACGGCCGGATGGATTTTGTGAAGCTCGCTAAAATTTTGGGAATCTCGACCAGTATGGCCCACACCGCCTTCAAAAATCTCATCCGCCGCAAAGTGATCCGAAAAACGGCCATGACGCTGAATCATGCAATTATCGGATCGAAGCATTTTCGCGTTGTTTTGAAAATCGCTCAACACAATCCGGAAAGAATTCAAAATTTTTATGACTTTTGCGTCGTTCACCGCAATGTTTTCAATTGGATTCCGGTGATGGGAAACTGGCAATTGTTTTTGGACATCGAAATTGAGGATCACGAAAAATTGCGGGACCTTATTCGCGAAATGAAGTTTCAGTTTCAGGACGTGATTATTGAAGTGGCTGTCAACGAAATTTATAAAACCGAAAAATTCTCCCAGATGGTCATTGAATATCCAGAGTTAATAGAAAAAAGAG
>Ga0233423_10001931_pt1 | contig 10214 bp, 7 predicted proteins | sample Watercolumn_Mata_FD_180713 | JGI IMG/M metagenome (GOLD analysis project Ga0233423, IMG submission 180713) | Freshwater microbial communities from Lake Matano, South Sulawesi, Indonesia - Watercolumn_Matano_2014_112_MG | ecosystem: Environmental > Aquatic > Freshwater > Lake | place: Indonesia... | reverse complement strand
CAGGTGGTTCAGCTCTGTTAAGTGGTGCTCGAACGGGCCATCGGCGGTCATCGTGGTCGTCTCGTCGAGCGTGACATTGCCGGTGTCGATGGTTAAGTTCTTGTTCTTGTTGACGTAGTCCATGATCTCCTTGGACTTGGACTCGAAATTGCCCCAGTTCTCCCCGCCATAGGAGTGGAACTGAGTGTGGGTTAAGTGCATCACCTGCTCGCGGCCGAACTTGTTCTTCGCCTTGTGGCCTTCGGCAAGCTTGAGCGTGTCCAGCGTCGTGGTAAAGTTGCCCGGGTTCCCGAGGTTGTTGGGGTGGATGTGGATCGAGTGGGGAAGACCGAGGAACTCGTTGGCCTCGATAAGCCCGCTGACGATCTCTGCCGGGGTGATGTCGAAGTACGGCACCGGGTCATGGATAGAGAGGCAGTTAAGCCCCCATGCCCACGCTTCCGTGCCGCCGGGGTTGACGAGCTTGATCGCATAGCCCTTGGTCGCGCGGAGCAGCCAGGCGCAGTATGCAGCGGTGTTCTCGATCTCGTTGTTCTTTAAATAGTCCAGCACGAACCAGTTGTTCCCGAAGACCGGGTATGCGCCCTCGTCGATGATCGGGGTGTCGCGCATCTCCTCGTGGACATGCCGGGAGAAGAGCGGGGGCATCGCCGCTTCCATCGCGGTCGTGTACCCCATCTTGGCATATTCGTAGCCGGTCTTGAAAGTGGTCGGGATGGAGAACCCGCCGGCCATCCTCTGGTTGCCCTTCGTCGGGACGTAGGTGAAGAGCTTGTCCTCGGGCCGGTAGATACGGCCGAGGTTCACTTTCGGGCCTGCGACATGGGCGTGGATCTCGACGGCGCCGGCCATCACGGTCTTGCCCTTGGCATCGATCGCCTTTGCGGATCCGGAGACCTTGTCGACGATCTTGCCGTCCTTGATAGCGATATCCTTCTTGTCACCCTTGATTCCCTGGACCGGGTCAAAGACGTGTCCGTTCTTAATTACGAATTCCGACATGTTACTTTACCCCCTTGATCTGCTTGACGCGGTCGCGGACTTTGATGAGGAACTCCTCGTCCGTCAGCATGCCTGCGGGCGGGTCGACGACCTTCCTCGTGTCGATCGGGACATTGTCCATGCGATAGGCGTTCCCGCCCACTTCGACGCCGACGAAGGCGACCGGGACATGGAGCTTGGAGACACCGGTCGTCGGGGTCAGGTGCGGATCGATGCATACCGAGGGGATCTTCGCGATGTGCTTGACTGCGCTGATCGGGAAGTGTGCCCCGGGATCGCTTGCAATCGTAAACATGGCGTCAACCTCGCCCCTCGCGAGAAGATCGATCGTGCTGGTGTCGCCGGGGTTGTACCGGGCGAACCCGCGGGAGAGGTCAACGGAGTACGGGAAGCCGAACTGCCATGCTAGAACCTCGCCGGAACCCGTCACGTTATAGTGCCCGCGCATCGGCATGATCGAGTATTTCGTGAACTCGTTGAGGTGCTTGGTGAGTCCAATCGCCTCATCGATGTTGTGGTTCTTCGAGAGTGACTGGGTCACGCCCATGCCGAAGAAGATGATCCCGAACCGGCCGCTCTTGAGGACATCGGCAAGCTCGCGGATCTTCTCTTTCGGGACCCCTGCCACGACATCCGGGAGCCATTCGTTGTTCAGGGCGACGCGGAGTGCGTTCAAAAGCTCGTAATCGCGGCCCTGCTCGACCTGGACGTGGATATCGGCGACGCTGGCCGTGTCGGTGACGCGGGGGTCGACGACGATGATCTTCCGGCTCTTATGCCCCTTGCCGGTGAAGAACCCTCTGGGGTAAATGGAGTACCGGGACATGTGCCGCGGATGGGCATGGGCCGGGTTGCAGCCCCAGAAGATGATCCGGTCGGCACGGTTCTTAACTTCACCCAGCGTGCAGGTCGGAAGGCCGATATCCTGCACGGCAATCAGGGTGGTCCCGTGGCAGACCGCCGCGGTGTTGTCGACGCAGGCGCCGCACATCTCGGCGATCTCGTGGCCGACGCTCTGGGCTTCGCAGTTGGTCGAGGACCAGCCGTACATCAGGGGTTTCTTTGCATTCGCGAGGATCTTGGCAGTGTATTCAACTGCCTCGTCATAGCTGACTTCTTTCCAGCTCCCGTCATCCTGTCTCATCCGCGGGCGGGTGATACGGTCCTTTGCCTGGGAGTGCATGAACTTCTCGGTCCCGATTATGCAGGCGTTGTAGACTTCGAGTATCTGCTTCCCGTCATCGGAGAGGGATACTTCGAGGTCATCACAGAGCGTGCCGCAGAACGGGCAGACAACATCAGTAACAGCTTTTGTCATCCTACTTTCACCCCGCATTGCTTCTGGACAAGTTCGATCCCAAGAAGGATCGGCTCGTTGATTGCCACTTCAACCGTGACCGGCGTCCCTTTGAACGTCGGCATGCCGGTCGAGTACGTGTCCGGGTTGATGATTGCGTTCGCCCACGGGCCCATGGGAATAAAACCGATACCGGGGTGGGGTCCCTGGGTGGTATCGATCGCCTTGACGACCACGCTCCCGTACTCGCTCGTCACCTTCACGTTGGTGTTCTTCCAGGCGCCCATCTTCTTGAGATCGGACGGGTCCATCTCGATTATCCCGCAGGCCGTCCGGTAGGAGGGCTTCTCCTTGCCGGACTCGATGCAGACGCCCTGCTGGACGGTGCGCCCGGTGATCAGGTTAAGTGTAATCTTGCTCGCCATAATCGCTCCTCTGATCTCCTCACACACTGGCCGGAGTGCTCATCTCGCCTTTGCCGGAGAGACGGATCACATCGTAGGGGCAGGCCTCGACACACACGCCGCAGCCGGCACAAAGTTCCATCTTCACGTCAAGATTGACAGACATGCCATTCCTGACCTTGTAGATCTTCTCCTTCGTTACCGGATCGAGCGTATACAGCTCGAGGGCGTTGACCGGGCAGGCGACAACGCAGTTGCCGCAACCGGTACATCGTTCCGTGTTCACATGTACTGAAAACGCCATTGACATCACACAAAGAATGTCGTAATTGATCGGTTGCCCGACGGTTTTAATAAATGTATGTAAAATTACATGCGGTTATGTATAATTAGTTAACCGAAATGAGATTCTTATCTGGATACTTAACATGATTGACTAAAGGAACGAAATCAAAAATAAAAATTGATTTTCCGGAACCATTTCTTCCATGAGGAGACAATATAAAATCCGTTTTTCTCACCGCGCATTTTCTCTTCCGGATCCTTCCGCACCAGGCATGGTATCAGGCCACACTCCGCGCCGAACCGGTCTCGGTCGTGTCATACCCCCCGAGCCGGGTGAGTATCTCCCTGAATTCACCTGAACCGATTGCCCGGACAAGCGCAGCAACCCGGGGATCTGCAACATGCTCCCTCCGGATTGCAAGTTCGTACCTCTCCTGTGCGACCGGGACGAACGGGAGATCCAGCGCCCGTGCAGCGCTGTATACGCACATCCCCGCGTCGGCCTCCCCGCTTTTTACAGCAAGGGCGACCGCGATATGGGTGGTCGCCTCCCGTTCGTACCCTCTGATTGATCCGGGATCGATCCCGGCCCTTGCCAGCTCATAGTCCAAAAGCATCCGGGTGCCGGAACCTCTCTGCCGGTTGATGAAGGTATGGTTACGGAGATCCCGGAGTGCCAGCCCGTCACGGGACACAATCCCCTGCTGCCGCCCGGCCACGCAGACGAGATCGACTTTGATTCCGGGCAGGTATTTTTCCAGGTATTCCGTGTTGTAGCTCCCGTCAGGTGCAAGCAGGTGGGTCGGCGCCGCATGACACTCATATTTCGCGAGCGCGAGGATCCCACCCATGCTCCCGACATGGGTGGAGAGCAGGGAGATCCCGCTGCGCTGGAGGATGTCTGCAAGGTAGTCGATGGCCGGATCATGGCTCCCGGTGACGAGGACCGCCCCAGCTGCATCCTGCCCCGGCACCATCAGCCGTGCCGGCACCTGTTCCCCGGCCTCCCAGCCTTCCGAGGCAGCCGGGGCTCTGAGATAGGCGTTTGCCCGGACAGCACTCATCTGCACTCCGGCGCCGCGGGACTGGGGCGAGACTACCCAGCGGTTGCCGACCTTCCCCAGCGTGCAGAGCACGAACTCGTCCGATCCGATATCCTTGGAGAGCGTCGATGAGAGCCGGGCCGGGATCTCGTCCGGTGCCGGTACATGCAGACCGAATCTGCGCAGGAACGGGAGGACGATCTCCCGGATGACGGTCAAGGCCGAGAGCGGGTAGCCGGGCATGCCGAAGACCGGTTTTCCGGAAATTCTGCCGATGATCGCCGGCTTCCCGGGTTTTATCGCGATCCCGTGGACCAGCACCTCTCCGAGTTCCGCGATCACGTCGGCCGTGAAGTCCCGGGTGCCGGCAGAAGACCCGGCAGATACGATCACGATATCATTCTCGCGGACCGCCCGGGTGACTGCATCGCGGATCAGGGACGGGTCGTCCTTCACCATCGGGTACCGCGTGCAGGTGACACCTGCGTCTTCCAGCATCGATCCCGCCATCACCGTGTTGCTCTCCACGACCTGGCCGGGCCCGGGCCGGGTCCCGTGCGGGACGAGCTCGCTGCCCGTCGGGATGAGGCCGGCGCGTACGGATAGGACTTCGACTTCAGTGATACCGTACGCGGCAAGGGCCCCCAGCTCGAACGACCGGATCCGGTGGCCGGCCGTCATCGCCATCTCGGACTCCGCGATGTCCTCCCCGGCAGGCCGGACATGCTGCCATGGCGGGGCGGCTTTTCTGATGATGAACCGGTCGTCGTCGACCCAGACGTCCTCGATCATGATGACCGCATCGAACCCCTGCGGCACAACATTACCCGTGTTCACCCGGACAGCCCGTGGGAGGGTTACCGGGTGCTGCTCGGAAGCCCCTTTCGTATCGGCACTCACTGCGGCAATTCCGTCCATTGCGGCGACATGGATCTCCGGAACTGAGTACCGTACGATGATAGGGGTGGCGGTGATCCGGCCGGCAGACTCCTCCAGCGGGATGCGGACGACCTGCGGCCGGCTGGCAAACTCCCGTGACAGGATGTCCAGCGCGGCATCGAGGGATATTACCTTGAGGTACCGTTTCACCACAGGATCACCGTAACCGTGCTGCCTTTCTCAAGCCCCTCGCTCCCCGCGGGAATGCAGACGACCCCGTCGCTTTTAACCAGCGTGTTGAGGAGGCCGGACTTGCCGAAGACCGGGGTTACAATCCCCTCCTCCACCTTCACCCGCACGTAGTCCTCCCTGCCCCGCTGGGAGGGAATATTCATCGCAAGCGTTGCCTGCACTGTCCGGATCTCCGGTCGGTTAAGACCGAGCATCCGGTCGAGGAGCGGGCGCACGATTGCGATGAGCACGATGTAGGCCGAGGCTGGGTGGCCCGGGAGGCCGAAGACCGGTTTCCCTTCAATCCTCCCGATGATGGTCGGCTTGCCCGGCGCGATCGCGACTCCGTGGATGAGCACCTCGCCCAGCCTCGCGATCGTCCCTGCCGTCATGTCCCGCTCGTCCTTGGAACTCCCCCCGGAGAGCAGGACAACGTCGCATTCGGCGACCGCACGGGAGACTGCCGATTCGAATGCGGCGGGTTCGTCCTTCACGATGCCATAGAGCTTCGGGACGCACCCGTATCCTGTGAGGAATGCACCGAGCATCGATGCATTGGCGTCCCGGACCTGCCCGGGCGAGGGCTTCTGTGTGACCGGCACCAGCTCGTTGCCGGTCGAGATAATCCCGACAATCGGTTTCCTTGCGACCGGAACGACCGAACACCCTGCAGCGGCCAGCACCCCGATGTCCTGAGGGGAGAGCTTCCGCCCGGCCTGCAGTACGACCTCCCCTTTCCTGAAGTCCTCGTTGAAAAGGAGCACGTTCTCGCCGTGCGCAACCGGTTTTCTGACAAGAACCATGTCCCCGGCCTTCTCGGTGTTCTCGACCATGACCATTGCATCGGCACCGGCAGGGAGCACCCCTCCCGTCGGGACATACATGCATTCCCCGGATCTGACGGTGTTCAGGGTGTCCGTTACGCCCATGGCGATCATGCCAGTACACTGCAGCATTGCGGGAACGGATTCCCCCGCTCCCGCCGTGTCTGCCGCCTTTACCGCGTACCCGTCGACAACGGACCGGTCGAATCCCGGGATATCGGTATCGGCAGGGACAGGGGCCGAAAGAACCCGGCCGGCAGCGGATCCGAGCGGGACGTCTTCCCGGGCGGGATCCGGCGCTATCCGCTGTACCGCTGCAACTGTCTCGGAGACCGGAACGACATTTAAGAATTTACCCATGGGAAACAGCCCTGCCCCACAACATGTTACGATCTATTAGTATAGCTCTGGTAATGGGTTTACCTATTGTTAAGCCAGGGCGATCCAGGAAACCGGAATACCTGATCGTAACCGGATTCTCTTTGACATGAATACGACAAAAAAAGGAGGAGAATGACTTACCGGTTCGCACTCGGGTTGAAGACGTTCTGGTAGATCATGTCGCTTCCGGTGTTGTTCAGCCGGGCGCGTTCTGCCTTCTCCTCGACAAGCGCAAGGAGCGGGAGTTCCATGTTCAGGCCGGGGGTGTGCCCGAACATCTTCTCGAGTTCGACCTGCTGGGCGTGCATGAAGAGGGCGTTGGGGATCTCGGCTGCACAGAGTTCCTCGCACTGGCCGCAGTTCACGCATGAGTCCGCGATATGGGCATACCGGATCAGGTGGAACATGAAGTTCGGCGGGAGCTGTCCCGGGGTCACGTAAGCCGGGTTCTTGGTCGTGCAGTCGACACAATAGCAGATCGGGCACGCCTCGATGCACGAGTAGCACTTGATACACCGGGAGGTCTCGGTCATGATCTTCTTGAGCCGGTCCTTGCCATCGCCGAGCGCTTCGAAGTCATGCTTGCGCCACTTGTCGGCGAGCTTGAACATTGCACCTTCGACCTTTGCACGGATCTCGAGTCCCTTTGGATTCGCGGCCTCGGTTGCAAGCACGCCGGCCTTGACGGCGCCGTTTACGAGGTTTGCGCCCTTCTCGGAGCAGACCTCGACGAAGGTGGCCTTGCCGGCCTTGTCGCCGATAACGCCCCAGTTGCCGCACGCGAGGTCGGCCTGGCGCGGGACCTTCATCTTGCAACGGCGGCAGTTGGACCTGCGGCCGTAACCCTGTTCCTCGAGCTCGTCGACGGAGATGCCCTTGTGGCCTCCCTCGTATTCGATGATGAACTGGCCCTTGTCGATCTCTTCCTTGTGCACCTTGTCCGGGTCAACGCCGTACTTGTCGGCGATCATCTTCCGGGCCATGACCGGGCTTACCGATCCGCCGCAGTTGACACCGATCATTACGACATTGTCGAGGTTGACCTGCTTGCGCTTGGCAAGCTCGTACAGGCCCATAGCGTCACAGCCCTTGACCGTGACACCGATCTTCATGTTGGACGAGCCGTCGAGATACTTCTTGAGGAGCTTGGACATCAGGAGCGTCCCGCAGTGGAGGGAGCCGGCCGTGTTCGCAAGCTCCTTAGGGTCGGAAACGAGGGTCGGCTGTGCATCGTAAAGATCGATCCCCTTCCTGATCACAAGGACTGCATCGACCGTCTTGGACTCGAGCGCGTGCTTCCAGAGCGCGGTTACCGCGCCGCCGAGCTCGGCCTTCTTCTTGATGTCCGCGTCATTGGTCCACGCGTAGAGCATATCGCCTTTCTTTGCCATGGTCAGGCCTCCTTGATCTTCTCAATCCTTACAGCACAGGCCTTGAACTCCGGGATGGCTGCCGTGGGATCAAGCGCGTTGTTGGTCAGCGTGTTTGCTGCACATTCCACGAAGTGGAACGGGATGAAGACCTCGCCCTTCTTGATGCCGGGCGTGACCCGGGCACTGATCTCGATCGATCCGCGGCGGGTGATTGCCTTCACCATCTCCTTGTCGGCAATGCCGAGGGCCTTTGCATCCTCGGTGTTGATCTCGACCCATCCCGTGGGCTCCTCGCGCTCGAGGTTCTCGGAGCGCCGGGTCATCGTGCCGGTGTGCCAGTGCCAGATGCAGCGGCCGGTCGTCAGGATGAGCGGGTATTCCTTGTCGGGCACTTCTGCCGGGTACTTGAACTCGATGGGGGTGAAGATGCCCAGCCCGTCCGGGTGGGTGAACTTCTCCTTGTGCAGGATCGGGGTTCCCGGATGGTCGGCGGTCGGGCAGGGCCAGTGGAGTGCTTCGGGCTTCTCCAGCCGGGCGTATGTCATGCCACCGTAGGACGGGGTGACCTTCGAGATCTCCGTAAAGATCTCTTCTGCGCTCTTGTACGGGAACTGCTTCTCGAATCCCATGTGCTTCGCGAGCTCGCAGAATATCTGCCAGTCCGCCTTAGCCTCACCGGGCGGGTCCTGTGCCTTGCGCAACTTCTGGACGCGCCGCTCGGTGTTGGTCTGGGTGCCGTCTTTCTCAGCGTAACAGGCTGCCGGCAGCACGACGTTGGCAAACTGGGCGGTCTCGGTCATGAAGATATCCTGGACTACCATGAACTCGACATTCTTCATTGCTTTCTCGACATGGTGGAGGTCGGGGTCGGAGAGCATCGGGTTCTCGCCCATGATGTACACGCACTTGACCTTGCCGGGCTCGTCAGCGAGCGCGTTGATGAGCTTGGTGACGGTGAGCCCGACCTTGCCCTCGGCGATCTGGCAGCCCCATGCGTCCTCCATCTTCTTCTTCATCTCGGGGACGATGACTGCCTGGTAGCCGGAGTACACGTTGGCGAGCGCACCCATGTCGCAGGCGCCCTGCACGTTGTTCTGGCCGCGCAGTGCGCAGATGCCGGTGCCCGGGCGACCGAGGTTGCCGGTCAGCATCTGGAGGTTGGCGATCGACTTGACATTGTCGACGCCGGTCGTGTGCTGGGTGATGCCCATCGAGTATAGGATCGTGGACTGGCCGGATTTCCCGAACCACTCGGCAATCGTCATGAGGTCCTTTGCCGAAATCCCGGAGATCTTGGCGACGTTCTCGGGAGAGTAGGCCTCCTTCATGACGATCTCCTTGACCTTTTCGTAGTCCTTGGTCCTCTTCGTAATGAAGTCCTTGTTCTCCCAGCCATTCTTGATGATCTGCTGCATCAGGCAGTTGAAGATCGCAACATCGGTCCCCGAGTAGAAGGAGACATAGAGATCAGCCTGCTTCCCGGTGGGGGTGAGGCGCGGGTCAGCGTAGATGAGCTTGGCGCCCTTTGCCCGGGCCTGCATCACGCGGCGGCCGATCAGCGGGTGGTTCTCGAAGGTGTTGCTGCCGATGATAAAGATGCACTTGGACTCGGCGATATCCGCGATCGACTGTGTCATCGCACCGGAGCCGAAAGCGCCGGCAAGCCCGACGACCGTGGATGCGTGGCACAGCCGTGCGCAGTGGTCGATGTTGGGGGTCTTTAAGACAGCCCGGGCGAACTTCTGCATTAAGTAGTTCTCCTCGTTTGAGACACGGGCAGAAGCAAGGCAGGCGCTCTGCTCGCCCTGGTACTTCTTGAAGTTCTCCGCGATCAGCTTGTAGGCCTCGTCCCAGCTCGCTTCCACAAACTTGCCGTCCTTCTTGATGAGCGGTTTTGTGAGCCGGTCGGGGCTGTTAATGAACTCGTGCGCATAGTTCCCCTTGGGGCAGAGCTTGCCCTCGTTGACGGGGTTGCGGTGCCAGGGCTGGACGCCTACAACCTTCTTGTCTTTTACGACAAGGTTGAAGCCGCAGCCGGTACCGCAGTACGGGCACGTTGTTGGAACGTACTTGAATTCCATAGTCATACCTCGAACAATTGGAGGTCTGCGGGAGCGGTATTTAAGAGTGTCCAATTTCCCATTAGAAATGATTATCAAAAGTGGGTGCTATCGTAGAGATGAGTAAATAGAAATTATTAACACATAGTCAGGTTAACCATAGATCCCTAACAGTGCGGCGTCCCCTTTTCCTTCCCGCGCAGTACAGGTCTTTGCGATCTCAGACAGCATCTTTAAGATCACTTCGTTCGCTTCCGGCCGGCTTCTTCCCGGTCTTTTTCTGCCAGGCAAGGAGTGCGTAGGCAGCGATGAGGCCGGCGATGAACGCGACCGTCATGGAGACGAGGAGGGCGAGGATCCCGATGAACAGGGTTATTACGAGCGAGTCGGTCTTTATGCTGTGCTTCCCCATCTCGAAACCGACGAAGACAAGGA
>Ga0233423_10001930_pt1 | contig 10214 bp, 8 predicted proteins | sample Watercolumn_Mata_FD_180713 | JGI IMG/M metagenome (GOLD analysis project Ga0233423, IMG submission 180713) | Freshwater microbial communities from Lake Matano, South Sulawesi, Indonesia - Watercolumn_Matano_2014_112_MG | ecosystem: Environmental > Aquatic > Freshwater > Lake | place: Indonesia... | reverse complement strand
AGTAGTTGGCCCGCCGCCGCCAGGCGACCTCGGCCGTGGTCAGGTAGGTCGGCCCGGTCACGCCCTCGGCCACCAGCAGCTTGAGCTTCTGTAACCCGTGGCCGAAGCGATACTGGAAAATCGGCATGACCCGCCGGCCGTACTGGGCCTCCAGGAGGCTCAGGTTGTCTACCTCTTGCAGGGAAGCGGCCAGGGGTTTCTCACAGATGACGTGCTTGCCGGCGGCCAGTGCCTGGCAGGTCTGGGGGTAGTGCAGGTAAGAGGGCGTACAGATGTCAATGACGTCCAGATCGGCCATCTGGCATAGCTCGGCCAGGTCGGCTGCGGCGCGCGGCACGTGGAGTGTGGCGGCCACGGCACGCGCCTTGTCCGGATGGGCGCTACAGACCGCCACGACGTCGTACTGTTCCGGCAGGCTCTGATAGGCGTTAACGTGCTGCTGGCCGATTCCCAGGCCAACAACGGCGACGCGTAGTCTCATACTTTGAGTGACCTCCTCAGAAATTTGGCTCTTAGTAGACTCGTTGCAGAATAGCGCTGGCGGGGATTTAGCCACAGAAAGACACAGAAATCCACAGAAAAATCACGTGCACCGGCACGTAAGCCCCTATTCCGTGTCCTTCTGTGTGCTTCTGTGGCTACCGGCTTATCCTGCAACAACTCTAGTGAGCTATGGCATCCGGAGGCACCTCCGGGGCGATGACGAGCGCTTGCCTGGCTCGCGCCAGGTAATTGCCGTTAAGCACAATATCTCTGGTGTTGGCACCTTCCACGCGCAAGAACACATCCGTGCCGGCGCTGGCCTGGCAATCACGCACAAACGCCCCTTGCACGTTCTTCATGCAGATGACGGGCGCGCCAGCATCGGGTGTGTGCGTGGCGCTGGCGCTGAGGTCCACGTCTTGCACGTCTACCAACGTCAGCGCCGGCCCCAGTTGGCCTGTGACCTCCACGTGGTGCAGGCGCAGGCCACGCGCATTACGCACAAAGAATCCGGCCCGGCACATCAGCTCCAGGCCGTCGGCCATTTCCGGGTAGCCGGCCTCGGCGTCAGGTGACATGGCAATGGAGATGTCGCTCAAGGAAATGTCTTCCAGCGGCATCTCGGCCAGGCCGAAGAGAAAGCCCGCGGCGTACTTGACCTGGCGCGCCGTAATGTGGCTCAGGTGGATGCGGCGGAAGCGCGGCGTGCCGTCGGTCACCGGGTGAGCCTGCTTGTCCGAGACCGTCTCGTCGCCCCAGGCGCCGCAGGCGTAGTAGAGATTCATGGTCAAGGGGCACAGGACATTTTCCATGACGATGTTGGTCAGGCGGATGTCTTCGACCACGCCACCGCGCCCACGCCGCGACTTGAGGCGAATGCCCCTATCCGTTCCCGTAAAGACGCAGTTGGCGACGACCACGCGCCGCACACTGCCACTCATCTCGCTGCCGATCACCACGCCGCCGTGACCGTGCGCCAGCGTGCAGTTGGTGATGGTGACGTTCTCGCAGGGAGCAAGATGCTCGCGGCCACCGTCCTCTTTGCCCGATTTGAGCGTGATGCAATCATCGCCGACGCTCACGTAGCAATTAGAAATGTGCACGTTGCGGCACGAGTCGGGGTTGATGCCGTCCGTGTTGGGCGAATCGGCGGGATTGACGATCGTCACCTTATCCACATTGACGTTATCGCAGCGCACCGGATTGATCGTCCAACTGGGTGAGTTGGTGAGCGTGATACCTTCGATGAGGACGTTGCGACAAGCGGTGAACGAGATGAGGCGCGGCCGGGGATAGGCCAGCTTGTTCTCTTTGTGCCTGCGCCACCAGCACGCCCCGCGGCCATCAATCGTGCCCCGCCCGACGACGGCAATGTGCTGGAGGTTGTGGCCGGCGATCAAGGGGGCGTAGGTCTGCTGATCAGTGCCTTCCCAGCGACCGTCAACGATGGGGTAATCTGCCGGATTCTCGCTGCCCAGGAGTGTGGCGCCGGCAGCGAGGTGCAAGGTGATGTTGCTGTGCAGAAAGATCGAGCCGCTGACGTAGGTGCCGGCGGGCACGTACACCGTGCCCCCACCAGCTTTGTGGGCGGCGGCAATAGCCGCTTGCAGGGCGGGCGTGTCCAGCGCCTGGCCGTCTCTCACAGCGCCATAGTCCAGCAAGTTAAAGAAGAGACGTTGTGCCTGGCTCACGTCATTGCCCCCTGGTGTTCCATTTCGATGCTGGCCAGGATGAACGGGCCCACGCCTTTGTAATCGTTGGTCACAACCTTCTCGCTGATGTAGTAGGCATACGAGCCATCTCGATACGGCGTCCCCCCCAAGCCACCCACGCCACACGTCTTCTCCAGGTTGACCAGGCCCTGATCGTCCAGGCGAAGCAAATGCTCCAGAATGCCTTGATAGCCGCGGCGCGCCACGTCCAGATAGGTCGGGCCCAGATAGCCTTGCCGGACGGCTTTGGCCAGGGCACAAACGAACATGCACGAAGCGGACGCTTCCCGGTAATTGCCCGCCCGCTGGCCCTGGTCCAGCACCTGATACCACAGACCGGTGGCTTCATCCTGCACAGCTACAATCGCCCTGCTCAGGCGCTCCAGGATAGCCAGAATGTCTGCTCGCCGGGGATGCGCGGCGGGCAGATAATCCAGCACGTCCACGATGGCCATGGCGTACCAGCCCATGGCGCGTCCCCAGAAATGCGGCGAGCAGCCGGTCTGGGGATTGGCCCAGCGTTGCTGCTTGCTTTCGTCCCATCCATGATACAGCAAGCCAATCTGGGGGTCGCGGGTGTGTTTCTCGATGAGGATGATTTGCCGCGCCACATCGTCAAAAGCGGCTGGCTCGTCAAAGGTCTTGGCGAACTGGGCATAGAATGGCGAGGCCATGTAGATACCGTCCAACCACATCTGATAGGGGTAAATCTGCTTGTGCCAGAAGCCGCCTTCGCTGGTGCGCGGCTGTCCTGCTAACTGCCGGCGCAAGAGATGCATGGCCTTTTTGTACTTTTCCTCGCCGGTCGTGCGATATAACAGAAACAAGATGCGGCCAGGGTTGATCTGGTCCAGGTTGTATTCCTCTACGGAGTAGGTCTTGATGCTGCCATCGGCGCCGACGAATGAATCCACGTCACGCTTGATGTAGTCGTAGTACTGCACGTCGCCGGTCTGCAGCCAGACCTGCCCTATGGCCCTGTGCATCAGGCCGCACTCGTAATGCCACCTGTAGGGCGCATTACGACGCCTGACGGAATCGGCCAGGCGCACCGACCACGGTTGTGTGGACATCATCACACCATCACTTCTCCGATGTTTGCCGGCTGTACCTTTAGTCCAGCTAAGCGCGTCCCTTGTAAGCTAAGTATACCACACGACCGTAGTCAAAGCAAGAGCGCCTCCGCTGCCGCAGGGCACAGGGCCCTGTCAAAGTCATTTTGGTGGTCATTGCGAGCCCCGCAGGGCGAAGCAATCTCCCTCGTTGCGCAACAAAGAGATTGCTTCGCTGCGCTCGCAATGACGCGATGCTGACTTTGACAGGGCCCTGGCCGCTACAGCAGGGCATCTGCCCCCTTGCTGCCAGGAAGCAGATGTGCTATACTTTCTGGCGTCAGGGGAACGCAAGGCCACAGGGGCACCAAGTAAAGACAGAAAGGATGAACTCACATGGCCACTGTCGAAGAACAACTGGGGGAAGCCTTCGTCTGCGCCAAGTGCCAGCAACATGGCGGGCACGTAGAACGGCTCGCCATGTCCGGCACGGGCATTTCTCGCTTGCTGGAGATCCAGCCCTACCGATACGCCTTTGTGTCCTGCAACAATTGCGGCTACACCGAGATCTACAACCTGAAGACCCTGGCCGGCAAAGACGACCTGGGCACCATCCTGGAAGTCATCTTCGCTGATTAGTACCACAACTATGGAGAATCCCTTTGCCTATGCCGAGAAGGGCAACCAAGAACTTTGGGATGAGCTCGCGCCCATTCACCTCCAGGCGTATAGCGAGGTGGCTATTCTGAGGGAAGGCGGCATCGTCCTGGACGAAATCGAGCTGCGAGAAATCGGCGAGGTCCGGGGCAAGACCCTCCTGCACCTGCAATGCCACATCGGCACCGACACACTGTCGTGGGCGCGGCAAGGCGCTATTGTCACGGGGGTAGATTTCTCCGCCCAATCACTGGCCTGTGCCCGCAAGCTGCAGCAGGAATTGCAGTTGCCGGCGACCTTTCTCCAGGCCAACGTGTACGATTTGCCCAGCATCCTCCGCCAGGAATTTGACATCGTCTATACCTCCAGGGGCGTGCTCTGCTGGTTGCGCGACCTGGAGCAATGGGCGCAGATTATCGCGCGGCTCCTGAAGCCAGAAGGCGTCTTCTACATCATGGAATCGCATCCTCTGTGCCATGTCTTTGAGCAGACCGATTCGGGCGAGCTCGCTATGGCCTATCCCTATTTCCATCGGGCCGAGCCCACCAAATGGGACGACGACGGGTCGGACTATGCCGATGCCACGTACATTCAGCAGCATCCGTCGTACGAATGGCAATGGGCCCTCAGCGATGTTCTAAACGCCTTGCTGCGAGCCGGTCTACGCCTCGACTTCGTCCACGAGTATGAGCGGCTGTTCTTCAAGCTCTTTCCAGGCATGGTGAACCATTCTAAGGGCTGGTACTATCTGCCGCAATATGCCGGCAAGTTGCCGCTCCTCTTCACGCTAAAGGCCAGAAAGCCTGGGCCGTCTTGACGATGCTAGATTTTCCCGTCATTGCGAGTCCCTGATGACGCGGCGGCATCATTCCAGAGAGCAGAAATTTGGGCGCGATTTGCAGACGTAGGGCGGGCGCGGCGCCCGCCGCTTTGTTGTGCAGTACCTGGGCGGCAGGCCACGGGCACTGCCCTACGGCAATTACCAGCCAAGTTTCTGAGTAGGAGCATCCATTCGCCGGCCCTGAACGCAGTGAAGGGGCGACGAATGGATGCGACGAAGCCCCGATACATCACTGAAGTGGAAGTATCGGGGCGAAGCAATCTCTCTCGTGGCGCAAGCAAGAGATTGCTTCCCCTTCGCTGCGGCTCAGGGCTACGGCTTCTGCGCTCGCAATGACAGTAACCTTGCGTCCCAAAACACAAGCTCCCTGCCCTCTCAGAGGTGCAGGGAGCTGCGCTTTTGGCGAGATGCCAACACCTGCTGAGCTATCAGTGGTACAACACCTCGCTCATCTCCCGCAGGCGCGCCGCCGCACTCTCGGCGGTCAGGTCACGCTGCGGATTGGCCAGCATCTCGTAGCCGACCATGAACTTGCGCACGGTGGCACTGCGCAGGAGCGGCGGGTAGTAGTGGGCGTGCAGGTGTGTCTCGGCATGCGGCGCGCCGTCAGTGGGCGCTTGGTGGAAGCCCATGGAGTACGGGAACGAAATCTCGAACAGATTATCGTAGCGCGTGGTCAGGCGCTTGACGACGTCGGCCAGCGCCTGGCGTTCCTCAGCGTGCAGATCCGGCAACGCGCCGACGTGCCGCCGCGCCAGCAACAGCGTCTCGAAGGGCCAGACCGCCCAGAAGGGCACCAGGACGACGAAATGCTCGTTCTGTAGGACGAGGCGCTCACCGGCGGCCAGCTCCAGAGCGAGATAGTCGCAGAGCAGGCAGGTGCCATGTTCTTTCCGGTAGGCAGTGGTGGCGCGCAGTTCTTTGGCCGGCTCGGTGGGGACGTGCTCGCTGGCCCACACCTGGCAGTGCGGGTGGGGATTGCTGGCGCCCATCATCTCGCCCTTGTTCTCGAACACCTGCACGTAGTTGATGAAATCGCGGGCGCCCAGGTCCAGCGTCTGCTCGATCCAGACGCCCACCACGCGGCGAATATCGGCCAGGGGCATGTCCGGGAGCGTCCAATCGTGGCGCGGCGAGAAGCAGATGACACGGCAGAGGCCGCGCTCGCTGGCGGCGCGGATCAGGCCGCGCTGGTCGAGCTCGGCCAGTGACGTCTCCGGCCGTAGGGCGGCAAAATCGTTGTCAAAAACGAATGTGCCCGTGTACGGCGGATTGCGCCGGCCGCCGGCGCGCTCGTTGCCGGGGCAGAGGTAGCAGTTCGGATCGTAGGCGGGGCGCGCTTCCGCTGGCAGCTTCTCCACCTGCCCCAGCCAGGGGCGCTGCGTGCGCTGCGGCGAGACGAGCAGCCACTCGTTGGTGAGCGGGTTGTAGCGGCGGTGCGGTTGGGAGAAGAGCTTCATCATACTTTTTGGTCAATTGGTCGTTTGGTCGGGTGGTCAATTGGTCGGTTGGTCGCCTGGTCGCTTGGTCACATGGTCGCTTTGACTACTGGACTACATGACCATTTGACCATACGACCATCCGACCACGGGCGCGATAGGCTCGGATCCAGCGCCGGGCGTACTCGTCGCGGCCTAGCAGGAGGTCGCCGGCCAAAATCGTGGTGCGAATCTCCGGCACGGTGGGATCGGTGATCGCCGCCGTGAGGCCGCGGGCCAGGCTCAGGGCCAGGTAAGCCACGTTGAGCGCCGGGCGATCGGGCAGGCCAAAGGAGACGTTGCTGGCGCCGAGGGACAGGTTGACGCCCAGTTCCTGGCGCACGAGCGACAGCGTGTCCAGGGTGACCCTGCCCGCCCGCGAGTCCGCCCCCACCGGCAGGGCCAGGCCATCAATGACCACGTCCTCGGCGGGAATGCCGTAGTCCGCCGCCCGCTGGACGATCTGGCGCGCCACGGCCAGCCGCGCCTCCGGCGTGGGCGGGATGCCCGTGTCGTCGGTGACGACGCCGATCACGGCAGCGCCATGTTTGGCGGCCAGGGGCAGCACGGCCTGCAGCATCTTCTCCTCGCCCGTCGTGGAGTTGAGCAGCGCCTTGCCGTGGTAGACCGCCAGGGCGGCCTCCAGGGCGGCCGGGTTGGCGCTGTCGAAGCACAGGGGCACGTCCACGGCGGCCACGAGCGCCCGCGTGAGGTCGGCGAGGAGTTGCGGCTCGTCGGCGCCGGGCACGCCGGCGTTGACGTCCAGCACCTGCGCCCCGGCAGCGACCTGGGCCTGCGCCTCGTGCAGGGCGAAGCGAAAATCGCCCGCCGCCAGGGTCTCCAGGAGTCGCTTGCGCCGCGTGGGGTTGAGGCGCTCGCCGATGATGACGAAGGGACGTTCGGGACCAATAACGACTTGTTGGCTCTGGGATGACAGCCAGGTGTCCATGTTCACTATTCTCCGTAGATCATGAATCTGGTTCGTAGTGGGCGCTTGAGCGCCTGCCCCGCTACATTGCTTTACAGTGTGATGTAGCGGGGTCTGAAAGCGCACTACAAGTGCGCACTACGAACCCGAACTGTGATCTGCTGAATCTGGTTCGTAGTGGGCGCTTGAGCGCCTGAAAGCAGGGCGAGGCATTTTTCAGAATATCGGGCGTTAGTGCCTTAATGCCTGCACAACGAGGATACGGTAGTTGAAACAGCTTTGAAGGAATGCCTCGCCCCTACGAACCCGAACTGCGCGCTACTTATTCTCCTTGCCCGTACTCTTCCCGGTAGCGCCGATGGGCGCGGGCAATTTCCTCCGCCGGTATTTCCTCCGGCTGGCCGAGTTGCAGGGCGTAGAACATCGTGCGCGCCACGTCTTCCACCATCACGGCGGCCTTCACCGCCTCCTCCGGCGTCCGGCCGATGGTGAAAACGCCGTGGTTCTTCAGCAAGATGGCCGGACTATCGCCAATGGAGCGCACGACCTCGCGCCCAATCTCCTCCCCGCCGATTTTGGCGTAACCGCCGCAGGGAATCGGCCCGCCGAACTCGTCGCAGATCGCCGTGAGGTAGGCCGGAATCGGTCGCCCCACGGCGGCGAAGGCCGTGGCGAACGTGGAATGGGTGTGCACGATGCCGTGGACGTCGGGGCGGTGGCGATAGATGTACAGATGCGCCGCCGTATCCGACGACGGCTTGAGATCGCCCTCCACCACCTTCCCGTCGAGGTCTACCACAACCATGTTTTCCGGCGTGAGCTGCGCGTAGCGGACGCCGCTGGGCTTGATGACGACCAGCCCGGTCTCTTTGTCGCGCCCGCTCACGTTGCCGCTCGTCCAGACCACCAGGCGGTTCTTGGGCAGCTCCAGGTGGAGGCGGTAGATTTCGGCGCGTAGGGATTCGAGCATGAAGCTAATTCTCCTGAACGAACGGAACACGCAACACGCAGCACGTGTTCCGTATTGCGTGTTCCGTTTTTATGTAGGGGCGAAGCATTCGCACAAGCACGACAGCCTGTTTACGCCAACAAGGTTGCCATCAAATCGTAGCCTCGCCGGGCAAATCTGGCGAATGCTTCGCCCCTACTTTGATTCGTTTCAATACCTTCATCACGTTATTCTCGCCACGGCCGAAATAGTCGTACAGGCGCAGGTACTGGGCGTAGAGCTGATCGTACACCTGCTGGTGGGCGGGGATGGGCTGGTACGTCTGCCGCTGCAGGCGAGCCATGTGCTGGGCCGCCTCGAAGATGGAGTCGTAGCCACCGGCGGCGCGCCCCGCGGCCACGGCGCCGAACATCGCCGAACCGAGGGCGGGCGTCTGCTGCGAGGCCGTGACTTTGATCTCCCGTCCGGTCACATCGGCATAAATCTGCATCAGGAGCTTGTTCTTCTCCGGCAGGCCGCCGCAGGCCACCAGCTCGTGCACGGCCACGCCGTTTTTCTCGAAGGCTTCAATGATCACCCGCGTGCCGAAGGCCGTGGCTTCAATCAAGGCGCGGTAGATTTCCGGCGCTTTCGTCGCCAGCGTAGCGCCGAGCAGCATCCCGGTCAAATCCACGTCCACCAGCACGGAGCGATTGCCGTTCCACCAGTCCAGCGCCAGCAGCCCCGATTCGCCCGGCTGGAGCCTGGCCGCTTCTAGCTCCAGCAGCTTGTGCAGGTCCAACTGGCGCTTTTGCGCCGCGGCGTGATACTCCGGCGGCACGGCGTGCTCCACGAACCAGGCGAAGATGTCGCCCACGCCGGACTGCCCGGCCTCAAAGCCGTACAGGCCGGGGATGATGCCGTCCTCCACCACGCCGCACATGCCCTCTACCGGGCGCTCCTCCGTGCCCAGCACCATGTGGCAGATGCTCGTGCCCATGATCATGACCATGCGCCCCGGCTCCGTGACTGTGGCCGCGGGCACGGAAACGTGGGCGTCCACGTTGGCGATGGCCACGGCCGTGCCCGGCTGAAGCCCCGTCCACTCTGCCGCCTGCGGCGTCAGCCCGCCAGCGCGTTCGCCGAGGGAGTAGATTTTCCGCGACATCTTCTGGTCAATGACGTGTGCCAGGCGCGGGTCCAGGGCGGCGAAGTAGGCGTCGGGCGGGAAGCCCTCACGCTTGGACCACAGGGCCTTGTAGCCGGCCGTGCAGGAATTGCGCTTCTCCTCGCCCGTCAACTGCCAGACCGCCCAATCCGCCGCTTCGATCAGGCGGTCGGCGGCGGCGTAGATCGCCGGCGCTTCGTCCAGGATTTGCAGGGTCTTGGAGAAGAACCATTCGGAGGAAATCTTGCCGCCGTAGCGGTCGAGCCACTTCTCGCCCAGGCGGCGCGCTGTGGCGTTGATCTTGTCCGCCTCGGGCTGGGCGGCGTGGTGCTTCCACAGCTTGACCCAGGCGTGGGGGTTGCGCCGATACTCGGGCCGCAGGCAGAGGGGCGTGCCATCGGCCTGCACCGGCAGCATAGTGCAGGCGGTGAAATCAATGCCCACGCCGACGACGTCGGCCGGGTCAACGCCGGTCTGCTGGAGCAGGGCGGGGATGGCCTGCTGGTAGGTGCGCAGGTAATCCTCCGGGTCTTGCAGCGCCCAGTCTGGTTCCAGGCGCACCGGGGCGCCGGGCACTGGCAGGCGCTCGTCAAGGACGCCGTTTTGGTAGGGATAGACCGTGGTGGCCACCTCCTGGCCGGTAGCCACGTCCACCAGCACGGCGCGGCCGGATTCGGTGCCAAAGTCCACGCCAATGGCGTATTTGCCTTTGCTCATTCTGTCCTCCTGTGCGGCGGCCAGCTCATAGTTTCAAGTTCCACGTTTCATGTTCCACGTTACCCTAACGTGAAACCTGGAACATGGAACGTGGAACATCATATGAAGTTGACAGAGCCCTACACGCCGAGTTGTTGTTGCGCCACCTCAATGAAAGCCAGCATGTTCGCCAGCGGCACGTCTTTGGGCACGTCGTGCGAGGGGGACAGGATGTAACTGCCCTCACGCCCCAGGGCCAGGAGGCGCTCTG
>Ga0233423_10001929_pt1 | contig 10220 bp, 7 predicted proteins | sample Watercolumn_Mata_FD_180713 | JGI IMG/M metagenome (GOLD analysis project Ga0233423, IMG submission 180713) | Freshwater microbial communities from Lake Matano, South Sulawesi, Indonesia - Watercolumn_Matano_2014_112_MG | ecosystem: Environmental > Aquatic > Freshwater > Lake | place: Indonesia... | reverse complement strand
TCAACGGTCTGGTCTTGCAGTTCTTCCTCGCTGAGGATGAGCCTCTTCATCCCTTGGACGCCCCACGAATGCGGAAAAGACTTTTCGGAAATGACAAAGGCTGATCCTAGGCCCTGAACATTACCTGCAAGCGACATTGTGTGAACCGCGAGCGTGCCGTTGCGGGGGCCTGCCGTTCTTCGGTAGTCAGCGAGCATTGGCTTGGACTAACTCTTCTTTTATGGTGCCTTTCTCTGGTAGTAAATCAGAACTACTGTTCTAATACTTTCCGGATGGCCTCGGCGATTGCGCGCAAGAACTGGGTAGCTGTATCTTGTACCCAAGCTACAAACTGATCCCACCAAGCTTCGGCTTCTTTGGGGGCGACGGTGAGGGTTATGGTTACTTTCGGCCCGAAGCGCTGTCCAACGCGTTCCAATTGCCATTCGCCTAAAAATACGCCAGCCTGAGCTGGCGAATTAACCTGCAAATCAAAAGAGGCTACGCCTCCTGGCACGGTGTCCGCCGCCAAAGCGTTGCGCGGGTTCGCGCCGAGAGGCTGACCATTCGTATTCACCAGGGCTACTTCGCTTCTAAGCCAAGGCTTTGAACCGGTATTGGTAAATTTGATCTGAACGGTTGTGTTCGAAGTTAGGAGAAGGAATACAGGTATCAGGGAAGTATCTGTCCGGGCATCATAAGCCAGGCCGCCACCACGGGCATCCCACAAGCCCTGCCAATCCTTGAGAAGAGGGTCACAGCGTTGACCCTTGCAAGTGCCCCATGTACCGAGTGCTGCTCGTAAACCTTCGCGGTCAAAATTTTCTAAGCGGAGCATTCTGCGGATGGCATTGTAATCTCCCTGATTTAGGGTATTTGCGGTGGCTTGGACGCCCATATCCTGGTTTTGGTAGTGTTGTACACCCATGATGCAATTCCCCGCTGCATCGCGCTGGCCGGGAAGGCAGTTGAAGTAGCATACCACATCCATTTTCCGCGTTGTGGCAAGTGGGTTCCAGCAGGCCAAGGTATTCTCATAGGGTTGCCAAGCCACCAAAGCATCAACAGCGAAATCACTCACAGGGACGTCCTTCAAATGCCCTACAACTTGAACAAAATAATCACGGCCAACCTCCCTCCCAGCTTTGCAATTCGCAGGAGGGCAGGACGTTTGAGCAGTTACCCCAGACGACATCAGTAATGCGGACATAATCATCAAAATCACCGTACTAACCGTAGCGGTGAACAATACAGGTCTGTTCATGGGTATACTCCTTTCTCGGCTCTGTAATTCTGAGGGCTTGCGCCTATCTCGTGGCTAACGGGGATGCTCGACTTCAACGGCGTGTCCGCTAATGCCCAAGCCCCCCGCAACGGCACGCTGCGACATGAAGACACCTTGCCTTTCGCTGACCGACAGTGCCATAAAGCCGCGCGCGTGCCGTTGTCAGGAGGGCGTATGTCAGCCGAAGCTCACTCGCCCCTGCACACTATAGGTCACCACTAATAGCCACTGCTGATATACCAACGCCCATTAAGTTGTTCAAGGTAGAACACGTGCATACTGTCGCGCTGCACAGTGCGTCCTAAGTCAACATATTCTTCTTTCACCCGTACTGTGACTTCCTTCCCGTTTGGTATCAAGGGAGTGTCTCGCACGACAATGGTTTCGACTTCCAAGAATCGCTGCGTAAACTGTACAAAGTTGTCATATGGTATATAGGCAAGGTATCTCTTATCTGGCGACCATAAGCTAACAAATTTGGCCTTATCGCGTGCGTTAACGGCGTCCATGTAGGCACGTACAACTCCCTCGGGACTGTTGCCAGATCCACAGGCGCTCAGTGCAAGCAAGACAATGGAAAGCAACAGCAGTACGGCCAGCAAGCCTGACGTAGCCATTCTTGGTTTAGTCATTTTGCACCTCCTCGCTCAAGGGCAAGTGAATTTCGGCTAACTCACTGTTTCACGACACAAAGGTGCCGTGAAGCATACCTTTTCTGTTAGCTACCCGCAACTTTCATGTCGTCATTGTGCGCCTCCTTCCTGGGATTTCCTACCTTCCCACATCTGTGCTGCCGCATCACAGCGGGCCAGGAGTTCATCGGCTCCTTTCTCGCGCTGTAGTCGTAGTGATTCTTCATCCACCGTCGTCGGCGCGGCAAGCGGTATAGCACTCAGACGCGCGGAGATATGCGCCAGCAGCTTGAGTTGTTCTTGCGGTAGCAGTTGCGTTATCTGCTGTTCTAGTTGCTCTAAAGTCATTTGATTGGCATCGTTATTCACTTCTCCCCCGTATGGGGTGACCTCTCCGCAGAAGATCCACAAGCGTCCAGGCCATGGAGAAACCCCGTTGTGATTTGGTGATGGGTGAAGGGGCTAGCATCATTGTATCACAGGCATATACCGATGTCAATCACCCGCTTCCCTACGAACAGATTTTCTGGTATAATGGGGACAGTAAGCAGGGAATCAGGGACTAGGGAATCAGGGAACCAGTAATCGGGGAATCAGGTAGCAGATGTTTCCTGATTCCCTGATCACCGATTCCCTGATTCCCCAACCCGAGGAGAACCCATGATCGAGCGCGTGCTATCACCTAAGCTGCGGGACGAGGACATCGCCCTGGACACCTCGTTGCGCCCCCGCCGCCTGGCCGACTACATCGGCCAGGAGAGGATTAAGCAGAACCTGGCGATTCTGCTGCAGGCGGCCAAAGGCCGCGGCGAGGCCATTGACCACGTCCTGCTCTACGGCCCGCCCGGCCTGGGCAAGACCACCCTGGCCATGGTCATCGCCAACGAGATGAGCGCGGCCATCAAGACCACCACCGGCCCGGCCATCGCCATCCCGGGCGACATGGCCGCCATCCTCTCCATCATGCAAAGAGGCGACATCCTCTTCATTGACGAGGTGCATCGCCTGAGCCGCCAGGTGGAAGAGGTGCTCTACCCGGCGATGGAGGACTTTTTCATTGACATCATGACCGGCAAGGGCCTGGTGGCCAAGAGCCTGCGCCTCAACCTGCCGCGCTTCACCCTCATCGGGGCGACCACGCGCTACGCCGCCCTCAGCTCACCCTTGCGCGATCGCTTCGGCGTGACCTACCGCCTGGACTTCTACGATTTGGCGGCCATGGAGGCCATTGTGCGACGGTCGGCGCGCATCCTGAGCGTGCCAATTGACGAGGGCGGCACGCACGAGATCGCCCGGCGGGCGCGGGGCACGCCCCGCGTGGCCAACCGCCTGCTCAAGCGGGTGCGCGACTACGCCCAGGTGCGCGCCGACGGCGCCGTCACCGCGCAGGTGGCGCGGGAGGCCCTGGCCATGCTGGAGATTGACGAGCTGGGCCTGGACGAGATTGACCGGCGGGTGCTGGCGGCGATCATCAGGAAGTTCGATGGTGGGCCCGTGGGGCTGGAGACCATCGCCGCCGCTATCTCCGAGGAAGCGGACACCATCATGGACGTCTACGAGCCGTACCTGCTGCAGCTCGGCTTCCTGTCCCGCACGCCCCGCGGCCGCACGGCCACCCGCGGCGCCTACGAGCACCTGGGGCTGCTGCATCTGTGGAAGGAGCCACAGGCGCCGCCACAGCCACCTCTCCCCTTCCCCCTCCCCGATTCGGGGAGGGGCTAGGGGAGGGGTAGGAGGACCTATGCCAGCCATCACCCGTTCCTTCTTCGACCTGGAAATCTACGCCATCTACCGGGCCATCTGGGAGTTCTGGGGCGACGACGCCTGGAAAGTGGTCTGGCGCTCTGGCGAGGTCGCTCTGGCGGAGATCGCCAAGAGCGTGGACCTGACAGGGCCCTGGCCCGCGGCTCTGGAGAACCTGGCCGCCTACCTCTGCCAGGCCGGCTACGCCGACGACATCCGGGTACGCCAGATCGCCGCCAACGAGCTGGAGTACGAGATGCTGAACCCGGCCATCCTGCCCGGCGCCAAACGCCTCATCGCCGAGGGCGCCGTGCCGGCGCACATCTCCACCACCCTGATGTTCGCCCTGCTGGCGCGCCTCGGCCTGAAGGCAGAGATGATTGGCCCGCCCGACCTGCGCCCCGACGGTCGAGGCATCGAGCGCTGGCGCTTATCGCCGTCAAAGACCTAGATGTAGGGGCGAGGCATTCCGTGTGGGCTGGCTCTCCTCCGAATCGTGGAGGGGAAAGGGGAGAGATTGACGCAGGATAATCTGAAGAATGCCTCGCCCTTACAGCCCAGATGCGCAGAACAGGACGGCGGGCGCCGCGCCCGCCCTACGACTTGTCTACCGGCCATGAAACGCCACGTCATTGTAGATGGTTATAATCTCATCAAGCGCGACCCACTGCTGCTGGCCCTGGAGCAGCGCAGCCTGCAGACGGCGCGTCAGGCGCTCATCGCCCGCCTGATGAGCAGCTACAACCTGCGCACCTGCGACATCACCGTGGTCTTTGATGGCTCCGTCGTGGCGCCGCCGGCGGCGGCCACGGAGCGCTGGGGGCGCATCAAGGTTGTCTACTCCCGCCCGCCGCAGACCGCCGACGACGTCATCCGCGGCCTGGTGGCCGCGGCCAAAGACCCCAGCCAGGTCGTCGTCCTCTCCGATGATCGCGAGCTGCGCGACTCCGTACAGACCCGGGGCGGCGTCGTGGCCGGCAGCGCCGACCGCCGCGCCCCGCGCCCAGCAGACAAGGAAAGAGACGCCGACCATCGCCCCCAGCCCAAGAAGGGCAATCCCCGCCGGGCTAAGAAGAGGGACCGGCGGAGCAACCAGTTTAGGTGGTAGAGGGAGGGGGGAATCAGGGGATGAGGTACGAGGTATGAGGTACGAGGTACGAGGTACGGGGGATGAGGTACGAGGGATGAGGTATGAGGTATAAGGTAACGGGGGGTTGATTCCTAATAACTCATAACTCATAACCCATCCCTCGTACCTCGTACCTCATTCCTCATCCCCCCCCCGAGGCAGCCATGCCCAACTTTGTAGACAGACTCACCGACCAGGTAGACCAAAAGAAAAGCGACCTGCTGGCCTCGTTCAGCAGGGTGGCCTATGGCCAGGAGGAGGCCCTGCGCCGTCTGTGTCTGGCCAACTGGCACCCCCTGCCGCCAGCGGTGGCGGCCATCTGCCAGCGACAGGCCGTGCCGCGACCACGGCCCGCCTGCGCCGTGGATGGCAGCCTGCGCCGCGTCAACCTGGCCAACGGGGCCACCCTCCTGGTGGCCCAGGCCCTGCTCCTCGGCGAGGGCGGGGAGGAGACGCGGGTGGACGTGGACATCCGCCGCGGTAACGTCCCCCGCGCCAGTCTGGAGCGCCTGGCCGATCTGTTGCAGCAAAGCCTGGAGGTGGGCCTGGCCCGCGACGGGGCGGCGCGCCTGCCGCCGGGCGGCGTGCTCTTCCTGGACGGCGCTCTCTACGGCCAGCTTCCCCAGCTCTACCCCCTGACCATTGAGGGCGTGCGGGAGCCGCTGCCGGAGGACATCCTGGCTGCCTATCGCCAGTTGTTCGACACCTGCCGGGCGCGCGACGTGCGGCTGCTTTCCGTCGCCAAGACCAGCCGAGAGGCCCTGCTCTCGGACCTGCTGCAACGGCGTACGGGCAACGGGCACCTGGACGTGTCGGACAGCGAGATGATCTATCGCTGGACCGATGGTCGGGCTGGCTACTCCACGCCGGTGCTCCTGGGCAAGCGCGGCTTCACCCGTGGCAGCCGCGAGCTGCTGCAAAGTGAAGACCTGCAGCACGCCCCGGCCATCGTCTCCTTTTTTGTACGGCTGTGTGACTTTGACGACGCCGTGCGCGTCGACCTGCCCGCCTTCTGCGTGGGCCGCGCCGAGCGCCTCGGCGACCTGGAGGATGACCTGCTGGAGGCCAGCGCCGTGGGCGAGATCCTGGAAATCCTGGCCGCCGACTACGGGGGCCTGGAGGTTTACAACGCCCTGCTCTACGCCGCCGACCGCGAGGTCCGCCTGGAGCGCAGCATGATGCACGAGGTCTACGTCCGCCTCATCGCCCAGCGCCTGGGGGTGGAGCTGAGGCTGGATAGGAGTGAGAGGAGGTTTGGGGGAGAGTAGACGAGTAGACAAGTAGCAAGTAGACAAGGAATAAGTAGACAAGGGAAAAATAACTTTCCTTGCTACTTGTCTACTTACTACTTGCCTACTTGTCTACCTGTCTACTCATCACCAGAACACCATGAACGAAGTAGGCTACATTGTCGGCGAGGCCCGCACAGACGAGTTCACCTTTGTCACCAGCGCCAGCATCGCCCCGCCGCGGCTGGAGTACATCGTAGTGCCCAAGGTTCAGGAGCGGGTGGACGACGAGCTGCGGGAAGTAGACGTACTGGCCCAGGTGACCGGGCTCACGGTGTCCTCGCGGCTGCTGGACACCACCATGAGCTACGCCGAGGTAGAGGCTATCCTGGGGCGCCTGGGCGGGGCCCCGCCGGTGATCGTGGGCACGGCCAAGGTGCTGGGCTACCTGGACGATGGCACTGTGCGCCTGCCTCGCCACGCCGCCACGCCCGGCACGGCGGTGCGCCTGGCCCCCGACGACCTGCTGCAGCGCTTCTTCTCCCGTCACGTGGCCTCCGGCATAGAGATCGGCACGCTCATCAACCGGCCGCGCGTGCCCGTGCTCCTGGATCCCAACGGCCTGCGGCGGCACCTGGCCGTCATCGCCCAGACCGGCGCCGGCAAGAGCTACACCGTGGGCGTCATCCTGGAAAAGCTGCTGCAACTGGGGGCCACGGTCATCGTCTTTGATCCGAACAGCGACTACGTCCTCATGCGCCGGGACGGGCAGCGGCGCAGCACACCCTTCGCCGGGCGGGTCGAGGTCTACCGCCTGCCCAGCGAGCAACGCAGCCGCATCCCTGACGCCGACATCGGCCCCACGCGCAAATTCAGCGCCATGTTCTCCCGGCTCGATCCCGACGAGCTGTGCGACCTGGCGGGCATCGGCGAAGGCTGGACGAGCATCCGCACGGCGATTCGTCGCGCCTGCGAGAACCTGGCCGGCAGCGATTACACGCCCAAGCTGCTGCGTCTGGAGTTGGAACGTCTGGCCGAGGGTGGTCAGGCCGCCGGGCCGACGGCGGGCGCCGGTCGCTCTCTCAGCCCGGCCATCGGCGATGAGCGGCAATTCAGCGCCTTCGCCCGCGCCCAGATCGCCCGCAAGGCCGGCGTGGACGTCCTGGGGCGACAGCGTCCCACTGAAGACAGCGACGAGATCGACCCAGACAAATACTTCGCCCCGGAAGAGGCGGAGGTGGAGACAGCACCTACACCCCAGCCTGAAGGCGTGGCGCGCGGTAAGCCGGCGGTGACTTTGGACGTCATCTCCGGCGCCCAGAAGGCCCTCAAGTACGTGGAAGCCCTGGAGCGCATGGACATCTGGGGCTTTGAAGACGTGCCCATGGACGACCTGCTGCGCCCCATGACCCTCTCCGTGATTGACCTGGCGGGCGTAGACCAGCGCATCAGCGAGTTCGTGGTGGACAAGATTCTGCGTGAGGCCTGGTCGCAGGCCAGCACGCAGGGGCTGGCGCGGCCGGTGTTCGTTGTGCTGGAGGAGGCGCACAACTTCGTGCCGGGCGGACGGGACACCTACAGCCACTGCGCCTACATCATCAAGCGTATCAGCAGCGAGGGGCGCAAATTCGGCATCTTCCTTGTGCTCATCACCCAGCGGCCGTACCGCATCCACCAGGACACGCTCTCGCAGTGCAACAGCCAGATCATCATGCGCCTGACCAATCCCGAGGATCAGCGAGCCGTGCGTGCCGCCTCGGAAAGCATCTCCGAGGGCCTTCTGGCCGACCTGCCGGGGCTGAACGTGGGCGAGGCGGTGGTGCTGGGGCCGCTGGTGCGCGTGCCGGTGATGGTGCGCGTGGGCAAGCGTCTGAGCCAGGAGGGTGGCAGCGACGTGGACGTAGTGGCCGCCCTGGAACGGGCGCGGCAGGAGGTCAAAGTGGAAGACATGGCGGCCCGGGCCAAAGCTGATCGCCCGGCGAGGACGGAGCGCGAGGAGGAGGTGTAAAAATCCTTGCGAAGGTTCCGGAACCTTCGCAAGGATTTGGGACGCGTCATTGCGAGCCGCAGGCGAAGCAATCTTTATCGGATGCCGAAACTAGGAGATTGCTTCGTCGCTGCGCTCCTCGCAATGACATCCATAAAAAATAGATGATGGAACCCACGGGAAACCACTTTAGGCGCCATTTCCCCCGCCAGGGCGAGGTGAGCCAGGTGGACGCCTCAAAGGGCGACCGAATACACCGTGGACTTACTCCATCACCTATCGAGTCCTATTCTACCACACTCAATCACTTTTGTCAACAGAAATCCCATGCCAATCATCCTCACCCACACCAACACCGACTTCGACGCCCTGGCCTCGCTGCTGGCCGCGGCCAGGCTCTACCCGGACGCCGTGCCGGTGCTGGTGGGCACGCAGAATCGCAACCTACGGGACTTCCTGGCCCTGCACAAGGACGAGCTGCCCTTTGTGCGGGCCAGCGATTTGACCCTGCGCCACATTGACGGCGTGATCCTGGTGGACACGCAGCAGATGCCGCCGCTGGAAGGCAAGCTGCCGCGTCTGATGCGCCGCAGCCTGCCCGTGACGATCATTGACCACCACCCGCTGGAAGGCGAGCTGCCGCCGGGCGGCACCTACACGGGCGAGCCGCTGGGCGCCACCACCACGCTCCTGGTGGAGCGCCTGCGCGCCCGACAGATCGTCCTCCCCCCGTTGGAGGCCACCCTGCTGCTCCTGGGCATCTACGAGGACACGGGGACGCTCACCTACGTCAACACCAACCCGCGCGACCTGGAGGCCGCCGCCTGGCTGCTCAGCCAGGGCGCCAGCCTGGCCGTCGCCGATGAGTTCGTCAACCGTCCCCTGACTCCCCAGCAACAGGACCTCTACGCCCAGCTCATCGCCGAGACGCAGGTGGAGACCGTGGCGGGCTACAGCGTGCTCCTGGCCCAGGCCCACACCAGCGAGTATGTGGAAGAGATGTCCACCCTGGCCCACAAGCTCACTGACCTGTACGATGTGGACGCCTCGTTCATCCTGGTGCAGTTTGAAAATAGCTTGCAGGCCATTGCCCGCAGTCGAGTGGATGCCATTGACGTGGGCCGACTTTTGCGCCCCTTCGGCGGGGGCGGCCACTCCCAGGCCGCCGCGGCCCTGCTCAAGGATCGCGACCTGGCGCAGTTCATTGCCGATCTGCGGGAAGCCTTGCACGCCCTGGTCGAGCCGGCTGTGACCGCGGCCACTCTCATGACGCGCCAGGCGCGCACCATCGCCCCGGACAGCACCATCGCCGAGGCGGCGGAGATGCTGCGCCGCTGGGGGCACGAGGGTCTCCCCGTGGTCAACGGTGAGCGACAACTCCTGGGCGTGCTCACCCGCCGTGACCTGGACCGGGCCCTGCGCCTGGGCCTGGGCGAGGCGCCGGTGCGCGCCTACATGAGACGAGGCAGCCCCACGGTGGCACCCGCCACCCCCCTGGCTCGCATCCAGCAGGTCATGCGCGAGCACAACGTGGGGCAGCTTCCGGTGCTGGAGAATGGCTATCTGGTGGGCATCGTCACCCGCACCGACGTCTTCCAGGCCGAGTTGGGCCAGCAGCGCGCCCAGCGAGCGAGCCTGGCCGGGCAACTGGAGCAGGCTTTGCCGCCCGAGATCGTCAGTCTCTTGCAGGACGCCAGTGAGGTCGCCGCCGACATGGACTTCTCCCTGTACATCGTCGGCGGGTTCGTGCGCGACCTGCTCCTGGGCACGCCGAATTTGGACCTCGATCTGGTGGTGGAGGGCGACGCCATCGCCCTGGCCAGGCGACTGGCCGGCGAGCGTGGCGGCCTGGCCAAGAGTCACACCCGCTTCGGCACGGCCAAGTGGCTCGTCCCGGAGAGTCTGCTGCCCCGGCTGGAGGGCCCGTCGCCCGTCCAGCGCCGTCGCGAGAGTCTGGGCGACGTCACCGCCCGGCGCCTGGCCGCCAGCGGCTCGCCCCTGGCCCTGGACTTCGTCACCGCCCGCACGGAGTTCTACGAGCGCCCGGCGGCCCTGCCGCAGGTCGAGGCTGGATCGCTGCGCCAGGATCTCTATCGCCGGGATTTCACCATCAATACTATGGCCATCTGCCTGGACCGGGATCGCTACGGCGAGCTGGTTGACTTCTACGGCGGGGAGCGTGATCTGGAGGAGAAGCGCCTTCGGGTGCTGCACAACCTGAGCTACGTGGAGGACG
>Ga0233423_10001927_pt1 | contig 10227 bp, 8 predicted proteins | sample Watercolumn_Mata_FD_180713 | JGI IMG/M metagenome (GOLD analysis project Ga0233423, IMG submission 180713) | Freshwater microbial communities from Lake Matano, South Sulawesi, Indonesia - Watercolumn_Matano_2014_112_MG | ecosystem: Environmental > Aquatic > Freshwater > Lake | place: Indonesia... | reverse complement strand
CCTACAAAAGTGGCGTCATGGGCAAAAATATAAACAGGCCGGCCATCGATAGTTGCCTGGCCGGTGATGACACCGTCCCCATCCACCACCTTTTGATCCATACCAAAGTCACGGCATTGATGGCGAGCGTAACGGTCTATCTCTAAAAAACTGCCGGCGTCCACGAGCTGATCAATACGAGCTCGGGCATGCAGAGTACCGGCAGCCTCTCGTTTTTGAATAACCCTGGGATCGATAGACTCGGCTTGCGCACGTCTATCCTGCAATGCCTGGTTTGGAGTTGGTTTGCTCATCTCGATCATTTAAGCTGTGCCCTGAGGAAGAAGTTAACTATTGTAAGGTATATGGTCATGGTGCTGACATCCAGAATGCTGGTTATAAATGGACCGGATGCATGGGCTGGATCGACGCCAAACTTTTTAAAGAGTATGGGCATCAGAGAGCCGATCAAGACTCCTACGGTCATCGTGATAAAAAGCGAAGCTCCGACTACCAGGCAGAGATCGAGATTGCTGGAATGCAGGATGAGGCTGACAAGATAAGTGGCGAATCCACAAAATATGCCCAGCATCATGCCGACTTTGATCTCGTGCCAGATATTACGCAAGGCACCACGCAAAGATACTTGCGATTTGTTGGCTGTTCCCTGGATAACAATACAGGTGCTCTGAGTCGCCACTGAGCCTGTCACTCCGGAAAGCAGAGGCATAAATGCTGCAGCCTGCACCATCTTTTGAAAGACCAGATCAAAGTGATTGATGACGGATGCCGATCCACTCTCGATTGCCAGCGTTACGAGCAACCAGGGTAGACGAGCTGCAAAAGCCCTTTTGACGTTGTATGTCAATTGATCCTGGTTGTCAGAGCTGGTGCCCGTGATACCACTCGATTGGTAGATGTCCTCGATGGCTTCTTCTTTTAGGACGTCGATGACATCATCGGCGGTGATAATACCCAAAAGCACCTTGTCTCGATCCGTGACTGGCAGAGTCATCAAATCGTATCGACTTAGTTTCTCAGCTGCTTCTTCTTGGTCTACGTCGGCTTCGACAAAGACTACATCCGGGTCCATGATGGCCGTGATAGGGACTTCTGGAGGCGCAGTCAACAACTCTCTCAAGGATACTCTGCCTACCAGTCGATCTTTTTCATCCACTACATAGACATCATAGATTTCTTCTTCGATGTCTTCGTATTTTTCTCTTAGATCTACCAGTGCTTCCGCGACTGACATGCGCGCAAGCAAGGCCAGATAGTCGGTGGACATGATGCCACCGGCAGTATCGTCTTTAAACGCCATCAGCTGTGAGAGGTCTTCTTTTGCCTCTGCATCAGCGACTTGATTGATAATCGCTCGTGCTTTATCCTGCGGCAATTCGGCTAAGAGGTCTACAGCATCGTCTGGAGACATATTAGAAACGAGAGCGACAATGGAGATATCGCCGAGATCTCGCATCAATTCGTTTTGCACTTCGGGCTCTAGTTCGGCTAATAGACCAGAAGCATTGTCTAAATCGAGCAGTCTAAAACATGTAATACGATGGGTTGGTGACAGATCATTGAGGCATTCGGCAAGGTCGGCCGGATATTGGTCGTTTAAAAGCAGGCGCAGCCTTTGGCGATCACCTTGTTCGACCAGATCGGAAATGTATTCGGGTGCTAGCAGTTGCTTTTCGGTCATGACGATCTAAGGGTTGAAACATGTTAACCCTACCACGTAATGAACTCTAGTCGTCCAGATAGCCTGCCAGCTTGGATGACCAGTTGGGTTGCCTGAGCTTGCGAAAAGCCTTGTGCTCGATTTGTCTGACCCGTTCTCTAGTGATGTTAAAGAGCTTGCCGACCTCTTCGAGTGTTCTCTGACGGCCATCCTCCAGACCATAGCGCAAGTGCATTATGTCTCTCTCACGCGGTGTCAGCTGGCTCAGCATGCGCCCCAGATCTTGTCGCATGAGTTCTTCGGCGGTGGTTGCTTCTGGGCGATCGGACTCGTCGTCTTCGATTAGATCGCCAATATAAGTCTCATCATCTCGATTGAGGGGTGTCTCCATGGATACGGGCTCTCGATCGGCCTGCTGGATCTCCTGCACCTTGTTGATCGTTATGTCCATTGCAGCCGAAAGCTCTTGTTCTGTTGGCTTGCGGCCCAGGTCTTGAGAGAGTTTAGAATTGGTCTTTTTTAGCTTGTTGATGGACTCGACCATATGCACAGGGACACGGATGGTGCGTGATTTGTCGGCTAGCCCTCGACTTATGGCTTGCCTGATCCACCAGGTTGCATAGGTCGAAAACTTGAAGCCCTTGGTATGGTCAAACTTTTCGGCGGCGCGTATCAGTCCTAGATTGCCCTCTTGAATGAGATCCTGGAACGGCAAGCCGCGATTGAGGTATTTTTTTGCTATCGATATAACGAGACGGAGATTGGCCTGAATCAGCTTTTTTTTGGCCTGGGCATCGCCTTTGGCAATGAGCCTGGCAAGCTCGATCTCTTCGTCGGGCTTGATCATTTTGACCCGACCGATCTCGCGCAGATATAGTCTCACCGAATCTTCGGTAAACCCTGATGATTCGCGGACTTCTTCTTCGGTAGTCTCGGTGGCAGGGTCATCTTCTGCACCAAAAACTTCGGACCAGTCGTCCGATAATTCGTCTGATGTAACACGGGAAGCCAAGTCTGTTATCCTTCCAAAAACCCACTGCTTGGTATTTACCCAATTTCATCATCGCTATAAGCAGGCATCGCATCATTAAGTTTTGTAAATAGGTCCTCAGTTATTTATTCACGGCTGTCTTGCGGGAATAGTTTCTTATGGATCTGTATTCTATAGATAACGATTTGCTCAATACACAAGGATGCTCTATTAAAAAATGATCGAAGGCAATTTGTCCGATGCCAGTTTGCCAGGACTGCTGCAATTTTTAGCAACCGAGTCTGACAAGACATACAAACTCAGGCTGTCCAATGGTTTCGAAAAGGGCGATATCTTTATCAACGAAGGCGAGATCCTGTCTGCCAATTTTGGTTTGCTGGAGGGCAACGACGCACTAGCGGAGCTCCTATTTTGGCGCGAAGGAGCGTTTTCTGTCGAAAAGCTGGCGTCCAGGTTTAAGGCTACTATCAATGCCAATCTCAGCATCAAGCTCAAACAGGACAATAGTTTTGCCGATCAGATCTTGTTCTTGCAGGAGTCTCTGGTAGGCCTCAATACAGAGATCGTTTCTTCTTCTACCTTTGGTACGCAGGAATGGCAGGAAGCTCTGAGCAAGCAACCTTTGTATAAAGAAGAGTTTGCTGTCCTGGGTTGGCTTTCCGATGGGCGGACAATGCGTCAGGCCATGCGCGAATTTAATTTTGATGTGGTGGCAGCTGCGAGTGTGCTATTTCGGCTTTTGATCACCGGATCTGTCGAAGTGCTCAAGCCATCAATGAAATTTGCCACCGAAGACAATCTTGAGATAGTTAGTGCGGTGGATCTGGAGGCTGTATCCAATTTTGATCCTCCACAGATAGAGCCAGTGGCCGCACGCGCGGCCGCTGTCACTCAAGAAAAATTGCCAGCCATGGAGCTTAAGATCACGGCTGCTGCTGCTGCTGCCGCGCACGCCCAGGCCCAGGCATCTAAAGAGGTCGAAACCTCTGATTCATTACCAGCCTTACCTTCATTGCCTGACACTCAAGAAGATGTAGATAATGAGAAAAAGCTTTTTGATATGCGCCGCACCGATCCTTTGCCTCTGGTGGCAATCGATATAGAAAGGCTTTTTCAAACGACATTCAAAGTATCTCCATTTGGTCAGTTGGCCCTCAACAATGAGGCTCTCGATGCTGATTTGCGAGCTCTACTTGGTGACTACAAAATTGGCAAGACTTTGATAACGGCTGCCTTTGCAGATGGACGCGTGCCTGGTCAGTCTTTGCATTCGACAAAGTATCTACTAGAAAGAGGCCATATCGATCCCCCTGATCAAGTCATCTCCTTGACGGCTGATTTATTGCTAGGACGCATCGAACTCGAACAGTATCTCTTGCAGAGAAGGCGCATATCTGGCGACGAATTGCGTGACCTGCAGACCTTTGCCAGGCAAAAGGGGATCAAGCTCTCCGAGCTGTTGGTCAAGATGGGATTTATGACTCAATCGGATTGGGATCGCTTGCAAAAAGAGAAAGAATTGTTTGCACCTCGCTAGATTTCGAGATTTATTTTGCCGATTTTGGTTAAACTCAATCTTTCAGTATTGTTTTTAGAGAGGAATGTCAAGTGACAGCTAAGTACAACAAGCGCGAGAAGAAAGCTAGAAGACTGGCCAAAGAAAGCCGTAAGAGACAACGTGTCAAAGAAGCCATTGCCAAGGCAAATTCGGCTAAGTAAGCAAGGATCTCAATAAAGCATATGGCAAGCAGCGACAAGCGAATCATGTCGGGTATGCGCCCGACAGGTAGACTTCATTTGGGGCACTATTTTGGTGCCCTCTCCAACTGGGTGCGCTTCCAATCCCAGTATGACTCCTATTTTTCTATTGTCGACTGGCACGCCTTGACAACCAAATTTCAAAATACACGAGAAGTCCAGGGCCATATCTGGGAGATCGCTCTTGATTGGCTCTGCGTTGGTATCGATCCTGATGCTGCAACTGTGTACGTTCAATCAGCGGTACCTGAGATTGCCGAGTTGCACCTGCTTATGTCGATGTTGACCCCTCACAATTGGGTCGAGCGTGAGCCGACGCTCAAAGACATGGTCAAGATGCTCGACTCGGACGAATCTGCCGCAAAAGAAAAGATCACTTATGGTCTATTGGGCTACCCTGTTTTGATGACAGCCGACATCCTGACTTTCAAGGGACAGTTGATACCAGTAGGCAAAGACCAGGAGTCGCACCTCGAATTTGCACGAGATGTGTGTCGCAGATTTAACAAGCTCTACGATGTCGATTATTTTCCAGAACCCAAGCCCGAATTTACAGAGACTCCTTTGCTCAAAGGTATAGACGGTCAAAAGATGGGCAAGTCTTTTAATAACGACATAAAGATCGCAGATACCGAATCCGATACCGAAAAAAAAGTCAAGCAAATGATCACCGATCGAACCAGGCTTGCCAAATCTGATCCTGGTCATACCGATCTATGTGAAATACCCTGGCCAATGTACAAGGTCTTTGCCAAAGATCGTCCGGATTATCTGGCCCAGGTCAAAAACGAATGCGAAACACCGTTGATTGGCTGTGTTGATTGCAAAAAGCGTCTTGCAGGCGAAGTGAATGACTTTTTCCGACCTTTCAGAGAAAAGCGCGAATTGTTGGCGGCTGATCCTGATAGGGTGCGCAAAATCATAGAGCATGGCAATAGCAAGGCGCGAAAGGTCGCGAAACAGACGCTCAGCGAAGTGCGCGACATAATGGGAATGGTTAACTGGAACAAAGATTGATGGCCAGGGCAGGCCTCATCATCGTCTGTATGCTGGCGGTCTCTTTGGGCGTCAGCATTACTCTGTCTTGGATCTTTTTGATCGCTCTAGGGCTGTGGATCCTCGTCCGTTGCCTATCAGATAGAGAGCCAAGCATGTTCATTGGCTTTTTGGGTGCGCTATCAAAGGCACCTCTCACCATACCTCTGCTCATTTACTGTCTGGTGCTTTTTATCTCCGGATATGTCAACGCGCTTGGAGATGGTGGAGCCACTGCGAGTAGTGCTTTAAAAGAAGGGCTAGCTGCTCTTGCTTCTGCTAGGGGCTTTCTCATATATCTGGCTGTTTTTGCCTATTTTCACATTGCAAGTGACAAAGACAAGCGATATGTGGTCTCGACTTTTCTATACCTGGGTGCCATTTCCGGAGTTTTTGCCTGCATACAGCAAGTCTTCAATTTTCATCCATTTACCTATCCTTATCTCCAGGCCACTGGGTTTCTAAATGCACCTATGCCCTATGCTGGCTTGACCCAGATTGCCACTTTTATCTCATTAGCCTTTTGGCTTGATTGTCAAAAGCATGCAGCCGAATATTGCCTGCCGTGGGGCTTAAAAAGGCGGGGGCTTTTGTTGGCGGTCACTGTTTGCAATATCTTGGGTTTGCTGTTTGCTAGTGAGAGGAGTGCGTGGCTGGGAGCAATTATTGCCAGCTTGATTTACTTTGCGACGCGTTCAATCAAGCAGTTTGGCATGGCAGTGCTATCAGGGGCGGTGGCGCTGGTGCTCGCCTATCAATGCGTGCCTGTGGTCAAGACTCGCCTTGAGCCTTTGATCTCTGGTCAAAAAGATGTTGGTGTCAACGATAGACTGAAAATCTGGCAAGTGGCCATGCAAAAATTTGAGCAAAAACCTTTGCTTGGTCAGGGGCCGAGGAGATTTCCTCGACTCGATTTGCCCGAATCCATCGTACCAGGCCACTCTACTGATATCAATCATGGACATAGCAACTATATGCATATCCTGGCCACTACTGGGCTGATTGGCATAACAGCATATCTTTATCTGCTAGCTCAATCTTTGTATCTTGCCTTTAGATCCTGGCGAGACGGCCCGCGCGATTTGCAGTCGACCTTAGGTCAGGGCATGCTGTTTGCTCTGGTATCTCTTGCGGTGGCAGGTATTTTTGAATACAACTTTGGCTCTGCTCAGGTGAGGCTGATCCAATGGTTTTGGCTGGCAATGCTGATCAAACCGAGCTCTGCGGCAAGTCGTCAAGAAAAATAGTGCTCGGTAGCCAGATCGAGATCGCCTTGGATCGTGCTGGAATAGGAGCTTGTGGCTTGGTGCTCGGCCAAAGCCTCGTTGATCTGTTCGAGAAGACGGCGATACAGCATTTTGTCTTCGGGAGTGGTGGCCTTGATCACCAGATCTTGCAATTCTGCAACTGTATATGGTGTGGGCGCCTTGAAGAATACCATTGTATAGATCCCCTATGATTGCCGCTCTTGCAAAAGCGGTATCAAACTTTGCTCATTATTCTTAACATGAATGGTGGCATTAGTCTACTCATCCACAAAATTTAGACTTTGACTGTCAACCAGGCCTTGGAATGAAACCGCCAGGTGACCAGAACGGCCTGGAGCAGTATGGAGGTGGTCATCGCCCACCAGACTCCTTCTGGACCCAGATGCAGTGCTATGGCCAAAAAATAGGCCAAAGGCAATCTGACCAGCCAGTTGGTGATGATCGTAAACCACATTGGAGACTTTGTGTCACCCGCTCCTTGTAATGCGCCTGTGAGCACCATGGCTAGTGCCAAAAATGGCTCTGCTAGACAATTGATGCGCAGGTAGCTCGTGGTATAGGCGATGGTGCCAATATCCGTACTCATTGACCGAGCCACCGGTCCAGCAAATGCAAATAAGCCAAATCCTAGTATCACCATCATGATGATACCGATATTGGTGACTCGCCAGCCAGCCTGTATCGCCCGGTCCGTCTCGTTAGCCCCCAGATTTTGGCCGATGATCGAAGAAACAGCCAGGCTTAGGGCCATTAGAGGCATGTAAATGAGCGATTCGACTCTCATGCCGATTGTCCAGCTTGCCAGTGCCGCCACCGAATCTTGGCATTTGTCCAGGATAAAAAATACGACAAAGACCGAAAGAGTCCAGCCTAATCTTTGAAATGCTGATGGGAGACCGATCGCGCTGAGCCTGCGCAAAATGTCTTTGTGTACTGGCCAGATCTTTCCTAAGCATGGCGCAAGGATCGATCGTCTGACAAGAAACAATGACAGTGTCGCTCCTATGAGAGCTGCAATCAAGCCAGCCCAGGCCATCCCGACGATGCCTAGACCTTTGACGGGCCACTGGTAGACGACAAGGAGGACGTCCAGAGTAATATTGATTGCTGTCATAGTTGATACCACTATCAGTGGCTTCTTGCTGTCGCCTATAGCTCTAAAAAGAGCATTGGCAATGATCGAAACACTATAAGGGATCAAAACAAGACTGTAGGCGTTTAGATAGGTTCTGGCTGCTTCGAATACTTGCTGCGATCGGGTAAACAAACCAATCATATATTGAGCGCACAGGCCTGCTGTGCAGGACAAAATCAGACCCATGATTACCGAAAAGGCAAAGGATTGGCCGGCTGCCAAAATCATTTCTTTTTGATCTCGAGCCCCAAAGGCTCGAGCTACTATGGCGGTCGTGCCGACACCCAGGGATAGGATAAATACCATGAACATAAAAATGATATGTTCGGCCAGGCCTACCGCTGCTTGATTGTGCGATCCGAGCAGGCTTGCCACTTTTACATCTGTCAGGCTTACCAGTGAATTGGCGATCGTCGTCAGCAATAATGGCCAGCTCATGGTCCATATGGCATGCCAGAGATTGCCAGTGACCAGAGGCGTTTCGTTTATTTGTTTTGTAGTCTCGACGCTCATCCGAGCTTTAGTTTAAGCGATTGTAGGCAAAATCTAGAGCATATCTTGCTAATAAACGGGTCGAATCGAGTATCGGCAAACCAAGGGAGGCCTGGTGGGCTGGAGGCAAGAGCAGAGGAAGTTCAGTGCAAGCCAAGACCACACCATCGCAACCACGTTTGGCCATGGCCTCGATAATTTCTACTAAATTGCCGCGAGAAGTATCATCTAGATGACCTTGCACCAATTCGTCAAAGATCATGCGATTGATCTCAATGCGATCGGCCTCCGAAGGGATCTGCCAGCTGATGCCCAGAGGATCAAATTTGCTCTGATAGACCGGGCCTTCCATAAGATAATGCGTGCCCAGAACAGCAACCTTGTGCATTGCAAGTCTTTGCGCCTCTTGTGCTACGGCGTCTGCTATATGCAACCAGGGAATTGGGGATTCATCACGGATCAAGTTAAAGGCCTGATGCACTGTATTATCTGGGCAAATGATAAAGTCAGCTCCGCTTGCGGCTAACCTATTGCTGCTATCTATAAGTAGGTCTGCCACACCCTGCCACCCACCCTTGCCTTCCAGCACTTTCATATAGTCGCCCAGTGCATGATTGTGGAGACTGATTTGAGGATGATGGTCGCGTCCCATCACTTTTTGCGCTTCTAGGGCAATGTTCTGATAAGCCAGAGCGGCGCCTTGATGCGTTACCGCAGCGATGCCTATATGCTTGATCAATGGTTTTCCTTTTTAGATACCTATTTTATTTAGATTTCTATTTTACAGTCCCATTTTAAAAGTCGCTGTCTTCGTCATAATCTTGTTGGCTTCGATTGCTATTTTTACTGCCCCGCCCGCCTGAGTTTTGGATCAGCCCTTGAGCCCTGGCTCGTTTAAACAATGCGTCCATTTGATTTTTGACGGCTTTGACATCGGCATTGCCCTTAGCGTCATAATGCCCGTTGATGATAGCGGCAAATTCTCGGACTTCTCTTTCGGTGCAGCCATTGTTGAGTTGGTCCAATAGCTCTTTCTCTTGAGGAGTAAATTTGTTTTCAGCGAGAGCCTGAGCTCTTTTTATTTCAAATTCGATATCGACTGCCCCCAGATCCTCTGCTCCTGGATCTTCGGGTTTCTCTCCCGCTTTGATCTGGGCGTTTTCTTTTTCGATTGCCTCATCGGCAAACTGCCTACCGCCGACAATCTCTTGATGTGTCGATTGCGTGCCAGCCTTTTCAATGGCTGGATAATCGATCAAGACTAATTCGCCTGTTGCTCGTGAAATCCCAAATTGCTTGGCTGCTTCTGAGCCGACATCGGTCAATTCCATGCCGGCTTTTTCTACTTTTGCAAAAAGATCATTGAGTAAATGCTCGGGAATCCGTGACTGAATATCGACCAATTCTTGCACATAGACATCAGCTGAGCCTCCACCTCTAAGATCGACCTCGTGTACCTTGCTCAGCAATTTGGCATCAAAGGGCCGCTTGCCCCAGCTTGGATCAAAGCCGCCTTCGGCAATGGTCACTTTTAGAGCTCCGCCATTGGGAAACTCTTTGCTCGGAGCTAATTCGAGGACTGCAGGTGAATCATTGCCCTGACCGAGAAATGATTTGACCTTTTGATTGCGCAAGATGCGGTTAGAATCCACAAACTCGGCGATATCTGACAAACCGTGCTCCGATAAAACAGTGGAGGGTTTTTGTGCTTCGGTCCGCGAATCTAAATTTTCTCGTTGGGCCACGCGTTTATCGGGCTTGTGCCTGGCGGTGCCTTCGATATCGGTGACAGTACCATGCCTGTTGACCCATTCTGTTTGAGTGCTCTGACTGGCAGTGCTTTCGATCCGCGCATCGATTTGTGGCCTTATTGCTCCCATGGCATCGC
>Ga0233423_10001926_pt1 | contig 10229 bp, 6 predicted proteins | sample Watercolumn_Mata_FD_180713 | JGI IMG/M metagenome (GOLD analysis project Ga0233423, IMG submission 180713) | Freshwater microbial communities from Lake Matano, South Sulawesi, Indonesia - Watercolumn_Matano_2014_112_MG | ecosystem: Environmental > Aquatic > Freshwater > Lake | place: Indonesia... | reverse complement strand
TAATACATGCCGAGCGCCAGCCATTTGTTCACGCGGCCGTTGGCCAGTCCGTAGAAGGATTCATTGGGCACGCGCGAATGACTGGTAAAGCCGTCCACCACATCATCCCCGTCGATCGTGAATCTTTTATACTCGCCTGCCAACGTGATTGCCTTCCATTGGTATTCCCCGTAATAATTCAAGGTGGAAATGAGGTAACTTCCTCCCACGGGAACGGCCTGTGGCATGACAAAATAGGGACTGGCCGGATCGCCGGTCAGCACGGTCAAATCGAGGTTCGCCTTGAAATCCCAGGTGAAATCGAGCTGGTTGATGCTGGTCCCCAGCATCAAACCCGGCAGGGGCGTGTTCCAGCGCAGGTTCAGGCCGCGGACATTCGTAATTTCAAGCGCCATGTCCGAAGCTCCTCGGTAGGAAGCGGAAACGACGGCGGGATTTGCCTTCATGGCCTGGACCAACCCTTCTCCGGCGATGGCGTATTGGTTTCTGAAGAAGCTGTTGTTCGGGTCCTGAATATTGTATTCCCCGTAAACCGCTTCGTAATCGAAATCGCCGAAAAAGAGGGCTGGAATGTTTCCATACAGACCAACCCCGTCAATCGCAAGACCCATTTCCCGTTCCTGTTCCGCGTAAACGCTTTGGGGAAGCAGGAGGGGAATGCGGGACATGTCCACGTCGCGCACCTTGCCGTACAAGCCCAGCGGATTCCGGGTGCGCCCGGCCCGGATTCCGAGGAAGTCCTTCCATCGGTAATCGCCGTAAGCCCAGTCGAGGGTTACGAAAAGATTGCCTTCCCGGTCAAGATCACGCGCGTACAACTGAGTGCCGATGTTGATGTTTTTCGCGGGCGAGGTGATGACGTTCAGGGTCGCCTCGGTGTACGACATGCACCCGTCCTTCGAGTCTTCGGCCAGGAAATTGTTGCTTGTCGACTTGAGATATCCCTGGCTGGCGAAGCCGTGGATTTGCAGCCTGTCCATGATACCTTGAGCTGCCAGGGGCAGGGCCAGAATGCATCCGGCCAGGATTATGCTGCCGCTGATCAGTCTTTTCATTGACATGGTTTTTTCTCCTTTTCGATTGAAAGCGTCTTGTACTTTTCGTATTGATCACGGCCCAATGTCCCGCCTGTGGTTCGGATGGGGTGCGTCTTTTTCATTTATCCACCGCCGGCCGGATGCAGATTTTTTGTTCAACTGTGACTGGGATGGCCCTAGTTGCTCCTCCAATGGCCCGTCCGTGCCGACTGGATGGATGGAACCTGTTCCGGATTCTGCCGCACCGGAGAAGGCATTGGATGAGATGGACCAGATCATTCGGTTGAATCGGCTTGAAGACCGTTCCTGCGTGCTTCGTTTCTTCGATACGTCTGATCGTTACAGGATCCCGGCTGCCGGTTACGAAAACGATGGGGATGTTGTATCCTTGATTGATTGTATCAGCCAGATCGATGCCGTCGATGGAATCGTGCAGGCAGACGTCCATCAGGATGAGATCGGGTGACAGGCGGGCGACCGCGCCCGGAACCTTGCCTGCCGAGGTGACAATCTCGACATCCGGATATCCCATTCGCTCGAGTCCCTTTTTGATGTCCATGGCAATAATGATTTGGTCATCAACGATCAGTATCTTAGGCGATTCCATGTTCAATCCTTGGCAAATTCGATGGGGTACTTGGTTCCCGACTTCCGTGAAACGGGCAGGCGGATATTAAAGAAATTCTCCACCAGGTGATGGACAAGAAAAAACCCCAGATGCTCATTTTGCCCTATATTCGAAATGAAAGGAAGGCCGATACGCTGGTTCGCGATCCTCAACATGATGACGGTATCCTTCTTCTGAACCGTTCTTTGGACAGCTTTCGCCCTTTCCCATCCGGCTGGAATCATGCTTCTGTCGGTATTTCGTTTCCTTGACATGAGCTTTTTTCCTTGTTATTCGACCATGCCTGGAATCCTGATTCCAGGCATGGCCCTCATTCAGTTGTTCACTCGATTCTCAATATCTTGACATCTTCGACCGATGTCCCGGCCGCGACGTATCCGACCGCACCGGGCGTGTTTGCGACATACGAAGCCATCTCCGAAAGGCTGGCAAAAGACCTGGGAGGCGTGCCTTCCCCCGTGAAAATGGCCTGCTTCCAAAATGACGAATACTGCGCAGACGACTTCTCAATGAACTGGCCAAGGAACGCCTCATGCGTGCTTCCCGACTGCAGGGCCACGGGCACGATTGCGGATCCGTCGGACCAGGTGTTTTTCTTGCCCAGGTAGATGAGTTTTAGCGTGGCAGAGGTGATCGAAGAGACCGGCACGCTTTTGTTGGCGATGATTACCACGTTTCCATCGGCCGCGAACGCATTCGAGGCGAGCAGAAGCACGGCAATCAGCGGTAACAGGATCTTTTTCATGGCGTCTTATCCTTCCGATTAATAGTAGAACGTGCTTTTGACCGCGACGAAATCCCAGTTTTCCTTCAATCCTTGCGGATTGTAAATCGGGAAAGTCTGCCCGGTGCCGTTGAATTTTTGGTATTCGACCTTCACCAGCCAGTGGTCCGTGATGTCAAGCCGGGTCGTGAAGCAGAGATCCTTCTGCCAGCCGAAATGAGCCGGTCTTCCCGCCGATACCTGATCCGCCCCGTCTCGATAATTCGCATTATTGTAAAACATGGAATAATACGTACCGAGTGCCAACCATTTGTTCACGCGGCCGCTGGCCATGCCGTAGAAGGCTTCCCTGGGCGTGGTCGTATGGCTTTTCATGCCGTTGATCTCGACGTCCCCGTCGATCTTGAATTTCTTATACTCGCCCGCCAGGGTGATTCCTTTCCATTGGTATTCACCGTAGTAGTTCAGGGTGGTGATCAGGTAATCTCCCAATATCTGAATGGCCTGGGACATGGCGTAATACGGGCTCGCCGGGTTGCCGGTCGGCACGACCAGATCCATGTTCGCCTTGAAATCCCAGTTGAAATCCAGTTGGTTCATGCTGGTCCCCAGCATCAAACCCGACAGGGGCGTGTTCCAGCGCAGGTTCAAGCCGCGGACATTCTTTACTTCGGTCATTGCGTCGGAGGCTCCTTTGTAGGAAGCGGAAACAATGGCAGGGTTTGCCTTCATGCCAAGGGCCACTGGTTCTCCTGCGAGGGCGTATTGATCCTTGAAAAAATCGCTGTTCGAATCCTGAAAATTGTATTCCCCGTAAACCGCCTCGTAATCGAAGTCGCCGAGGAAGCGGATGGGAAAGTTCCCGTAAATACCGACCCCGTCGATCGCCAGATTCACTTCCCGTTCTTGTTCAGCATAGACGCTCTGGGGAAGCAGGAGGGGGATACGGGACATGTCCACGTCGCGCACCTTGCCGTACAATCCCATCGGCATCTTGGTTCTTCCGGCCCGGATTCCGAGGAAGTCCTTCCATCGGTAATCGCCGTAGGCCCAGTCGAGGGTCACGAAAAGATTGCCTTCCCGGTCCAGATCCCGGGCGTACAGCTGAGTGCCGATGTTGACGTTTTTCGCGGGCGAGGTGATGACGTTCAGGGTTGCCTCGGTGTAGGACATACACCCGTCCTTTGAGTCCTCGGCCAGGAAATTGTTCCCGGTCGACTTGAGATACCCCTGGCTGGCGAAGCCGTGGATCTGCAGCCTGTCCGTGAGCCCTTGGGCCAGCAGGGGCAGGGCCAGAATGCATCCGGCCAGGATCATGCTGCCGTTGATGAGTCTTTTCATTGACATGGTTCTTTCTCCTTTTTTTTCAGTTAGAACAGATCCTGTGCTGCTCGTTTTTCCTCGGGGTACCAGAAAAATTTGTGATTTTTTTCCCTCCTTCCCGAACCGGACCATTTCGTTGTTTGTGTCCGTGTTTGAATTCCACCCTCTGAGTTGTCGGATAGGCTGTTCCCATGACTCGAAACCGGCTGATCCGTCATGCGGGAATGCTGAATTGGACCGAAGTCCCTTGATCGTTTTGAAGCGTGACCTTTCCGCCGAGCTGGTTTTCGACAATGCTCGAAACGAGAAACAGGCCTACCGTCGAGGCGCGCTCCAGATTCCAATCCTTCGGCATCCCGACGCCGTTGTCCTTCACGGCGAATTTGATGCGGTTGTCGTCCATCCGCTGCAGGGTCAATTGCACGGACTTGAGGCCCTGGTGGGATTCGGTGAACGCGTGCATCACCGCATTCGACACCGTCTCGTGGATGACCAGACCCCAGGCCACGGCCAATTCCGTCTTCACGGACACCGGATGGAGGTTCTGTTCGAAGCGGATGCCCCTTTGCCTGGCGTCGAGAAACAGCCACAAGGCATCCAGGTATTCTGAAATGAACCGGGTCAATTGAAAGCCGGGATTGTCGAGCTGGTCATGGCATTGCTTGTACACCATCGAAAACAGCCGGATGCGCGCAAACGTCTTGCTGAGTTGAGCCCTTGCCGCCGGATCCGTGATTTTGTCCTCTTCGAGCCGCAGGAGGCTGTACAGAAACTGGAGATTGGTGTTGAGGCGGCTGTGGACTTCACGCATGAGTTCCTTGTTTTCACCGGTAAGCCGCTGGATCTGGATCGCGGAGAGCCGTTGGGTTAACGTGGCCCTCTCTATGACGGCCAGGGTTTTGAAAATTTTCTTGATATCCACGGGCTTCTGGAAGAACGCGTACGCGCCCGTGTTCACCGCCGCAATGGCGCCCGGAGTGTCCGCGAACGCGGTGAGGATGATCACCGGAAAACCGGGCTTGGTGCTCTGGATGGAGCGGAGCACGCGGATTCCATCCATTTGGGGCATTTTATAATCCGTGATGACGACGTCGAAATGATCGATCTTGAAGCGTTGGATGGCATCCAAGGGATTCTGGTACATCACGCACTCGTGCCCCGCAGGCTCGATCGCGTCTTTCAAACTCAACATGACATCGGGCTCGTCGTCGATGAGTAGAAGTTTCATGCTGTTCATGTCCTTATCCTGTCGTTTCGAGTCTTCTCGCAGACTCCATAGCAGGCAGGATTTATGCCAAGTTTCGGAGCATGGATGCAAATGGATGTTTCTTCAGGGGGTGGACGATTTTTTCAGGCGGGGAATGCCGGGATTATTTGCGGACCATTCGGTTGGATCGAACCATTTTGCGGACCAAAATGTGCGGTGGAAAGGCTATTCCCTGCCGAGATGCTTGAGGTAGGTGTACAGGGTTCTCACCGAAACGCCCAGGTAATGCGCCGTCTGCGTTTTGTTTCCGCGGTGCTTGTCGAGCGCGCGCGCGACCACGGCGAGCGTGTGACGGTCAAGGTTGAATTCGGCTTCCGGCAGCTCAAAACCTTCCATCGGCAGCGTCGGTGAGGCAGCCGCCGACAGGCCTGGTTCCCCCGCCTGCGGGCGGGCCGCGACATGCGCGAGGCACCATTCCACGTGCCTGGGCCCCACGGACTCCTCGTTCATGTACAGAACGATGCGTTCGACCGCGTTTTTCAGCTCCCGTACGTTGCCCGGCCAGGAATGCGCCGCGAGCAGGGGAACCGCATCCGGTTCGATGCGCTCGAACCGCGTGTTTTTTTTCTGGCGGAGCTGGTCGAGGAAGAGCTGGGTCAGAGGAAGAATCTCCTCCTTGCGTTCCCTGAGCGGCGGAACGCGGATGTATCCGACGTGCAGGCGGTAATAAAGATCACTCCGGAACTGGCCTTCCTCGGCCATACGGTGGACGTTGCGGTTCGTGGTGCATATGATCCGGGCCCGGACCTGCATCCGTTTCAGTCCGCCGACGCGGAAAAATTCCCGTTCCTGGATCACGCGGAGCAGCTTGGCCTGGTGTTCCACCGGCATCTCCGAGATCTCGTCGAGGAACAGAGTGCCGTCCTTGGCAAGCTCGAGCTTGCCCGTCTGCCCCTTGGGATTGCCGCCTGTGAACGCGCCCGCCTCGTACCCGAACAGCTCGCTTTCGAACAGAGCGGAAGGGATGGCGGCGCAGTTCAGGCCCACGAAGGGCGTCAGCACCTCACCCCTGCCGAAATGGATGAAATGCGCGATGAGTTCCTTGCCCGTTCCCGTCTCTCCCTCGATCAGCACGGGGATTTCCGGATTCCGATGCAGGGTCTCCGCGCTCTGGATTAAAGCGCGCATGGATTCGGAAAAGATCCCAATCTCAAGCGCACCCATTTCGCGGGCATAGGCCCGCCTCACCGCGATCAGCTCGTCCTCGATGGATTTGGCGGCGCGGTGAACTTCGGTGTCGAAGGCCTCAGTCAGGCGCCGGTTCTCCTCGCGCAGCGAGATGAGTTCCTGTACCTTGTGCACGAGAACGTCGATTTCCCTCACGTTGACCGGCTTGAGCAGGTAATCGAAGGCGCCGTCCCGCATCGCCTCGACCGCGTCCCTCACGCTGCCGAATCCGGTGAACAGGATCACTTCCGCGTCCTTCAGCGCGGGATTCGATTTCACCTTCCTGAGCAGCGTGTGACCGTCCATGCCCGGCATCTGAATGTCGGAAAACACCAGGTGCGTGCGGCGCTCGGAGAGGCATTCAAGCGCCCGCCGCCCGTTTCCGCATTCCACGACGGCGTGCCCGGCCCGGCTGAGGAACTCGACGATTCCGGCGCGTACGTCCTCGTTGTCTTCCACCACAAGGATGTTCATGAAACCTCCGACGATGGTTTTACGGTTGAGGGGAAGGCGACCAGAAAAGCGGCCCCGCCGGACGCCCTGTTTTTGACACGGATGATCCCCTTGTACTCCTGGACGAGAAACTGCACAATGGACAGACCCAGACCCATGCCCGTTCCCGACGGCTCGGTGGTGAACAGCGGGTTAAAGATGCGGTTCAGGTTCTGTTCCGGGATTCCAGGGCCGTTGTCCGATACGAGGAGGATGCCCGCCGAAGCGGTCGGTCGCGTGGCGACCCGGATCCGTTTATAATCCAGATCCATGGTGTCAAGGGCGTTCATGGCGTTGGTGACCAGGTTGATCACCACCTGCTCCACTGAAGTTTCGTTCGCCAGCACTTCGATTCGTCCCCCTCCGAGCCTGACGTTAAGATAGATATTGTGCGACGCGAGCTGCTGCCCGGTCACCGACAGAGCGCGCTGCACGGATTCGTTCAGGTCAACGAACCGGGGCGGCGTCTTTTCCCGCTGGATCAGGGACCGCATGTGCCGTATGATCTCATCGATCTTCCCGGCTTTCGCGGAGATGAATTCAAGGTTGGGCACGATGTTTTTCGAGAGGGATGCCGTATCCTGCTCTCCCCAGAACAGCATGCCGTCCACCTTCATCTTGAGCGCGGTGAGGGGCTGGTTGATTTCGTGCGAAATACCCGCGGCCAGCGTGCCTACCGAGGCGAGCCGGAGGGTGCGCTGTGCATTTTCCATGATTTCCCGGGCTTTTTTCTGCTCCGTGATGTCCCGGATCGCGGTGACCCGGGCCGGATGGCCTTTGTAGGGAATGGTTCTTGACTGGACCTCGACCGATACCACGGAACCGTCCTTGCGCAGCGCGAGGTGCTCGTACGGCTGTTCGGACCCCTCACGGATGTGTTGCGCCACCAATTCGCGCGATTCCGGCGCGACCATTTCCATGACCGGCATTCCGAGAAGTTCGTCGCGGCAGTAACCCAGCATGCGCGCGAGCTGGTCGTTCGCCTCGGCTACCCTGCCCCGGTCGCTGATGCCGATGCCCTCGAACGCGGCATTGGCCAGAAGACGCATCCTTTCCTCGCTCTCCTTCAGCGCCTCCTCCGCCTTCCTGCGCTCGGTGATGTCGATATCCATGCAGACAAAACCAGTCCGGTCTTCCCCCATCGGGATGCTGAAGGTGGTCGCCATCACATAGCCGGGGCTTCCGTCGCGGTGCCTGATGGAGGTCTCGTACGGACCGTACGGCTTGCCCGTCAACCGGATGCCATCGAGGATGCGGAGAAATTCGGCGGCGTCTTCCTGAGATTGGATGAGCATATCCAGGGTTTTGCCGACAGCCTCTTCCGCCTTCCAGCCGTAAAGCGTCTCGGATGCCCGGTTCCAGTATAGGACCCGGCCCGTTTCGTCGTACCATTGAATCGCCACATTCGGAGTGTTTTCCAGATTGGCCTTGAGTTGCGAGGCACTCAATTGAAGCGATTTCTCCGCTTGCTTGCGCTCGGTGATGTCGCGCGAGTTCATCACAAACCCCCTCAGGCTCGGTTCAGCAAGCAAGTTCGTGCCGATCGCTTCGTGGTTGTGCCATGTTCCATCGGCATGGCGGACACGCGCTTCAATGACCATGGGGATTGGTCCAGAAACCTGAGCGCTCGCCTGCCACGCCTCCTTGACGAAGGGCAAATCCTCCGGATGAATCAATTCAAACGCGGATCGCCCGATCAATTCCTTCGGAAGGTATCCCATGATGCGCTGGACGGAAGGGCTGACATACGTGACCACACCGGACTGATCCAGGACCCGGACCATGTCCGTCGAGTTCTCGATCAGTGCGCGGAAGCGGTTCTCGCTCTGCTGGAGCGTCGTCTCCGCACGCTTGCGATTCCAAATGTTCACCAGCATGTTGGCAAAGACCGTCAGAAGGCGCTGTTCGTAATGTGAAAAAGAATGATGCTGTCTTACCCAGTCGAAGCCTACAAACCCGATGCACTCCCCCGAGCTCATCATCGGGACATTCAGGAAACTCTTGACGCTGCCCCGTTCGACGATGTCCCGCAGCACGCCCGGCGGCATGGAGCGCACATCCTGCACTGAGAACGATTCACCGCGGCGAAGCACGTCCACCAAATCCTGCACGGGCGCCATCGGGGCATCCTGAAACTGGTCGATGGTCGGCTCGATGCCCTCGCCGCACCATTCGTGAGTGTTGCTGCTGACTTGTCTGTCGAAGTCCGCGTCGAAAATATAGGACCGGTCCGCCCCGACGAACTCCGCCAGTTCTCCAAGCGAGACACGAATCGCCGATTCAATGGTCTCGAGAGGCTGGTTGATATAGGTCGAGGACATGTTCATCAGCAGCTCCTGCAGACGGTTCTGTAGCTGCAGGGCCTCCTCGCTTTGCTTGCGCTCGGTGATGTCGCGGCCTTCAGGAATCAACAAAATCACTTTTCCCGTCTCATTCATGATGGGTTTCAAGGAAAAATCGATGGTATGGAGTGTGCCGTCCTTCGCCCGATGGATCGCTTCTGATCGAACCAGTTTCCCATCGGCCGCGATTTTCACGGAGTTTCTGATGAGATCCTTCATTTCCGTCGAGTGCGACCACCAGGGGGTTTCCCAGAACGGTTTGCCCTTGACATCGGCCAGGGCAACGCCGGCAAACTCCAATGCGGTCCTGTTTGCATCGAGGAGCGTCCCGTCAGGAGTCAGCAAACCGATGAATTCAAAGGAAAGATCGAAGATGGCCCGTACTTTCCGTTCGCTCTCCCGGATCTCCTCCTCGGCCTTCTTGAGATCGGTCAGATCGACCAGGGACACAAGAATGCAGGGTTCTCCGCCCAGTTCGATGATTTCCGCCGAGTAATTGGCGGTTTTGATCGATCCGTCTTTGACACGAAACCGGAACACCTGATTCACGACCCGCCCTTCGTTCTTCAAGGTCCGGAAAACGAAATCCTGATCCTCGGCATTCACCCATAAATTCAGCTCACGGGTCGTGCGTCCGATGATTTCCCCGCGCGAAAACCCCGATATCCGTTCGAAGGCTTCATTGACCTCGATCACCTGGCGATCCTTCAACCGCATGATGTCCATGGCCACGGGGCTCGTTTGGAACGCTTTTGAAAATTTTTCCTCAGATTTAAGAAGGGCCGTCTCCGCCCGCTTGCGTTCGGTGATGTCTTTGATGCTTCCCTGAAAGCCTTCGGGGCGGCTATCCTTGCCCCTGATGAGGATGGATGTGACCAGAACGTCGAGTATCGTACCGTCTTTCCTTTTTCCTTTTATTTCGAAGTTCTCGACGAATCCCTTTTCCGATATTTTTCTGACCAGAACTTCCCTCTCAGCAGGGTCCGCATAAAGCTCCAGCATGCTCATCTTTTTCAACTCATCGAGAGAATACCCGGATAATTCACCCGCCGCCGCATTCACGTCGATTATTCTGCCGTCCAAGGCGGTGCGGTACAAGAAATCCCTCGAGGTTTCAAACAACAGCCGGAATTTTGATTCGTTTTCCTGGAGCGCCGCTTCCGCCGCTTTTCGCTCCGAGATGTCCCGGCAAAGGCTCATGATTTGAATATGCCCTCCGGCCTGAATCACCGTGGCGTTGATTTCGATG
>Ga0233423_10001924_pt1 | contig 10235 bp, 5 predicted proteins | sample Watercolumn_Mata_FD_180713 | JGI IMG/M metagenome (GOLD analysis project Ga0233423, IMG submission 180713) | Freshwater microbial communities from Lake Matano, South Sulawesi, Indonesia - Watercolumn_Matano_2014_112_MG | ecosystem: Environmental > Aquatic > Freshwater > Lake | place: Indonesia... | reverse complement strand
CGATGCGGCAGCTGTGGATTTGAAACAGGAGCGGATCTGGAAGAAGGGGCCGCATGCGGTGATCCTGGAGGACGAATTCCCGGTGCGGTCCAGGTCCGGTGATTTTCTTTTCAAAGCCCCTTTCGGAAGCATTTTCCCCATTGCCGAGAGCGACAGTCTGAACCTTTTCGTATGGGCTGCGGTACCGGATTCCGGCACAAATGCGGTTCTCAGGCAGGCCTCCGTACCTTTGGATATTGCCGCAGTCAAACCCCTGCCCCTGACACGGCGGAACATCGCAAATGCCGCGAACCGGCTGCTCGGCGAGCCTTATGGATGGGGAGGCCTGTACCAGAACAGGGACTGCTCGGGCATGATCAAGGACCTTTTCGCGCCTTTCGGCATCTGGCTGCCGAGGCATTCAGCTGACCAGGCCAAATCAGGAATAGCGAGCCTGGATCTGGCCGGATTCAGCGACGATGAAAAAGAGGCAGTCATTCTGGCGAAAGGCGTGCCGTACCTGACCCTGCTCTGGTTGAAGGGGCACATCATGCTCTACATCGGCAGGCAGGGAAGGCATCCGGTCGTTTTCCACAACATGTGGGGAATCAGGACCCGGTCGCTGTTCGGAAAAGAGGGGAGGAGAATCGTCGGGAAGGCCGTCATCACGACTCTTACGCCGGGTCGGGAATTGAGGAATGCGGACGGCGGCGCAACCCATTTGAGGCGCATCGAAAAGATGACTTTTCTGGTTCCGCAGAAGCCCTCACCCCGGCCATCTCCCGAAACGGGAGAGTCACCCTGACCCCGGGTTCAGTGAATTCTCTGATGCCCGCATTCGTCTAACCTGTCGGCGATCGTATCCCGGCAGCATGGCGCAGGATAGCGGGAAAAAGCAATATCATTGGTCCTTATAACCGAAGATTCCCCGACGCGAGCCGCCGGGGAGCTTCGATTCGGCATGAATGAAAAAAAAGGGAGGATCTATGACGACGAACCGGCATCGTGCAATTTCCATTCTCTGTTTGAGCCTGTTTATGACCCGGGCGCTTTCAGCCGTGACCAAGACGTGGACGGGAAACGGCGGGGACAATAATTTCTACAATGGGGCGAATTGGGATCCGGCGGGAACACCGATCAGCCTGGATGATTTGGTCATTCCGGGGGGTACCCCTCCCGTCGAATTTCCGGATTCTCCTTTCGACAGCACAGGGATTTTTTCATGCAACAGTCTTACGATCGCCGGAGTGATGAATCTGGCCTCTTTCAGAAGGCTCGACGTGCATGGGAGATTGAAATTGGTGGATGGCGGAGTATTGAAAATCCTTGGCAAGGAAGATATGGAAATTGTGGCCAATGTCTGCGATATTGCCGGCGGCCGTATTCTTGCCGCAATTCCGATACGCTGGAGAATGAGTACCATGATGAACGAAGGCGGCCGAATCGAGGTGACGGCTCATCTGGAAATTGCAGCTGGAGACATCTACAATTATGGAGAGATCGTCTGTCAATCCGATCCGCTCGCTGCCAAGGGTGGCTGTATAGAAATCATTACGAGGAATTTTTACAATCATCGGTTGATAAAGGCAGGAGACGGATTGAGGGGCGGAGACATCCGGATGACCGCCTATCCCGACGTCGACGGGCGCGGCGGATGGATCACGAATACTCCGGAAGCGGTCATTCAACCCGGCCTGGGTACGCATTCCGCGGGCAGCAGGATTATCAAGGGGAAATATATCAAGGATTCAGGGAAAAATTACTCATCCCCTGACATGGGGAAGGCGGCGAAAGCCTGCGACTTGATCTCGACCGGTGAGGACATGTTGGCTGCCGACACCCTTATCCTGAATGGTTCCGAGATTTGGGCTTCGAGTGCGAGTTTCATGGGCGGCTATATAAAAATAAAAAATATTCATTCATTCGGCATTGAGGCCGTTCATCAGATCGATTTCTATACTTCCACCGGGGGGCATATAGACGCCTCTGAGAACAATGAGCAAGGCTCCATCGTATCGGATTCCGGCAGCATTCACGTTTATTCGGATCGCCTCTTGGGACCGGCGCAGGGCACCGATTGGCTGTTCAATCCGGATCCGGCGGTTCTTCCTCCGGACACGGGAGCAACCGATCTCTGGATTCACTTTGAACCTGTGTTGCGGGACACCAACCAATCAGGCAAGGTCCATGTGCCTTTTCAGAATTTCAGCACAGGCGTCCGGACTTTTCAGTGCTCCATCTATTCTCAGGAGGGATGGCTGACGCCTGTCGACTCAACGGTCACACTGCCGGCATTCGGGGCCGGATATGTGCAGGCCCATTGGGCCGTCCCTTCGGACGCACGGACGCTGGATACGGACACGGTCGTTGCTGTCCTGTCCGCTGTTCCGGGATATTCGGTTTCGGATACGAGTTATATCCTCTGTAAAAACGGATTGCCGTTTTCCAGCGGAGCGGGAACCGGCGAAAGCGCGCAATTCCCGCAAGGATACAGGCTTTTCCAGAACAGCCCCAATCCGTTTAATCCGTCAACGGAAATCGGATTCAGCCTGCCGGTCACCCGGCGCGTCGTCCTGAAAATCTTTGATGTCCATGGCCGTGAATGGGGTACGCCGGTCGATCGGGAATATGCGCCCGGCCGGCACTCCGTCCCTTTCAACGCGTCTGCGCTTCCGGCAGGGCTTTATCTGTATCAAATCCGGATGGGGGGATTCACGGGGGCGAAAAAAATGCTTGTCATCAAATGAAAAGAAATCGATTTTTAGATCTGGCAGCGGGCGCATTCCCCGCAGTGTGCCGCGGGGTAGGCGGGCGGCTCCAAAGTTCTTTTTCTTGACAGATTGAAAATTCCCGGGCAGCTCTCTGCCGGGGAGCTAAAATCCGATCCCGCCGAAGGGGGCTGCCGGTCTTCCGATTGAACGGATGCAGCGGCTTTCCGGCGAAAACTGGATAGGGGAAAAATACCATGAAGGGCAAACGTTCCTTTTTATCTTGTATCTCCGGCGTCTTCCTGTGGCTTTTTTCATGGGTTCCTCTTTCCCTGACTCAGGAAAATGTTTTCGGTTCCATTGACTGCCTGTTCCGGCTCAACAACAACAACGCCCAGGTTGTGATCTGGATAGAGGATGAGGCCGGCCGGTTTGCAGGTACCGTCTTCATCACGGATTTCATCGGCCGCCGCGGCGGAGGAAACCGCACTGCTGATCCTGACATAGACAGTGGCGATGGAAACCGGCTGAGCTGCTTCCCGGTCTGGGTGCACAGGAGAAATGTGATCGATACCACCTATGGGATCGATAATCTTTATCCCCCTCCGGCCGGCAAGCCTTCTTATCCTGATGACATGGATGCAGTCTCGGAGGCCACGCCGCGGCCGGTCATGCAGATAAAAACATGGATGCTCTCAGGTCCCCCATCCAGTCAATATACATGCTGGATCGAAGTCAACCGGTCTTTCGATTTCAACGAGCATCACAGCTATTCCTGGTACCGGGCGCAGCCGTCCGTCGTTTTTGCCGCAACGCTTCAAACAGGAGCGTCTGCCGATTCGGCGGCCGTGCTGGATTATATCGGCTATGGATCCCCGGACGGATCCGACGGGGCGATACGTCCCCCGGATTCGACCATCACCACGGCAGCCGGCTTGCTGATGGACATGGGCGGGTACAGGTTCAAGGCAGTCTTTTCACCCGGCGGCAACGGTCTGTTGGGAGATCCGCATGGGTCCGCTGCACGCCGGTCCTTCCAGCTCGGACATAATTATCCCAATCCGTTCAATTCTACCACGGCTATCGAATATTTTCTGCCTGAGACAAGCCTTGTCCGGCTTTCCATCATCGGGCTCGATGGAAAAACCGTAACCGTCCTTGAGAATGGGGAGATGTCTCCAGGCTGGAACAGGTCAAACTGGGATGGAAGAGGCTTCTCTGGGAAGGAGGCGGCAAGCGGCATCTATTTTTACAGAGTGACGGCAGGAGAATATTCCGAGACGCGGAGGATGATGTTGCTCAGATGAACGGTGAAACCTCGTCTCGATGGCAAACATTCTGTAAGGATCGGGCATTTTCGAAGGGAGGTCCCCATGAAAAAAGGGATGATTTTTCTGTTGGCCTTGCACATGCTGTTCTGCTCGGCAAAGAGGCAGGCGGATTCCGTGAAAATCGTCCGGGTATCCCGTCCTGAGTCCGGAGAAACGATTTTTCGTGCCAATGCGGATACCTGCCGTATGGACTGGATCGCGTATTCGTCCGAGGTCAATCGGGGAGTGATCAAGCAGGAAGCGGAATGCCCGCTCTCCCTCCAGGCGCAGATGCCTGTCGTCAGGGGACTGCTCCTGGCTGTTGCAGAATCCGAATTCTCCTCCTTCCATACCCTTTTTTACGGGTCTCTTGAGGATTCAAAGGAAATGTCCGCAAGACTGGCCTTGGCTGCCCGCCGGTCAGCTCTGTGGGACATGAAAGCAGGGAGGCCGGTTTCCGGATCCGTCAACGATTTTGTCGTACGGATTGCGAATGATGAAGGCATTTTTCCTGAACTGAAGGAAGCGTTTGCCACCTCTCAAAGAAGCCTGAAATTGTCTTCCTGCGAAAAAGTGTTCGTCGGGCGTGCAGATCAACTGCCGTTCTATGAGGATTTGAGGAACCAGGGTGCGGCGCCGGATGAGAGATTGCCGTACGGCGGGCTGGTCTGGTTTTCGGTCCAAGTTGAGCAGGATGCTGTACACTGATTTCGTACGAGCTGATGATGATCACCTAGGATTTGATCAAGATGGGTGTGGTCTGATACGTGCTTGTAAGCCCGACAGGACGAACGGAACGCGCATCCATAGTCTTTTTCAAGATGGGATAATAACTCTTTCTTCACAAAGACGAGTGGGGAAGGAAACCCCGTCATTTTCCGAATTCAGAGCCAAGGAATCCGGATAGATTATACAGAGAAATCGATCAGATCAAATCAGATGGTTGTCGTGTCGAAGCAATCGCTGACCTGTAAAATATACCCTGCGCCGGAACACGCTTACGGCCGAGAATGACGAGGCGAAGGGGCACCATTACGTATTCGGTAACCATTGACTAATCATGAAGTCAGTGTATCCCGCCATTGCTCCGTCTACGGCCAATGTCCCGAGGCGCTGACTCAGTAGGATGTCCGAACTCGTGGGCGCGATCGCTCGGATTAAATGGCGGGGTTCGTTCGTCAAAACACGGAAATTCTTCCAATAGGCTCGCGGATTCATTCTCGGGTTACTCCGAATGGACTTTTCAAGAACTTTAGATATTAATTTGAGGCCGGCAGAACGCAAATCATCAGGTGTCTGCCCTGGTGTTCGGGAGTGTTTGGCAAATTCAAGCAAAAATGGCATATCTTCTGGTTTGATGGGTTGAACTTGATCCTTATGTACCTTTAGATCGTTATCCTTGAATATTCCCAAGTATTGGCGAATTCGCCAAGCCGATTCCTCGGGTACACTTAAAGAGTCCCGTGTCCAATAATCCAGACGAAGATGATCTCGAACCGCTTCCTTTTCTTCAATTGTCAGTTTATATTCGGGTTCATCCATATACCAGTTCGCATCGAGAGGGATCGCCGCCTCGGCTGCGAGGATCAAGCCGTGCGAACGCACGATTGGAAGGTTTGCCTGCTGTGTATCATAAAGCCGGCCACAGATGAATTGTGTGATTTTTCTCATTGTGAAGGGGACTTCCGGGATCAAGAAAAGATCGCATACACCGCTCGACAGAATGGCCTGGGTCACCACGTGGCCTGAGTCGGATCCAAAGAGTTGAAGCACGCACAACCGCGGATTGGATTGGACTTCCACATGCAACTGGTGGATGATGTCATTGGCCCTTTCCACTGCAGATTCGAAACCGAATGTGCGCCATGTCCAAAGGACGTCGTTGTCCATGGTCTTGGGTATGGCCACAATTGAGATTCGCTCTTCCTCTTCGCTGATCAATTCAGTGATTTTCTTCCAAAGGACATGAGCGGCTCGCATGCTCCCGTCTCCACCGATAATATAGAGAATATCGATGCCATCATTTTGAAGTTTGTTAACAGCCTTATTCAGATAATTATCTCGTTTAGAAAGGTTTTGATGCATGAATGCATTTTCCCTGGAGGTTCCAATGATGGATCCACCCCGGTTGAACCCCTCCTCCAGCACCTGCTGATCAAGCTCTCGTGGCGCTATGGTTGAAAGCAGATGCTGAAATCCATCAAAATATCCAAAGACATTTACATTGCAATGAAGTTCATCTGCATATAATTGATGCCGCTGTCGGATGGCGGAGATGACGGCATTCGTACCTGGAGCAATTCCACCGGATACAAGTATCCCAACTTTCATTACGGTATCATCCGAGGGTGGGAAATGCAGCATCCTTCTCGGACCAGCCAAGGGGAAAACCATACCTCTTTTAATAAGAAGATTTGGTTCGAATTCCGAAATGGCCGCTGCCAGAACCTCCGGATTCCCTGCGCTAGGCATGGTGCCGCCCTTTTCACCCTCTTGGATCTCTGGTTTGACTAAATCTGAACTGGCATTCTCCACGGACAGATCATCCCTGTAGTTACCGATCTTTTCCGGCGGCACGATATTTTCCTGCGAAATCGGTCTCCTCGTAACTGTTGGCCATTTATCTGGACATCCCTGGCTAATCAATTCCATCGGGATATTGTCATTCAAGTAGGTCTGAATGATCTTCTTCTCGTAATCAAAAGGGTAACCTTCAGGAATGTCGTCTTCAGGAATCCAAGTGTGATTCATATGCTCAGCACAGAATCTTGCGCATCTCAGCGCCTCGTCATCGGTTAAGTCCTCGGGAAGCGGATATTCCCGTATGTGCCTAATCTTAATGGGGGTTTTCGTATCCGGAAAGGTGATCAAGATAATCGGTTTCATTAATCTGATCGCATCATCTAATTCAATTTGTTGGGTCTTCCCGATAGGGTCTCCCTGAAAGAAGAGAATGGCATCCGCTTCCTCGAGTTTTCCATAGATTTCCACCTGCCAATCCTGGATACCCAACGGTATTTGTTCGTGCTTATGAAAGTATGTTTTAATGTTCTGTTTCCTGAGATAATGGCAGACTTGGGCGATGAATGTTTCGTGCACGCCGAAATGATAGGAGATAAAAAAATTCATCTTTCACCTCCAATAATAATCTGGCCATGTATACATATAGGAAAAACCTGGAATCGATTGATACTCATTTACCGGTTTGCCGCAGAGCCGATATTGAATCGAGACCAGGTTGCACAGTAAGTCTGTACTCTTGATTGTTTATTTCAGCAAGGATATTTTTATTTAATAAAAATAGTCAATTGTCCTAGAAAAAACAATAAATTTCTTGTTATAAATTGATCATTTGCTGATCTCCGGACTTCCCATTTACAGGAATTCGGGCACTTGACCAGGGATGTTTCCGGATTGCCAATAATTTCGACGGGCATGTTCCCGTTTTTCATAAGTCAACCGCAAAAAAAGCTCAGTCTAAAGGAATAACTGAGTGATTATTTGAGATTGATCGTGAAATAACAATAGGGAGAATGATTCGCATGGTTTTGAATCTGACAGCGAGCGCTTACTCCGGAGCATGCCCCGGGATGAGCGAGCGAATGAAAATTTTCTTCTTTGAGATAAAATTCCCCCCCGCTTGCGATGGGCAGCTTCAATCTGCTGGTTCTGCAGTTCGAATTCAAGAAGCATTTTGCCTTCGAACCGGCCATTGCTGAAAACAACCAGTGTATATTTCTCGTTCGAAAGGCCTAAGGAGCACGGATCGGCACCGAACTGGACCGTGTCTCCGAGTAGCCCCTCGTAGGGTAACTTAGGGACCCCGGGATGTACCCCGGGGTCAGGGATCTCAATCCACCTTCACTTCCTTGGACAGATGCCTGAACCAGGTGAAATACAGCCCGATGGACAGCGCGGCCAGGGCGGCAAGCAGCCATGCGAAATGATCCCAGCGCCGCATGATGAGCATCATCCACATCATGAACAGCACGAGCTGCCAGGGCACGGCCATGCAAACAGAGATGATGTCCCTGCGGTTCTCCCTGTGCACCTGTTCCAGGACCTTTTCCGGAAGCACCTTGCGCACCGGGCCCCAGAAACCGAACGGCCGCGTCCTCTTGTAGAACTCTGCGAGCACGGCCTTGTCCGTGGGCTTGGTCAGCAGGGTTCCGACAACGGTTCCGATCAGCGAAATAACGCTGGCGAAACTGAAGGATACGTATTCCGGCACGCCGGGGAACAACGCCTTCTGGATGATGGCGGCAATCATGCCCACCGCGGTCCCGATGGCGAAACCGTACCCGTTCATGCGCCACCAGTACCAGCGTATCAGCGTCGGGATGATCATGCCCGCGCCGATGCTCATGGTGATCCATCCCCAGATTTCATTGATGTTCTTGACAGCCAGGCTGAAGAGCAGGCCGAAAATCACGATGAGCACCGAGGCCACCCGGCTGTGCAGGATCATCGTCTTCTCGGACGCCTTGGGATTGATGTAGGCCTGGTAGATGTCCTTGACCCAGTAGGCCGCGCCCGCATTGACCGTGGGTGCGAATGTGGACATGGCTGCTGCCATGAGGCCCACCACGAGCAGCCCTTTCATGCCCGCGTGCAGGGATTGGTTGATGACGATGGGAATGACCTTTTCCGGATCCGCGATGGTGTTGTGCGTCGTACCGAAGGCAACAGCAAGAACCGCGATGGAGGCGATGAACATCCAGCGGAAGGAGAGCAGGAAGGTCCAGAAAAGGGAGAGCAGGCCCGCATCGCGGTCCGAGCGGGCTGCGAAATAGCGCTGTATCATGTAGCCGCTGGTTCCGCCGCTCCCCTCGAGCGTGACCTTGATCAGGTAGAACAGGATGGCCACTCCGAACAGGTTGTATATCGAGTACGCGGACTCGGCGGGGAAATCGAGTTTCATGGAGGGGAGCATGCTGGTCCAGGCCTCCTTGGTGGTCTGGACTGCCTGAAACCCGCCGTCCTTGAGCGGTACGGATATGGCGAATGCCTCGGGTATCTGGACGCCGAGGGCCAGGACTGCGATATAGGCGATCATGATGAAAATCAGGCCGCCCTGCACCACGTCCGTCCAGACCACGCCGTACAGCCCGCTGGTCACCGTATAGACCACGGAAAGGGCGATCATGATGATGGCTGCCCAGAATTCCGAGGAGAGGCCGAGGAAGGACGGGATGCCCAGGAACTCGTCGATGAACTTTCCGGATCCGATGGCGAAGTACGTGATCATGGCGATGGTGACCACGATGATGGAGACTGCTGCCATGAGCCTGGCCACGTCGCCTTCGCGTCCCTTGCCGAAGCGGAAACGCATCCATTCCGCCATGGTCATGACCTGCGCGCGGCGGTTCCACTTGCCCATGAAGATCATGAGGAAGGCCATGATCAGGGTCACGCCGCCGCGAATCTCGATGAACATGCCGGCTGCTCCCAGGGCGAATATCCAAGCCGTGTTGATCATGGTACCGCTGACGTCGAGGTTCGACGCCATGCCCGAGGCGCCGAGCGCCCACCAGGGTATGGCCCGGTCTCCGAGGAAGAAGGAATCAATGCCCTTTGATGCCTTTTTCTGGAAGTAGAATCCCAGGATGACCATTGCGATCAGGTACACCACCACAATGCCGTAATCCAGGATTGTCATAATCCCTCCAATGGTTAAGTCCTGTAGAGGATGCGCCGGTTGAACCGGTCACTGAAAACAGACCCCCGTATGACGATGGGGTCAACGCGAGCGGTTTCCGGACCGCCCCTGATGAACCTGTCAGCGGATGCATTCCCCGCGACTTGCCGCGGAGAATGCGGGTGGATATAAACAAATTTGACCTTATCGATCGAAGATTACCCGGCCGCTCGCTGCCGGGGAGCTTCAAATGGTTTCATGCGGCTCCAGCTTCCGATGCGTGACGCGGAGTTACATTGCCGCTTCCCACCGGTCCGCTTCCTGGATCCGTTCCCACGCCCGGGCCGGTTCCGTGGGGTTGCATTCGAGCCCGATATATCCCGTGTATCCGAGATCGCGAATTTCCTTCAACACGCGGCCGTAATTGATCTCCCCGGTTCCCGGCTCATGCCTGCCGGGATGATCCGCGACCTGAATGTATCCGATCTGGCCGATCCCTTCGCGGAGATGGCCGCAGAGGTCGCCTTCCGTGATATGCATGTGGTAAAGGTCCCAGTTGATCCTCACGTTGGGCGAACCCACCTCTTTGCAGATGCGAAC
>Ga0233423_10001923_pt1 | contig 10239 bp, 9 predicted proteins | sample Watercolumn_Mata_FD_180713 | JGI IMG/M metagenome (GOLD analysis project Ga0233423, IMG submission 180713) | Freshwater microbial communities from Lake Matano, South Sulawesi, Indonesia - Watercolumn_Matano_2014_112_MG | ecosystem: Environmental > Aquatic > Freshwater > Lake | place: Indonesia... | reverse complement strand
ATTCTTTAACTCTTTTTTGAAATAAACTGAAGAAAGTATCTAAGTTTTCTTTAAATTTACCTGATGAGCCAAAAATTCTCGGGTCTTTATATCTAATTACGTCCTCGTATATAGATTTTATACCTTTTTTACCTCTAAAAATAGTTGCTTGGGGATATTCAATGGAAGATTTTGTCTTTTGTAAAAGAAAAGGTAAAAAATTCTTTACTTCTTTCTCTTTCTCTTTCAATTGTTCTTCCTCTTCTTTTAGCAAAGCGAGGAATTTTAGAGGGGTTTCTGCATGAAAATACTTGCGATTTGCTTTTACCACAAAGCTTACTAGCCCCTTTGTCATAAGTTTTTGAAGGGCATCATAGCAGTTAGTTCTATTAACATTTGCTCTTTTTGTGATATCTCCTGCTAAACTTGTACCTAGGTCTAATAATGCAAGATAAACTCTTGCTTCAGTTTGGCTTAAACCAAGCTTTCTAAGTTTTTCTTCCATAACCACATCAAAATTGTAGTGTATTTAACTCTTTTGCTTTGTTGTATCTAACAGCAACAACAAAAATTTATATATTACACTGCAGCAAGAGAGCTATGAAAAGCAAAGCATTTTCAATAATTGATAAGACTTCAAAGTCGCGGCGAAAAGAGGTATTAGAAATTTTAAATTATAATACCCAACATGGAAAATAAAAATAGGTCTTTAATTACACTCGGAATATTAACTATAATATTAATCAGCTTAATTGTATTTGAATTTGTACACCTAAATGGAAATGTTACCAAAGAGGAAAAAGTCATTAAGGTTGGTGCAGTTTTGCCTTTAACTGGAAAATCTGCTGACTGGGGCATAAAAACACAAAACGGTATTAATTTTGCATTAAAAGAAGTTAATAGCGATAAAGTTAAAATCGATGTGATTTACGAAGATTCTGGAGCAGATCCTGCGAAAGCTATAACCTCTACAAAAAAACTGATTGAAATAGACCATGTCGATGTGTTGATGTGCCAGTTATCGGATGTTTGCAGCGCTATAGCGCCAACAGCTCAAGAAAACAAAGTAGTTCTTCTTGGTTTCACTAACGCTCCCGGCTTTGGTGAATTCGGGAATTATATTTTCAACCTAAGAGGTGAATCTCAAGTTGGTGGAAAAGTGCTGGGAGAATATGCATCTAGGAGATATAGAAATGCTGCGGTTTTTTATTTAAATAATCCTACAATGATAGGAATGTTTGAAGGTTTTAACAATAGTTTTACAAGAAATGGCGGCAAGATAAGCAAGGTATATATTCATAATCTTGAGGCAGAAGACTTTAAAACAGAATTAATTAAAACAAAAAATGAGAATATTGATGTACTTGTATTTTTATCAAGATATCAAACTGAAATAATTCTTGCTAAACAAGCTAGAGAACTGGGATTAAATCAACCCATAATCGCTGGCCTTGGCACTGATACTAAGGCATTCATCGACAAGCTCGGTAGTATTTCGGAAGGAATTATCTATCCTGCTGCTAAAGTGAATGATAATGCAAACAATAAAATTCTCAAAGAAGCATTGCAAAACTATAAAATTAAATATGGTGAAAACATGCCAATATGGACTGCTGAAGGTTATGATTCAATAAGATTCTTGGGCTATGCATACTCAAAAGGAGCTTATACTCCCAATGGAATCAGACTTCTTCTTGCTGAAACCAAGGGCTTTGAAGGTTTGTCTGGAAATATTGAAATGACAGCCAGCAGAGTGGTTAATAAAAGCTATTCGTTATTTGTAGTAAGAAATAGGAGCTTTGTCCTCTTGGGCTAAGGTTTCGCCTGCTTCCACATGACTTCAAAATAAGTTCTATAAGAATCAGCTACTTGCTTGTCTGTTATTTTTATTGCAGTTGGAAATGGCTGCCAGATAACAATAGCTACTTTATCGCCATAAATAAAAGTTGTTGAGGGGCTGATATAATCTAAGTATTTTATTTGCAACCATTTTCTGAACGGAATTTTAATGCCTTTTTTCAATATCAATCTTGTTGCAATGCCTAATTCTTCTAATTTATTTCTAAACTGCTCGTAAAAGATAGGTAAGATAACCATGAATCTTCTTCCTTCGCCATAACCAATATAATCTTTTTTCTCTCGGAGGATGTCCCTAAAAACAGACTTTAGCCCCGCAGTGCCTTTGTAAGTTTCAACTTGAATTTCATTCTTAAGGGATTTTTGAAATTGGTGGAGCTCTTGCACAATTTCATTCGCAGTTTCTTCTTTTTCTTTTAGATAATTTAGAAGATTCTCCGGGTCTGCTGCTGAAAAGACCCTTTTGTTGTCTGTAATAGACTCATAAACAAGGCCTTTTTCTTTCAGCTTTTCTATGGTGTCGTAGATATGAGTTCTGTGCCTTCCTGTTTTCTTTGCTAATTGCGTAATGCTCGCATTTGTAAGCTTAAACAAGGCGAGATAGATTTCTGCTTCACCTTCAGATAATCCTAGCTCTTGGAGGTTTTCTTTCATTTATTAATCAGAGATTTATAGTATAAAAATATTTCGTCCATAAAAGGACAACACAAGATTATATAGAAATTATGTAATTGCTGTTTTATGGCAACAGAAAAAATCGCATCAACAGCATCAGTAAGAGCATTTACGGCTATAGCGGTAGTTGCTTTAATTATAGTTACAATTTCGCTTTATTTTGTTTTTAACTATACTGGTTATGCCTCATTAGAAGGAAAGCAAAAAGTTAGTATTGGTGCTATTCTTCCTTTGACTGGAAGTCTTTCAATTACTGGTGAGAGCCTGAAGAAAGGAATGGTTATGGCAGCTGAAGAAGTAAACAATCGCTCACTTTCTCAATTAGAATTTTTTATCGAAAACAGCGAAGGAGACGCGCAAAAAGCAGTTACTGCTTATCATAAACTTGTTTCAGTTAGTAAAGTACCGATTATAACAGATGCTTATTCGCGCGAATTAGCTGCAATTATTCCGTTATCAAAACAAGATGGCGTTGTTGTGCTTAGTCAACTAGCTCTTTCTTCTTTTATTGATAAAGCTGGTGAAAATGTATTTAAATTAGCTGAAAAAAATATTGATCTGTCACAAGCAATTGTTAAAACAATGAAAATAAAACAACACGCAAATATAAGTTTCTTAATACTGGATGATGAATATTGTGTTGATGCTGCTCAGGCAATGAAAGAGTCGCTTGCAAAAGAGAATATACATTTGCTTGTAGAGGAGCATTTTAGTAATGGGGCAACAGACGTTAGAACTCAATTGTTTAAGATTAAGGATAGCAAGCCTGAAGCAGTTTATATCTGCGGCTTTTACAGGGATTTGAGCTTAGCTTTCAAGCAAGCAAGGGAAATAGGATTAAAGACGCAGTTTTACACTTCTACAACTGTTGAGAATAAAGAAGTGATTAAAGCAGCTGGAAAAGAGGCTGTTGAAGGAGTTATTTATTCAAGGCTTCCATATGATTGCAAAAAAGAAACTACTAAGGTTTTTTGCGAGAATTTCAAAGCCCGATATGGCAAAGAGCCTGATTATCCCGCCGCATATGGATATGATACAATTATGATTATAATTAAAGCAGCAGAAAGAGTAATTGCAAGCAAAAAATCAGTAAATGCTGAGAATATCCAAAAAGAATTGCTAAAAATCCATGATTATCATGGCGCTACGGGAATTATTGACTTTGACGAAGCTGGAAATGTGAAAAGGCAGGTTGAAGTGAAAACTATCAGAGATGGTGAATTTGCGCCTTTAAACGTGTAAGAACAAAATCAATTTAATTTCATCGCACTAAGAATTTCTTTTTTGACTAACTTAATTTCAGGCACATCATCTAAAAGAGGGGTCAATTCAGTTATCCAAATGTCTTTCTTTTCATTTAGAGATTTTATGAATTTCTCTTTTGACCACTTTTTGTTGTAATATTTCAATTTTTCATTTATTAAAAACTCATCAAAGTAATTATCTTCTTTTGAGAGAAACAGAAGATCGTAAACATCTCTCGCCTTGTTTCGAGTCATGATTGCCCTAATTTTTTCAGCGAATATTTCTTTTTTATTCATTACCAATACGTCAAATGATGGTATCTCTTCCATGAATCTTCCTATTGATTTTATTTCTGGCCTTAGAATGACTTTTTCCCTTAAACTAATATCAATTATTATCCTGCATAAACTGCTTTTTGTTCCTACGAAAAGAGGGCCGTTTATTTTTATTGTATGTTTAATTCCATTTTCATAGATTTTCTTTTCACTTGCGAATTCTACTCTAAACCTTTTTAATTCATCGTAAATTACCCCCTCGTTTACTTCGCTTTCTGCTGTAAAATCTAGGTCTTCTGAAAATCTTAAAAGACCATAACATTTTGAAAGTGCAGTTCCACCCTTAAAAATAAGGCTTTTACCAAAGTTTTTATATATCGCGAATAGAATAACGTTCTGGAAATAGTCGATTTCTGCGTGACCGATGTTTTTTATGCCTCTTGATTTTGCATAGTTTTCTAATTCTGATCTAGTAATCATGTTTTATTTTATCCTCCATTTTTTGTTTATCTTATTTTGCTTGTTTGAGAAAGGGCTCAAATATATATAATTGCGATCGAATTTAAAATTTTGTGAAATATTTATGCTTTTATGTTTCTCTAATAAGAATCCTAATCTCTTTATTAGGGATTGATTATTGATTCTCTTTAAATAATCAACAATCTTTTCTTCTGAAATTTCTGAATTGATAAAAACCTTTTTAATTTCATCAAAATTTCCCATTTTTTTCCAATTTAACAGCGAATCTATTAAGAGCTTTTCGTCTTCTGCTATAAAAACTTCTCCTTCTGATGTTATTTCTTTCTTATAACCAAAAAAGTCTTTAATTTTAATAAATTCTATTTTGTACCCTTCATACATTATTTCTTTTTTTCTAATCGTTGCTGCTATCTGGATAATTCTTGGTACTTGTTCTGTATATTTTTTGTAATACGAAGCAGACCAAAATGATATATAGCTTGGATAGACTAAATTTGATGCTATTACATAAATGTTGTTTTTCAGTGTGTATCTATTAAAAGTAACTTTCTTTATCAAGTTTCTTTTTAAAAGCCGCGCAATTATTAACTTAGAATATTTATTATTCGCATTCGTAATTCTGCTTATATCTGAAATACTAAAAACTACTTTGCTTCTGAGTTTTTCTATTAATTCTATTGATTTCATATTTTATTATCTTATTTTAAGTATTTAAAGTTATCTATTTTGATATCTTCTGAGCATGATTATAGGCTAAATAGCAAGGTCTGCTAAACTTCATTGGGTTTTATTTAGCGTTCTATACATGCCTCATTAACAATTTTGTTAATCTTAAAATCATATAATATAAGAAATAGAAAGAGTTCTCTTTCTTGTGCCCTCGAATTAGGGCCTGGCGATTTTCCACAAAAGCTCGAATTGTTCAATAAAGCTTTTTGCAACGTCTTCGCTTTCAACCACGATTGTAATTTGGTCTTCTTGGAGTATTGTTAAAAGAGTTAGTGGCCCAATTACCGTTATTACTAAAGGCGAACCATATGGAAGATACCTTATTTTTGCTTGTTTTTCATGATCTTGTTTTTCATTGATTCCCAATACGTTTATTATCTTTCTTATTTTAACCCGAGTTTTTTCTCTTTTTGGTCTTAAGTTGTATTTAAAGAAGTCATACCATTCTTTTGAGTAATATCTTGATGCCAATATCCCAAAAACATAAATAGTATTTTTTGGATTGCAATAATCTAACTGCCTATAATATGATGTTTTAAGCCCTTTCATTCCAGTAAAAATTTCTATATTTACTTTTTCTTTTTTGCTATTTATTTTTGATACGATTTCTGGAATAATCTTCTTGAGATTTTGTTCTTGGACTTTTATCTTGCTCTTCTTTTCTTCTAGATAGTCATATACTCTCTTAGGATCTGCAGCAGAGAATTTTTTAACACCCGACTCTACGATACTACTGACCAGGCCTTTTTTCTCAAGAGAGTCAAGGATTTCATATATCTTACCTGTTCTAAGCTCGGCTTTTTTAAGTATCTCTCCTGATGTTGACTTCCCCAAATCCAATAGAGCCAGATAAACTCTTGATTCATAGTTTGTTAAACCTATGTCTAAAAGTATTTGTTCAATCATACAACTAGACACTGCGCCCTATTTTAAATCTTTCTATTACCCTACCCTTAAGGTAGGATTATATTTATATAAACTTCAGCTTTGCGACTATTATGAAGTGGCAAAAAGCAAGTACGAGAAAATGGGCATTTATCGGAGCAGGAATAATTGTTATTCTCGCTTTGACTTACTTAGAAATAAACGCTCTCGTTGTTGAAGATACAAAAGAAAGTATAAAGATAGGATTTATAGGGGCGATGAGCGGGGGTTCTGCGAAGTATGGCGCATATGAGGCTGTAAAACTTGCTCAGGATGAGATAAACGCAAAGGGGGGAATAGGAGGAAAGAGATTGGACATTGTATACGAAGATGGAAAATGTGATTCTAAGGAGGCTGCAACTGCTGCGAATAAATTAATTAATATAGACAAGGTTAAGATTATCTTAGGAGGGCATTGCACTCCTGAAAGTCTTGTAATAGCGCCTTTAGCTGAAAAAAATAAAGTAATAATGCTCGCATCAATAACATCAAATCCCAAGCTTACGACAGCAGGAGATTATATATTCAGGACTACACCAATTTCAACGGTCCAGTCACCAATAATAGCAGATTTACTTTATAATAAACTAAAAAAAAGAAATCTGGCGATAATTTATGAACAGACAGATTATGCTAAACCTATTGCTGAAAAACTAAAACAAGAATTTGAAAATAAAGGGGGCTTGGTGTTTGTTTTTGAATCATATTCTCCAGGAACTATTGATTTTAGAACTATTATTCTAAAAGCAAAAGATAGCAATGCAGATTCGTTGTTTATTTCAGCTCAGAATCCAGACTCTGCTTTGAACATAATGAAACAAATAAAAGAGCAAGGAATAAATATTCAGTTAGCTGGAAATGAGGGTGCATCAGGGCAGGTTATAATTGACAAAATCCCTGATTTGTACGAAGGTTTCATAGCTGCGATGCCTGCTTATGATGAAAAAAACAAAGAAACTGAAAAATTCATTAAGGCATATCAAGAAAAATATGGACAAAAGCCGCCATTTGGAATAAACACTGCTGAATCATATGACGCTGTTTATATAGTCTCTAATTGCTTGGAGAAATTCGGTGAGAATATTGATAAGATTAAGCAGTGTCTTTATGGCATAAAAGACTTTGATGGTGCGTCGGGGATAGTTACAATAGATGATAATGGGGATGCAATTAAGGAATATAATGCAAGGATTGTGAAGAATGGGAGCTTTGTGCTTCTGAGTTAAGCCTTAGCGATTTTCCACAAACTATAAAAGAAGTTTGTGAATGAAGTCGCAACATTTTTGTCGTAAATGAGGATACATGAAGCAGGTTCATTGTAGTTGAAAATTAAGACTTTGTTTTTGCCAAATACATCTACTGCAGAAGGTGTAACTAAGGTTAAAATACGTGCTTGAGTGTATTTCATTTTTTTGAAGGCTTCAAAATAATGGCTTTTTTCTGAGAAAATATGCTTTGCAATTATCTTTTTATTTACTCTCTTTTGCGCCCAGCTTCTCCAGAATTCATTGAATTTTGAGTTTTTCATTTGAGTTACACCCATAGCAAGAATCTCTTCATTAGATTTCATTGATGACAGTGCTTCATCTGCTGCAGTTTTAATTCCCCGCAAGCCGAGATATGTAACTGCTCTTAGTTCAGCTAAAGAACTATTTCTAAGATTTTCTAAATCTGGAAGAGCTTGCTGAATCACTCTCTCTTCATCTTTTAATGCTTCTTTTTTAGCTTTGATATACTCAATAATTTCTTTGGGCGGGGCTGCTGAGAAGTGCTTTACATTATTTATTATTGACTCGCTTACTAAGCCTTTTAGTTTGAGGCTTTCTAAGATTTCATAAATTTTTCCAGAATTTAAGTGCGAATCTTTAAGAATTTCCCCTGTTTTAGACATCCCTCTTTTTATCAAGGTAAGATAAACTATACTTTCATTGCGCGTAAGGCCTATAGATTCTAAGATTCCCGTATCCATTGCTCTACACTAGGTGGGGGATTATATTTAAATTATCCTTATTATCACTTAGTAGTAACATGAATAAGAAAATTGCACTTTCGATGTTGGGAATTGCGCTTATTGCGCTGGTTATTGCTAGTTATACGCTCTTGAGTATGCAAGGCAAGGTGATAGCAAGAAGTGAAGTTCTTAATGTCGGGGCTGTTCTGCCTTTGACGGGAGCAGCATCAAGCTGGGGAAAACAAATTCAGAATGGGATGGAGGTCGCAAAAGATGAGCTGAGCGCAGAAGGACAGCAAGTCAGGATTATTTACGAAGATAGCCAGGCTAATCCGCAGCAAGGAATAATAGCTTATAACAAGCTTGCTAAAGTTGACAAAGTTAATATTATATTCAGCGCGTTTAGCAGAGTAAGTGTTCCTTTAGTTGCTTTGTCAAAAGAAGATAAAATGCCATTAATCATGACAATAGTTTCTGCAAAAAATGTAACTGCGGGAAGCGAATACGCATTTAGGTTTTATTCAGATGAAAAACAATATGTTGAGCCGCACTTTAAATATATCGTCAAGAGCAGATATCCTGAAGTTGCTATTTTATTTATTAACGATGATTTTGGAACATCTGTAAGAGAAGCTGTGAGAAATAAATTGGACAGTTCGGGCATAAAAATTGTTGCAGATGAGTCCTTTGCGCCCAATTCAGCTGATATGAGAACTCAACTGAGCAAAATAAAAGAAAAAAATCCTAAAGCTGTTATTTTCATTGGCTCTGTGCCTATTGAAGTATCAAGTGCATTAAAGCAAATGCAAGAATTAAATATAAAAGCTGATTTTATTGAAGCATCTGCTGCGCTAGCGCAAGAAGCTGCGAGAGTTGCGGCGGGGGAGGCAGGGGAAGGAGCTTATACAATTGCTTTTCCGTTTACATTGGGTATGAATGGTAATGCTTTCAAGGATAAGTATAAAGCTGAATTTAAAGAAGAGCTGAATTTTGCTGCTGCTTTCGGATATGATCTGCTAATGCTTAGTGCTAGAGCAGATAAGGAAAGAGGCTTAACTGGAAAAGAGCTAGCAGATGAAATTAAGAATGTTCAAAACTATAAAAGCCTTAACGGAAATGTTAAGATAATGAAAAATGGGGAAATTAATCCAGAAACTTACGCTGCTCGAGTTGTGAATGGGGGGCTTGTTAAGGTTTAAATTTGCTTAATTTTATTATTACTCAGATTTGATAAAAAAATATGGCAAATATTTAAATACTCTGAGAATTATAAAAACATATTGTGTTAAGAAATTAGCACAAACAAACTTCAATATGGCTGACAATCAAATTTGGGTCATGACTTCTGCTTTTAAGGGACTTTCTTTAGATAAGATTGTAGAATTAACAAAAGGCGATATTGGTGCTCAGGGAATGGAAGTATGTGTTTTCAGAAGAGATGGAACAAGAAAGGACCATGTTGCCACACATTTAGATTATGAAGAATTTGGACCAGAACAGGCGGAGTCGACAATTGATACTTTTAATAAAGCGGGTTTGAGATTTTCTATTGGTGCTTACGAGAATTTAATTGGGGGAGACCCTGCGGAAAGAGTAAAAAATCAGAATCACTTACTGGAGTTAATTCGTATGGCTCATCTTCTTGGGGGCAATGAGAATGGGGTTGTTGTTGGCACTTTTGTAGGCTATGATTATGAGCTAGGTGTTCAAGATGGGGGTTTTGAGAAGAATCTTAATAGATTCAGAAAAATATTCAGACCGATAGTTAAATATGCTGAGGATTTGGGAGTAACTGTTGTTTATGAGAACTGCCCAATGGAAGGGTGGAGGCCTGCAACTTGCCCTGTAACTTATAATAATCTCCCTGCTACTCTTGCTGCGAGGAAATTAATGTACGCTCTTATCCCAAGCAAAGCTCATGTGGAGACTTATGATCCTTCTCATGATGTTTGGCAGAATGTTGATCCAGTTGATGTAATTAACGCGAGTGATATGAGCCGCATCAACAGAGTGCATATAAAAGGCACACGCAACAAAAAGGATGCTGCAAAAGTTCATTGGGGCGGGCTTTATCCTATGCAAAGTGTTAATCCTGCATTAGCTAAACGCGCTGGAGTACATATT
>Ga0233423_10001922_pt1 | contig 10240 bp, 5 predicted proteins | sample Watercolumn_Mata_FD_180713 | JGI IMG/M metagenome (GOLD analysis project Ga0233423, IMG submission 180713) | Freshwater microbial communities from Lake Matano, South Sulawesi, Indonesia - Watercolumn_Matano_2014_112_MG | ecosystem: Environmental > Aquatic > Freshwater > Lake | place: Indonesia... | reverse complement strand
AGTACCTGGCGGAGGCGAAGCCGGTGCAGGCAAGCGGATATCTGGGAAAGGATTTCTCCCCAGAGAACCTGAACGATCATGACCGGACGACGATCTGGAAGGCGGCCGGGCTGCCGGCCTGGATCGTTCTGGACCTCGGCTCCGCATCTTTCATCGACATGTTCCAGACCGATTTTTCGGGTTTTACCGGGAACCTGTATTCCTATACCATCGATGTTTCGGTTGATTCAGTCAACTGGATTCAAGTTGCCGACAGGCCTCCCTTGATATCGGACAATCCGAGGATCACGATAGACCGGAAGGACTCGACGGAGGCCCGGTACGTCCGTCTGACCGTGGTCAACTCTTCGGCAGGCAAGGATACGGCGTGCATCGCGGATTTCCGCGTGCTTCAGGCGAACGGAGCCATTCATACGCCGATTCTCGTCCCGCGCCTGACCAAGGTGATGAAAACCGGGCATTATTACGAAATCGACATCATCCCTTCCTCGGAGACCAACGAGGCCCCGATCCTGTTCAGGAAGAAGCCGGCCGAGGCCGCATTCATCCCCATCACGGGGTTCAGGCCGAACTCGTACCGCCTGATCAAGGAGCTGGTGAAGACGGATGAAACGAATCTCTATTATTCAGGCGCATTCCATGAGGGCAAGGAAGTGTACGGGGACACGATCGCCGTATCTGCGCTCACGACCGGCGTTTCTGATGATCCGGGATCAATGTTGCCCGGCGCATTCGAACTGCAGGGCAATTTCCCCAATCCTTTCAATCCAGGCACTTGGCTGGTGTTCCGCATTCCGGAATCCGGTGAAACCGGTATCGAAATATTCGACATGCTCGGCAGGAAAATCCGGTCCATTGAACCGAAGGTTTTTTCTGCAGGCACCCACCGGGTGTACTGGAACGGATCGGATGACGCGGGGAATCCCATGCCCAGCGGAATGTATGCTGCGCGGGTGAAGTCGGGAGGGGAGGAAAAGATCAGAAAAATTCTGCTGGTGAGATGACCCTCACCCCGGCCCTCTCCCGAAACGGGAGAGGGAGCGAGGCAGGGGTTAATTGTTTATCCTTAAACCATCAGCTATGCTGATGGTCCGAGCTGTTCTTTTAGGGGTTCCGTAGGCCAAAAGAGACTTGATAAAAAAGAATACCTCCTTAAACTTCAGGGATATATGGGTGACCCTAAAGCCAAAAAGGAGGTATTCAATGAGTGATTTTAAAAAGTTAGCACATTCTGTCTGGGGATGCAAGTACCATTTGATATGGTGTCCGAAATATCGGTTCAGGGTACTCAGTGGGGAGATAGGGAAATCGACGAGGGATACGATACGGGAATTATGTGGGTGGTGGGATCTGGAAATAATACAGGGGAATGTACAGGTTGACCATGTGCATTTGGTGGTGTGGATACCCCCGAAATACTCGGTATCAGAGGCGGTGGGATTTTTAAAGGGGAAGAGTGCAATCAAGATATTTGACAGACATCCTGAGCTGAAGCGGCGGTACTGGGGGCGGCATTTTTGGGCACGAGGATATTGCGTGAGTACGGTTGGGTTGAATGAGGAGCAGATAAAGAAATACGTAAGATGGCAGTTGAAACGAGATCGTGACATGGATCAGCTCAGTCTGTTGAAATGATAGGACCCTTTTAGGGTCACCCATTTAAAGCCACCGCCTCTGGCGGTGGTAATTTACTGATAGCCCCACCCCGGCCCTCTCCCGAATGAGCCCTCACGCTGACCCTCTCCCAGAGGGAGAGGGCACGAGGTTGAAGTTTTATTTGAAGAGCCTTCACCCTCTCCCGCATGAGCCCTCACCCTGACCCTCTCCCGAAACGGGAGAGGGAGCGAGGCAGCCTTCAACTGCGATGCAATTTTGAAACTGCGACGCAGTTATTCTCATCCTGATACCCTCCCCACTGAACCTTGACGAGTGGATTTTCCCGGCAGTTCACCGCTGCATAGCTTCAATTCACATCAATAGGGTGAATGGTTATCCAATCCATAGATTCCGGAGCTTCTGACACGACAATCAAAAAACTGCCTGATAAGCAAAATTGATGGGTTTAAATAGGCTCTTTCTATTATAAGATCAATAAAAATATTGTTATATCCTTAATTATAATAACAAAAAAATTGTATAATAGTTAAATGTATTACTTTAACGATTTTACATTGATTGAATCTTTCAGCGAGCGCATTCCCCGGGGCTTGCCCCGGGGTAAGCGAGCGAATATAATTATTTTCTTCCTTAAAGATCAAAGATTCCCCGCCGCTTGCGGCGGGGAGCTTCAATTAGCGGTAGCGCACACGCTATTGATAATATTGATTGACTTGGCCTTTTTTTTCAATTAAATTACTCAAAACGGGGTTTCACTGATGAATCTGATGTGTATGGACTCCCGGGGAGGACCCCGGAATCGTACATGAACAGACAAGTGAGATTCCCCGGAAGCACACGGCCGGAGAGCTGCAATCATTATCCGGAATCCGTATCAGTGCTTGAATATTGAATCTTTCAGCGAGCGCATTCCCCGGGGCTTGCCCCGGGGTAAGCGAGCGAATATAATTGTTTTCTTCCTTAAAGATCGAAGATTCCCCGCCGCTTGCGGCGGGGAGCTTCAATTGAATGGTATAAAAAAAATCTTTCATTATTAATTAAGGAGACGGGCAATGTCTACAGAACGGGATAATTTTGTCGCTTCGAAGCTGGCGAAGATGAGCCTGCTGGAGAAATGCGGCCAGGTGCTCACATTCACCTGGCGCGGGGCTTACCTGACGCCTTCGGGGTTCGAACAGATCACCAGGCTGCACGCAGGCGGTCTGTGCCTGGAGCCGTATGCGCTGGAAACATGCAAGAACCTCTATTGGGGACGTTCCCAGATCGATCCCAGCTTCAAGAAGCCGAAGGACTATTTCGACATCTCGCACACCTATTTCGACGACCGCAATTTCGGCGTGAGTGTGACGCCTGAAGAGCTGACGGAGGCTCTGAACAAGCTGCAGCAAATTGCCATGAACCGGCCTGCCGGGATCCCGCTGCACATCACCATCGACATGGAAGGCGATTTCAAGAACGACTATTCATCGGGTCATGTGATCCAGTTCCCGCCGCCCATGGGCATCACTGCCATCGGAGACCTCGACCTCTCCTACAAAGTTGCATATACGCTTGGAAAACAGATGGCCCTCATCGGGATCACGCAGTTCTATCACCCGGTCTGCGACGTGAACATCAATCCGCTGAATCCGGAGATCGGCGTTCGCTCCTTCGGCGACGATCCGAAGAAATGCGCGAAGTTCGTGGATGCGACCGTCCGCGGTTATCAGGACGCCGGCATCGTCGCTACGGTCAAACACTTCGCAGGCCGCGGAGATTCAGCCACGGACGCCCATGACACGCTGGATGTCTGCAAGGGCGATCTGAAACGGATGAAGGAGGTGGAGCTTGTCACATTCCAGGCCGGCATTGACGCGGGTGCCAAGGCCCTGATGACCGCGCATACGATTTTCCCGGCATACGACAAGGAATACCCGGCTACGCTTTCCTCCAAAATCCTCGTGGACCTGTTGAGGAAGGAGATGGGATTCAAGGGCGTGGTTGTTTCAGACGCGATCGGCATGGCCGCCATTCTGAAAAAGTGGCCTCTCCCGCAGGCCTGTGCCATGGCGATCAAGGCAGGCGTGGACACGATCCTGCTCAAGGCGGACGACGAATCCCGCTCCCAGTGCCTGTTCGGAATCAAGAGCGCGATCGAGCGCGGAGAACTTTCAGAAGAACGGCTCAACGACGCGGTGCGGCGGCTCCTGTGCATGAAATACGACCAGGGTTTGTTCGAAAAGGCCGGTAAAATGGATCGGGAGCAGACCCGGAACCACGTTCACAGCAGGGAAGTGCAGGGCTTCTCCAGGGAAACGGCGGAGAAGGCCCTGCTGGTTGTTCGCGACGACAAGAAGCTTCTGCCGCTCTCAAAGGACAAAAAAATCCTGGTCATCGAGCAGACCATTCCCTATTCCTTCCTGGGCAAGGACCTGTACAGCCACCCGCACATGTTCTGCGAGCAGATGGCCAAATATTCCATGAACCTCATCCTCGACGACACCGGCTTTCACGCCCTGGACGAGGAGGTGGAGGAGGCGCTGGCCCTGGCCAAGCAGGCGGACCTGGTCGTCATGACCAACTATTACGCCCGCATCGAGAAGAAAGGCAACAACCAGCACCTGGTGAAGGCCCTGAAAAAGGCTGGGCACACGGTTGTCGTGGTGACCAACTTCCCGTACCGGAGAGGCGTGACCCGGGAAGCAGATGCCGTGGTCTGCAATTTCTCCGGTTCGCCGGATTCGATCCGGGCCGCAGCGGATCTGCTGTGGGGGGCTGTCAAGCCCTGCCCGACCACGAAGATGCCGGTCGATCTGAGCGCGGAGGCGAACCTCCCCGACGAACCCGCGGCTGCACCGAAGAAGCCGGAGAAGAAGCCTGCCGGGAAACCCAGCAATCCATGGGCAGGCAAGTGCTGAAGGAGCGCCCTCTCAGGCTGTAAAAATCCTTCCGGGCGCCGGGGGCGAGCCCCGGGGAAAGTCCCGGGAATGGGCTCGCTGTCGAATTCATACAAAGGATAGAAACCAAAATCAAATGAGCGAGAGCAAAATGCCGAAATCCGCCGCATTCGAGCCGCGCGACATCTACACCATCGCGGGGCCTAAAATCGCAGAAATCTACGAAAAAAACAGGATGACGGTTCACTTCCAGGGCATGTCCAAGACCCTGCAGTTCCCCCATACCGCTGCCCTGCAGGGCGCGCCCACCTGTTCGGTCGGCATTTCCCCGTACGGCCTGTACAACCGCCTGAACAACGCGGGCAGGCTCATCCTGCTGAACCAGAAAGCGGTGCAGTTCGCATCCGCGCCCTTTGTGCGCATCGGCGGCAAATGCACGATGCTGACCCAGAAAAAGCCCGGGGAAACCGAACTGCCAGACGACATCCCGGCTGTTCAAAACTACTATCATCCCCCGGCAGACGAAAAAAATGTCTCCCTCACCATTGCCACGCCGTCCATGGAGATGGCCTTCAAGATCGGGAAGGTGAAAATCCTGAGGAGGCTCATTTCACCGCTGCTCTCCGGAAACGAACAGGCGCTGATGCCTGCCGGCGTCGAACAGTTCGAGATCGAGAACCTTTCGAAAGAGGCTCAGGCGGTCACGCTGGTCGTGCCCAGGCCTTCCCTGGTCAATCTCCAGGAAAAGGAACTCAAGCCGACCGATCAGGACAGCATCTATGTGGGCTCCGCAGCTGCGCACGGCCAGAGGCATGAGGAATTCCAATCCGAAGGATCCCGCGGCGTGGTCATGGGGAGCACGGAAAGCCCGGACCGGATGGTGCTGGCCGTGGCCGAGACCCCGGGCGTCTCGGTCGATGTACAGCCCTATTTCTGCCTGAACCGGCTCAAGGATGACCTTCTTCTCAACGATGACGGCAGCTTCTATGAGAAACGTCAGCCCGTGCTGCGCAACGATTACGGAGCTGCAGTCAGCCTGTCCTTCACAGTCGAACCCGGGGCAATTCAGACCATCACCCTCGCCGTGGCTCTGGATTTCCCGGAGCAGGCATACATTGACGGGACAAAATTTACACGCAGGTACGTCAAGTATTTTGCGGACCAAGGGACAAGGCCGCTGGACCTCGTCAGGAACGCCCTCGGCAACCACTCCCGCTGGCGGGACAGGACCGAGGCGATTCAAAAACGAATATTCGACAGGATTCAGTCCAGCCCGTCCTATGAGGCGGACCGGGCCGGCGCCCTGCGCCTGACGCGGCTGATCCTGAACGAGCTCCATTTCCCGCTGTCCAACGCCATTGTCTGGGTGGAGGATGAAAACGGAAAGGAGCGCGCCCGTTTCCTCGAATGCTTCGACTATGCGTACATCGATCCTTCCGACGTAGACTGGTATTCCATGGTGTTGTTGATGCTCTTCCCTGAAGTGGAAAAGGACCTGTGCCAGGGATTCATCGATTCGATTCAGGCCGAGGATCCCAGCCCGCGCTGGTACCACTATCACGCGTCTTTCGTCGATGCGAGAAAACATTTTCAGGATCATCCGGAGGCGTACGAAGGCCAGTCCCTGACCCAGGTCCGGGACGCCTTCAAGACCAGGGGCAGCGTGGCCCATGATCTGGGCGCCATGCCCAAGGGACATCCCCTGCGCAACGTGAGCGATTACGCCTGGTACAACAACAATTACTGGGTGGACCTTTTCCCGAAGCTCGCGATGCGGGTGCTGCGCAACGTGAAGTTCACCGGCGACCTGGATTTCCTGAAGAAAAACTGGGATACGCTCAAATTCGGCCTGGAATCCCTGCTCAAGCTCGACTTCGACAACGACGGCATCCCCGAAGGCTATCCCGACGAGGTGAAAAACACGTTTGACAACCTGGTCCTGTTCGGCGCTGACGCCTATGACGCGACGCAGTTCCTGGGCGGCTGCCAGGCCATGATCCGGATGGCCGAGATGACCGGCGACGAGGCCGGCAAGGCGCGCATCAGGCAGGCGTTCGACAAGGGCTGGGAAGCACTGGAAAAGCTGTGGCGGGACGGAAAGAACAAGCAGGGTGAGAAGCTCCAGTACTACATCACCTGCTTCGACCCCGAGACCGGGAAAAAGAACACCGATGTGTGGACCAACCAGCTCGACGCGCTGTGGTACCTGCTGGCCATAGGCGAAGAGCCCCTGATACCCGAGGACCGCGTCAAAAAGATACTCAGGACGATTTACAAAAACAACCACGCCTTCATGGGCTGGGCCATGTGCAAGACCGAAAACGCCAGGCCCGTGAAATCCGAACAGGGGCAGGATGTGTACACGACATCCAACTACGTGTTCGCACAGCTCCTGGACTACTACGGAATGACCCGCGAGAGCAAGGAAGTGTACAGGGCCATGGACCGGGTTGTGTTCGATTACGCCAATTCCATGGTCACGCCGGACAATCTCCGGGCCGAGCTCGAAAAGGAAGCCGGCGAATCCAGGCCCGGGCCGCATTACATTGTGGCGGCCTATCCGCGGCCCGGCGCGGTGTGGACTCATTTGGTCCTGAACCATATCAGGAGTGTACAGGCAAAGACCGGATCCAAAACCGTGGGGTCCGGGGACCTGACCCCGTTCTTTCCGGCACTGCTGAACGGGCCCGGGGAGGGAGAATAGTCGCGGACGGTCACGGCGCGGATACGGCCTCAGCATGGGCCGTGCGGGCTCCCCTTTGCATCCAGGGGACTTCGATCCGCAGGATCTGTCTGGAATCACGCGAATCCGGGGCATCCAGACCGTTTCGTTCTTTTTCTATCATCATGAACAAAGGAATTTTTAGGCATGTCGAAAAGTTATGACATCACGTTCATCGGGCACATGTGTTATGACGAAATCATCCCCTTCGGCGGGAAGCCCCACGTGGCGCCCGGAAGCGCGGTGCTGTGCGGAGCCATGGTCGCAGCCCGAGTCGGGAAGAAGGTCGCGGCTGTGGTCAAGATGGCAAGGAGGGACGAGCCTATCCTCGCGCCGATGAAGGACATCGGAATCGATACGTTCCTCATCCCGGCAGGGGAGACGACCTATTCCAGGGTTCTTCACGAGTCCGAGAATGTCGACGAGCGCAGGCTGACGCTCGTCAGATCCGCAGGCCTCATCTCCATTCATGATGTCCCGGATGTGGGCTCGCGCTGCGTCCACCTGGCCGGGATCTCGGACACGGAATTTGACATGGCGTTCATGAAAGGCCTGAAATCGAGGGGATACGGCCTGTCCGTGGACATGCAGAGCTTTGTCCGCCATGTCAACCCGGACACCCGGGAGATCGAGTTCAGCGATGTCGCGGACAAGAAGGAAATCGCAGCCATGATGGACAAGGTCAAGCTGGATGTCGTGGAGGCCCGGATCCTGACCGGTACCGAGGATCTGGAAAAGGCAGCAGGTGTCGTCGAATCATGGGGCTGCCCCGAAATCGTGATCACCCACGCCGGGGGCGTGCTGGCGCGGGCGGGCGGCAGAACCCATTACGAAAAGTTCTCCAACAGCAATGTCTCGGGCAGGACGGGCCGCGGGGACACGACCTTCTCGGCGTACCTGTGCAGGCGGCTGGACCATGAACCCGGAGAATCCCTGAAGTTTGCGGCAGCGCTCGTTTCGATCAAGATGGAAACGCCCGGCCCTTTCCAGGGGACGCTGGAGGATGTCCTGAAAAGAATGAAGGAGAAACATTTCCGGTAGAGGCATCTGCGCAGCCTGTCATCCATCCGGAATGAAACCCCAAAATGAGGGAGTCATCATGAATGAGATTGCAGCAAAACTCACCTTAAAGGAGAAGGTCGGATACAGCCTGGGGGACACGGCGTCCAATCTCTTCTTTCAGACTTTCATCCTGTTCCTGCTTTATTTTTACACGGACGTGTTCGGCATTTCCGCAGCCTCCGTGGCGACCATCTTCCTGATCGGCCGGATCTGGGACGCGGTGAACGACCCGATCATGGGCATGATCGCGGACCGGACCAGCACGAAACTGGGGAAATTCCGCCCCTATCTGTTTTACGCCGCGGTCCCCTTCGGCATCTTCGGCTTTCTGATGTTCGTCTCGCCGGATCTCAGCACGCAGGGAAAGGTGATTTACGCCTTCATCACCTACAACTGCATGATGATGATCTACACGGTGATCAACGTGCCCTACTCCGCGCTCATGGGGGTGCTCACCCCCAATTCGCAGGAACGCACGGTCGTATCCTCCTTCCGGTTCGTGGCCGCGTTCGCCGGGCAGTTCATCGTCCAGTTCGCCGTCCTATGGCTGGTCGGCATGTTCGGGAAGGGCAATGAGACAGTCGGCTGGAGATGGGCCATGGCCGTCATTTCAGCTCTGGCGGTCGTCCTGTGGCTGGCCACATTCACCGCGACCCGGGAGCGCGTGAAACCCATTCAGGAACAAAAAAATCCGCTCAGGCAGGATCTGTCCGATCTGTTTAAAAACGTGCCCTGGGTCCTGATCGGTTCGGCCACGCTTTTCCAGCTTTTGTATCTCGTGATACGCGGCGGCAGCATCATGTATTATTTCAAGTACTTCGTGCAGGATCAGCAGCTGTCCCTCCTGGGTAGGTCCTACGCCTTTTCCTATCAGTCCCTGACCTCGGCGTTCCTGCTGTTCGGTACAGCCGTCACCATACTCGGCGCCGTGTTGACCCACTTTTTCAGCAAGCATTTCGGCAAGTCCAGGTGTTATTTCGGTTTCCTGGGGATCGCGGCCGTTTCCACCGCCCTGTTCTATTTTCTGAAACCGCAGGATGTCATCCTCATGTTCGTCCTTCAGATCCTCATCTCCTTCTCCGTGGGCCCGGTTTCGGTGCTTCAATGGGCCATCTACACGGACGCTGCCGATTATTCGGAATGGAAAAACGGCAGGCGCGCCACCGCGCTGCTCATGGCCGCTTCGCTTTTCGCGCTGAAACTCGGCATCACATTGGCCGGCACCATCCAGGCGTGGATTCTGGACGCCATCGGATTCGTCGCCAATGCGGCCCAGTCCGCAGCGAGCCTCAACGGCATCAAAATGCTGATGAGCGTCATCCCGGCTGCAGCCGGATTGATCGCAGTCGCGCTGATGGTTTTCTATCCGCTCAACAACGAGAAGATGGTCCAAATCGAGAAGGACCTGTCAGCGAAACGTCAAAAATAATCCGGGTCCGGACGGAATCGTCCGAACGATGGATGAACCGGGATCGACCGGCCGCGCGGAAGACCCGGGCGGTCGCACGAGGAGGAAAATATGAGAATACCCCTGCAGGATGCCGAGTGGATGCCCTTCTGTCTGGTCTGGATGATGCTGGCCTGCGGCGGCAAACCGGCGCTCAAACAGGCATATAAAAAGGACTTCTTCATCGGCGCAGCCTTGAATCTGGACCAGATAGACGGCAAGGACCCCAAAGCGTCGGAGCTGATCGAAACCCATTTCAGCAGCATCACTCCGGAAAATATCCTGAAATGGGAGCCGGTGCATCCGGAGCCGGACCGGTACGAGTTCGGACCCGCGGACCGGTTCGTCGCGCTCGGCGAAAAATATGGCATGCACCTTGTGGGGCACACCCTGGTCTGGCATGCGCAGACCCCGCGATGGGTTTTCGAAGACGGATCCGGAAAACCTGCGGACCGGGAGCTTCTGCTGGAACGCATGCGGTCGCATATCCGCACCGTAGTCGGAAGGTACAAGGGC
>Ga0233423_10001920_pt1 | contig 10252 bp, 9 predicted proteins | sample Watercolumn_Mata_FD_180713 | JGI IMG/M metagenome (GOLD analysis project Ga0233423, IMG submission 180713) | Freshwater microbial communities from Lake Matano, South Sulawesi, Indonesia - Watercolumn_Matano_2014_112_MG | ecosystem: Environmental > Aquatic > Freshwater > Lake | place: Indonesia... | reverse complement strand
GCCACAGTGGTAGAGCTGTAGCATACCTATATGCTGGCAACGGCCCCGACTGCGGTCCAGCAATCTACTATTTAGATTTTGCCGGCTTTTGTGCTTGGTTAAAGACAGGTTTTTTGGTCTCTGACATTTTGCGTGAGAGCTCGCTTTGATTGACCCATGATGGCGGATCCGGCGGCCTAAAATTGGGGATATGCGATTGAAATTGGCGAAAGAGCGATGTGATCACGTTTTTTTCGAGTGAGAGTTTGTGTATGCCATAGGCATCGACGAGCAGACCCTGTAGCTTGCCATTTTGGATGGTGCCTTCAAAGGTGGCGCCGGATTTTTTGTGAAATTTGGCAGCCATAGCATCGCTTGTCGCAAAGGTCAGCCGTGTCTTGCCGTTATTGGAAATCTCGCTAGCGACGAGGGCCATGGGAGCCGAGCGTCTGTAGCTCAGCTCGCCTTCCCAGTTGGTAGCGCGTCTGATCAAGGAGACTTTGATGGTGCCCATCACTGGATCTTGCTTGACGTAGTCGCCGCTGGAGTCTGTTGCCATCCAGTTTGCTCCGGAGATCATGCCAAAGAGGATCAGCAAGCAGAGTAACTCAGCTCCGATAAGCCTGATGAGCTTGAGCTGTTTGAGCTCCTGAGCGTCCAGCTCGTCATCCAGGACCGGGTTGTTAAAGAGACCCCACATAAAACGGCGCTTGCGGGGCTCAGTCTTGAGGTCTACGATCTCGCGGGGGATGCCCTGTCCGGCGTGCCTGCGCTGCCCTCGCGACTTGCCATAAACGGGTGCGGGTGCGGGCAATTGGCCATTACCGCTGTCTATCGGACTCTCGATTAATTCGGGAGTCTCACCGCTGACTGTAGGCGGCAGGTCCAGATCGCTTTGATAGGCAGGTCTGCGCTTTGGTCTACGAAGATAGTCGGATCGGTCTGGCATGCTATGGTATCAAATCCGGTGTCAAGCGGTAGAGGTGCCTCAGGGTCGCTGCGTCGCTTGGCGAGATGACTCCGCGTCCGTAGTATACGCTCATCAGATCCTGAGGGTTGGTGCTGTGTCCCTCGATGCCTAGAGCATGTCCAAACTCGTGCGTCGCGGCGGCCTTCATCTTGCCGGGAGACATGCTCTGTCCTTGCGCGTCTGTGGTGCGCAAGACGATCACGACTGGCTTAAAGTCTGCCCTCGCGCCGGACAAAATGGCCTTGTAGGGAAAATTGGTCTTGGAAGTGTATCCGCGGATATCGTTGGCAAAAAGCGCCATGCCGAGCTTGTTGACAAAGTGGTGCGTAAAAAAGACATAGATGTCTGCTTCGCCTGGGTCGTTGACGATATCAAATGAGATGATGCCTTCGTTTTGGAGTGGTTTCCAGGCGAGTATGCCCTCGTATGCCGCTTGAAAATGCGATTGATTGTAGCCTGCGGCTTGTTTGAGGCCCGCCAGAGGCGGATCTTGATCGATTGCCTGAGCGGCCACATTGGGCCAGGCAGGCAGGTTGTCGATATTGGCGATGGGCGCGCCGAGCTGCGGGTCCATGATTGCATCGAGCGAGAGTCCAGGTGTAATGTACACACGCAATGGCATCTGCTCCTTGAGCCAATGGATGACGCCAAAATTGCTGCGATATTGTGGGTAGACTGCAGCGCCTGGTCCTGCGCCTGGTCCAGCGCCTGGTCGGGCTGGCGCAGCCAGGGCAGGTGCGCAGGGGCTTATCGCGATGAGCGAGGACAGCGACAAGAGTGACAAGGAAATGCCGATGATAGCGGTGAGTGCTTTAATTTTGAGCAACAATCCGACTCCCTGTGCGTCATATAAAAAACGCAGAGCGCTTTGAAACGTAATAGATCTCAATACTTGTCCAATATTCCACGCTAGATTACAGGCATAATAAACGAAAGGTTAAAGCTCAAACCATTTTGGACCAACGCTAATATAAATATAGAGTCTATCGCAGACACTCCAGTAAGAGAGGCACAAGGGATTGAGCCTGTTGGGGCAGCACCAACCCTGCGACCATTTAAACGAAACCCCGCCAAACGGCGGGGTTTTTTCTATATAATTCTGATAATTTTGCTGCCGCCAATTTTAAATCGAGGTGTCTATGTCCGATGTGAGAGCAATCGTCCTGGCTGCCGGTCAGGGCAAGCGCATGAAGTCGACCACTCCTAAGGTGCTGCATCAGGTCCTCGGCAAGCCGATCTTGCAAAGAGTACTGGGAGCGATTTTGCAAGCCTTTGGCGGGGAGCTCTCTCGGGTGCATGTCATAGTCGGACATTCTGCTGACGTGGTGCGCGGCTTTGTCGAGCAATTGACTGCCTCAGGATCTCGCGATGCTGCCATGCCGATTGAGACGCATCTGCAAGAGCCTCAGCTTGGTACAGGTCATGCTGTGATGCAAGCCCAGAGCGGATTGGCTGGTTTTAACGGCACAGTTTTTGTTACGGTCGGCGATGCACCTGTCATACAAGCTCGCACACTCTCGGCTTTGCTCGATCATCATCGAGCCTCCGGTGCGGCCATCACTGCACTCACTGCCAATATCGCAAACCCTCATGGATACGGGCGCATGGTGCGTGATGCCCACGGGGCGATCAAGGGCATAGTAGAGGAAAAAGATGCGACGGATGAAGAAAGAAAGATAACAGAGGTCAATACTGGGATCTATTGTCTGGAATGGCCAGCGATGGAGGCCGGCCTTGCATCACTATCTTGCGACAACAAGCAAAAAGAGTACTACCTCACCGATCTGATCTCCTGGGCCTATGACCAAAAGATGCAGACCGAGAGCCTGGTGCTCGATGATTATCGCGAGGTAGTAGGCATCAACTCTCGCATCGAACTAGCCGAAGCCGCGCGTCATCTGCGCGATATCACTAATACCAGACTCTCTCTCGAATCCGGTGTCACTATCTTTGATCCTCCGAGCACATTTATCGCGCCCGAAGTCACAATCGGCCAGGAGACTGTGATTATGCCAGGCTGCACGCTCCAAGGTGATATCACGATCGGGCGCGATTGCGTCATTGGTCCCAATACAATCATCAAAGGCAAATGCTCTGTGGGTGATGGCACATCCATCATCAGCTCTTTCGTCAATGACTCAATCATCGGACAAAAGGCCAAGATCGGTCCATTTGCGCATCTCCGCGAGGGCAATACTGTTGGCGATAGCGCTAAGGTCGGCAATTTTGTAGAGCTCAAAAAAGCAGTACTGGGCACCAAGGCCAGTTGCGGTCATCTCTCTTATATAGGCGACGCCACCTTAGGCGACCACGTCAATATTGGTGCCGGCACCATCACTGCCAATTACGACCATCTGACCAAGCAAAAGAGCAGGACTATCATCGAGGATGGCGCCTCCACCGGGTCTAACTCGGTCCTGGTGGCACCTGTGACTGTTGGTGCAGAGGCAGTCGTTGCTGCTGGGACGTCCGTGACTGACGACGTGCCAAAAGGCGCCCTGGCTGTAGGTCGGACGCGACAAAAAAATCTCGAAGGTTGGAGCGATAAGAGGCGCAAGGCTCATCTCTCGAGCTCGGGCATCCCCTCATGATTGGCATCGGCGTCATGATCTATCGTCGATAGATAGTCGAGGCGCTTGCGCTCGGCGTTGGCAAAGGAGCTCGACTCGACTGTAAGGTACTTGATCAGTCCGAGTGGTATGAGGTGCTTGGAATAATCAGGTTGGGTCTTTGTAGCATCTCCATAGGACTCGACCTCGATGTAGTCGTGGCCTAAACGAATCACGCGTCCGGTCAAGCTCGTACCATCGGCGAAGTGCAGCCTTACCCAGGCCTTATAGTCACAAAGTCGCTCTAGTCTAAGTTTGAGGTTCATAGGCGGGTTACCTGCGGTCAGCGTATATACTTGATCATAGCTAAAATACCCAATTTTTCCCATTTTTTAATCTTTGTGGCGCATCGACCTCAAAAAAATAGGACGTGTTTATCCAAAACACCCAAAAATATCCAGAGGGCTCCATGTGATGGTCGGCAAAATATACAGTAGCTCTGATTGCCAAACTCTAACACTTTAAATCATTTCCCCCTCCCGCAAAGCCCGCAATGGTGCGGGTCTCTGATGTATATACGCGGTAGTCAAGCATTGCCATTTGCAAGCGAGAAACTAAACTAGAAAAACGATCCATTTTTGAAATCGGTGATTTCAAACTAGAACAAGGTAAATAATGCAAGACGAGTTGATTAGTGCAGGACTCCGCAAACGCCTAGAAGAATTGCAGGGTAGAGAAGCCAGCTACTGGCACGACGAAATGTACTCGGTAGAAGCCTTGACCAATATGGCATACAGACAGGAGCTCGAAAAAGCCTTTAGTCTCGATCCCCTCGGAGCATTGCCGCCTCGCCAAGATATCTGACGCCTTTGAGCGTCAACTGTACGTCGATCTCGCTAAACAGATCGGCGTGTGGTGCTATCAGTGGTGCCAGACCACCGGTGGCTATGGCTTTGGTGCCCTTTGGCAGATTGGCCATAGCGCGCTCTAGCCAATATCTGACGAGGCCTATATGACCGATGACGCAACCGCGTTCGATCGCTCTTTGCGTGTCAAAGGCCAGAGGGTTTGACAATATCTCTGCTTCCTGGACCGACAGCTCGGGTAGCTGTGCCGTGGCCGCATGCAATGCTGCAAATGTCTTGCTCAGGCCGAGGGTGATCATGCCACCCATAAATTGGCCTGTGGCATCCACTGCCGTCAGGGTCGTGGCCGTGCCAAAGTCGACTACCACTATGGCCGGTGCCACATCGCGATAGAGGTAATAAGCGGCGACGGCGTTGGCAAGCCGATCTGTGCCCATAGTCTTGTAGACGCCGACGATCACGTGCTGCTTTTGCGGATGCAGGACGGTGATGTTTTTTTTGTCGTATTTGAGGTCTTGCAATAAGACGCGGCTGGCTTCTGGTACTACCGAGGACAGGGTGATGTGGCCGCCCTTGAGGCGATGAGTCTGGCTATTGAGGTGAAAAGCCGCAGTTGCCGGGTCATTGGTGGCATAATTCCAGGTTTCTATCAAATCCTCGCCGGCAAAAAGGCCGCAGGTAAGGCGCGAATTGCCGATGTCTATGGCAAGATGCAAATCAGGGGCGGGCATAGTAGGCCTTTACTGCATTGGTGATGGATATAGCTGCTTTTTCCTGTGTTTCTGGGTTTTCGAGAGCCGCAAACTCGTCGGGATTGACCATGAAACCTACTTCGAGCAGCACTGCTTGCATTTTTGAGGGCCGACAGAGGGCCAGATTTTGATAGCGTGCCTTTAGATCAGGCAGGCCGAGACCCTTTACCATGCCGTCCTTGAGTAGGCGGGCCATCTCTTGAGACTGAGGCTGATACCAGTATGTTGAGGTGCCGTGCTCGGTCATGGGATTGCGTCCATCCGGCAGTGCATTGTTGTGCACCGAAAGCAAGAGATCTGCATTTTGACGCTCGGCTATTTTGACCCGATCGTTCAGGCTCACGTCGCGATCGTCGCTGCGCGTCATCACCACTCTTGCACCGGCGGCTTCCAGACGCGCCTTGAGCTTGAGAGCGATGGCGAGATTGAGATCTTTTTCGGGCATGCCGGAGCAGCCGATCGAGCCTTTTTCATTGCCGCCGTGACCAGGGTCGACGCAGATCAACATGTTTTCAAAGTTTGGTCTTTTTTTGATATGCAGGCGGAGTTCGTCGTCCTGATAATCGGCATAAAAACCATACTGACGGTTGCCAGAGAGCGAGACATCGAGTTGGTAGACATTGTCTTCGGGTTGCTTGAAGGCGATATTGTCGATGATATCTTTATCTTGAGACGCCCCGTTGAGCGGTTCTTGCTGCATCCAGTCGGTATCAGCGGCGCAGCCAAACAGCTTGAGCGTGAGCTTGTTGGGATTGAGCTGCTGATCGATGGTAAATGGCAGCTTTTGGCTGAGAGGGATACTGATTGTCTCGCCATAATCGTCCTTGAGCACGGTGACGGCGCGCGCCACTGCATGCGGTGCTGGTGCTCCTGCTTGCTCAAAGGCCAGATCGTCGCGTTTAAACCATACGTGCTTGTTGGCCCCGAGCTGGACTCTGATATTGTCACCCTTGACTCCATCCACCAGGAGTCTGACTCCGGCAGGTTGCTGGGTTAGTCTCGCTTGATCGGGAGCGACGCGCATGATCGTGTCATCGTGCACCGTCTGTGCTACCTGGGGCTGGCGGGCCACGGTTATCGGTATGGCGGAGACATGCGAGACAGGCTTGCCAGGCGAGCTCGGATGTGTCAGGACAAAGCGCGGCTGTGCTGCTTGAAAATTGTCCTGGGGCTCGATCTTGTAGATGCCAACGTAAAGATCTGTTTGATTGGCGGGAAATCTCTGAAAGACCTTGCCGTAAGCCGCATCGAGGCCTGTATTGATGCTGGTCTGTGCTCCGGCCTTGCCGGACCGTGCCCTGGCCTGGCCGATCTGTAGCATGGGGATAGTCTTGTTGCCTAGCGTAACGTGCATGGTGCCGCCTGGAGTGGCACGCGCCGCAAACTCGATGATCTCTCCGCCAGACAGGACGAGGGGCACTCGCGGTTCTATGCTGGAAGGGATGATCTGCGGCTCGGCACTAGTAGATGTGCTTAAAATAGCGGCTAAGGGCTTATTAATTTTTTCGCGATTAATGGTGTATGTGCGTGTGGTTTGATTGGGACCTAGAGCGTTAAGCACAAATCTGTTGCTGCCTCGCTCCAGGTTGATGACGTGGGCAAAATAACCTTTTGCATTGACTGGTACTGGAGCACCATTTATGGTGAGTGTATAGCCCGGCTGGACAGCTCCGATAAAAAAGCTGGATGCGGCCTGGATAGTAGCATTGTCGGATGGATAGACGACTAGCAGTGGCGATGTTGCAACTGGAGGCTTTTGCGCTTGTGCTATGAGCGTTTGGTGCTCTTGCGGACCAGCGCAGGCCGTAAGGTTGATGGTGGCTAGGGCAGCGACGAGGACAGAGGCCGATGAGGCAAAAATAGCCAGGGCCAGAGGTCTAATCATTGATTCTCCGTTGTATTGATATCGTTGAGCCGCCAGTCAAAGTCTTTATTGAAGGTATAGAAAGGCATTGTGCCCGAATAATTTTTTGACTCCAGATCCTGGTAATAGAGAACAAATTGAAAGGCATCGCTGAAATGTCTCTCGATGATATCGCTGTTCCATTGAAAATACGGCGAGATCGACATATAAGATCCGTCGTCGGTCTCGTTGACATTGTTTTTGTCGCGTACATATAAAAAAGTATTGGCGGCAAGATCCTTGCTGTAGATCTTGGCCGTGACGCAATGATCGAGCACGGGGGGATCGCCCATGGCGCCGCTATTGACGAGCATGATGGCACGCGGATCATTGATGAGGGCTTTTTCGGGTGACATTAGATAGGGTTTGATCTTTGTGAGCCAGATGTCCTGAGCCGACATAGCCTTGCCCCCGACAACATACCTTGTACCGTTGAGATCGCGGCCTAGTGGTTTTGCTGAGTTATTGCGTATCGGATATTTGTCTGCGATTGTCTTGATCGTGATCAAAGACTTGGCATTGATCCAATAGCAAAGCACATCCAGTGGTTTGGCAAATTTGTCTGGTGCGGTGTGGGCAAGTTGATCCAGAGCTTGCTTGAGATCGGCATTGTTTTTTGCGGCTTGATAATCGACACGGCCGTTTTTTACTAGTGCGGCGAGTGCCTTGTCCGCTGCCTGATAATCTGGTTGCGTCGGATGTGTCACCGATGTATTAATGGCCATGAGCCATTCGGGAGCATTGGCCAGGCTAAACATGACGAGCGATGCTGCACCCAGTAGCAGGGCTCCGGCAGCGACGATATAGAGGATCAGCTTTGGTCCGATTTTCATAGATCTGATATAGCATTTTTGCCAAAAAAAAGCCCTCCAGATTTGCAAATCTGGAGGGCCAAAAAATGGTGGAGCGTACGAGAGTCGAACTCGTGACCTCTTCAATGCCATTGAAGCGCGCTACCAACTGCGCTAACGCCCCGGACATTGCAATTTATACCATCCTGCCGCTGATTTAGTCTGTGTTTTTTTTAAATGTATCTAGAGTCTTTATGTATGTGTATTCATCTATTTACCTGCCCAGCCTGTTAGTCTCTATCTGTATCGGTTTATCCCGCCCCACGGCCCATTTTGAGAGCGATATCCATATGTCGACTGTCGATCGTCACAAAGATCTATTAGAACGAGATCAGGCTGTACTGGTCGTTGTAGACGTGCAAGAGCGTTTTGTCGATCATATTTTTGAGTTTGATGCCATGGTCGATGTCATCGATAAGGCTATCCATGGGGCTCAGATACTGGGTTTACCCGTCCTCGTCACCGAGCAATATCCTGCCGGCCTGGGGCGAACGGTAAAAAAATTGACGAGTAGATTGGCTGGTAGTGCGGTTTTTGAAAAAACCAGGTTTTCCAGTGCTGGAGCCCCCGATTTTTTGCAGGCGCTTGAGTCTTTAAACCGCCGCCAGGTAATGCTTTGCGGGATCGAGACCCATGTGTGTATTTCGCAGACTGCTCACGATCTGATTGCCCGAGGCTATGATGTTCACTTGCTCGAAGACGGGATTTCAAGTAGACACTTTGAAAACAAAACTATAGGTTTGAAAAAAATATATAAAGCAGGGGGGATCCCGTCATCCCTTGAAATGGCTATGTTTGAGCTCCTGCAAGACGCGAGAGCCGACAAATTTAAGCTCATACAGGCATTAATAAAGTAAAAATGGACCGGTCGGCTAGTTTATCATTATCAACGTGTCAAATTTGGAAACCCAGGTAAAGAACATCCCCATGGCATCGCACAGACTAATAAGCAAATCTGTTTTTACTGCTTTATCGCTCTTGATTTCGGTCGGTGCGGCATATGGACAGGACAGTCTCAAAGATCCAAATGCTGTTGCGGATCCAAGCAAGGCCACAGTCACTGCCGATCCAAACAGCAAGACTGGCACCATGCATAGTGCGCCCGATGTCACCACAGGTGGTCCCAGTCGTGTCGCCAGTCCTGCAGCCCCTGCCGATCCTGCTACAGGCGATCGCTCTCCGGTACCGGTCACCCCGAGCAACAGTCCGGTCTCTCGGGACTACAATGCTGTACCTCCGCAAAATCCCAGCAACAAATTTCAAAATCCGCTAGATGACATCTATCAGCTAGCTCAACCAGGTCCTGGTCCTACTACAGCGACCACCGGTCTGCCACCAGATCAGCAAAATGCTCCGGTCGATGCATCAGGTCTCAGCAATAACCAGCGCGCCGATGATTATGGCGTGGTCAATACTCAGGCCGAAGAGTTTAGACAGAGATTTCTCCAGGGCGAAGCTATAGAATTGCGCCTGCCGCGGGGCGAAGAGCTCATGCCGCTGGGCGATCACTTGCCGCCGATCAGGTTGGAGGCATCATATACTGCACCTGTCGCTTTGCGAGATGTGGTCTCCTACAATCTAAACAACAACCTCGATATCCGTATCCAGAACGAGCAAGTACTAAATACAAAGTGGCTTGCAGTCGGAGCCTTTACGCGCTTTTTGCCTGATGCCCTGATGAGCTATCGCTCGCAGTATCAGGCAGGTACGACACTCATCGGCGGTATCCTGCCCTTGACCTACGGCAACCCCTTTGTCACCGTCAGCGCAGGCTTTAGATATTATGGGTTTAGAGGCGGCAGCGTGCTTTTTGGCGCTCTGCAAAACCTGCACCAGTACCGTGCAGCCAAGCAAGCCTATCGTGCCACCATCAATGATTCGCTCTTTAACGTCACGCAAAACTATTATGATCTGGTGCGCAACCAGGCTCTCTTGCAGATCCAGACTCGAGCCGTCGAAGTAGCAAAGGCTCAGGTCCTGCTCAACCGCCAGTTAGAACGCGCAGGTACAGGCACCCGGTTTCAAGTACTGCAGTCGGAGACTCAGCTCGCTCGTGACGAGCAAGCGCTCCTGACTCAAGAAGTAGCCCTGCGCCGTGCTTCTATCGATCTAGCTACCAGACTCAATTTTAATACCACGGTCAATTTACTTTCGGTCGAAAAAGAAGTGCGCAAGGTCAGACTGATCGATCCAAGCGCTGACATCAATCGATTGATCAATGTCTCCTTTGCCAATCGTCCAGAACTCAAGCAATTAGAGCAATTACGCATTGCCGCCAAGCGCAACATACAGGTGCAGGCCGCTCCTCTCTACCCGCAGTTTCAGTTTTTTGGCCAGTATGCAGGCAATGGCCAGACATTGAGCCGCGACATAGTACTGTCT
>Ga0233423_10001919_pt1 | contig 10262 bp, 10 predicted proteins | sample Watercolumn_Mata_FD_180713 | JGI IMG/M metagenome (GOLD analysis project Ga0233423, IMG submission 180713) | Freshwater microbial communities from Lake Matano, South Sulawesi, Indonesia - Watercolumn_Matano_2014_112_MG | ecosystem: Environmental > Aquatic > Freshwater > Lake | place: Indonesia... | reverse complement strand
TTCGCCAAGAAACGGCACACTGTATTCTTCGGCGAGTTTTTTACCACCACCACGGCCAAAGATCTCATATTACTCTGACGAGCCCTTGGGTTGAAAGTACGACATGTTTTCGACGAAGCCAAAGATTTTGACCTCCATGCGTTGAAACATCGACAGTCCCTTGCGGCCATCGAGCAGGGCCACATCCTGAGGAGTGGTGACGATCACGCCGCCGGACACATCGGTCGTCTGTACGAGCGAGATCTGGGCGTCACTGGTGCCAGGCGGCATGTCAACGATTAGATAATCTAGCTCGCCCCATTCGACGTCGCGCAAAAACTGCTTGATCGCTTTGTCCAGCATGGGTCCACGCCAGATGAGAGGAGTGTCTTGAGAGACAAAGAAGGCCATGGAAATGCATTTGACGCCATGGTTGATAGCGGGAAGAATCCTATTTTCCTTGGCCTGGGGTTCAAACCCTTCGACACCCATCATGAGCGGGATATTGGGACCAGTAACATCAGCGTCGAGCAGACCGACCTTGGCTCCGAGCTTGGCCAACGAGCAGGCCAGGTTGACGGATACGGTCGACTTGCCCACACCACCCTTGCCTGAGGTAACGGCAATGATGTGCTTGATGCCAGGGACAGGCTCTTTGCCATTAGCCTTCTTGAGGCCGGCGACGCTAGCCGTAGATTCCATGGTGACCTCTTGGACGCCTGGCAAAGCAGCCACGGCTTCTTTGCAATCGGTCTCCATCTTTTCTTTGACCGGGCAGGCAGGAGTGGTCAGAGTGAGCTTAAAGTGGACCTTGTCTCCATCGATCTTGATATCGGAGATCATGCCGAGTGTGACGACATCGATATTGAGGTCCGGGTCCATGACCTTGGACAGGGCTTGTTTGACTTGCTCTTCAGTGAGCTTGTCTTTTTTAGTTCCAAACATAAAAGTGACCACCGACAGTGTAGTAACTGCCCTAATGATAGCCAAACAGGCCCCTCATGAGCCTATTGCTAATAAAAACTTAGGACGATCTGGTCTTTAACCGCATCAACGCAGAGCCAGTGTCGCTAATATGAGATTTTCGAAGCCTTCTTTGTTGATCTGATTTGCCACCTGGACCTTGCGACCGCCAAAGAGCGAGGCATTGGTCCGCCCTGTGCTTTTGCCCGAGACCGAAACATCGAGCTTGACCTCACGAAAGGTAAAGAGATTGGGATCAATAGCGCAGGCAGCGGTAATGGTATCCCAAAAGTAATAATCAAAGCCTTTAACCAAAGACCACAGTTTGTGGGCGAGAGCCGAAGCCTTGCTGGTCTCCCCTTGTGCTGCCAATCTGTCGAGAAATTCTTTAGTTACCGGCAATTCGTTGGTCAAATCCAGAGTAATCAGTTTGATCGGAATGCGGCTCTCCACCACGGCCTTAAAGGCTGCGGCATCAGCGTAGACATTCCATTCGGCCGAGCCGTCATGACCACTTTCTTCGACATTGCCTTTGACGTTGACCGCGCCTCCCATAATGATAAATTCTTTTATTTTATCTTTGACCTCGGGATTGCTTGCCAAAAGCCGCGCGACATTGGTCAGAGGCCCGGTCGTCACAAAGGTGAAAGGTTGTTTGCTGTTGGCGAGACAATCAGCAAAAACGGCTTCATTGCGACGCGGCCGACCATGCTGGTAGGTCTTTTTAAAGAGATTGTCGCGAAAGAGCGGCAGTTCATTGATGATAAAGGACTCTCTGCGCCAGTTATCGGGAAAAGGATTGGGCACCTCGTCTTCGGTAACGGAGATCTCAGGCCCTTCGAGATCAAGGTAAGTAGCCATTTTGAGAGTGGCATCAAAGATCTCGTTGGCATAGCAATCACCATTGGTGATACCAACCGCCTGCAGGTCTATCTCGGGCGCTAGCCACAAGAGCATGCAGCTGATCAGATCGTCTACGTGTCCGTCATGGTCATGAATAACTGGCTTATGCATTTGTCTTTATCGCAGTCCAAAAATCAAAGGATGCCCAGATCCATCTTGGCGTCTTCGGATGCCATGGTCTTGGGATCCCAGCGTGGGGTCCAGACTAATTGTACGTGGACGTCCTTGGCCCAGGGCAATTTTTTTACAGCCGCATGGCATTGAGCCTGGATCGCAGGCCCGATCGGGCAGCCAGGGCTGGTCAGAGTCATCTTGACTTTTACATTGCCGTCTTCGACTTTTACCTCATAGACCAGGCCAAGATCGACGATATTGATGCCGAGCTCAGGGTCTACCACGGTGCGGAGATTTTCGAGGACGAGATCCTCTTGCAAAGACGTCATCATGATATTTGCCTCCAAATTTGCAATCGTCACTACTTTTTAGCTGCGCAGGCTTCGGCCAGGCCGTCCAAGAGGGTATTCCAGGGCAAGAGCGCACACTTGATGCGTACCGGATATTTTTTGACTCCACGCAGGGCTTCCAAATCTTCGAGATCGTCCTCGAGCGGTACGTCCTGCTCCTTATTGAGCATCATCTCCTTAAAAGTCTCGATGATCTCCTTAGCCCTTTCCACCGACTGGCCCATCACGGCCTCAGACATCATCGAACCGGAAGCCATATTGATCGAGCAGCCATGCGCCTGCAGTTTGACATCCTGGATCTTGCCGTCCTCGGACACATTGAGATAAAGAGTCAACTCATCGCCGCAAAGAGGATTGACGCCCTCGATCTTGGCCGTGGCATCATCTATGGTGCCATTGTTGCGCGGATTGTGATAGTGATCGAGGATTGTTTCCCGGTAAAGATCATCTGAGAGCGACATTGCCTAAAACCTTGTCTGCTTCGCAGAGGGCCGCGGCAAGGACGTCCACTTCTGCCTTTGTGTTGTAGATATAAAAACTTGCCCGGGCCGTGCCCATCACGCCTAGATCTTTCATCAAAGGCTGGCAGCAATGATGCCCGGCTCTGATGGCTATGCCAGACTCGTTGAGGATCTGGCCCAGGTCGTGAGGATGTAGTCCCTTGATATTAAATGAAATAACGCCGCCTCTCTCTTTGGCATCGCGAGGCCCATAGATCTCTATGCCCTTGAGAGTGCCGAGCTTTTGCATGGCATAGGCCGTGAGCTCGACCTCATGGTCTCTGACCCAATCCATGCCGAGGGTCTGCAGGTATTCGATGGCTTTGCCGGCGGCGATGACATCCGCGACATTGGGAGTACCCGCCTCAAATTTCCAGGGCAATTGGTTATAGCGGCTCTTTTCACGCTGCACGGAGGCGATCATATCGCCACCATATTGGTAGGGAGGCATAGCTTCGAGTAATTGCTTTTTGCCCCAGAGCACGCCGACACCGGTGGGTCCGAGCATCTTGTGAAATGAAAAAACAAAAAAGTCGACACCGAGATCTTGCACATCGCAGGCCATATGCGGGACCGACTGCGCACCATCGGCGATGACGACCGCGCCATGCGCGTGCGCCATCTGAGCGAGCTCTTTGACGGGATTGATAGTGCCCAGCACATTGGACATATGAGAAATGGCCAGGAGTTTGGTTTTGGCATTGATGGTGGCACTGGCGTGCTCCATATCAATGCGGCCTTGATCATCGAGCTTGAGAAATACCAGACGAGCATCGCGCTCGGCTGCGAGGACCTGCCACGGCACCAGGTTTGAATGATGCTCCATAGGCGAGAGGACGATCTCGTCTCCCGGCAATATATTGATCCGCCCCCAGGTCTGAGCAACGAGATTGATACCTTCTGTGGTGCCACGCGTATAGATCACCTCGCAGGTATCCACAGCATTGATAAAGCCCTTGATCGTCTCCCGCACTCCCTCGTAGGCAGCAGTGGCTTCTTCGGACATTGTGTGGATACCGCGATGCACGTTAGCATTGTAATTGTTGTAGTAATCGACAAGCGCATCCACTACTGCTTTGGGTTTTTGCGATGTTGCGGCATTGTCTAGGTAGACAAGTTTTTTGCCGTGTATGACTCGATCGAGTATGGCAAAATCGGCTCTGATCTCGCCTGTCTTACTGTCTATGTCTTTGCTTGTTTGTGCCATTTCTTTCACTTGCTTTTATCTTAGGTCGGTATTTTTATATATCCAGTTCGATCTTGCCCTGGCTGACTCTTATGCCATAGGTCTCGATCGGGGCAATAGCAGGCAGGCACATAGCCTGGCCGGTAGTGACATCAAATCGCGCTCCATGCCGTGGGCATTCGATTTGTCCATCATTGATGGTGGCAGTTTCGAGCTTGCCGTCATGGTCGATATTACATAAAGGAGCGTGATCGTGCGAGCAGATATTTTCAAAGGCATGCAGCTCGCCCTGCCAACGGCAGAGCAAAATAGATTTTGGCTCAGACGAGTCACCGAGGACCTCGACGGCACGAGCCTCGCCTTCTTTTATCTGTGCTGGATCTATCGACTCTATCTTATACATGACCTGTGCAACTAGCTATGGATCTTTTGCGCGACCAACTCGCCGATCCAGGCTGCCGCACCGGTGATATTGACTGTATCGAGGACCTGGACAAAAAATCCAGAAACGATAAATTCTTGAGCTTCTTGTACGCTCAAACCACGACACTGCAAGTAAAACAGCTGCTCTGGATCGACAGGACCGACAGTGGCACCATGAGAGCATTTGACGTCATCGGCAAGGATCTCGAGCCTGGGGATCGAATCAGCCTTGGCCTTTTGACCGAGCAGGAGGTTTTTATTGGACTGAAAAGCACTGGTCTTTTGCGCGATCTTATCTACCAGTACATTGCCCTGATAGATCGATTGAGCCTTGTCCTTGAGCGCTACTCTAAAAATGATATCGGAGCTAGCATTGGGAGTTTTATGCGCCTGGGTGGTGTTGTACGAGTACTGCTCGCTACCGGACCCCAGCACAAGCCCCTGCACCCTGCTGTAGGAGCCAGGACCAGCCATGACGGTCTCAAAATCGCTCTTGATCTGCTTGGCACCTAGCCCGCAAGTGAGATAGTCAAAGTGAGCATCACGCTCTACGTGAGTACGAGTCTTGGACATCTGATAAGTGGTATCGCTCAACTTGTCGACGTTGACTCCCGATAGACGGGCATTGGCTCCAAGATAGACCTCTGTGAGCATATCGACAAAGAGACCGCCGTCGGCACTCGCAGCCTGGTCACCAGATACGGTGACGACTTGGGCCTGGGCATTGCTCTCGAGTATGACGATCACACGAGGGAAAATCGCCAACTTGGAAGCCACGGCAGGCATATCGACGTTAAAAACGAAAGGCTTGTCGATCACGACTCCGGCAGGTACATAGAGCAGAACTCCGCCTTGAAACAAAGCGCGATTGAGCAAGGCAAACTTGTCGGGCTTATCACTCTCAGGCACGTATTTGTCGCCAGTCAAAATAGTCTTGAGCAGGTCTTCATTTTCTTCGATGGCAGAGGACAGGGACTTAAAGATAACGCCCTTGCTCGCAAGCTCGGCATCGAGCTCGACAAAAGTACCAGTCGCTCCATATCCCTGGGTCAGAGTAGCAGCAGCCTCTATAGATTTGGCCACAAGCTCGGACTTGTCCCTGGCTTTGCCTGGAGCGGACTTGCTTTCTTCGAGCAGACCATACTGGCTGAGATCGAGCTTTTCAATGCCGGTCTTATGCCATTCTTCGTGACGATGATTGGGTGCAGGCAATTTTAAATAAGCTTCCCAGGCATTGAGTCTCAAATCTTTGAGCCATCTGGGTTCACCATTGCGCGTAGCCAGGTCGCAGACCCGTTCTTTGGCAATCGTGTTGGCTGCATTCTCTGCCATTTCCCTTTTATCTCCCAAGCAAAATTGTTTTAAAACTAGAACCGCACTAATGATTAACCGACCGAGCCTTCCATTTCGAGCTGGATCAGTCGATTGAGCTCAACGGCGTATTCGAGGGGCAGTTCTTTTGTAAAAGGCTCAAAGAAACCGTTGACAATCATGGCTGTGGCCTCATCTTGACTCAGGCCGCGGCTCATCAGATAAAAGAGCTGCTCTTCGCCAACCTTGGAGACGGAGGCTTCGTGCTCGATGGTGACGTTCTTCTCGTCTATTTCCATCGTCGGGTATGTATCGGAGCGTGAGTCCTCATCCAAAAGGAGAGCATCGCACTTGACCGAAGACTTGACTCCAGTGGCATTGGGAGCCACTTTGATCAGACCGCGATAGCTGGTACGACCGCCATTTTTGGAGATGGACTTGGACACGATCATGGATGAGGTATCAGGCGCAGCGTGGATGATCTTGGCGCCTGCATCCTGGTGTTGATCGTTGCCGGCAAAGGCGATAGAAAGCACCTCTCCATGAGCTCTAGGTCCAGTCAGATAGATGGCAGGATATTTCATGGTCAGTTTGCTGCCCAAATTACCGTCGACCCACTCGACTTTTGCATCAGCCTGAGCCACAGCACGCTTGGTCACTAGATTGTAGACATTGCGCGACCAGTTTTGAATGGTGGTGTAACGGATGTGAGCGCCGGGCTTAGCGATCAATTCGACCACTGCCGAGTGCAGAGAGTCAGTCGAATAAGTAGGCGCCGTGCAGCCCTCGATATAGTGCACAAAAGAACCAGGCTCGGCAATAATCAGGGTGCGTTCAAATTGCCCCATGTTTTCGGCATTGATACGAAAATATGCTTGCAAGGGTATCTCGACTTTGACGCCAGCAGGCACCCAGACAAAAGACCCACCAGACCAAACGGCAGAGTTGAGAGCGCTAAATTTGTTGTCGGCGATTGGAATAACAGAGGCAAAGTGCTTTTTGACGATTTCTTCGTGCTCTCTCAAGCCTGAGTCCATGTCGAGAAAGACAACGCCCTGAGCTTCGAGGTCTTCGCGGATGGAGTGATAGACGACTTCGGACTCGTATTGAGCGGTTACCCCGGCCAAAAACTTGCGTTCGGCTTCGGGAATACCCAGACGATCGAAGGTATTCTTGATCCCCTCGGGCACTTCATCCCAACTCTTTTCTTGCTTTTCGGAAGGCTTGATGTAGTAGTAGATATTTTCGAAATCGATGGCATTGAGCAGATCGCAATTGCCCCAGGTCGGCATGGGCTTCTTGAGAAATACATCGAGAGCCTTGAGACGAAAATCGAGCATCCACTGCGGCTCATTCTTCATTTCAGAAATCTTGGTGACGATCTCCTTTGTCAGGCCGCGACCAGACTTAAAGACATAGTCTTCTTTGTCTCTAAAACCATACTGGTAGTCATTGCCCATCTCATTGAGAGATGCCTTGCCCTGGGTGAGATCTGTCGACATGTGGAATTCCTCGTGGATAAATCGAAATTTTCTAGCTTCTAGCTAGCCTGACCCCTTACTTGGCGGCAACTGCAGGACTTGGCTGTACCCAGTCATAGCCGCGTTCTTCGAGCTCGAGGGCCAAGTCTGGACCGCCGGACTTGAGGATCTGACCGTCCTGGAAGACATGGACAAACTGGGGTTGGACATAGTTGAGGAGACGCTGGTAGTGCGTGATCAATAGGATGCCGGTCTCTGGGGTAGCAAGAGCATTGATGCCTTCGGATACGGTCTTGAGGGCGTCGATGTCGAGGCCGGAATCGGTCTCGTCCAGGATAGCGAGAGCAGGCTTGAGCAAAGACAACTGGAGGATCTCGATGCGTTTCTTTTCGCCACCGCTAAAACCATCATTGATGTAGCGCGAAAGAAACTCGTCCTTGACGCCCAATTTGGCCATCTGGGCCTTGAGCTCTTGGCGGAACTCTTTGACGGGAATCTCCTTGCCACGGACAGCCTTGGTCGTAGCTCTCAAAAAGTTGGAGACCGAAACGCCAGGGATTGCCACGGGATACTGAAAAGCTAATGCGAGACCCAGCTTGGCACGCTCGTCGGGGCTCATCTCGGAGATCTCCTGGCCCTTGTAGAGCATCTTGCCGGAGGTCACCTGATAACGCGGATGGCCCATCAATGTATAAGAAAGAGTGGATTTGCCGGAGCCATTGCGCCCCATGATCGCGTGGACTTCGCCGCCATTGATCGTCAGATTGACGCCTTTGAGGATCTCTTTGTCCTCGACTTTGGCGTGCAAATCGATGATTTGTAGTATCGGTTGTTTGGCGGTCATGCCTGAGTCCTCGTATAGCGTATATAGCTGTCAAATCATATCTTTAAATGCCTGCCATTTCCCCTGGCAACTACCTTAAAGGTTTCCAACCTTTGCGGCCTGGCATTTTATAGATAAAATAGTATCAAAAGTATATTATCAAAAATACAGTGCCTTAGCTGGCATATTTAGCTTCCCTTATGACTTTGACACCCAGGCACATGATCACCAATCTCAGCGACAGCCCAGCCAAGACCCAGGAAGCCATCCTGCTGCACCTCAAAAAAGCAGGCGAGCTCACGGTCAACGATCTCTGCGACATGCTCAAGATCACAAGCATGGCCGTCCGCCGCCATCTGGTGGGCCTGCAAAAGGACGGTCTGATCCTTTCGCGCATGGTCAGACAAGAGCGTGGTCGTCCTACATATAAGTACAAACTTTCGGACAAGGCCGCGAGTCTTTTTCCTCAAGCAGGCTCTACCCTGGCCCTTGATCTTTTGGATGCCATTTATGAGCAATCAGGTTCTAAGGGCGTGATGGATCTTTTGAGCATTCGCAATAAGAAAAGATTGGAAAGATTGAAGGCAAGAGTAGAAAACAAAACTTTAGCTGAGAGGGTCGCAGAAGTAGCCAAGATTTTTTCCGAAGAAGGCTACATGACCGAATGGGAAGCTCTGCCCGACGGCAATTTTATTGTCTATCAAAGGCACTGCGCCGTGCACGAGATGGCCGACAAATATCGCCAGCTTTGCGCCATGGAGCCCCAGATGATGGAATCTTTGCTCCAGGTCCCAGTGACGCGCGAAAAATACATCCTGCGCAATGATCCGATTTGCGCCTATGTGATCAAGCCGCAAGAGCAGGTCTAGTTATATATTTTAGATGCCTTTGAGCTGCCAAAAAGCCGCAGGGGTCTTGGGCGAGACTGTGGACAATTTGACAAAGTTTGCCGGACCACGAGCTGCGATGGGCAAGCCGCCAGAGATGATTATATTGTCCTGCGGTGTCACAAAATTGTGACGCAACAGAGTCTCTTCGACCATGGCCAGGGTGGACTCTGAGTCGGAGACCTCGGTGAGCATCACTGGAGTTGTGCCCCAGGTCAGGGTCAACTGACGGTATACATGTGTCAACTGAGTCAAAGCGATGATTGGCGCAGGAGGCTTAAATTGTGAGATGAGGCGCGCAGTCGAGCCTGATTTTGTGAAGGCAGCAATGACGCGGGCATTCATGTCCACGGCCATGGCGCAAGCGGCGTGAGCGATAGCATGGGCACTGGTATGCAGAGGATGCTCATGGAGCTTGCTACGATCTTGAGAAGACTCAGCGGCAAAGCAGATGCGATCCATCATCGTCACTGTTTCGACAGGATACGAACCCATGGCGGATTCTTCGGAAAGCATGACGGCATCCGTGCCTTCAAATACAGCGTTAGCCACGTCCGAGGCTTCGGCTCGGGTCGGACGCGGATTATTGGCCATAGAGTCGAGCATCTGCGTAGCAGTGATGACTGGCTTACCCTTGGCATTGGCTCGACTGGTGATGAGCTTTTGCACGGGCGGGACTCGCTCCGGCGGAAGCTCTACGCCCAGATCGCCACGAGCGATCATGACACCATCTGTGACATCAAGGATTTCTTCGAGATGATCGACAGCCTCTGGTTTTTCGAGCTTGGCTATGACCATGACCGGCGGCCAGTGATCGCCGATAGCGTCCTTGAGATCGATGATGTCCTGTGCATCGCGCACAAAAGAGAGAGCGACAAAGTCGACTTCACATTTTAGACCGACTTTGAGATCGGCACGGTCTTTTTCGGTCAGTGCAGGGATAGAAAGCTTGACACCAGGGATATTGAGCCCTTGATGATTTTTGAGGACGCCGCCGGTGATGACCTCGCACTCGGCATCGGTACCATTGGTGGTGACCACTCGCAACTCTATCAAACCATCATCGAGGAGGATGGTATCGCCAGGCTTAACATCGGCGGCCAGAGTGGCATAGCTGGTCGAAACAATGGTCTCGTCGCCTTCGATCTTGTTGGCGGTGAGCGTAAAGCGATTGCCTTTCACTAGCTTGACCGGTGTGCCGTCTTTCAACTTGCCGGTACGCAATTTGGGACCGGATAGATCCAGCAAAATGCCGACCGGCACATCCATCTTGGCGCTGATCTCTCTCACATCAGCCACCACCGATTCGATAAATTCGGGTGTGGAATGCGAACAGTTGATG
>Ga0233423_10001918_pt1 | contig 10263 bp, 9 predicted proteins | sample Watercolumn_Mata_FD_180713 | JGI IMG/M metagenome (GOLD analysis project Ga0233423, IMG submission 180713) | Freshwater microbial communities from Lake Matano, South Sulawesi, Indonesia - Watercolumn_Matano_2014_112_MG | ecosystem: Environmental > Aquatic > Freshwater > Lake | place: Indonesia... | reverse complement strand
CGACACCCTGAAAGAAGTGTAGAAAGCATGCCCATAGCTTGTCTTTCTTAATCCCAAAAACAATAATTCGAAAAAGCAAAAATTTCCGGGAGACTTAAGATTTTCTGAACGCCAATTTATCCTCCCCTACCCACTGGCCCGACTGGAACCTAGTTATAAGCAAGTATTATGGATCGCATTTTTACTATTACTTTGCCCGGGAGGGTGATGAATTGATCGGGATCTGCCCGGTACACGAGGAAAAAAACGGAATACTCAGGAATCTGTACTCCGGACAATATAATTATATCCCTTATGGGGGATGGATATTTAAAAAGGAATATGAATTTTATAAATTCCCTCTCCGGTTTAATCAGTTATTCGCAGGATTCAATTTCCCGGTAAATAATAATCTGAAATTAAAGGGGAAAAATAGAAAATTTCAGACTTTGGTTATTGATTTAAGTTTGGATTATGAAAACTACTATTTAAACTATAACCGAAACACAAAAAGAAATATAGTTAAAGCCATTAATAGCAATATTTCGCTGGTTATCAATAATGATATTGATTTTTTTTTCCCTTTTTACAGGATATCATGTGAGAATAAGGGGTTGAAAGAAATGGGAAAAACATTACTCATAGATTTGATGAATTCACTAAAAAATATTAAGATTGATATTCTTTGGGCAATAAGAAATAATGTCTCTCTTGCATTTTTGGCTTTAGTTTATGATAAGGATTATTGCTTAACCTGGCTCACTTATAATTTGCCGGGATTTGAATCTTTTGGGCAAGGACATTTTTTACATACTGAAGCAATTAAACACTCTATTTTAAAAGGTTGTAAATATTTCGATTTATGTTATATTGAAAAAGAAAGGCTTCCGAATATCTGCGAATTCAAAAGGGGGTTTTCTAAAAATGAGGTGGAAGTACCATTGATTATCCAAAAACCACTATCATATAAAGTTATTAACAGGATAAAAAGATGTTTTTAGGTTATTATTCTCATCTGCTTAAGGAATTCTTTAGAAATTCACACAGAAATTTTATCTTACGTCAAAATGGCAATATAATCGGGAAAGATTGTAAGATTTCAAAGGACTTAAAATCGAATGGTAAATTCACTCTAAGAGATACTGTAAGGATAGGGAAAGGTGTTGTTTTTGGTGATGGCGTTTTAATAGGGAGCAATGCTAAAATTGAAAGTATTGAATTAGGTGAAAATTCCCATATTGAAGCAGGAGTGATTATTACCGGTTATGGTAAAGGTATGATAAAAATCGGGAAAGAATCATATATTGGGATAAACAATATTTTAGATTTTAGCGCCAATATTACTATAGGTAGCTTTGTTCATATTGCCGGTCCATCAACCGGTTTGTGGACACACTCAAGTGCTCCTATGTGTCTTAATAGTATTCCCTTGCATCAGAAATCAGCAGAATATAGACCCACATCCCAAATAATTATTGATGATAATTTATATATAGGAGGAAATTGTACAATCTATCCTGGAGTGACAATTGGTCATCATTCAATAGTTGCTCCCAATAGTGCCGTAACCAAAGATGTGGAACCATATACAATGGTTGGAGGTGTACCGGCAAAATTCATTAAAAAAACTGACCATTAATGTTCTCTCAAAAGCTTGCATTAAGCTATGGCTCAAAACTGATCGTTCAGATGATACAGATGGCTACTAGCCTGATTGTTGCTCGTTTGGTCGGTCCTTCTGTATTGGGTGTTCTGGCTTATGGCCTGGCCTTTGTGAGCATGTTTTCTTTTATTGTTGACATGGGTACCGGTACTGCATATGTTAAACTGATTACTGATGGTAATGACCAAAAAGCTATTTTGGGAACATTCCTCAGAATAAAACTGAGTCTTATACTTCTTTTCATTTTTGTAGTTATTAGTTCATTATTATACAGTAAGAGTGGTTCCTTGTCGAATATTTCGTTGAATTTACAGGATAAAGTAATTTTAATTTACTTGGTTATCACTGTTATGTCATTTTTGTATAGCATTCAAACCACTCACTGGACCTCTCTCATGCAACAGGCGAAAGTGGATTTGCCACAGTTATTGCAGCAGATTGTATATCAGTTATTAAGACTCGCAGCAGCGTTTGCAGGTTATAAGGCTCTGGGCATTGTCATTTCCAATTTTATTGCCTGTTTAGTTGTCCTTCCATTATATTTATGGATGGGCAAAGGATTATCTATTGGTAAATTTGAAAAAAGCATTGCGATTCTTTTTCTGAAAATCTCATTTCCTGTTATTCTGATAGGTATTTTTCAGGTATTGATTTATTCTACTGATAAAGTCCTTTTAAAACATTTTACTGATGTCAGGGAATTGGGATATTACTCAGCAAGTTTTACTATTGCATCCTTTATGCGTGGTATCGAAAGCTCTGTAGGGATTTTGTTCTTTCCATTTATAACAACTTATCTTAAAGAATCCAAAATTGATAAGGTCAGTAACATTATAGCTCGATTTGAATCTTTTTCGTTGACTTTTATAGTCCCATTTACAATATTGTTTGTTATTATGTCTGATAAAGTCATCCTTTTAGCATATGGAAATGAATTTCTACCTGCAGTAAAACCTTTAAGCCTGTTGTTGCTGACATTTACAGTGTCATTATTTCTTTTGCCTTATGGCAATATTATACTTGGAAAGGGCAAATTTTATCTGGCAGCAATAATCTGGGCAGCAGCATTTTTTGTTTATATCCTGACAGCGTTTTTTTTAACCTCTCCTGCATATCTAAATCTGCAGGGACAAGGGATGGCAATAGCATTATTAATATCTAATCTTTTTTTGGGTCTGGTGTTTGTTTTAGAAACAAAAAAAATTGAAAAAGAAATAAAGGTTTTGCCGGGATTAAAGGTTTTATTGTTTAACTTAATTGTTGCTATAATATTTGGCTCTATTTATTATTACTTCATTGCAGATAATAATTTCTTGTGGTCTGTTGCTTTTGCTGTTTGCTATATTCTATTTTTTTATTTATCAGGATATTTTCTTAAAGTTTTTGGAATGGATCAATTATATTTATTAAAGAACATTTTAAGTATTCGAAAGCTGAAATTATATATCAGGGAAGAACTATTACCAAAAAAGTGATTTTTTGAAAATTGGAAGATTTTTTCATAAAGGATTGAACGATTCGTTATAAGCTTCAAAGGAAAGTGATCAAACTCTACCGCCAGTTCAATCTGTTTTTCAAGTTGTTGATAGCAATTGCTGTTGCGGCGTTTCTTGTTTACTATACACATCCTTCATTTAACAAAATGGCATTTCTGCTTTTGTTAGCAGTAGTATGGAGAACAAAGAATGATTATTTCTGGCTTGCATTTATGCTTGTACTACTTGATTCACCGGGAGGATTGTTCACAGGAGGAACAGTTTATGATCCATACCGCCTGCCTATCTATAATCTGGCACCCAAGGTGTCATTTGCTATTGAGGAATTGTACATGATAACACTATTCATCAAGGCAGCAGTGAACAGAAGGAGTAACGCAGTTTTCCAGGATTTTACCTACAACAGGCAGCTACGCATCATTATGATGCTTCTTGTAATTCTGGCTATAATATCATTTATGCTGGGAACCTCTGTTACCTCCCTGCGTAATCTTTTTAAAAATCTGATCAATCTAAGCTTGTTCTATAGTCTTATTTTTGTTTTTCAAAAACATGAAGACATCGTTAATTTTTTTAAAGCCTTGTTCCCTTTTGCTTTTGTTGCCATTCTGTTGCAGATATATGGTATGATTTCCGGACAACAACTGATTGCCTTGTTCAGACCTGATGTTACCATAACACAGGGTATATTGACCGGTGACTTGTTGAGACCTATTGAAATGGCGGTGGTTTTGCTTGCATGCGGCTTTGGCAGTTTATTATTTATTGGCGGCAGGCACGGATCTTTTAGTTTTCCATATCTTTTATCAATTAATATTGTTGCATTTACCAGCATAATAATGACAGCTACACGCTCATGGTTCCTGGGCTTTACTTCCATGTACATATTTTTTATTATTTTAAATTACAGAAGAATAGGGTCAGTCATGTTTAAATATTCTATTGGCATATTAGTATTTGTAGCAATCTTTAATTTTGTTCCTAAGATAGGTGATCAAGTCAGAAACTCTTTTACCCGGTTCAATACTATTATGGATCTTGCTGCAGGGGATCCTACAGCCGGAGGCACCCTGGTAAGACTTACCGAAAGAGCTCCACGGGTAATGGAAGGATTCTGGAACAGTACCATTATTTTCGGAGCCGGATATTCAGACCTTTACTTTAAATATACCGATAGTCATGTAGGCTTTCATAATATTTTATTTCAGGCAGGGATAATAGGAATTCTGATAATTTTGGGTTTTGCTGGTGTTGTGTTTATTAAACCTCTGCGCCTCGCCAAAATATCAATAAGTCATGAATATCGGGATGCTCTCAGAAATTTACCTTTACTGATTCCTGCTGTTATGATCATTAACAGCGCAACTCAATTCTGGGGATATGAGGTTGGAGGTGCCAGGGCAATATTATTGTCGGCCTATATAGCGATATCCGGGTTTTATGTCAGTAGGGTAAAAAGCGATTTACTAACATTAGGTACAAGTGTTAAGTTTGATAAAACTATAGACGTGCTAATTAAACGATCAGAAAAAACAAATACTGTATTCAGAAAGTAAAAAATAAAAATGAAGAAAATCTCAGATAAAAGAGTATTGGTAATTGGCGGAGCAGGATTTATTGGAAGCTACCTGGTTGCTGAACTTTTGAAAACAGATGTAAAATCAGTAATAATTTATGATAATTTTTCCAGAGGAAAGTTACAGTACATTGGTCAATCTCTTGAAGATAAAAGATGTAGTGTGTATTCTTTGGGCGGAGATATAAGAGATATTGATATTCTGAATGAAGCAATGAAAGACATTGATTATGTGTTCCATCTGGCTGCAATGTGGTTACTGCACTGTAAAGATTTTCCAAGAACAGCATTTCATGTGAACATTGAAGGAACATTCAACGTATTAGAGGCGTGTGTCAGGAATAAGGTTAAGAAACTAATTTATTCTTCCTCTGCATCAGTCTATGGTGATGCGGTTGAATTACAAATGACAGAATCACACCCGTTTAATAATAAGAACTTCTATGGAGCAACAAAAATAGCCGGAGAAGCAATGTGTACAGCATATCATGAAAGGTACGGCATAGAGTTTATTGGTCTCAGGTACATGAATGTTTATGGTCCGCATCAGGATCAGAATGCTGCTTATTCTGGTGTAATACCTCTTATGTTGAATAGAATTGATGCTAATGAAGCGCCGGAGATAAACGGAGATGGATCACAGGCTTATGATTTTATATACGTTGAAGATGTCGCAAGGGCGAATATTTCTGCACTTAAATCAGAAGTGAAAGCTGGATTTTATAATATCGGCAGCGAAATTCAAACCTCAATCAAAGAACTTTGTGATTTAATTCTTGAACTTAAGAATTCCGATCTTAATGTAATTTATACACCTTATCCTGCTGATGATGCACGTCAATTTGTGCAGAATCGAATTGGATCACGAAAAAAGGCGGAAGAAGAAATTGGTTTTCAGTTTAAGTATTCATTAAGGGAGGGATTGTTGAAGTTGATTCAATGGAGGGAGAATGAACTTAGACAAAAGACATCTGATAAAAGTACAAGAGTATGAATATGACACTGTCTAAATAATGAAAATTCCTTTAGTAAAACCATATATTACTGAAGAGATTAAGACCAGAGTTTTAGAAGTTCTAAATAGCGGTTATCTTACTGAAGGAAAAGTTACTAATGAATTTGAAAGAATTTTCACCCAATATATTGGAAGTAATTATGCTATTGCAGTCACATCCTGCACAACCGGTCTTGAAATAGCATTAAGGGCGTTAAATATTGGCCCGGCTGATGAGGTGATTGTCCCGGATTACACATACCCGGCAACTTCATCAGTGGTAACTCTAATTGGAGCTACTGCGGTGATTGTCGATATTGACCGAAGCACAATGCTTATAGACTATAACGCATTGAAAAATGCTATTAATTCTAAAACCAAAGCAATTATACCAGTCTCACTTTTCGGTAACGCTCTTGACTATGACAGACTTAATAAAATTAAAAGGAAATATAACCTGTACATTATTGAAGATGCAGCTTGTTCCGTTGGTGCTGAATATAAAGGTAAAAAGGTTGGATCATTTGCTGATATATCAGTTTTTAGTCTCCACCCTCGTAAATTTATAACCACAGGAGAAGGAGGCATGATAACTACAGAAAACAAGATCTGGGCTGATTGGATGAATTCCTACAAGCATTTTGGAATGGTTATGAATAATTCAGACAGAGAGGGCATTGTATTTGAAATACTTGGGACTAACTATAAGCTTTCAAATGTTCTTGCAGCAATTGGACTCGAACAAATGAAAAAAATTGATATGTTACTGGAAAGGAGAAGGGAACTAGCAAAAAATTATGAAAACCTTATCAGAAATATATCCGGTATTAAATTGCCACAGACTACCGAAAAAGGTTTACATTCATATCAGTCTTATACAGTATTAATTGAAGACAGAGATAATGTTTTAAAAAAAATGAGAGACAAGGGAATTGAAGTGCAGATTGGGACCTATTCCCTTCATATGCATCCAGCATTTCAAAATAATAAGCTTGTGCGACTTTCCGGACAACTTGAAAACAGCAGGTGGGTTTATGATCATTGCCTCGCGCTTCCACTGTTTCATGATCTCAGTTTTCAGCAGCAGGAAATAATTATAGCTGAACTAAAGAATCTTCTTTAAAAAGAACTTCATTAAAGATGTCTTAAAACTTAGTTGTGCAATTTCTCCAATAAATCGCTAAAGTTTCACAAAGTTATACAAAAAATTTAAATCTAAGTGCTTTAATATTAACCCTTTGCGACTTTTTCGAAAACACGGTGTTCTTTATGTGAGACTTTTCCTAAATGTGTGGAATAGCTGGAATATTTAATCTTGACGGTAACCCGGTTGATGAAAAGATAATCCGGGAAATGGTCCGAAAACTGGCGCACCGCGGACCCGATGGGGAAGGAATATATAATAAAGATAATATTGCCCTCGGTCATACACGGCTTGCCATTATTGATCTCACCGAAAGAGGAAAACAGCCCATGATATCATCTGACCGAAAATGGATTATTGTTTACAACGGCTGTATATATAATTTCAGAGAACTGAGAGAAGAACTTAAAACTATTGGAAGAGCTTTCATTTCAGAGTCAGATACAGAAGTGATTGTTGAAGGGCTTTCCACCTATGGACCCTCTATCTTTGAAAGGTTCAATGGCATGTTTGCCATTGGAGCTTGGAACACTGAAGAAAAAACGCTTTACCTGAGCCGTGACAGGTTTGGTGTAAAACCACTATATTATTGGTTCAATGGCAGAACAATAGTTTTTGCTTCTGAGATTAAAGCAATCATCCAACATCCCGATTTTCATGTGGAATTAAATTACTGCGCACTAAATGAGTACTTTACATTCCAAAATCATTTTACTTTTCAAACACTGTTTAAAGGGATTTATATGCTACCCCAATCCAATACGGTACGGATTGATTCCCGTTCTGAATTCGTAAAACACCATGCATGGTGGGATTTTGATTTCAATGAAATAGATAATTCGATGAGTTTTGAAGAAGCACGGGAAGAAACGCTACGCCTTTTTAAGCAGGCAGTTACCAATCAAATGATTGCTGATGTACGTGTTGGGGCATATCTTTCCGGAGGTATGGATAGCGGCTCAATCGTGTCCATTGCTTCGCAGTATGTACCACGACTTACTACATTTACCTGTGGATTTGATATGTCGGAAGTTACCGGGGTAGAGGCAAATTATGATGAACGTAGGGATGCAGAACTTATGGCCAACCATTTCAAAACCGAACATTATGAACAGGTAATGAATGCAGGGGATATACGTTGGTCACTGCCTAGAGTGGTATACCATATTGAAGACCTTCGTGTAGGGATGTCATATCCGAATTACTACATTTCACGCCTTGCCTCAAAATTTGTTAAAGTATGCCTGCAGGGCACCGGAGGTGATGAATTATATGGCGGCTATCCATGGAGGTATTACCGTATTTTTGACAGTCTTTCACAAAGAGATTTTTTTAACCAGTATTACAGCTTCTGGCAGCGGTTGGTCCCGGATGAGCAGAAGCACCTGTTTTTTACACCGGATGTTCTTAAACAGATCGACATTCAGGAACCAAGAAATTTTTTCGAAAGGGTATTTACCTTCAATCCCCGCCTGAAATACAACACTCCCGAGGAACACATTCAGAACAGTCTTTATTTTGAGATTAAAACCTTTTTACCGGGGTTGCTTCTGGTGGGGGATAAGCTGGCTATGGCCAATGGTCTTGAGGAACGATTTCCATTTCTTGACAACGATCTTGTCTCCTTTGCCCAGCGCATACCTGTCAGATATAAACTGGCTAATCTCGAAAAGATGAACCGTGTTGACGAAAATGAATTTCGCGATAAGCGAAAAGTATATAATGAATTTAATGATGGTAAGAACGTACTAAGACATGCTATGCAGGATCTTATACCTGTAGAAATATTAACGAGAAAGAAACAGGGATTCTCCTCTCCTGAAGAAAGCTGGTATCGAGGAGAAAATGCGGTGTATGTTAAGGAACTTTTACTTGCCCCCGATACCGTTATTAACGAGTTTATTTCAAAAGAATTTATTTCGAACGTTATACATGAGCATACAAAAAAGAGAGTTAATCATCGACTTCTCATTTGGTCATTAATAAATTTTGAATGGTGGTGCCGGTTATTTTTATTGGGTCAAAAATTTCAATAGAATTAATGATCAATTTTAAAGATATCTTTAAAGAAAAACTGAGCTCCAAGCCAACTTACTTGTCTATGAAAATCAGAAAGGTTATGAAAGCCAAAGCCAAACTAAGAATGTTTTAGTGAGAAATGGCTTAAATATGAGATAAATAGGACATTAAATGGCATCGAATCCTTCCAGAAGAAATGGTATTAGCAATTGTATGGGTTTAAAACTGAAAAAAATCTAAAGTGTTTTCTTAAAAACAAGCGAATAGTTTTAGATGCAGGCTGCGGATTGGGTTATAAAGCGGCCTGGTTTGCATCCCTTTCACCGGAATCCACAATTATTGGGATGGATTATTCTGATGCTGTTTTGGAAGCGGCTCGACATTTTAATCAAGTAAGGAATTTGGTTTTTATAAAAGGGGATATATCAGATACTAGAATATATGAAGCCTCAATAGATTACATTAGTTGTGATCAGGTAATACATCATACTGAGAATCCGGCTGAAACTTTTAATCACCTGGCTTCACTACTTAAAAAGAAAGGTCAATTTGCATGCTATGTATATGCAATAAAAGCATTACCCAAAGAATTGCTTGACGATCATTTCAGAACATTTGTTAAAGAACTATCTGCTGATGATTTATGGCAGATGTCTGAACAATTGACGGAACTTGGAAAAACTCTTTCTGAGCTAAATATACAAATTGATGTACCGGAGATACCTGCTCTAGGGATCAAAGGTGGCAAATATGATCTTCAACGATTCATATACTGGAATTTCATTAAATGCTTCTGGAATGCAGAATTTGGCTGGGAAAATTCAGTATCTACCAACTTTGATTGGTATGCTCCATCAAAAGCTTTCCGCTACTCTGAGGAAGAATTTAAAAATTGAGTAATAAAAAACCATTTAAATATTTTATTTTTTCATAAAGAAGAGGCATGTTTTTCTGGACGATTTGAAAGATAGTATATGAGAATTCTATCTATTATTTTTAAGCTTAAACGTAGTAGACTTAAGAAAGAATTCAATCGTGTTCTTCCTCTTAATGAAATTTTGTCTGATCGCTGGGAAAAGGCTAAATTTTTGAGATTTGGAGAGAATACCTCAGTTTATGATTCTTCTTATGTATTTGGGGATGTAATAGTCGGAAAAAATACATGGATAGGTCCCAATACTATTCTTGACGGGAGCGGCGGTCTCACAATTGGTGATTATTGCAGTATATCTGCCGGAGTTCAGATATACACGCATGACAGTGTTAAATGGGCATTATCAGGGGGTGTGGAAAAGTACGAATATGCACCGGTAAATATCGGTAATAATGTATATATTGGCCCGAATACTATAATTTCGAAAGGCATTTCCATTGGTGACAGATAACTAATCG
>Ga0233423_10001917_pt1 | contig 10268 bp, 10 predicted proteins | sample Watercolumn_Mata_FD_180713 | JGI IMG/M metagenome (GOLD analysis project Ga0233423, IMG submission 180713) | Freshwater microbial communities from Lake Matano, South Sulawesi, Indonesia - Watercolumn_Matano_2014_112_MG | ecosystem: Environmental > Aquatic > Freshwater > Lake | place: Indonesia... | reverse complement strand
CCGCATCAATCGTCAACGTGCCATCCTTCACTTCGCCGACGGGGATGTGCGGCAACTCCGAGCTCGTCTCCAACCAGCGAAACAAGCGATTCAGCGCGTTCGTCACGTCGCCGTCGCGGATGGTTGGCACGAGCGTCGCGGCTTCTTGGATGCCCACTTCCGCGCGCATAATGAACATCACGAATTCTTCCGTGCGGTAGTTTTTGCTTGATGATCTGGATTTGTGTTTGGACATCGTGAGCACTCTTTCTATCGTCTGCGCTTGCGGCTGCGCGTTTTGGGCTTGAGTATTTTCGCTTCGCTCACCCATTCAACCGCGCCAGGCGTCCGCCGCCAGTGATTGAGATGATCCGACGCGTATGCAATCGCTTCGCTCTCCTCGCCCCAGCCGACGAGTGAGGGCAAACGATTCGGAATGCGTTTGCGTCCCGTGAGATACGCGGGCACGTGCGGATTTTCTTCGAGCGCGTCGGTCAGTGCCTTGTTCGCAGAGGCAGATGCGCCGCTCTGTCGAAACTCCAAAAGCGCGCGCGTGTACAACCAGGTCGCCGTCCATTCGTCGGGATATTGCCGCAAAAGTTCACGCGCCTCATCGTCGCGTTCCATTTCCAACAGCAAAGCCAGGAGCAAATCGCGGATGCCCTGGTTGTCATTTGGATTGAGCCGCAACATCGCGCGGAAATGATCGCGCGCTTCCTCTTTGCGCTTCAGCCGCCACAACGAATCCGCGAGTCCCTGCCGCGCGCGCATATACGGGTGCGTTTCCACGCTTCGCGTGCCCCCAAAATGTCCCGCGTTCTCCGCAAAGAATTCCTTGCCCAACGCGCGTTCGCCCGCGGCGACGCCTTGTTCGTAATACTCCAGCGCGCGTTGCAGCGTATCGGCTTGCTCTTCCGCGAGCAGCACGTATGCATCCGCGCAATTCGGCGAAAGCGCCAGCGCGTCGTGCGCGAGCGCGATCCGTTCGCCAGGATTCTCCGTCTCGAACGCACGATACATCAACTCTTGAGCGCGCCGCAAGTTGGGATCGCCCCATTGTTCCTCACCGTCGATTTGCCGCGCGAGTTCCTGCATCGAACCTTCCATGGCGCGGCGGTCGAACGCGGGCAATTCTTCGTCACCCTTTTCCGACCAATCGAGTCGCTGCGCAGGTTGTGCGGCAAGCGGGATTTCGCCTGCGGGATATTTGACCGCGACTGCCCGCGTGCCCGCGTGGGTCGGCACATCAAGTGTTGTTTCGATTGGTTGGTAATCGCCGCGTCCATCGGACTTGAAATAATCGCGCACAAGGATCGGGATCGCACGCAGCGCGACTTCGTACCACAACAGGTCTTGACGCGATGGTCGGCGCATCCGTTCGACGCTTTCGACGACGAGTGGGATTGGATACGCCTCAGGTGACGCAATCTCGAACTTGTATTTTTGAATTGCGTCGAGATCGTCCAAAGGAACTCTGGTGATGTTATCGAAAAAGAGCGAGTGCAAGCCGTCCGCAGGCAACATCGTCATCGGATTTTCGTCTTCGGTGAACTGGCGCACGACATCCGACCAGCGCAGGTACGTCGCCAACCCATATTCGATGCCGCCTTGTCCCATACTCATCGCGTAACGATATTCCTTCTCGGCGAGATGACGCAACGCAATCACCTGATAGTTGTTGAGATGCACCCAGGGCGCGGCGCGGTAATAATCGGTGGCGGCGGCGTAGAAACCGCGCAAGAGTTCGGGCGTGACATCGGGGACGGAGAGCAGTGCGGGACGTTCGGGTATGCCGCCGCGCATGTGGTCTTCGAGATCGCGGATAATCTCCATCACCTCGGCGGGCAGGGGTTGCTCGTAGACGTCAATTTCAAGTTGGGCGTCGGCGAAGAAGGGGAGAATGGCTTCGGCAAGTGCTGGATCAGAAATGACGATCCTTTGTGGTACGCCACCCTGAGCGACAGTCGAAGGGTCGCCGCTATTCGGCGCGGGATGTTGCATCGCTTGTGTGAGGGTGTCCCACACCTCGCGCGGCGCGGGTGGCTTGGGTACGATGTTTGAACCGCGCACTGTTCCTTCCTCCGCGCTCACGATCAGAATGAGGTGAGGGCGATACGGAGTTTCATTGGGCGGAGCGATCCAGGTACGCAGTTGTGTGATCGCGACGAACCAGGTTTGGGGTAGGCGCGGCAGTTGGGATAAGGCGCGAGCGGATGAACGGGGCATGGCAAATCCTTTTGTTTCAGGAATAGACAGGATGAATTATACCTCAAGATTGGCAGATCGCGCGAATGGGGTTATAATCGCGTTTGTCACGGGAGAAGATAGAAATGTCCATTCTGGAAAGATCGAGCCGGTGGCGCGATGGCTGATTCCCAGGTTGGGAACGGATGCTTTCTTTGAACTGTTTTGAGAGGAGCGACTTGTGACCACGCGCAAACAACCATTCACCGAAGAAACGATCCGCGCACAGATCGGCGCAGAAAGTTTCCGTCGCGGCGAACATTACTTTCGCGGTGGCATGATTTTCAACGCGCGCCGCGCCGGAACGACGCTGCAAGCCCAGTGTCATGGCTCGGGCGGCAATATTTATCGCGTGCGTGCGACAATCGAAGAGGGCACCATTGCGGACGCCGATTGCTCTTGCCCTGTCGGAGGACATTGCAAACATATCGCGGCGTTGCTGCTCACCTGGCTCAACCAGCCCGACGATTTTCGCGCGATCGAAGAGACCGATACCGCGCTCGAACGCCGCACCAAGGAAGAACTGATCGCGCTCATCAAACAGATGCTCTTGCGCGCACCCGATTTGGAATCGCTCTTGGAATTGCCATTGCCCACAGGCGAAAAATCGAAACAGAAAATCAATCCCGAAACATATCGCCGTCAAGTCGCCGTGGCGTTTGGCGGTTCTGATCTTAAATATGGCGCGGCGGAAAGCATCGCTGTCGAACTGAGCGCGACTGTGAAAATTGCGGATGATTTTTTGACCCAAGGTGACATTGACAACGCCGCGATGATATACGAAGCGATTACCGACGGTGTAGTGGAGAATTACGAGAGCGTTGACGACGAGAGCGGCGCGCTGGGTGGTGTCGCGCAAGATTGCATCGAGGGTTTCGGCAAATGCCTCGAAGACGACGCGGCGCGTGCCAATGCCGAGTTGCGGGAGAGAATCTTGCGCGCGCTTTTTGAGGTCTATCATTTCGACGTAGATTTCGGCGGCGTGGGCTTGAGCGATGGCGTGCCTGGCTTGATTCTCAAGCAAGCCGACGATGCGGAGAAAAAGCAAGTCGCCGAATGGGTACGCACCGCGATGAAGACCTCGCGGCGCGCTGGTAATGAATACAGCGACAATTGGCATCGTCAGGCATATGGCGGCTTTTTGCTTCGATTGGAGGCAAACACACTCGACGATGAAGCGTACTTGCGGCTGTGCCGCGAAGCGCATCGTCCAAATGATTGGGTGACGCGGTTGTTGACGCTGAACCGCGTGGATGAGGCGCACGCAGAAGCGGCGCGCGCTGGCGATTACGAGTTGCAGGGGCTGGCGGACATCTTTGCGCAACACGAACAGGCAGAGGTCGCCGAGCGATTGATGACTGAACGCGCCAAGACGACGAAGGATACGCGAATTTTCGAATGGCTCAAGGAACTGAACAAGCAGAAACACAACTACACGGACGCGTTGCTGTGGGCAAGAAGAATCAATGACATTCGTCCATCACGGGAGCAATATCGCGAAATCCGTGAACTGGCGACGCGAGTGGGAACGTGGACAAAGGTGCGCGCTGAATTGCTTGCCGATTTCGAAAGGCGCAAGTATTTCGATTTGCTGACCCAGATTCATCTTGACGAGAAAGACATTGACGCGGCTTTGAAAACAGTCGAGAAGACACAGAGCGGTTTTCCGCACCTTTCTCCCGATCTGCGTCTTGCAGTTGCCCAAGCCGCCGAAGAAACTCATCCACGCGACGCGTTGCGAATCTATCTGCGAGCCGCCGAGCGCACCATCCAAGCGCGTGATCGTGGGGCATACAGCGGAGCGTGCAAATATTTGGTGCGCGTGCGCACACTTTATCAAAAGTTGGGCGAGGATGAGGTATGGCAGCAATATTTGGCGAGACTCAAGGAAGAAACCAAGGCGATGCGCGCGTTCAAAGATGAAATGGCGAGAGCCAAATTGTGAGGCGAATGAATTGTCGCACGGAGATTTGACAAGAGCCATTGATTTATGCTGAGGCAAATAGGTAGCGGACGAGGCACGTACTACGAACTTGCTGAAACATCGCGCGGATGATGCAAATAAACGCGCGCGGGCGATTCTTATATGACACCTGTTTGGTTCTGGCGTAGGAATTGTCGTGTTTGAGAACAGAAACTCCGCCAACGTCGTCAATGTGCTCAAGTTGAAACACTGGAGGTCGTTACGAACGCATTTTGTCTTCGAGCGGCTGGCGCATCACCTCCAGCGAGCGTGAATCGAATTCGGCTGCATCCCTTGCAGGTGCATCACGAGCGCGAACAAGGTCTCAATCGGATACACGTCGAGTTCGGGCACAAGTGCAGCTTCGGGCGCGTTGCTCGCCGGCACAAACAGCGTCCTAAAGCCCAGGGCTCGCGCGAGCGCTGCCATCGGCAACACACCGTTGGTGTACCGCACGATGCCGTCGAGTGAAAGTTCACCGATGATGAGCGCGCGCGATAAATCGGATTGCAGTTGTTCAGATGCCATCAACTCCTGAAAACCTTCCGACAAAACGTGCGGGAGAGTATGCAGGGTTCCCTTTCCCGCACACTCTCCCGCACGATCAGTTGCGCACGTTACATCCTGGATTGACCCTTCGGCTGTGCTCAGGGTAAACTTACAAACCAGCTGCCTGACGCAGCGCGGGGGCTTTGGCAACGCTTTCCCAAGTCGCGCCTTCCGCTTCGGTGCGCCCAAAGTGCCCATAGGCGGCAAAGGGGCTGTAGATCGGACGCCGCATATTCAACTCGGCAATCATCTTCGCCGGGCGAAAATCAAAAACCGCGCGGACAGCCGCCGCAATATGATCACACGGAATCTTCTCGGTGCCAAATGGTTCGATATCCAAGCCGATCGGTTCTGCTTGCCCGATGGCGTAGGCAACGCGCACTTGACAGCGCTCCGCGAGTCCTGCCGCGACGACGTTCTTCGCGACGTAGCGCGCGTAATAGTTCGCAGAGCGATCCACCTTGCTGGGGTCTTTGCCGGAGAACGCGCCTCCACCGTGCGGTGCCATGCCGCCATACGTGTCCACGATCAATTTGCGCCCCGTCAGACCGGAATCGCCGCGCGGCCCGCCAATCTCGAACACCCCCGTACCGTTGACGATGAATTGCCTAGGCCAGTCGAATCCTTGCAGGTATTGCCCGGGAATCACCTTTTCGGCGATTTCGCGTTGAAAGGCATCTTTCAACTCGCCCTGCTTTGTGTTCCAGACCGGATCGTGTTGCGCAGCGATCACGATTTTAGTGATCTGCACTGGACGCGCGTCTTCGTATAGAAAGGTGACCTGGCTCTTCCCATCGGGACGTAAGCCGGGAACCGCGCCGGAGCGCCGCACCGCCGCGAGTTGGCGCGTCAGTTTGTGCGCGCAGACAATCGGCAGCGGCATCAATTCCGGCGTTTCAACGGAAGCATAGCCAAACATCATCCCCTGGTCGCCTGCGCCCTGTTCTGCGGCAAGCACACCTTGTGCGATATTGACGGACTGTCCCTTCAAATTGCAGGTGACGATGCAATGCTCGCTGTCAAAACCGATTTCGGCGTTCAAGTAGCCGATGCGGCGCGCTTGCTCCCGGACCAGTTCGACATAGTTCACATCTTCGAGCCGGAACCCGGCGCCGTCCGGAATGCCGATTTCCCCGCCGAGGACCGCCATGTGCGCGCTCGGCAGAAAGGTTTCAGCGGCGACGCGCGCGTACGCATGGCGCTTTAGAAATGCGTCCACGATCGCATCGCTGATCGCGTCGGCAACCTTGTCGGGATGACCTTCGGTCACACTCTCGGCGGTCCAGAAGGTTTTGCCCGCGTTCGTCTTGCTCATTACGAAATACCTCCTATGGGTCTTGGATGTGAGGCAAAAAAAATCCCTCCGATGGGAGGAAACGAGCGATACTCTGCCTCTCATCTTTCAAGCACGGTCTGTGCTTGCAGGAATTGGCACCGCTGTGTAGGATGCGCTTGTAAGGGCGTCTGTAGGGGCGTTTGACTAAACGCTCCACCCCACATCGGTTGTCGAGGTTTCACAGGGCCTGTCCCTCCACCTCTCTGGATGAGTGTCCAGTGCCTATTCAGTTGGGCACAATTTACCACGATTGGCGAGATATGTCAATTTCTCAAACTGCCGCGCGTTCGCCCACGCGACCGAAACGTGTTCGCCGAACTTCAAGACGGCAGGCAGGTCCGACTCCCGCAAGCGCCCGCCCAAAACAGTGAGGAGCCCGACGAGCGCACCCTCGGCGCGCAGCGGCAGCAGTGCCAGTGCGCCTTCGCCGGAGCGCCAATACATCCATTCGGCAACCGGGCGCGCCTCGGCAGGTAGCAGGGTGAGCGCGCGCGGCACCAGGTCGGGTTGGATGAGCGCTGTGCCGGATTCCAAGCGAGTCCAGGCGTCGTCGAAGGTCTCACGCGTCAACGCAAATACGATCTCCTCTCTGCCGAAACGGTCATGATATTCCTGCTGGATGCGCGCACTGGCGGAGGTGCAAATGTGAGTGACCCGTTTTTCTTCGACGACGAACGCGCTCGCAAAACTACCCAACCGTTCCAATTCATCGCAGGCAAACCGCAAGACAGCCCCGGCTGCCAAGAGACGGTGAACTTGAAGCGTTGCCCAATCCAGCACGCCAGTTCATTCCTTTTCGGAGCGGTGGTACGGATCGAGGGCGTCACGCACGCCATCACCCAGCAGGTTGATCGCGATCACGGTCAGCATAATCGCAAGTCCCGGGAAAACGGCGAGCCACCACGCCACGCGCATATACTTGCGTCCCTCGGAAAGCATCAAGCCCCACTCCGCCGTTGGCGGTTGTGCGCCCAACCCCAGAAATGAGAGTGAGGCAGCGGAGAGGATCGCAGTCGCCAGCCCCATCGTAGCCAGGGTGATCACGGGCCCCAATGCGTTCGGCACGATGTGAAGCAGCAAGATGCGGCGGTCGGAGGCGCCAATACACTGCGCCGCTTCCACGAACAAACTGAGTTTGAGCGCGAGCGTAACCCCGCGCACGACGCGCGCGTATTTAGGAATCGAAGAGATGCCAACCGCGATCATCGCCTGGGTGAGTCCATTGCCCAGCACGGTGACAATGACCAGCGCCGCCAAGATACCGGGAAACGCGAGCTGCATATCCATCAGGCGCATCAAAATTGTCTCGATCCGACCACCGAAATATCCCGCGACCAATCCCATCAAGCCTCCCATCAGCACGGCGATCCCAACCGAAATGAAACCGATGGTGAGCGAGATGCGCGCCCCGTCAATCAAGCGGATGAGAATATCACGCCCCAGGTGATCGGTGCCAAGCCAATGCGCGGCTGAGCCGGGCGACACGAGCGAATCGCGGAGGCTCTGCTCGTACGGGTTTATCTGGAGCAAGGTCGGTACAGTGAAGGCGACAAGGCTGAGGCAAATGAGTATGAACGCGCCCGCCATCGCCAGACGATTGCGGCGCAGACGCCACCACGACCTGCGCCACGGACTCACCGAGGTATGTATGGTAATCGCTGGTTGCGAATTCGACGCAGCGGCTGCGGGCGATGCCGCTTGCGGACGCTCAAGAGATTCGGAGCTGGGGATCAAGGTAGCCATAGGAAATATCCACCAATAGATTGACCAGGACAAAGATCGCTGCCGAGAAGAAAATGATGCCCTGGACGAGCGGAAAATCTTTTGTGTTGATCGCCTGGATCGCGAGCTGCCCAATGCCTTGGCGCGCAAAGACCGTTTCGATCACGACGGCACCTGCGAGCAAGCGTCCGAACTGGAGCCCCAACATGGTCACGACCGGAATCAGCGCGTTCCGCATAGCATGGCGGATGATCACCACCCAGGTCGAAAGTCCCTTGGCGTGCGCGGTGGTGATATATTCGCGTCCCAGTACTTCGAGCAACGACGCGCGCATGAGGCGGGTAATCAAGGCGATCCCTTCATAACCGAGCGCGACCGCCGGCAGAATCAAGCGTTCGTATCCGCCGGAGCCAGTGGCGGGGAGCAGGCCGAGAAACACGGAGAACACGAGGATGAGGAGGATGCCAAACCAAAAGTTGGGCATTGAGATGCCGCCGAGCGAGATGACGAGAATGAGGTTGTCAATCAGGGTATTGTTCTTCAACGCGGCAATGATTCCCAGTCCGAGCCCGAGCAAGGCGACGATGAGCGTACTTGCCACCGCGAGTTCGACCGTGCTGGGCAAACGCTCAAGCAGCAGACTCACCACCGAACGGCGCTGCACGTACGACTTGCCAAAGTCTCCTTGCAGTGCGTTCACTACCCACCGCGCATACTGAACGGGCAGCGGGTCGTTCAAGCCCAGGTCTTGGCGAATCTGGGCGACAATTTCGGGACGCGCCAAGCCAACTTCCCCGGCGGCGCTCACCCCGACCATGGCATCAATGGGGTCGCCGGGAATCAGATACAACAAACCAAAGGCGATGAGCGAGGCAAGAAACAACACCGGGATGGCTTCCGCCAATCGTCTGGCAACGAATTTGAGCACGTCGGCTCCTTTCGTCTATCGCTGGTTGGGAAAGCGAGATGCTGACCTGCATCGTTGCAGGTCAGCCCATGCCTGTAGAAACACCTGTTCGTTCTATGATCGTGGCTGGTTCGTGCTGTGCTCCGGCACTGATACACGCTGGCGCGCCGCGTTTTGTCCTGCCGCGTACAGATTCGTGAGAATCAGCACGCAGACCAATCCCAGCAGAACAAAGCCGCTCGCATTCCGCGCTGATTCGTCCGGCGCCAATTCTGCCAGGATGCCCGCGAATGCCAGGATGAGCAGCGCGCCCACTGCCATCCTGCCATCATCCACGAGCAAACCGTATGTATTGTCCCAGATCAACTTGAGTAGTTTCATCGGTTCCTCCTAAACATTGCGCGCGGCAACCTGGGCGCCGTGCGGCAGCATCAGATTCAACATCCTGACGGCGAGCCAACTGACGAGCAAAAAGACACCCAGGATTGGGAAAAGGGTTGTCGCGTGGAGCGGCCACTCGACGCCAAATCCCTCGGCGCCCCAGTACACACCAAAAGTACATAGGAGCGCGCCGACGCCAAACTTGAGCCAGTTCTCCGGCACCTTGGTCAAGGGCGCCTTGAGCACGAGCGCGGCAAAGATGACTGCCACTCCCGCGACGCCTGCTCCCGTAATTGCCGCAAGCATTTCCTGTGCGCCGCGCACCCCAAACGTGATGACGATGAACGCGACCTCCAAGCCCTCCAGCAGCACCGCCTTGTATGCCACGGCAAAACCAAACCAATCGTGTCCGGTCTTGGAGAGCCCTTGGGCGCGCAGCGCGGCGATTTCGCGCTGGTAGATAACCTCTTCGTCGTGCAGCGCGATGATCCCCGCAAATCGTAGGATCGCTTTCCGCAGCCAGCGCAAACCAAAAAGCAACAACAAGGTGCCGATGAAAAGCAAAAACAGATGGATTGGGATGACCGTGGCCAACGCCACACCCAGGATGGCTGTGATGACCGCGAGCGTCGCGACGGCGGCAGCCGTCCCCAGCAAGGGATAGCGCCAGCCGCGCGTAATGCCCACCGCCAGCACAATCGTCATTGCCTCGACAAACTCGACAATGCTTGCCATGAACGCCGGCACGGCGGCAGTAGCAAGGACAAAAAGTTCATTCATACTTTTACTCTCCTTTTCTTGGTTTTCTTTTCTTTCGGGAGCATCGGAGCAAGGTCAGCCGCTTGATCCCCATCGGTCGTTCCCGACAGCAGACTCAAGTGCGGCGCTGCGTGCCCCAATTCGACAACATCAGGACCTCCCGTATGCTGGGAGGCGCGAGCATGTACCTCATCGTAAAATTCCTCCAGTAATTTCTCACAGCGACTGATCCGTTCTTCCACTTCCGTCCGCCCATTGGCTGCGTACCAATCGGTTTCCCTAACGCGCTGGAACCAATTCCGAATCTTGTCCAAGTCGCTGGCGATTTCCTCTGCCTCGGCGAAGGTAAAGTTTTGCCGAAAGCGCTCGAACTCGATCTCCTTAAAGAACTTGGTTTCACATTCCTCGACGATCTCCGAGTAGTGCTG
>Ga0233423_10001915_pt1 | contig 10274 bp, 8 predicted proteins | sample Watercolumn_Mata_FD_180713 | JGI IMG/M metagenome (GOLD analysis project Ga0233423, IMG submission 180713) | Freshwater microbial communities from Lake Matano, South Sulawesi, Indonesia - Watercolumn_Matano_2014_112_MG | ecosystem: Environmental > Aquatic > Freshwater > Lake | place: Indonesia... | reverse complement strand
CAGCGGATACCTTGATCCAGTGGGGTGTTTTTGTGTTGGTATTCTTGCCGATCGCTTTTGCACTGAGTTTGTTTGGATATTATGCTGTGAAAGGTGAGTATGATCAAGAAGATTAAACCTTTATTGTATTGTTTTGATAAAACAAACAAGTCTACTCACTTCTCTAAATCCGGCTTGTTGATGAAATAGTTGACTGATTTGATTATCTATTTCTGTGTCCGATGCCAATTGGGTTAGTCCCATAGAACTAGCCCATGTTTCTCCACTTGATAACAATGCCGATGCTATCTGTTTTTTTCTATAAGCAGGCCTCACATAGATGCCTTCCAAATAAGCAGTATTATTTGATTCAGCACCTTCTACATGGTCGTATCTTATACTGATATGAATAAAACCTACATACGCATCATCTATTTTTACCAAAGCACAATAGTCTTTTGCTGAATGCATCAATTGTTCCCATTGATTTTTTTCTTCATCATAGTCGCAGTCTGGCCAGAGTTCTAGACTGAGTATAGTAAGTGCAGCAACTGTTTGTTCAGATACTAATTCTATTGAATAAGTCTGTTCATGCATGGATGAAACAAGTTGATTATCAGTTATAAATATCTTGATTATTCAGTGTAAATAGTCATTGTTTTTGCTGATCTATTTTTATCTTTTCTTTCACCCGCGCTACCCCTTGAATTTATATCTTTACCGCATGTCTATTGAAGTTAACGGTATTATCAAAACCTATGGCAGTCAAAAAGCAGTGAATGCGATTTCTTTTTCAGCCCAAAAAGGCGGGGTCATTGGATTTCTCGGTCCGAATGGAGCGGGAAAAAGTACGACTATGAAAATGATCACCGGATACTTATTGCCGGATACAGGTACTATTCAGGTTTGTGGGATAGACGTGCAGAAAGATCCGGTGGCAGCAAAACGAAAAATTGGCTATTTACCGGAAGCAAATCCTTTGTATTATGACATGTATGTAAAAGAGTACTTGTCATTTATTGGAGGTGTTCATCAATTGGATCAGGTGTCAAAGGCGGTAGATCGAGCCATTCAATTAACAGGGTTGGGTACGGAAGTACATAAAAAAACCGGACAACTATCCAAAGGATATAAGCAACGTGTGGGATTGGCTGCGGCATTGATTCACGATCCGGAAGTATTGATCTTGGATGAGCCTACCAGTGGTTTAGACCCTAATCAAATCATTGAAATCAGGAATGTGATCAAAGAGCAGGGAAAAGAAAAAACCATCCTGTTTTCATCGCATATTCTTCAGGAAGTTCAGGCTATTTGTGAGCGGGTAATCATCATTGATAAAGGCAATATTGTAGCCGATGATGAGGTGCGCAATCTGCTGCAACATAAAGGGAATACATTGGAAGAAGTGTTCCGTAACCTAACGGCTACACAACCAACCGTCTAATTCCGTAAATTGCAACATCATTTATCAACCCAATTGATCATTTAAACAAGCAACCGAAATGAGCTACATTATTGAAGTACACGCCCGTCAAATACTCGACAGTCGTGGTAACCCCACTGTAGAAGTAGATGTATTAACCGATGACGGAGCCTTAGGCCGAGCCGCTGTTCCGAGTGGTGCCAGTACAGGTATTCACGAAGCTGTAGAACTTCGCGATAACGATAAAAAGAAATACGTAGGAAAAGGCGTTCTCAAAGCTGTGAAGAACGTAAACGATACCATTGCTGATGCGATAGTTGGCTTTGATGTGGCTGCACAAGCTGCGATTGATGATGCCATGATCGCATTGGATGGCACTGCCAACAAAAGTAAATTAGGTGCTAATGCCATGCTCGCTGTAAGTATGGCGGTGGCGAAAGCTGCTGCAGAAGAAGCTGGATTACCATTGTATCGTTATATCGGTGGTACCAATGCCAAAACATTGCCTATTCCGATGATGAATATCTTGAATGGTGGTGCACACGCAGATAATAAAATCGATTTTCAGGAATTTATGATCATGCCTATCGGTGCGTCATCTTTCAGTGAAGGCTTACGTTGGGGTGTTGAAATTTTCCATACGCTGAAAAGTGTATTGAAGAAAAAAGGATATAGTACCAATGTGGGTGATGAAGGTGGATTTGCTCCCAATATTCAAAGCAATGAAGAAGCCATTGAAACCGTATTGGAATCAATCCAAGCTGCAGGTTATAAAACCGGTTCTCAGATCGTGATAGCCATGGATGCTGCGAATAGTGAGCTGTGGGATGCCAAGAAGAAAAAATATGTATTCCACAAGAGCAATGGTAAGATATTGAGCAGTGATGAACTCGTGAAATATTGGGAAAAATGGGTAAAGCAATACCCAATCGTTTCTATTGAAGATGGTATGGCTGAAGATGATTGGAATGGTTGGAAAGCCCTTACACAAGCCATTGGCAGCAAATGTCAGTTAGTAGGTGATGATTTGTTTGTTACCAATGTAAACCGTTTACAAACCGGAATCGATAAAAGTATTGCCAATGGATTGCTGGTAAAAGTGAACCAGATCGGTACTTTAACAGAAACCATCAATGCTGTAACACTGGCGCAACACAATGGGTATAATACCATCATGAGTCATCGTAGTGGTGAAACAGAAGATACTACCATTGCAGATCTGGCAGTAGCATTGAATTGCGGACAAATTAAAACAGGTTCTGCATCTCGTACCGATCGTATCGCCAAATACAACCAATTGATCCGTATCGAAGAAATGCTGGGAGAAACAGCAGTGTATCCGAAGGGTAAGGTGAAGTTTGGGAAATAAATTTTAGCCGCAAGCTGCACGCTACAAGCTTCAAGCAAGGAAAATATTTCTACTTGTGGCTTGTAGCGTACAGCTTGCAGCTTTTCTCCTATTTTTGAATTATGAAAAAACTCACTTCCATCATCACCAACAAATACTTCCTAGCCGGGGGCTTTTTTGTGGTATGGATGCTGTTCTTTGATCAGCGTGATTTTTTTCAACAAAGAGAACGGAATGCCGAACTCAAAAAGTTAGAAGCCAAGAAGCAATACTATCTCGACGAAATCAATAAGACCCAACAGGAATTAAACGATATACAAAGCAACCCCGCTGCGCTCGAAAAATTTGCCCGTGAACGCTATCTCATGAAAAAAGACGGGGAAGATATTTTTATCATTGAAGATTCTGTAGAAGCGAAATAAGCTTCAGGCGGCAAGCTACAAGCTGCAAGTTTTATTGAAAATTAATAAATTGATTTTCAGTAAGTTATCCCTATTTCTTAGTAATTCTTTGATTTGAATGACTAAATTACTGATTACGGAAAGGCCTGCCGCAATAATATTGTTTCGCCTCCCGTTTTAGTACATACCGTATCCTCTTAGCTCAATTAATATAACCCTGTTATGAAAAAGTTTACAGAAGAGGATTTGATATTGTACCTGTATAAGGAGTGTTCACCTGCCATGGAAAAAGCAGTAGACGAAGCGCTGGAAGAGGGAGATATTGAATTAACCGAGAAACTGTCAGTTTTAGAAAGAAGCATTCGTCAGTTAGATCAACTGAAAATGAAGTCTCCTTCTAAACTTTCTATCAAAACCATTATGGATCATGCACGTTCGGCAATAAGAAAGAAATAAACTTGTTGCTTGAATGATTGTTTTAAGCCAAAGATTTGTATGCCTAAGGCGGATGAATCTTTGGCTTAATCATTTACATCCGTCGAAGTCTTTATTTTTGAAGAAGGTTATGACAAAAAAAGAACGATACGCTCAGGTCATTGAGTATTTCAGCAAACAAATACCCGTTGCTGAAACAGAATTGGTGTATGATAATCCCTTTCAATTATTGGTGGCAGTCATATTATCGGCGCAGTGTACCGACAAACGAGTGAACATGACTACCCCTGCCATTTTTGCTCATTACCCGTCGCCACATACCATGGCGCAAGCCAACTTTGATGATTTATTTCCGCTTATTAGAAGTATCTCATATCCCAATAATAAAACCAAACACCTCATCGGAATGGCCAATATGCTTCTCGATCAGTTCAATGGTGAAGTACCCATGACAGTAGAAGAGTTGGTGAAATTACCGGGTGTTGGAAGAAAAACAGCCAATGTAATTACCAGTGTCATCGATCAACAACCCAATATGGCTGTTGATACACATGTGTTTCGGGTAAGCAAAAGATTAGGATTGGTCACTGAAAAAGCAAGTACTCCCTTGGCTGTCGAAAAAGAACTGATCAAATACATCCCGGAAGAATTGGTCCACAAAGCGCATCACTGGCTAATACTTCACGGACGATATACCTGTCTTGCCCGAAATCCCCAATGCAACAATTGTGGGCTTACGACAGTTTGTAGGTTCTATGCTAAAAACAAGAAGAAGGAAGTTTGATCTTTGATTTCTTGATCTTTGATTTTTTGATTTGTACATAAACTTCTTCTTCAATCAAGAAATCAAAGATCAAGAAATCAAACTTTAAAAGTCAAATCCTATTGCAAAATAGTAAACCGGCGCTCCCTTAAATATGCCCTTCATCGGCCAGCCTGCATCAAACTTCATGAAATAGCCCAACAAGGTACTACGAGCACCAAATCCATAACCACCGGCAAATGGGCCGAGTCCACCTGCATCAATACGAACGATCACAGGTGAGTTAGGGTCACTGATAACATCACCCGGACGTTTAATACCATTGTATTTACCATTCCACGCAGTTCCTAAATCCAGGAATTGAACCAATTGGAAGTTTCTCAGGAAAGCATTATTGATGGGTCGGTTAATGAGTGTAGAGAACAGTGGAAATCTAAACTCACTGTTGATCACAAATGCATTATTACCATTGGCAATATTCTGTCTGTAGCCACGCATATTCACAGCCAAAGACTGGAAAGCATAAGACTGATCCGGTGCCGGTGTATTTTGATTATTGAACTTAGGTCCAATCCATCCATCCACACCACCGAGGTAGTAAATGAGTTTTTGTCCACCCCATGAGAAATCAGCAGCGGCACGTCCGGCCCAAATGAAATTGCGATAGATTTTATGATAGTAGCGTCCATCAAAACCGAAATTGAATGTGCCTTTTCCATTGTTCAAAGCAGTTTTGAAAGTTGGCATATTTACATCGAAATAGACTTTATAGCGCAAGCCATTCCAAATATTCTGTGTTGGATTAATGGTATTATCGTGTACATATTCAATTCTGGAAACAATATACCTGCTGATCGTATCCTGGAATGCCAATGCACCCGGATCCGGTGAACCACTGGCATTATCAAACGAACGAAGGATGCCACGATCTGTTCTCAATGCAACAGTAGCGCGCAAACTCTTCACTTCATTGAAAGGATAAGTGATATTACCCTGATACAGGTTTGTAATCAACATACTGTTGAAAGGTGTGTTGAAGAAGTTGGTAACATTACTTCTGTAGTAAGTCATTCCCCAATCAAAACGTTTACGCAAATTTTGATAAGAGAAGAATACATCTTTATCACTCAAGTTGGTTCCAAATCGGAAGCCCCCTACAAATTTCTGGTCTTCAAATAAATCACTCACGCCCACACGGAAGGTGAAATTGAAATCATTACCATTGTTCAGTTGAATAGGTCCTGAACCTCCTGCATAAGGCTGATACCTGTTGACAAGTACATTATTGGTAAATCCACTAAGGATATAATCACTGCTGAATTTTAAACTGTAATCATACAGACGCGATCTTTCTAAAACAGATTTCTTTTGTGTAATCACTTCAGTATCATACCTGCGTGAACTGTCTGGTTTTTCATTCGCAAACTCATTTTGGAAAAAGTCTTTCGAAGCACGGTTGGTAGTGTCATTGGTGGCAACACCGTTGTTATAAATGATCGCTTTACCATCTACTGCTTTTTTCTCATCCATGATTCGTTTCATGTATTCTGTAGGTCGGCTATTGACATTTCGCTTATTCAAAGCCTGTTCATCTACACGCAGTTTATACAAGAATTTAAAATCACCTTCTCTTCTTACCTCACTTACTTGCCCGTTATCACCCGCAATTCTGGTTTCGAGTAAGGAGCTTTGATAATTCGTGATGGGGAAGGTATAGGTAGAGTCTTTATATACTTGGAAATAACTAACACTGTCCGGTTCATCTTTTTGCCATGCGCGTAATGTTGAGTCGAATTCTTTAGGAGAAGGATTTCTCAACAATTCTTCACCGATATAATATAAAGTATCCAATCCATCTCGTTTGGTAGAAAAGAAACCGGCCCAACGATTACCTATACCATTCTCATCTGCTACAAATGTGAAGTGATTGGTATTGTATTGCATTGGATAAGATGCATTACCATATTTCAAATTCGTTAATTGGGTAATCTGTTTTTGTTTGCTGGTATTCAGGATATCCACCATGAATACATTAAATCGATAGTTACTGGGCAGTACGGTATCGGCATTGGGCGCAACAGGGGAAGGTCTGTTTGAACTAAAGATGATTCCTGAGCGATTGGGGAAAGAAACAAAAGTGGGGTTCAAATCATCGTACACATCATCTGTGATCTGCTCCAGTTTATTTTGTTCGATCTTATAAGTAAAGATATCACTATGTCCATTTTTCACAGCACTGAAAATAAGTGAGTTGGCATCCAGCATAAAACTTGCATCCAGTATCTGATCTACACCTTCAATTTCCTGCTTGTATCTTTTGATGCGTGCAATCAGATCATATACAAACATTTTGATTTTGCCATCTTCCCAATAAGCAACCAATAAACGAGTGCCTTTTCCGTCCCATGCCAGAATCGGATAATTGGGATTGATATCACCCTGATTGGTTCTTACGCCACTTTTCAACAATATTTTGCCATCATAAAAATTCTCCATCAGTTTCACGCAATAAATTCCTTTGTTGAATTCTACTACGGCGTAGGTTGTGCTGCGTGGATTTGGATTGGCTTGAAAGCGAATGAAATCTTTTTTGGTTACTTCTTCAGAAACATTCAGTTGTCCTCTGGGTGCATTTCTTCTCTGACGAATATCTCTCGAATAACGCTCTTGTTGAAATTGCATGAAATCTTCCAGTACTTCCTTGAATTTCTTTTTGCATACACGCATACAAGCCTGATTCAGGTTTTTATAAATACGTGCGAGGTATAATAAGTATGTGATATTTTCTTTGCGGTATTTTTCACCGATATATTGCCAGAATGAGTGCCCTGCAAGAATGGGCTTTTCAAAAGCAAATTGATAAAAGGAACGATAAGTGCCACTGAGTATAGCACTTTTAAGTTCATCATCTTTGATGGTACTCCATGGTTCAGCAGCATAGGAAACATATCCATCAACCAACCATTTCGGTAAGTCCAACAGTGCTTGATTACTGGCAAATTCGCCAATATCGTCTCCAAACAATAAATTATCAGTCAATACCTTGGCAATGCCTTCTCTGATTTGTCGCTTCAGGTTGGCATGGTTACCATCAAAATACACGACAATTTTATTGTTCACCAGTTTGGTAAGTCCGCCCGAATTCTGCCAATCGATACCCAAACCGATATTGCTACTTTTATAATCATTGTAATTATTATATACAACGATATTAGCACGACGTTGTAAGGAATATTCAATAAAATTTTCCAATGAACGAAGCTCTTCTTCGGCAACTTGTGCGGCAAATTTTCCTAGTTCTACACCACCTTGACTGGTGTATGTATTAAAATTGGGCGACTGATAGAACTTCCATATCAGTTTTTTATGTTGTACCCTGTTTTTCCCAAATTCAACTGAGTTTACCTGGGCCATGGAAAGGACTGGAAATAAAAAAATGGCCAAAACCCATCCTTTCATCATTCGATTCAATTGCATATCCGAACTTTAGTGTTTTAAAATTAGTCAATTACCCTGTAAAACCTTCATAAAAAACGCTATGCTCAAGGTAAAGGCCTTTATTTTCAGCCCTGTTCAGGAAAACACCTATGTGCTTTATAATGAACAAGGCAAAGCTATCATAATTGATCCCGGTTGTTACTTTTCCGCTGAACAGGAAACGTTAAAAAACTTTATAAAAGATACGAAGCTGGATCCTGTTCAGTTGCTCAATACGCATTGTCATTTAGACCATGTTTTTGGTAACAAATGGGTGTATGATGAGTTCAATCTGGAACTTTATTTACATCCCTTGGAAGAACAGGTATTAGCTCATGCTCCGCGTTCCGGAGAACGTTGGGGGCTTCCTTTTGAAAATTATGATGGCCCCTTACACTTTCTTCAGGAAGGAGATACCGTGAAACTGGGAAATGATGCTTTGCAGGTGATTTGGGCACCCGGACACTCGCCGGGAAGCATCTGTTTTTACCATCAAGAACAACAATTATTGATTGGGGGAGATGTATTGTTCCATCAAAGTATTGGTAGAACCGACCTGCCGGGTGGAGACCATCAAACCTTGCTTAATAGTATTCGGGAGAAATTATGGGTATTACCGGATGAGGTCAAAGTATTTCCAGGTCATGGTATCACCACCACTATCGGTTATGAAAAAACAAACAATCCATTTTTAGTTTAACCCGCTTCCATTTTCCATAGCCTTATTAAAGGCCATGATGAAAATGGCACCTAGGTTTTTGTGTGGTGGAATATAGTCTTCAAACTTTTCTTTGTACCCGCCGGTTACGCGGTTCTGAAGTTTTTGCCAGATCTCTTCCCACACCAGATCTTTATTCAGTCTGATTTGGTCAGTAATAGCATCGATCAAAGCTTGATTGAGTACACCGGCTGCTACTTGTTTGGATGATATGATATGGGCGCTTGGACAAATATCCAATACCAAGTTCAGTTTTTGATAGCCTCCACAACTACCCAGTAGGACAACTTTGGCAGAAGGTGCCAGTTGATCAATGGTTTGTTGGAGATAATAGCTGTGTCCGCGATGGATGACCATGGTTGGTTGTAGCCCATTTGTTTCTAAATAATAGTTGAGACTGTCTTGTGCCATTGCATCCAGGTCTTTGGTTTCATCCAGTGGGAGGTTTGCATAGATGGTTACAGGTGTGCCACGCGCAGAATTGATCTCTACCCAATAAGGTTTTCGCACAATACGCCAATTGCTATTGCTAAAACGAGCCAAAAAAGCACCAAAGTAACTTTCTGCATCTTTGTCGCCATAAGCATATTGCTGAATGATGATTCTTCCTGATGCATTCTGTAATTCCTTTAATGGCATATTGTATACCGTGTTAATGCCAAGAGATGCAGAAAGATTTGTTTTACCGGATGAATCTGCAGAAACGAAAATAGTATTGAGTAAATGATAAATCACTTCTCCTCTTTTATCTTGCTGTGTTTTACTGCTTCGAAGATTTTGTTGTACCTGCGATAGTATGAGTTTGCGGATATCTTTATTGTAAATACTGGCATAAGAATCAGCTACATCAACAGCATCTTCCAATGAGCCGGTTTTCTCTAATCCATTAACAAAATTCCGTACTAGTTTTTGAGCAGCAGGCTTACTCATGCGTTTCAAAAAATCATCAAGTGTATTATAAGCTGCCGACATTTTTAAAAACTTACGATAAAAATCATAATGCAATGTTTGTAAGAGTGAATCAGCATCTCCATTTTTAAAGCGTGCAAAAATGCGTGGATACACGCCTGATACAAAACTGGAAGTATAAATTTCCTCTTCTCCCAATACGGCTAAATAATAGAGTTCCTGTGGATTTAATGAATCTATTTTCTTAAAGCGAATAATAGGATTTGATTCATCATGTAAAGCATTGATTTCATTAATATAAAGTTCTACAGCTTTGCTACGAAGCTTACCCACCAAGGTTTTGGCAGCCATAGGCGTGTCGCCTTTCCTCATTCTTTCAGCATAGCCTATCCGGGTTTTCACCAATAATTTATAATAGTTATCAGAAGACTCATTGTTCAATATTGGCGCAATTTGATTGATGGTGATTTTATTTTGATAGAGGTCATCTAAAAAAGGAAAATACATTCTGCCATTTTTTGACCTGGCCAATGTTGCAATCAATTTCACCAAAGGATGTTGTACCTGCTGAATTTTTTGTCCGAGCGCATTTGTTGAAGCAGCATAATTATAGAGCTCTTCCTGATTTCGAAATGCGCTGATGGTAATCAAACTATCGGCATATCGATTATTGGGGAAACGAGTAAGGATTTTGAGGATATTATCAGGCTCACGTTGACAGGTCTTCAAAACCAATACGTCTTTTGCTGCTTCTATACCGCTATTGTTTTTTAAGCAATAATTTTGGATCAATACATTGCCGATCTCCAATTCATTTTGTT
>Ga0233423_10001914_pt1 | contig 10276 bp, 13 predicted proteins | sample Watercolumn_Mata_FD_180713 | JGI IMG/M metagenome (GOLD analysis project Ga0233423, IMG submission 180713) | Freshwater microbial communities from Lake Matano, South Sulawesi, Indonesia - Watercolumn_Matano_2014_112_MG | ecosystem: Environmental > Aquatic > Freshwater > Lake | place: Indonesia... | reverse complement strand
TTATGGAAAAGACTTGAGGTTGTGCAATTGTCTTGTCGGGGATGATTCTGGGGAGATTTCTTTAACATTGTGGAATGAAGATTGCGATAAAGTCAATCAAGGGAGCACAGTAAAGATTACCAATGGCTACGTTTCTGAGTTCAATGGAAAATTGCAGTTGACTTCTGGTAAATTTGGCAAGCTGGAAGTTGTTGGAGCTGATTCTTCTTCTGGGAGCTCTGTGTCAGTGGATAAAAAGTCTGCTAAAAAAACTAAGGCAGAAGAAGTATCTGAAGAAGATATGATTTAATTTTAATAAAGTTTATAATCTTTTAACATTAAATATTAAAATGGTTTTTGAATTGCCTAAATTAGAGTACGCGTGTAGTTCTCTTGAACCTTATTTAGATGCTAAGACTATGGAAATACACCACAGTAAGCATCATCAGACGTATACTGATAACTTCAATAGGGCTCTGGAGGAAAATAGGGATTTACAGATGAAAACTGCAGAATGGATATTAAAGAATTTTGACAAGGTTCCTGAGGCAATAAGGGTGGCTGTTAAAAACAATGGGGGCGGATATTACAATCATTGTTTGTTCTTTAGCATATTAACTTCTGATAAAGAAGCTCAAAATTTTAGTGGAAAGGTTGCCGAGGCCATAAAGAAAGACTTTGGAAGTTTTGATAAGTTCAAAGAATTAATGTCTGATGTTGCTATAAAGAGGTTTGGTTCGGGTTGGGCTTGGCTTGTCTTAGATAACAGTAAATTAGTGATAACGAGCACTGCTAATCAAGATTGTCCTTTAAGTGAAGGCAAGATTCCATTAATGTGCATAGATGTCTGGGAACATGCGTATTATCTCAAATATCAGAATAAAAGAAAAGATTATATTGATGCTATTTGGAATTTATTTAATTGGAAGAAGATAAATGAGTTGTATGGGAATGCAAAGGGACGTTAGGTAAGAAATATCTTTTTTACATAACCAAAAAAGATATTTCTTCTTCGGAGAGTTTAAGCTGTTTTTGAACTTCTGGCTTGAGTAAAATTGGTTTCAGAAGCTCAAAGTCCCTCATTGCTCTTTTAGATGAACAATGGACAAGACGAGCGTATTTCTTTGCAATAGTCTTCTTTTTTTCTGTTTTTTGATTGTGGAGCCATATTTTTAGAACTCTTTTGGGTTTTTCGTATTTTGTGAACCCCTCATTTCTATGTGGTTTGGCATATGATATTCCTGCTGATTGGAATATGTTCTGATATACTAAGAATCTCCATGATTGATTTGTGTAAACTCTTCCTCTGAACACATCTGCTTTGCTTAGAGCAGCATATGCCTTTACAAGCGCATCTCCTTTGTATTCTTTTGGAATATTTTCTTCAAGCCATAAAAATATTTCATCGATAGACATCGAAGTAGTATCAAATATGTTCAAAAAATCACCTCTTTCTTTGAAAATCATCTTTAAAATATTAAATATTGATGCTTCAACGTCTCTCTTTTCATTTGTATCTATTATTATGTCTGGGCTGTTTGAATGGACTTGAAGATCATTTATGGCTGCTCTGACATCTCCTTGGGCTTTTATTGCTAATTGTTTTAAAAATTGGGGTTCTCTCTTTAGTCCTTCTTTTTCAGCAATTCTTGATAGAATAGATGCGATTGTTCCTATATCTAATGGTTTTAGTTCTATTATTTTGGATTTTGTTCTTACTGGGGCCAATTTTGTCTGCCAAACGTCATTGCAAGTCATTATAATTGGATGCTTTGTTTTATCTATTGTTCTTATTAACTCTGGAATACCTCCTATGTCTGTTCCTGTGACTCCATCAACTTCATCCATTAGGATTATTTTTCCTTTTTTGAATAGGGACATCTGTTCTGCTGCTGGTTTTAGAACTTCTTCAAGTTTCTTTTTATTTCTCAAATCAGAAGAATTGAGTTCCATTATTTCTAAATTGTTTTCTGCAGCTGCTGCTTCGACTATTGATGTTTTTCCAGTTCCTGCTGGACCATATAGAAGGAGGGATTTCTTTTTTGGAAATTCCTTTAAGAATTCTTTTACTTCTATAATTGCTTTATCTTGACCTATTATATCTTCGTATTTTCCTGCTTTGTATTTTCTTGTTAGGGCTTGGTTTTTCATTGTATCTTTAGGTTTGGGGAGATACATATTGTCTTCTTGACACAATACGGGTGTTTAACGCTCTAGCGATTCCACCGAAAACAATATCATCGCAGTGGGGATTATCTGGAGTTATAGTTATCTCCAAATTACCGCATTCATCTTTTCTAGCTATGCATTGGGCAGTTACTAATTTAACTCCCTTTTCATCTGGAAGATCAACTACCGTTACTTTGTATTTAAATTTGACTGAGCCTTCGACATCTTCATAATCTGTGAGACCTTGTCCGGTTATACTTCTGAATTGATTATTCGTTAATAACCTAAAAACCTTGTTTATCTCCTTTTTAGCAACATACCTAAATGCCATTTTATACGCTCTTACCCTGGCCGGCTAGAACAAAAGAGGCTAAAAGAGATTGTAATTGAACAAATTCGTCTGAGCCTTCAATCATCCTAAATTCTATTTCACCAGTTTTTTCTGTTAATCTTACTTTTAATTCTGGTTCTATTTGAAGGTTCCATATTTCTTTTTGAATGGCTTTTATTACATCTGTGCCAGAGATAGATTCTTTAAGCATTATATCTAATAATTTGTCTCTTGAACCTGCGAAATCTCCTGCGAGGGCGTATTCTAAAACTACTTTGATATCCTTTGGCTTTGCTGATGAAGCAATCATATTTACCATTTCCCCATTTATATCTAATGCGATTGATGCTGTTGCTTGTAATAAATTGATTGCTTTTCTACAATCTCCTTCACTGGCTTCGTATAATGTTTCGAATGCATCGTCTGTTAACTTTAGCTTCTCTTTTTCAGCTATTCTTCTTATCACATTTGCTACATCCTTTTTTTCTAATAGTTTAAATCTGAAAACTACACATCTTGATTGAATTGGGTCTATTATTGAAGATGAATAATTGCAGGACAGTATGAATCTGCATGTGTTTGAGTAATTTTCCATTGTTCTTCTCAATGCTTGCTGTGCTTCTCTTGTTAATGCGTCTGCTTCATCTAAGAAAATGACTTTGAATGGAACGTTTCCAATTGCTTTTGTTCTTGCAAAGTCTTTTACTTTTTGCCTTACCACATCTATTCCCCTTTCGTCTGAGGCATTAAGTTCTAAGTAATTATCCTTCCATGTATCTCCGAATAATTCCTTTACAATTATTAATGCTAATGTGGACTTTCCTGTGCCTGCTGGACCTGCGAACATTAGATGGGGTATATTCATTGATTGGACTAAGGAGCGTACTCTCTTTATTGTTTCCTGCTGTCCGACTATATCTTCAAATAAGAGCGGTCTATATTTCTCTGTCCATATTTCTGTTTGACTCATTTTTCTCTTTTTTTATATAAAAGAAGTTGATTTAATCAGGTTATAAAGATTGTTATAGTCAAAAATGGATTAACCGACGATAAATACTTGTTTTAGAATTTTTAATTAAGCAGACCTCAATCTATGCAACCTTCTCTTTCTCTTTTCTTTCTTTAATCTCTTTCTCTGCCATTTCCATCTCATTTGCCTTTTCTTCTTCCATCTTCTTGATGATCTTTTCATGGATGGATGAGAAAGAATTGATTTATAAAGCTTTTCTCTCTATTCTGTTTATGGGCTATTTTGATACAGTTAGGCATGTTGTAGTAAAGGCAGATATAGTTCTTCTTGTAGTTGATGCCAGAATGCCTGAATTGGCGAGAAACAATGAGCTTGAAGGTCTTGTTAGGGCTATGAAAAAAACACTTGTTATAGTGTTTAATAAATGTGACCTTATTTCTCAGAGCGATTTAACTAAGTTGAAGAACAAGTTCAAGAATGCTTTTTTTGTTTCTGCAGGCAAAAACGAAGGGATAAGCAAATTAAGGACTCAATTATATATTATGGCAAAGCAAATAGGAATAGATTTGCCACATATAGGTGTTGTTGGGTATCCTAATGTTGGAAAGTCTGCGTTGATTAATGTTTTAGCTAGAGGATCGAGGACAAAAGTATCAAGTGTAGCTGGAACAACAAAAGGGGTGCAATGGGTTAAAGTTGGAAAGTTTAGAGTTATAGATTCCCCGGGAGTTATTACTTATAAAGAAAATGAGGAAAGGTTGGGGTTTATTGGGGCAAAGAATCCAGAGCAAATACAGAATCCTGAATCTGTTGCATGTGAGATAATAAGTCATTGTATGGAGAAAAACAAGAAAGCATTGGAGGAATTTTATGGTATTTCTATAGGCAATGAAGAGCTTTATGATGTTTTGTTAATAATAGGGAAGCAAAGGGGATATCTTGCGAAAGGGGGAATAGTTGATGAAAAAAGAACTGCTATTTCTATTGTGAGGGACTGGCAAAAAGGGAAATTGAAGGTTTAATATGTGGATGTATTAACAGATGGCTTTGTGTGGATATTAGCCGCCAATTCTCCTAAAATATGATAATCTTGCTCGGTTATACAAGATTATTCTTGTTATAACTTTTTCTAATAACTTTTCTTTGAAGCTAGAACGTATCCTATGAATCCTATGTTTAGTATTGTGCCTGTAAGGGCTTCTATCATTGCGATAGTTCTATTTTCTTTTAGAGGGATTATGTCTCCATAACCTACTGTTGTAAATGTTACTGCTGAAAAATAAAATGAATCTTGGAATGAAATGCTTGTTTGTTTGCCTTGTTCCATAAAAGAAGAGTTATTTGCCGAGTAGAAACTGGAGAATAGAAAGACTATGATCAGAACGAATACAAGGTAACTAACTATGAAAGATGAAATGCTTCTTGATTCTATTAAATTATCTATTTTGGGCATCATCCCTATTGAATAAAGCAAAACAAGAGAAACTCCAGCTACAGTTATTGCATTTGGAGTTTTTTCTACAAATAATCTTATTATCAAGAAAATGAGCAATACTCCTACAGAAAGAAGGTCTTCAAGTGCAGGGTTTTCTTTTTTGATTACGAGGTTTTGTATTTTTAGAATCATAAAAATAAGAATCAGAATAATTGTTATTGAACTTGGTACTTTAAAATAGCTTTCAAGTATAAGTGAACTTATTAACAAGATTGAAATTGTTAATGCAAGGTAAAATTCTGCTCTTGCTGAGTGTTTTGAGAATATTCCAAACACGGACTCGAACCCTCTTTTTACTTTGTGTACCTTTTCCTCTTTTGATAAATAATTGTAACTCATATTGTTTTTATAATTGACTTATGAAAAATGAGTTTTTAAAGTGTTTGCATTATTGGTTTATTTTTATTCTATTAATCTCTTCCATAAACAAGCGAGCTTTTTCATCTCCTATCGCTTTTATATATTCGTTTATGTTCGAATGTATTGCTTTTCCTAAGCTACCTAATGATTTTATCAAAGAGGCTATGTCTGGTTCTTGCAACGATGTTTTCGACAAAATCCTCCACCCCTTTATAGCGCTTCCTTGGGATGATTTTTCATAGGCTAGCGCCCTAAGTATATTCTTTTCGTCTAATATCTCATCATATGTTAGTGTTTCTATCAGGAGTTTTGATTTCTTTAAATCTAATTTGGTATAATCTTTTATTATTAAATTGAGTTCTTTATCTACATCACGGGTTATTTCTCTTAAACGTGTTTTAATTAATGTGCCTTCATTTCCTAATTCTATGATGCTTTTCTTTAAATCAGATGATATCTTTTGTATAATTCTGCCTTTTTGGATTGCAGTTAGTGCTTTGTTTAAGCTAGGATGATTTCTTAATTCCAATTTATTTAACTTATCTATTTCTCTATCAAATATTTCCCTTTGTTTTTCAAGATGCTGTAAGTGTTCATTTGCTCTTCTTAATACTATATCTGCGGATTTTAGCGGATACCTTATGTTTTTATAGAATAATGTAACTTCGTTTTTTCTCTCAGATATAACTATAACCAATGTGCCTGCTTGTTTTGCTGTTCTTTCCCCTGCTTTGTGTCTCGTTCCTGTCTCAGATGTTTTGATTTTTGCATCTGGAGTAAGCAAGACGTTTGCATCATTTATTTTCTTTATATCTTTTGATAATATCAATGCTCCATCCATTTTTGCTAATTCTACAAGTCTTTGGGGGGTGAATCTACAATTTACTCTAAATCCGCCGTCCATCAAACTGGGTATTTGTTCATTTTCTATTACAATTATCGCACCGCATTCAGCTTTGATGATTCCATCTACAGCACTTCTTAGATTTGTCCCTGGTGAGACTGTCTTTAATATACTTAGAAATTCTTCTTCTGTCGCTTTTTCTCCATTATTTACGGGGATTTGTATTATGGTGCCCTGGATTTCTTTCTTTTTCTTTGCTTTTTCTATCTGTTTTATAGAATCATCTAATTTTGCCAGACTTTCTCCTTGGTTAAGACTATTTTCTTCTAACATTTTATTGTTTCCTTCTTTTGAACTTTGGACCTCTTTTTCTACCATTTTTTTACATGAACAGGATTATTTAAGTTTTTATGAGCTTTATTAATCTTATTATTGATTCTTTTTGTCGACGAAATTTATTGCTTTTTAATGAAAAATGCACCTCTGTGCAATAGGCTCTCTTGGCATCTTAATGGGATTTTTATTGTTTATCTTTGTGATAAACATCCAAGAAGATAAGTATATCTCTTGCCTTGTCGTAAATATAGTTCAATCTAAATGGTGGAACACGAAGTTCTCTGGTTTCTTTTCTTTCGAATCGCATTGGTTTTCCAACTTCAGGATCATTCATTATTTTAGCTACTAATTTTTCAACTTTAATTAAAATGGACTTATCTAGTTTATTCAATCGTCTAAGAAAGCTTTCCGTTCTGATAACCTCTTTTACCATGATTTTTTATTTCAGACTTCTTATTTCTTTAAGAAAGTCTTCAGGAGACATTCTCTTGAATCTGCCTTGTTTGATGTCTTTCCATGACTCTTCTACTCTTTTTGCGACGATTAAATCTTCTTCGAGATTTTTATCGAATCTATTTGCTTTCTTTAAGATAATTTGATCGTTATTCCTAATTACTACTATTTTATCCCCTTCTTTCATATCTTTTCTTAGTTCGGCTGGGATTACAACTTGTCCTTTTGAACTCATCCTTGTTATATCTATTTGACTCATGGTAAGACTATTCTTACATAGTATTTAAATCTTGTGGATGTTCACTTGTCCCGAACGAACCGATAGACTCCAACGGATACCTTCGAATATATCCGTTCTATCTCGACTCTCCTTAAAACTTTAAAATCTCCTTTAGACGCCAGAAGGGTAAGATGCTCCAACCGAACAATAGGCTCTCTTGGCATCATGATGGTATTTATTTTTCGTAAACTTCTCCACGATGCTCAAATCTTAGAAATTGAATTATATTATCATAAAAAGAATAAATTATTCTGTATGGTTTTACATAAATTGTTCTTTCTCCCTTTAAATCATATCTTAATGGTTTTCCCGTTTCTGGGTCTTCGATAATCTTTTTGATTTGTTTGACTGCTTTTTCTTTCACAGAATTATCTGCTTTTTTGAACTCTCGTTCAAATTTTTCGGTATAAATCACCCCCACCATTTTTTACCAGGTTGAAATTTCTTTCAAGAAGTCTTCATGGTTCATCTTTTTAGCCTTTCCTTCGTCTATTTCTCTCCATGCATCTTTGATCTCATTAAAGGTTTTTATATCGTCTTCAGTCATAGGATCTTCTACTTTCTTTAATACAATTAAGTTATCTTTTGCTGAAACGGCTAGGGTTTCTCCATCTCTTAATTTTAGTTTACTACGAATATCTAATGGGATGACTACTTGTCCCTTACTGCTCACTTTAGTTAGTTCCATTGCCATGTTTTAGTAAGATAATCTTACTATTTAAATCTTGTGGATGTTCACTTGTCCCGAACGAACCGATAGACTCCAACGGATACCTTCGAATATATCCGTTCAATCTCGACTGATGTTATAAACTTAGGAATCAGCTAAATATATTCATGAAAGTAGATCCGTATAAAAATAAAGAGAGTTACCTAAGATGGAAGGAAAAAGCACTCAGGGATCTTCCAGATATAAGTGCTGAAAACGGGCAAATTCTTTTACAATACCTAAATGATATGGAAATAGGCATCAACACGGGAATTGGCTCCACAAAGGGCACACGTAGCTTTATACGGCTCAAATCTCTGAGAGATAAGCTAATCTTCGTTATGAAAAGCGCTAAGAAATTTTATAATCTTGATGATATTAAAGAGATAAAGGAAGAGCAGATTCATTTTATTTTTACGAATATGCTTAATGGAACTATAGTTAAGGCAAATGGCAAAAAATATATCGCGGTTAGAGATTATATGAAAATATTCAAAGCTTTTTGGCATTGGCATCAAAAAGTAAATAAAAAGAAAGGGATAGAGATTAAAGATATCACAGAAGACTTGGATTGTGAACAAAAGAAGCCAGATTGGGTCTATCTGACGGAAGAACAGGTCAAACAAATTGCTGAAAGTGCTAGACCACATTATAAAGTATTAATTTGGTTTCTTTTTGACACAGGTATCAGAGCTCCTACCGAATTGATCAATATCAGAGTTTCTGATTTCCACAATGATTTCAAAGAACTAAATATTAGAGATGAAATAAGTAAAACATTTGGGAGGAAAATAAAATTAATGCTTTCTAATAATTTGATTAAGGATTATGTAAAAGAAAAATCGCTAAATTCTGATGATTATATTTTTGATATTACGCCCTGTGTTGTAAACAGATATTTGAAAAGACTTTCTTTGAAATTATTTGGAGACAAAGAAAGTCCTGCGGGTCAAAAATATTCTGAATTGACTATGTATGATTTTAGACACATTTCGTGTTGCTATTGGCTTCCAAGATATAAATCCGAATCTGCATTAAAATATCGTTTTGGATGGAAAAAATCTGATAGAATTCATTATTATTCTGAACTCTTAGGAATGAGAGATACAATTTCAGAAGAAGATTTATTGATTGATATCACAAAAGTAGAAATTGAAAGAAGATTGGATAGATCTGAAAAGGAAAAAGAATTGATGCAGGATGAGATTAAAGATTTGAGATTACAAATTGTAAAAATAGGACAATTAACTAATAAACTCTACAGAGAGATGAATGTTTATGAAATTTCTTAAAGAGCCACCCCCCATATAGCACTTCTACGCTCAAGGTGGCTCTAGTGTCAGCCCCCATATAATGTTTCTAGAAGGTTGGTGACTGTGATGACTCTTTTGTGCCCCAAGAGCCCTGCCCCATATAATGACTTCACCAAGCAGAGGGCTCTTTAGGCGGATTATGTTTATCCGACGACAAAAAAATGACCCGCTCCATATAACATTATCACAAACCACGGGTCTTTTGGGTTGGATAGAGTTATTTTTTTACTGCAATCAACCATTTTTTAACATCTTCAAATCTATGATCAGAATGCCATACTTTATCAAAATATTCTAGAGATAACTTATGTTCTGGACCAAAAAAAGGGTCTAAAAAGTAAATATCTTTATCATCAATCTTTTTAACAACAGAGTAATGGTCTTCTTTTGTGTCTTCTGTGAAAAAGCAGACAATTATCTTGTATCCATCTTCAAGTAGTTTTTTCAATTCATTAATATTAAAATTTGATTTTTCAACAAATGTAAGATTATACTTCTTTAATAATTTAGCGAATGAATAAGTCCAAGTCCCCCTTATATTATTTGTTCTCAATTCATTTTCAACTTCCATTTCGCTTTTATTAATCCCAAGACTAGATAAAACCATCCTAGTTGATGCTGCGCCACAAGTATATGGCTTCTCTTGTTTAAAGTAAAATTCTTGTTCCATTTTATTCTCCTATAATTCCCCGGATATGAACATTCCTATGATTACTGAATTTTCTAAGTTCTCAATTCTTTTTCTCGCATTTTTATGAATACTGACCACGGAATCATTTTCTACTTTTATTATTTTTTTCTTTGTTTCGTCAATACCTCCATGATAAGCTTTCTTGTAACCTCTTGATTGTTTCTTCTTATCGAAGTCTATTCTTCGCTGTTTATAAGATTCAATCATGTCAGCAACAGACACGACATTCAATGGGGCTTGTGCGGTACTTCTTTTCATTCCAAATACTGGCCAATCACGCTTATAAGTTGGTTGAGTTTCTATCTCTGAATATGGAAAGCTATCAAATAAACTTAAATAACTTATC
>Ga0233423_10001911_pt1 | contig 10288 bp, 7 predicted proteins | sample Watercolumn_Mata_FD_180713 | JGI IMG/M metagenome (GOLD analysis project Ga0233423, IMG submission 180713) | Freshwater microbial communities from Lake Matano, South Sulawesi, Indonesia - Watercolumn_Matano_2014_112_MG | ecosystem: Environmental > Aquatic > Freshwater > Lake | place: Indonesia... | reverse complement strand
AGCCGATGACGCCGCTCAAAGACGGCTTGGCCAAGACCTACGCCTGGATCAAGGAACAATTTTACCTTAGGAAAGCGGGGAGAAAGACCATCACGGACTAACGATCTCCGCTTTGGGCGATTTACTCTGTACAAATATCAAACTTGCTATCTGTACCCAAATTGGGTACAATCGTACTCAAAATGAGTACGGAGCTTGAGGCTTTATTCGGAAAGACGAGGCGCGCGATTTTATCTCTGCTTTTCAGCCATCCGGACGAGTCTTTTCATTTAAGAAGAATTCTCCGCTCTACGGGAGTCTTGCCAGGAGCAGGGCAACGTGAATTGGTTCGCCTTTCGAAAGCCAATCTTATCTTGCGCATCCTTAAAGGCCAACAGGTTCATTTCCAGGCAAATCCCCGATGTCCGATATTCGCTGAGTTGAAAAGCCTGATCACCAAAACTTCAGGTTTGGTCGATATCCTGCATTCCGCTCTCGGGTCGTTTGGACATCTGATCCGATTCGCTTTTGTCTACGGGTCTTTTGCCGGCGGGAGGGCGAATAAAGAAAGCGATGTTGATTTGCTCGTCATTGGAGCTGTTGGTTTTAGCGATGTGGTCGAAAAACTCGGTCGCGCCCAAGACATTCTCGGTCGGGAAGTCAATCCTATGGTTGTCTCGATCGAAGAGTTCCAGCGTCGGGTCGCCGAGGAAGACCATTTCCTTAGATCCGTGTTAAAAAGCGATTTGATGTTTATCATCGGAGATCGCCATGAGTTTAACCGAATGGCTGAAAAACGGTTGGCTTCTTGAACACGAAACGAGCCGCCAAGAGATTGGGCATCTCCTGAAGCTCATCGACCGCGATCTCAAGGATTGCGGCAATGCGAGTCTGAGCCTGGATTGGAGGTTCAATATCGCCTATAACGCCGCTCTCCAAAGCGCGAATCTCGCCTTGGCGGCATCAGGATTTCGGGCGAGAGGGGAGGCGCATCATCACCGAGTCATCCATTCTCTCGAACATACGATCAAGCTGGAGGCAAAGCGGATAGCCCGATTCGATGCTTTCAGGAAGAAAAGAAACGCGAGCGAATACGATCGCGCCGGCGCCGTTTCGGAAAAAGAGCTCGGCGAAATGATATCGTTCGCGGCCGACATAAAGGAACTCGCCATGGCGTGGATGCTTAAATCGCATCCCCAACTCATGGCCGACTGAACCCGCATGGACACCTATCCGTCTTCGACAAGTGACCTCGGAGCTCGTGACGGTCTGCGAGCTCGTGTCGATCATCTAGACGACCGCCGGGGCGAAGCTCAAGAGGACTTACGACTTGACCGCGCCCCAGGGCGTCCACGGCCGGAACTCGGACAACGCCTTCATCCGGAAGGTCCTGGGCTGGGAGCCGATGACGCCGCTCAAAGACGGCTTGGCCAAGACCTACGCCTGGATCAAGGAACAATTTTACCTGAGGAAAGCGGGGAGAAAGACCATCACGGACTAGGATTTTCGGCCGCGACTTATAACGTCACGTTTTCAGGAATGACGCCGACCGAGAGATTCAAGATGAAATATCGTTCCCTTCCGGCCATTCTCCTCGTCGCCGCCCTCTCCCCTCTTTCCTCCCCATCCCTCGGCCAAGCCTTGCTCGAAAAACACCGCCTCTGGCTCGAGGAGGAGGTCGTTTACCTCATCACTCCGACCGAGCGCCAGGTCTTCCTCGACCTGGGAACCGACCGGGAGCGGGAGTTCTTCGTCGAGGCCTTCTGGCGGCACCGCGACCCGACGCCGGGGACGGACAAAAACGAGTTCCGGGAGGAGCACGCCCGGCGGGTCGCCCACGCCAACAGGCGCTTCCTCGGAGCGGGCAAGCCGGGCTGGAAGACCGACCGGGGCAAGGTCTACATCATCCTCGGAGAGCCCCGGACCCAGCGCTCCTATGCCGGCCTGTCCTCGGTCTATCCGGCCGAGGTCTGGTCCTATCAAGGGCTGGCCATTCCCGGGCTTCCCCAGGAATTCGACCTTCTCTTTTTCCAGAAAAACGGGCTGGGCGACTTCGTCCTTTACTTCCCGGCCGGCGACGGCCCCTGGAGCCTCCTTCCCACCTTCCGAGGAAATCCGGGCGATTACCTGGAAGCCTACGAGATGCTGAGCGTTATCGAGCCCGAGCTCGCCCGGACGTCGATTTCGCTCGTCCCGGGGGAATCCGTCCGCAACTTCCCCTCGCTTCTGTCCTCCACCATCCTCCAGAACCTCGATTCGGCGGCCAGCCGGAGAGTCGAGGACCTCTGGGCTCGCAAGTTCAAGGAGTACCGGAGCCTCGTCGAGGTCGAGTATTCGGCCCATTACCTCGAAAGCGGGTCGCTGCTCCAGGTCATCGAGGACGCGTCGGGCGTCCCCTACGTCCACTTCGCCCTCCAGCCCCTGACGGTTTCGGTCGCCCAGGAAGGCGACGGCGTCGCGGCCGACCTTCTCTTCAACGGCATCCTGACCGATGCCCGGGGACGGACGGTCTATCAGTTCGAAAAAAAGGTCCCCCTCCGCTTCAGCCGGGAGCAATATGAAAAGCTCCGCCGGCGGCCGATCATCTTCGCCGACCTCCTCCCCGTCACCCCCGGAGATTACAAGCTCTCCATCCTGATGAAAAACGCCGTCTCCAAGGAATTCACGACCCTGGAGGGAACGGTCCGCTTCCCGGCCTCATTTCCCCAGCCTTGCCTCTCCCCCCTTCTCCTCGGCTTCAACGCCTCTCGCTTGGCCGAGATTCCGGGCGGGCCGAAGCCGTTCGTCGTCCGGGACGTTCAGCTCTACGGCGACCCCGGGCTCACCTTCCTTGTCCAGGACACCCTGCATGTCTACGCCCAGGTCCTGGGACTGCCGCCGGCCTTGAAGTCCAAGGGTTCCCTCAAGTTCGTGGTCGAAAAAGACGGCGCGGAACGCGAAGCCAAGGTCCTTCCGATGGCCGGGAATCCGGACGACCGGAATTTCCTCGAGGTCTTTCCCCTGGCCAAAACGCCTCCGGGATACTACCGGGCGGTCGTCCTTCTCCTCGACGAAAACGGCCGCATCCTGGACCGCCAGGCCAAAGATTTCCAAGTCTCGCCGGCGTCTTACATTCCCCGCCCTTGGCTTCACGCCCGGTCCATCCTGGAAGATGGGGGGCCGGCCCGGGGGCTCCATATTCTGGGCCGTCAGCGCCTGAACCTGGGGGACTTCATGGGCGCCCTCCCCTGGCTCGAGAAAGCCCGCGCCGTTTCGCCCGAAGACCCCGAAATCGGCCTCGACCTGGGCCGGGCCCTTTTCTCGCTGAACCGGCCGGAGGAAGCGTGGGCCGTCCTCCAGCCTCAGTCCTCCCGGGCCGCAGAGAATCCCGATTTGGCTTTTCTCGTCGGCCGCGTTCATCAGGCCTTGGGCCGTTTCGCCGAAGCCTTGGCCGCCTACCGGGAGGCCCTCGCCTCGTCCGGGCTTCAGACCCGAATCCTCAACGAGATGGCCGAATGCCATGCCCGGTTGGGGCAGAAGTCGGAGGCGCTCGCGGCCTGGAAAAAATCGCTCGAGGTCGACCCGGGCCAAGCCTCGATCCGGGAGAGGGTCGCCGCTTTTGAAAAAAAACGCCCCTCCCCCCCGCCCCGATGAATCCGGCGGGGGCGACTTTAAAAAGGAGACCCCTGGGATGAGAACCCGCAAACACGGCCGAACAACGCGTCGCCTCCTCCTGGCCGTCACGGCCTCCCTGGCCCTATTCCCTCTCGCCTGGAACGCCGCCTGCCGCGACGACCGAGCGGAAGACATCGGCGGCGGGGGGGGGCTCGGCGACCTCATCCGGCCGATTGAAGGGCAAGCCAGACGGGTGACCTCGGCCATGCGGATCGGGGAGCTCCGGAGAGGCCCCAACGGCGAACGGGACATCGGCCCCCGCAAGTACGATCCCCAGGCCGACTTCAAGGGAGACGCCGAGGTCCAGAGCAATTGGGACAACTACAACGTCCCGCCGGGCGGAACCCATGTCCTCATGGACGAAGCCGGGCCGGGGGTCATCACCCACATCTGGGTGACCTTCCTCGGGCCGGAGCCTCAGAACTGGGCCCCCCGCGGCTCGGCCAACCATCAGGAAATCATGCTCCGGATGTACTGGGACGGGAACCCCCGCCCGGCGGTCGAGGCCCCCCTGGGCGACTTCTTCGCCAACTGCTTTGGGGAAAGGCGCGAGGTCATAAGCGTTCCGGTCGTCGTCGAGGGCGCCGATTCCTACAATTCGTTCTGGCGGATGCCCTTCCGCCGGTCGGCCCGAGTCGAGGTCGAGAACCAGAGCGACAAGCCCCTCAGCCTTCTCTATTTCAACATCGACTGGATCAAGCTCGACGACCTGCCCCGGGAGACGCCCTATTTCTACGCCCAGTACCGGCAGGAATATCCGCTCGAGAAGGGCCGGGACTACGTCGTCCTCGAGACGACCGGAAAAGGCCATTACGTCGGGACCGTCCTGGCCGCCCGGATGCGCAGCCCGGCCTGGTTCGGCGAGGGCGACGAGAAGATCTACATCGACCATGAGACGAAGCCCTCGATCTGGGGAACGGGCACGGAGGACTACTTCCTCTCGGCCTGGGGGCTCCAGACGACGAGCACCCCCACCTTCGGCGTGCCGTTCTTCGATTTCCGGGGCGTCGGCGGCCGCACCAGCTCCTACCGCTGGCACATCGCCGACCCGATGCCCTTCGAGAAAGGCATCAAGGTGACGTTCGAACACATGGGCTGGATGTCCCCGGACGAGAATCCCGAATACAAATCCACAAGCTGGAACGAGCGAGAGGACGACTATGCGAGCGTGGCCTTCTGGTACCAAACCGGGGAGCCGACCTTCTCGGCCCGGGCTCCGGGGGCCGCCGAGCGCCGTCTCCCGGACCTCTCCCGGGTCACGGTCGCGGCCGCCCCTTTCGCGGCTTCGGCCCGCCACGGCCGGGGCCCGGTCTCCAAACGGACGAGTGGCCCGTTCGGGGCGGAGGACCTTGTCTATGCGCCCTCCCGGGCCGCGGGGGCCTGGGTCGAGATCCCCTTCGAGGTCAAAGTCAAGGAGCCTCTGCATCTCGTCCTTCGCGGGACGAGGGCCGAGGACGGGGGGCGCTACGATGTCCTCCTCGACGGGGCGAGCCTCGGCCGGACGGTCGACTTCTACGCCGAAATCCCCGGCCGGCACGAGTTCCAGCTCCTCGACTTCTGGCCGGAGCCGGGGACCTACACCCTCCGCCTCGAAGCCGCGGAGAAACACCCGCGGAGCGCGGGCTACGCCTGCGCCCTCGAGTCCGTCCGTCTCCTGGAACGGCGGCCGCGGGTCGCGGCCTACGGGCATGACAAAGACAAGGACTGGCGGAAGAACCCGACCCTCTACCGCTAGGGCGCTTTCTCGGCGACGCTTATTTTTTCTTCTTTTCGAGCTCGAGCATTTTCTGGAGCCAATCGTCCATGTTCTCGAAGGGGAGCTTCCGGAGGGAGAGGATGTCCGCGGCCAGGTTGTAGCCGGGCTTCCCCGTCTCCGGGTCGACGGCTTGGGGGTTGGCCCCGACGCAGACGAGCCTCAGGGTGTGCGTTCCGGGAGCGAACTCGAAGAGGCCGACCTTCCGCTCCCGGCCTTGGCCCCAGATGTAGTCCTCGTGCTCATTTTTCTTGTAGACGTTGTAGAAATCCAGGACCTTGTTGACCTTCTCGGGCGGAAGCTGGGTGACTTCGTCGATCGAGTATCCTCCCGCGATCTGGGACTCCCCGGCCTCGGCAAGCTCCTTCCCGTCGACGAAGACCTTCCAGACCCCCTGGTCCTCGCGCAGCGTCTGGAAAAGCGACATCGAGTACCGGCCTTTCTCGGCGACCTCGAAGGGGATCTCGACCCACGACCCGACGGTCTCGTTCTTCACCCGGAACCAGGGCTTGGTCCAAGTCGCCCGGTTGTAGGGCAGGACCTGGAGCTCGACCCCGGGCGAATGGCGGATCGTCTTGACGACCTGGGGGAGGTGGAGGACGACTTCGGGATTGACCCGGTCCCGGTAGGGAGGGAAAGGGCACCACGGCCGGGCGATCGTGTCCTGGTACCAGTAGGACACCGAGGACCAGAAGTCCGGACGCGGTTTGAAGCTGTCCAAAACCACCCCTTTGGAGTTCATGGCGAATCCCCGGCGTTCGATCTCGAACTTGAGGGATTTTTTAAAGATCACGGGGTCCGCGATGTGCCAACGGTAAGCCGTGATCCGGGCGTCGATCACTCGCGGCTCGAAGATCGTGCAGCCGGTGAAAAGGGTCGAATGGACGCGCATGTTCCAGGCGTCGTTGAAATAATCTTCCGTCCCGGTCCCGAGAATCGAGGGCGTCGTCTCGCCGTCGAGGTAGAAGAAATCGTCTCCTTCCCCGAACCAGTGGCCGATGGCGTTCTGGGAGGACAGGACGGTTCCGACGTAATGGCCCCGGCCCGTTCCGACGAAGGCCGTGTAGGGCTTCCCCATCTCGGGAGGATATTCCTGGTGGTAGCGGGCGTGGAAGTACATCATCTCCTCCGGGACGGCGTCGAGCTTGACCCAATCGATATAATAGAAAATCCCGGCCGTGTCCTTGTCGGACTCGTTGGCGATGACGACCTTGGCCTCTCTGCGGAACGGCATCGGCCAGTAGCAATTGTAGCCCCGGCCGTAGGAGCTCGATTTGACCGGGAGCGAGTCGATGTCGGCCCGCATCCCGTTGCCCGCGCCGAAGAAATCGCCCACCGGGGTCTCGACCGAAGGGAAGGCCGCTCCGTCCCAGTAGATCCGAAGAACGACCGCCCTCGGATAGCGGATGTCCATCGAGTTGGCGATGAGCCAGATGTGGGCGATCTTCCCCGGGCCCTGGAGCACGGCGACCGTCCGGCTCTCCCCTTTCTCCAGCCGGATGGAATCGCCGTTTTCGGCCAGCTTGCTCGTCGAGGCCCGGGCGCTGACGCCCTGCTGGGCCCTCATGAGGTCGTTGAGGTCCTGCCCTCCGGCGGCCGGGGCGGAGGCCCCGGAGGCGAGGAGGACGAGTCCGAGGAGGGTCGAAAGCCGAGGCTTTGTCTTCATGGCCGCTTCTTCCTTTTTTCCATCTCGAGCATTTTGTCAATCCAGGCATCCATGTTCCCGAAGGGGATCTTTCTTAGGGAGAGGACGTCGGCGGCCATATGGTAGCCGAGCTTCCCGGTCAAGGGGTCGAGGGACAGAGGGTTCGCCCCGACGCAGACCAGGCGGAGAGTGTGCCTTCCGGGCTCGAAGACAAACAGCCCGATTTTCGCCTCCCGTCGCTGGCCGTAGATGATGTCCTCATGCTCGTCCTTGCGGAAGACGTTGAAAAAATCGAGGGTCGTGTTGACCCGAGCGGCCGGCTGTTGGGCGACCAAGTCGACGTCGTAGCCGCCGGGGATGTGGGATTCGCCGGCCTCATAGACCTCTTTCCCGTCGACCAGGACCTTCCAGATGCCCTCGTCCGTCCGGAGCGTCTGGAAGAGGGACATGGAATACCGGCCTTTCTCGGGGACGGAAAAAGGGATCTCGACCCAGGAGCCGACGGTCTCGTTCTTGACGTGGAACCAGGGCTTGGTCCAGGTCGCCCGGCTGTAGGGCAGAACCCGAAGCTCGACCCCGGCCGAATGGGTCATCGTCTTGATGGCCTCGGGAAGGTGAAGGACGACCTCCTGATTGACCCGCTCCCGGTAGGGCGGGAACGGGCACCACGGCTCGGCGACTGTGTCCTGGTACCAGAACGAGACCGAGGACCAGTTGTCGGGCCGCGACCCCGACGGAGCGACGACCTCGCCCTTGGCGTTCATGACATAGCCGCGGCGCTCGATCGTGAAGGTGAGGGATTTTCGGAACAGGACGGGGTCCTGAATGTGCCACCGGTAGGCCGTCACCCGGGCGTCCTGGGCCCGGGGCTCGAAAATCGTGCAGCCGGTATAAAGCCCGGAGTGGACGCGCATGTTCCAGGCCTCGTTGATGTAGTCCTCGGTCCCGGTGCCGAGGATCGAAGGGATTGCCTCGCCGTCGATATAGAAATAATCGTCCCCTTCCCCGAACCAGTGGCCGATCCCGTTCTGGGAGGAGAGGACGGTCCCGACATAGTGCCCCCTCCCCTGGCCGACGAAGACCGTATAGGGCCGGCCCATTTCCGCCGGATACTCCTGGCGGTAGCGGGCGTGGAAGTACATGACCGCCGGCGGAGGCTGGTCGTGCCGGACCCAGTCGATTTGGTAGTACAGGCCGGCCGCTTCCATGTCGGACTCGTTGCTGACCGTGACCTTGGCCTCTTTCTTAAAGGGCATCTCCCAGTAGCAGTTGTACCCCCGGCCGAACGAACTCACCTTGACCGGGAGCGAGTTGACCTCGGCCCGCATCCCGTTTCCGGCGGCGAAGAAATCGCCCAGGGGGACTTCGACGGAGGGGACGGAGGCTCCGTCCCAGTATATCCGCAGGACGAGAGCCCGAGGGAAACGGATGTTCTGGGACCAGGGGACGAGCCAGAAATGGGTGATTTTTCCCGGCCCTTGGAGAACGGCGATCGTTTTCGTTTCGCCCGCGGCCAAGTCGATGGCGTCGTCGTTGTTCCCCGTGTTCCCGCTCGAGGCCCTCATCGACCTCCCCTCCTGGGGCAGAGTCAGGGCCGACAGGGACTGAGCCTCCAGGGGAAGGACGAGGAATACCAGGGAGGCCAGGGCGGCGGCGGCCGATGGAATGCGGTGCATGGGTCGATTCTCCTTTATCGCTCCAAGCTCAGGACCAGGCAGTCGATCCCGATTTTGGCGCCGGCGGATTCGGAATTCTTGTCGCTGACCGAGAAGGTGAAAGTGTTCAGCCCGGCCGTGAGGGAAACGCCTTCGAAGACATACTCCCGGGGCGGCCAGACTTCGCGGGGAAACATCTCAACGAAGGCTCTGTATAGGTCGACCGGCTCGCCCGCGGCGGCGCCGTTGACCGACAGCCGGACGATTCCGTAGTCGGGGGCCCTGAGGAAATGGACCTTGACCGTGTAGACGCCATCCCGTTCGGCCGGAACCGCCAGGGAAACCTCGCCCGCCCCTCCGGAATCGAAAAGGAGCATGTGGTCGCCGCTTTGGTTGGGCATGAGGAGTAGGCGCTCGGGCCGTCCGGCCTCTCCTTTCGCGCTCTTAAAGGCGAGGACGCCGAGGTCCTCCGCTTCGAGAGCTCCGGGCACGCGCCACCGGCCCTTGGCCGGGTCCCAGGGCTCGGACTGGACGAGCTTTTCCAGCCGCGGCCAGGGCTTGTGGAGGCCTTTCTGGTACCAGAATCCGAGACTCGAGAAATAATCCCGGCCGGTGTTCGGAAACTCGCTGACCCAGGGCCAGTGTTCGACCTCAAACTTGAACGACGTCCGAAAGGGGATGGGGTCGTTGACGTGGAACCGGTAGAGGCTGGTTCTGTGGCCGACCTCCCGGCCTTCGAAAACCGGGCAGCCGAACGAGGGTTCGTTGAACACCCTGAGCCCCCAGGCGTCGCAGAAGTAGTCTTCGGTCCCGGTCCCGACCATGGCCAGCCGGCCGTCCACGGTGATGATGTCGTCCCCCTCGCCGAACCAGCCCGGCGTCCGCGACCGGTTGCCCAGGACGACCCCGACGAAATGGCCTTCGCCCTCGACCTCGGCCAGAGTGACGGGCTTGCCCCGTGCGGGGGGGTCGGTTTCCAGGAACCGGGCGTGAAAGTACCGAATGTCCTTGGTCGGTTGGGCGCAGGCCAGGTAATCGACGTGATAATAGAACCGGTTCTGATGCCGGAGGGGGACGTTGGTCCCGTTGAAATGACCCGCGGGGCGGTGGTTGGCCAGGGTGACCTTGGCCGAGGCGTTGAAGGGCATGAACCACCAGCAGTTCTTCGACTGGCCGGCGGACGTGCACTGGATGGGCAGGCTCGATACCGGGGCCGTGACCCCCATGGCCACGCCAAAGAAGTCCCCCAGAGGAGCCTCGACGCTCGGATGCGGGCTCCCGTCCCAATAGACCCTGAGGATGAGGTTCTCGCTGCCCCCTCGGTAGGTCATCCAGATATGGGTAATGGCTCCGGGCCCTTTGAGCTCGGCCAAGGTCACTTCCCGGCCGTCGGGCGGGACGGGGATCGTGTCCAGGTTTAACCCGTTCCGGGCGAACGAGCTCGTCCGGGAGGCCGAAAAATTCTTCGGCCGGGCCAGAAGAGCCAGGGGGGTTTCGGGCTGGAACGCCGCCGCGGGCGCCGGGGCGGGCCCCGGCTCGGGAAACAGGGCCCCGCCGGTATGGAAGGGAGGGGCCTGACCGGTCCCAGCCTGCCGCCCGGCG
>Ga0233423_10001909_pt1 | contig 10290 bp, 13 predicted proteins | sample Watercolumn_Mata_FD_180713 | JGI IMG/M metagenome (GOLD analysis project Ga0233423, IMG submission 180713) | Freshwater microbial communities from Lake Matano, South Sulawesi, Indonesia - Watercolumn_Matano_2014_112_MG | ecosystem: Environmental > Aquatic > Freshwater > Lake | place: Indonesia... | reverse complement strand
AAATCACGGGATGCTCCCACCTAATGCTCCCACTGAATTAATAAAGGGTTAGGCCTACTGACCTAACCCCTTGAATTTACTGGCGGGGACGACGAGACTCGAACTCGCGACCTCCGGCGTGACAGGCTTTGGAACAGGGCTTACCATCTTTTACTAAGACCTCATAAAACCCCTTGAATTAATAGCATTTCCAGATTTCTCTTTTCTCTTGACTTACCATAAATTACTATTAAAATGCTCTCAGGTGTTGGGAATAGTGTTGGGACTTTCTGAACTCCGGCTTTTGCCTGACCTGTTGAGGCAAATTATCTCCGGCTTTAGCGCGACCTGTTGGGGGCAATTGTTGGGACCTGGAGGGGCCATGCCAAAGATAGAACGAATAAAGACGAATTATCCCGGTGTTTATTTCATCATGGGCAAAGCCTCAGACGGCCGGCCGGAGCGGATTTATTATATCATGTACCGTCGCGGTGGGAAGCTCATTGAAGAAAAAGCGGGGCGGCAGTTCAAAGACGATATGACCCCGGCCCGGGCCTCCAGGATCAGGACGCAGCGCATTGAAGGCGCGGCCAGTAACCAGGAGCGCCGGGAAGAGGCCCGGAAAGAGGTATGGACCCTCTCCCGGCTCTGGCGGGACTACAGCGCTCACAAGCCCACCAGCAAGGGCCTGAGAACCGACAGGAGTTGGTTTCAGAAATACATCGAACCCGCCTTGGGTAACAAGCAGCCGGCTGAACTTTCTCCCCTGGACCTTGAGCGATTGCGGCGAAATGCGGCAAAGACTCTCTCGCCTCAAAGTGTGAAGCACATTGTTTCTCTCCTGGTGAGAATTATTAACCATGGTGCCCGCCTGGGTCTGTGTCCCGGACTCCCCTTCAAAGCCCCCACTATAAAGGTGCATAATGTTAAGACAGAGGACCTTTCCCCGGAGCAGCTATCAGACCTTTTGGTGGCCATAAACGAAGATTGGGATACCCAGGCGGCCAATTTTATGAGAATGGCTTTATTTACCGGCATGAGGCGGGGGGAATTATTCAAGCTCAGGTGGGAGGACATTGACTTTGACCGGGGCTTTATCCATATCCGGGACCCCAAGGGCGGCCCGGATCAGAAAGTACCTATGAACCAAGCGGCCCGGGGGGTCTTGGAAGCTCACCCCAGGACCGGCAGCCCTTATGTCTTTCCGGGACGTGGGGGGAAGCAGAGGACCGATTTTAAGAGGCCCATAAACCGGATCAGGAAAAGGGCGGGCCTCCCCCGGGATTTCCGGCCCCTGCATGGTCTGAGGCATGTTTACGCTTCGATGCTGGCCTCTTCCGGCCAGGTGGACCTTTACACCCTGCAGAAACTTTTGACGCACAAGACCCCGGCCATGACCCAAAGATACGCCCACCTACGAGACGAAGCCTTAAGGCGGGCCTCAGACCTGGCCGGGGACCTGATAGGCCAGGTCGTGAACGGTAAACAGCCCCAAGTGATCAACCTGGAGGACCGGAAGGAATAACCGATTTTCCAGGGATAGGGAGCGCGACCCGACAAGGCCGGAATCCTGACCGGTTCTCTCTGGAAAAACTATCGCGGAGTAATATAGGTGAATAGAGAAGAAATACTCGAATGGTTAAAGGTGCGCTATGAAGGAATGAGGCGTGACCCTCTTATTAAAGAAATTTATCCTGACATTGATCCCACTAAGACTTTTGAACAGCTTTTAGATGAAATTAAGGATAAAGAATATTCAGAACTCATATTTATTGCTGATTTTCACCCCAAAGATGTACAAATTTTACCACTTTTTTATACAAATTCGCATGGTAGAATTATTATATCAGATAAATCAGAAGAGATTAAGTTATCTTCAAGTAATATAGTGATTACTATTGATTTTGATAAATTAAATTCTATCGAAAAAAATATAAAATGGATAAATGGTCAAATCAGAACATTATGGAAATATTATCGCAATAAAACAAACCGTGCAAAATATAACATAACTGATTATGAAGTTACATATCAAATTGGAGATGTTGTTAGGAAAATGAAAGAGGATAATCCTAAAATAACTTGGCCGGATATAACTAAATATTGCTTAGAATTACACCTTTTACAAAAAGGTATTGATTTAGAAGTTGCTGAAAAAACTATCAAACAGCATTATTGGCCCCGTTATAAAAAGATTGTTTTTGAGGGGGGATGGAAGCACCTTTAGAAATCAAAGGGAAGAATATTTAATCGAAAAGACCTTCCTTTATATATTTTTATTTTCTTATTACGCTGTCCTGAAATTAAGGACAGCGTTTCCTTTTTTTTTGGAGGAAGATCATGACCAAGACCACCTTCATTGATGAAAAAGAGGTTTCCCGGATCACCGGGCGGGCCGTGCAAACCCTGAGAAACGACCGATTTCACCGCCGCGGCCTGGCATATCATAAATTCGGCCGCCAGGTCCGGTATAAGTTGGAAGAGGTCATGCAGACCCTGGAAGCGGGGCGCATTGAGACGAACCCCTTATAATCTGGGGTTCATTAAATGGCCCTCGAATTATCTCACAAACAAGAAATCCTGGCGCGCCTTCCAATAGAGGCTTTTTACCGACAGGAACTCCGGGAGTTGAAACCCGGCTCCGGGGATAATATCTCTGCCCTTTGCCCCTTTCATGAGGATAAAGCCCCCAGCCTATCCGTTAATTTGAAGACGGGTGTTTTCAACTGTTTTGGCTGCGGTGCAGCCGGAGATGTTTTCACTTTCGTTCAAAAAAGGCATGACTGCGATTTCAAGGCCGCCCTGGAAGAGTTGGGGCGCTGGGCAGGAGTAGAACCCCCAAAGGTCCATGAGCCGGACGGCTTCATGGGCCTCTCGTTATCCGATTTTGCCCGGGCCAAACACTTTCCTGAAGACTTTTTGCAGGCCCAGGCGGTTCATGAACGCACCCCCGATCATCTTTATCAGGGAGCGCGGGCCGTCTCCTTTCCATTTCTTGACGAAAACGGGAAGGTCAAGGCAATCCGACTCCGTTTTGCCAATCGGGGCGAGAAGAAATTTTGCTGGCGGAAGGGGGATAAAACCCTCCCCTATGGTCTCCAGAGCTTGCCGGAGATTCGGGGCGCGGGCTGGTGTCTGCTGGTGGAAGGGGAGACCGATGCTCTAACCTGCTGGCTTTATGGTCTTCCATCCTTGGGGGTGCCCGGGGCCACAAACTGGAAACCTTCTTTTGCCAAATACCTGGAGGGCCTGGCGGTCTATATCTGGCAGGAACCGGATCAGGCCGGGGCTAAGTTTGTAGAGAAGGTTGCCCGGGACATGCCCGGGCTTCTGGTGATTAAGGCTCCCCCTGGGATCAAGGATATTTCGGAAACCCATTGCCGGGGCCTGGATGTACCGGCCCTGATAACCGATCTGAAAAGCAAAGCACAGCCGCCGGCCCCACCCCCGCCATTGATTAGCGGGGGTTTTTCTTTATCTGACCTGGGCAATGCCCGGCGTTTAGTGGCTCAGCATGGCCAGGACCTCAGATATAACCACGCGGCGAAAAAGTGGCTTCACTGGACCGGGAAATATTGGCGAGTCGATGATTCGGGGGAAGTGGAGCGCCGGGCCAAGCTGGTAGTTGCCAATATTTACCGGGAAGCAGCGGAAGCGCCCCCAGATCAGCGCAAGGGCATAGGGGCTTTTGGCCTCAAGAGCGAATCCCAAAATCGGATTTTGGCCATGGTGCGCCTGGCCCAATCGGAGCCGGGCATTCCCATTGCCCGCGCTGAGATGGATCAAGGCCCCTTCCTTTTGAATTGTCGGAACGGGACTGTGAATCTGCGGACGGGTGTGCTGCAATCGCACCGGCGGCAGGACTTGATAACTTGCCTGGCGCCAGTTGATTATGACCCGCAAGCCGAATGTCCAGAGTTTGAGAAATTTCTGTACCAAATAATGGCAAACAACCAGAATATTATTGATTTTCTTTGGCTTTCCTTGGGTTATGCCCTCACGGGCGATTGCCGCGAGCAGTGCTTCTGGATTTTCTGGGGTCATGGGGCCAATGGCAAAGGGACCCTTATGAATGCTATTCGGGAGATTCTGGGGAGCGCCGGCGGCTCTCTCCCGGGCTATGCCATGCACATTTCAACTGAAACCTTAATGTCCCGTAACAATCCCGGAGAAATCCGCAACGACGTGGCCCAGCTTGACGGCCCGCGGTTTGTGACTGCCGCCGAAGTCGATAAGGGGCGGCGGCTTTCCGAGTCCCTGGTTAAGGAACTCACCGGCCAGGACCCCCGGCGGGCCAGATTTTTATATGGAGAAAACTTTGAGTTCATCCCTCAGTTTAAACTGTTCCTTGCCACTAACAATAAGCCCACCATCAAAGATCAGACAAACGCAATTTGGCGACGCTTGAAGCTGGTCAAATTCGGCCAGGACTTCCGGGATAACCCGGATGGAGAATTACCGGACCGGCTCCGCAAGGAACAGGCGGGAATCTTCAATTGGTTAGTCAAGGGCTGTTTGAACTGGCAGAAGTACGGCGACCTGGGGGAGCCTGAAGAAGTGAAAGAGGCAACGGCCGAATATCGGGCTGAACAGGATGAACTTCAGGGTTTTATTGAAGACGTTTGCTTTCTCTCCCCCGGGGCTTCAGCGTGGGCAGCAGACCTCTTCGATTCGTATAAATCCTGGGCGGCAGATAACCTCTCTGAGCGTGAGACTCTCAGTCAGAAGAAGTTCGGGACCGCTCTGCGGGAGCGGGGCTTTGAGCGCTACCGTGGTGCTCATGGGCGCTGGGCCTGGCGTGGTTTGGGCTTGCGCCCTTGTTCGGTTGAAGGGTAACCGGGTCACCTGCTTTTTGCTAATCAGTCACCCGTAAAAGGTAGACCATTTCTAAGGATTCTAAAAGGTGACTGATTGTTACCCGAAAAATAGGAAACTTTATATGAATTTCTCTCATAAGAGGACTTTACCAATTTCAGGGTCACCATGGGTAACGGGTCACAAGCTGGCGGGTCCTTCCTCCCCACAAAAACACCGAGGGTCTGACAGTGCGAACTTTTTTTACTTATGAAAAATTTTTTCGGGTTTCCGTCAATGTCCTTCAGGAAATTTAGGTAATTTTAGCAACAAAAACTACATTTTTAGGAAATTTGCGACAAAAGAGACGGAAATTCAATAACATTTTGAAAAAAGGGAAATCTGATGGCAGGAAAAACCCAAAAGGAGCTGGCGAGGGAGCTGGGGGTTACCACCAGGACAATCCGCAATTGGGTTCGGGCCGGTATGCCCCGGCTTAGCGGCGGCCAAGGATTTGACCTCAATCAGGTACAAGCCTGGCGGAAAACAGTTAAGTATTGCGGGGCCTCGTTGAGGCAAATGGAGGCCGATGCACAAGTTAATTCTCTCTTTGAGAGCGCCGTCCGGGAACTCCAGCGAGGGCTTCAGCATTTGTGCCTAGCGTTTACTAAGGCCCGCGGGGTGACCCGTCAACACCTTATTGATGGGGCTGTGAGGGGAATTCTTCGCGGTACTCATATTCAAAAGAGTTTATTAGAAAAAAAGGGGGGGGAGGCGGCTAATTCCTCCAGGGAATTGACCGGAGAGTGACCCATACCATAACCCTTGATAGGTACAAAAAGAGGCTCTTCCCAAAAGGAGTTTTAAAAGATGAATCAGTCTGAAATTTTAAAAGGGCCAGAAGAGATTATGGAGCGGTTACGTCTTCCTTGGCCTGTTATTATGCAGTTATGGACGTCTGAAGGGCTACCGCTGGTGAAGGCGGGGGGCGAATTTACTCTAAACCTCAGGGCCTTAAAAAGGTGGCAAACTAAGCGGGGGGTGGTAAGTGAGTTCCCGGGATGATCCTGGGCAGGGCCGGTTGCTCAGGCCGGATCAGGTGGGAGACAGGCTGAATATCAGCAGGTCAACGGTATATCGAATGATTTCAGAGGGTTGTTTTTTGGTTTTGAAAATTCGAGGCTCTTTGAGAATAACAGAGAGAAGTCTTGAGGAATTTATTGAACGACAGATTTCCGTTTTCGCCGCAGAAAATGGAGAATCTGTCTCAGATGTTACATAACGTCTCAGGCTTTTTTGCATCTAACGTAAACTTCCCCTAAAGTTCCTGTAATAGGAGGTCGGTTTTATGATTTTGCACAATGAGAGTCTCGAAGGCTTGGCAAAGGAGTTCGTTGGCTGGCAGAGAAGGGGAGAAGCTCAAGAGGTGGACCGCTCTGGCCTCCGGGCCAGGATATTAGAGTTACAACAGCAGGCGCTGGAGCAGGGAAACACCCCCCAGGCCCTGCAGGAAGCCCAGGCGCAGTTAGTGAACCATGACCAGGCACTTGAGGCGGTAACCGCTAAGATGGACTCTCTTTTTGCGGCGATGCTGGAGGCGACAAAAGCCCACATGCAGAATATCTACGACCACCGGGAAGAGTTCGAGCTGAAATTCACTGAAGAATATCGGCAAAAGTGCGAGGAGGCGGCCGGCTTTTTTGCCCGAGCAATGGCGATTGCTGATCAAATTGGGCTGGATTCGGCCTCTCTACCCTCGATTTTGGGGTTCAATATCGCCGATCTGCGCAGCGTCGATCCACACATTGCTGTTGATAAAATTTTTTCAGAGTCTTTCAATGCCGCCCGGATAGCACCTCTAAATTCCAGGGACCCCGAATGGGCCAGCTCCTGGAAAATGCGGCATCAAGATTTTAAGGTTTTTTGTACCCTATGGCGTGCTGGGGGCAAGCTCCAGCTGGTCGAAAGAGAGGTTAGGCGAGCGATCCGGGCGGCCGGTGGATCACCCCCGGTCATCTGACCGGGCCATGGAAAAAGGAGTAAATTATGTCCAGCAGGAAGGTTTTTAAGGTCCAGGCGGCCCGGAGGTCGGAAGTGCCCCGGAATCTTCAGGAGGCCCTGGAATTGGCCGAAAAGACCGGGGTCTTGCAGGTACCGGCGGAGGCGATGCAACTAACAGTCGATTCCGGGGTGGCCGTGGAGGTCGAAAATGGGCGAAAATAGATTCAAGATGAATCCTGCCTATTCCGGCGGCCCGGTTTTCTTCGCGTTTTGGGGAAAAACGATCTTTGACGTGCAGGGCCTCTATTTTTCCGCCCCTCTCCCGGCCTTGCGGCAGCATGCTCCTGATCGGGGCGTCGGGGTTATCGAAAAAATCAGCCAACAAGGGGCCGCCTTACATGCGGAAGGAAGATTTGTTGAATCCAGCCCAGATGGGAGGGAGGTAGCCGCCTTAGCCTTGGAAGGTTTTCCCTGGCAAGCCTCTGTGTCCATTTGGCCGGAGCAAGTCGAAGAGATTCGGGAGGGGAAAACGGCCATGGTTAATGGCCAGCTCTTCGAGGGACCGGGGACGGTGGTCCGCAAGGGTCATCTCAGGGAAATCAGCTTTGCGGCGCTGGGGGCCGATTCGAGAACGTCAGTGACGGCTCTGGCCGCCTCTGCTGGCCCGGGACCGCATACCGGGGATCCCGGCCCGGAAAATTTCATGGCGGCGGTTCGGCGCATGACGGCCCGGGGACTGACGATCCGAGCGGCAATCAAGGCCGCGGCAGAGACCTGGCCGGCTTTATTTCAAGCCCATCTCGCCGAGATCGGGCATAAGGGCGGCTATCAAGAAATGGGTTGCTGCCCCCCAGAAATGCCGAAGCATGCATTCGAAGCCAAGGTGGGAGAATTTCAGGCCCGGGGCCTGAGCCGGGGACAGGCCATAATCCAGGCGGCCCGGCAGTTTCCGGAGCTGCATGAAGATTATGTGGAGTCCTGCCAGGAAAGATAGATTTTGGCCTGAAGGTGCCCGCGATCCCACCTTTAGGCATTTGCCAGGCGCAGCCTCCTTGCGGCCGTGGCCCCGTGGCCGTGAAAGCGAACCGCCAGCGCCTGGGGCATAGCGGCGGGAAGCAACGGGGCTTTGCATTTTCAGAATAAAGCGGCATTCCGGGCCGGGCCTATCGGGTCCCCCGGGAGTCAGGGGGGCGTGGTTCAACGGGCGTGGCCCCGGCCCGATAGAGTAGCGGCCGGCGCTCCCTTGAAATTTTCAGTCCGGCCCGTGAAGACGGGGCATTATCCCCTTTGGGAGAGTTTGCCATGGGCAAACGGAAATGGCAGCGGGTCCGCATGGTAGAGCTGGCCGATGAACAAACGCAAAATCAAGTATTGGACCTCATTGATCGGGCGAATCAGCAGCCGGGCGAAAGTTTTCCTGAAAATCGAGCTTCTGAGATGCCCCAGGTTGAACGAAAAGAGGTGACCCCGGCCCTTACCCCGGGCTAGAGAAGGCAAATCGCTCCTGGTTAGGCCGGGTCCGCGATGGAACGAAAAAATTATGAGAGCTGAACCGGCCCAAGTCTTAACTTTTGATGCTAATGGCGCTCCCCTGGTCCCGGTTTGCCAGGAAGGGCCGCACCTGGTTTTCGTTCAGCCCTGCCCTTATTGCCGTAGGCGCCATTATCATGGGTTAAGGGGCGGCCCTGGCCATAGGAGTGCCCATTGTCCTTCTCCCCGAACTGGAGTCGTGACCCCGGGAAGCGAGAAGGGCTATTCCCTGGTCCAGGTCCATCAGGAAGGCCGGAAGGGCCTTAAGGCCAGAAGAAAAAAGTTGACACGCAGGAGGAAGGCGCGGTAAAAGGAAATTGTCAAAAATCGCAGCGGGAGACCTCCCGTGAGCAGGTCATTTTTTTTGCCAGATAAGTCTAACAGCCCGAGTGTCCCGGAATCCGTGAGGACCGGGGGGTCTCTGCGAGACCTTGACAACACTCGGGCTTTCTTTTTTTGCGCCCAGGGCGGCGTTAGGGAGGGTTAGCATGTGCAGATATGATGGCTTGCAGCTTAACTTGGTGGAGCGAAACTTAATGAAAATCAAAGCGCTCGCGGAATTGCTTTCTTTCTATGAAAGGGAGAATGGGGGTGCGATTTCAGGCCAATCCCTTCAAGAAATCGGCCTTCTTATGGAAGGCTTTGCAAAGGAAGCCCAGAAGGTGTTTTCAGACGATGATAACGAATCGCCGGCCGCGGCCCAAGGGGGTGAGTGATGAAAGATGATCATCCTATGGAAACGCCAGGAGAATTAATTGCTCAAGAAATCACTAACATTCAGTCTTTGGCAAAAACTTTAAATGGAGCTTTGTTTGCCGATGCGGGGGTAGATAATGAGGATTTGGGCACCGTCGCATTAATGATTGCTGATTTAGCTAGTAAACTTGAGGAGAAGATTTATGATTGGGAAGGAAGAGGAAACAACCGTCTTTATTTAAAAGAGGGCCTGGAAGGTTCCTTATGGGCTATGCGGACGATTCAAAAGAAAGCTGCGGAAGGAACTCCGATCTTTGAACTTTTCAATAAGATCATCGACATTGCGGTCCTGGAAAGGGATGGTCAAATTTCGGAAGAGATAATCAAAGAGTTGGAACCACCACTGACAGCCGCCATTGAAAAAGCCCGGGCGACAGCCGCGGCTCAAAGGGGTGTATGATGGAAAAGAAATTTCCTGATCGGACAAAGGTACTTAATTAAGGATGGATGGGCAGACCTCCAAAACTAATCGCGGAAGCCCGTAACCTGGCGGCGGCCCGGGGCCACAAGCTGGGGGAATTTTTGCTATCCCGGATTGAAACCGGGTCCCCGCCAGTTTCCACCAGGAGCGCATTGACGGCCGTATGTGCAACGTGCGGCGCTCTTGTGGGGGTTGACCCCGCGGCCCCCGCCGGCGTCTATAAAATCTGGGGAGAGGCCCTGGAAATCGATTGCCAGGATCGGCAGGCCGGGAGAATCCCGGCAGAACACAGGGAGGGGCTGCGCCCCTGCATAGATGGAGGATTAAAATGGATAATCAGAAACTACAAGAAAAAGCCCACGAAATGGCTAAAGAAAAGGCTGATATAAAAGCCCACGAAATGGCAGATGAAAAGGCCAAGGAAGCAGGGGAGGAAGCCTATGATGAGGCTTACAAGGACACCTATGAGAACGCCTACAAAGAAGCCTATGAAGAAGCCTATGAAGAGGCTTTGGAGGAACTGAGGGAAGAGACATAACCATAATCCTGTGGAGGGGCTGCGGCCTCTTCCTTATGTTGGGAATTTGTTGGGACCCCTGGGGGAGGCTGTATGGCTTTCCCCGTTTTACTTCCTGCCTGTTGGGTATGGTGTTGGGAAAAAATAATGAGGGGTTAGGCCGTTTGACCTAACCCCTTGAATTTACTGGCGGGGACGACGAGACTCGAACTCGCGACCTCCGGCGTGACAGGCCGGCGTTCTAACCAACTGAACTACGCCCCCGGATTAGAGTTCCGAGTTCCACGTTTAA
>Ga0233423_10001908_pt1 | contig 10292 bp, 10 predicted proteins | sample Watercolumn_Mata_FD_180713 | JGI IMG/M metagenome (GOLD analysis project Ga0233423, IMG submission 180713) | Freshwater microbial communities from Lake Matano, South Sulawesi, Indonesia - Watercolumn_Matano_2014_112_MG | ecosystem: Environmental > Aquatic > Freshwater > Lake | place: Indonesia... | reverse complement strand
AGGGCGCCATGACAATAACCTTCATCCAAAACCTGCAAAAACAAATTTAAAATATCAGGATGTGCCTTCTCTATTTCATCAAACAAGACCAAACTGAAAGGATTGTTTTTCATTTCTTCAACCATTCTGCCTCTGTCTCTGGGCGAGCCGATTAAACGGTCCAAATCCTCCTTTTTTTGGAATTCTGACATATCAAACCTAATCATTCTTTTTTCGCCGCCAAAATAAATTTTAGCCAGTGCTTTGGCGGTTTCAGTTTTCCCGACTCCAGTTGGCCCCAAAAACAAAAATGTTCCAATCGGCCCCTTTTTTGTGGAAATGCCTGACCTTGCTCTTCGTAAGGCCTCAGCAATTTTAGAAACCGCCTCTTCCTGATTTATAATTTGCTGGTGTATTAAATTTTCCAGGTCAAGTAGTTTTTTTCTTTCTTCTGACTCTATTTTACCAACCGGGATTTCGGTCTTTTGCTGGATAATCTCTGCCGTATGTTCGCTCAAAACCAAGGGTGACTGGGTATTTTGGCTGGCATAAACAAATGTTTCTTCCAATAAATTAATTGCCTTTTGTGGGAATGGTGCATCTGCCAGATATTTATCGCAAAAATAAACTATATCCCTGAGTGTTTTATAGAGGATTATTTTTTTATACTCCATTTCCAAAACCATTGCTCTGTTTTCCAAAACCTCAATAGTTTCATCTTCTTTAAATTCATCAACCTCAACTTTCTCAAAATAAGCCATAAAATCAATTTTCTTGTCAAAAACCCTGTAATAATCCCTGTAGGTCGTGATTCCAATTATCTGGAAATCTTTTAATCTTAAAAAATTGGTTAAAATTCCGGAAATTTCCGCTGTCCCAATATTGGAATTTGATTCAGTGTCAAAATAGCTATGGAAATTATCAATAATCAAAACAACATTTCCAGCGCTAACTACCTCCTGAAAAATCTTGCTCAGTGTTTTTTCCAAATTTTCTTTTGACTGGACTTCACTAACGAGCAAACCGAGTTTCAATTCTACCAAGCGCTTGAATTTTAAGCTTTCGTCGGTCAAACCAAGCACCATTTTAAGCGCTAATTTCCTTATAATATTTCTTCTGAAGCTACCCGGAACGCCCACTAAAATAACATCATTGATGTTCACTTTTTTGGACAAAATTCTCTCCATCTCCCTTAATTCCTCGTTATGGCCGGGAAAATCTTCAAAATCAACCCCCCTGACTGAGTAAGTTATGTCATAAGAAAAAGAATTAAGGGTCGGGGTAAAACCGCTTGCCCACTCACCCCCAACAGAACCAATCCTTTTCAGGTTTTCAAGGTCTAACAAATCTTTTCTTTTTTCCACTCTTTTTTGTATTCTTTGATACCAGTCAAGAGCTCTTTCAATGTCTTTCGGCTTCAGACCCCTGCTGATAAAAAATCCTTTTAAAAACGAACCCAAATAAACCAGGGAGGAAAAAATATCTTCCGGAGAAATATTTTTGCTTCCTCTTTTTTTGGCGATTTGCTCTGCCACAACAAATAGTTCCTTTAGATTCCCGACATCGATTTCTTTTGCCGCTCCTTTTTCAATTCCAATTATAAAATTTTTCAATTCCTGGTCATATTTTCTAAAATCAATAAGCGTCCTTGCAAGAACAAAGGTGTTTAATTCTCGGGAGAATCCGTTAATAAGGAAATGCGCCAGCAAAGGATACGGCATTTCTCCAATGCCCAGTTTTTTGGTTTTTTTAATTGCCTCTTTTATTATTTTGAAGGCGCGAAAATCCAGAAAATCAAAAATATTAAAAATTTCAGGGTTTTCAAGAAAATCGCTTATTGGCTTTTCAGGCTCTTTTTTCCCCAAAAATTGAATAAATTTTTGGATAATTCCCAATAAAACAAAAATGGTAAAAAAACAAATCCCCAAGCTGAAATATCTGAAAAAAACCGAGAAAAACAAAAAAATCAGAAAAATAAGCTCAAAAAAAACCAAAATAACGGCAAATTTTTCCAGCGGGATTATTTTATTGAAAAAAGATTTTTCAGGAATAAATTCCATAAAAATAAAATATGAAAATTATCAAAGGAACGATTAAATACCAGATTGCCAAAGACAAAATTCCCAGAATAACAACCAAAATCTCAAAAATTATAAAGAACAAAACCAAAAAGGTCCTTAGAAAAACCCCGATTGCCCTTGAGATTAAGTTTCCGAAAAGCGTCTCAAGATAGCGCCTGAAGTCAAATGGGCCTTGATAAAAATCAGTCAGCCTTTTCCAGGGGCTGAAAAAGCTTTTTCCAATACTTTCCATAGAGAAAAAATAAACCCCGAATTTAAAAAGATTTCTAAATCTGATAAAAATTTGTTGGGGAACGTAAATAAAGTACCAAAAAATAAAAATGAAAAATAAGTTTTTTTTATAAATCTCCATCTTCTTTGCCTTTAATGAGTTTAACGCCGATGAGGGCGATTTTTGAGCCGCCAAAAATAAACAACCCGATAACAACCGCAAAAAATCCCAAATTCAAGCTTTGAGAAATCGTGTTTGTTGGAATAAAATTTGCAAGTTGCTGTTTGATTACACCCTGGAGTTGTTGTTCAATCCCGCCATTGGTCTGGGTTTCGGTTAAGGCTGTCTGGGAAACTTTAAAAAAATCGGGAATCGTTATTTTTTGCGTATAAACCCCGTAAACCTGATAAAGAGACCAAATAATTATGGCTAATCCAATAAGTAGTATTACAAATCCCAACACCTTTGAAAACGCCATATTTTTAATTTTAATTTTTATTTTTTCTTGCGACAATATTATAGGTTGTGTGGTTGAAAGAAAAAACATAAATCGCAAAATTTTGCCTTGCAAAATTTTGGTCCGCAAGGACTATGGGCATTAGCCCATAGATTTCTATTATGATATTATAATAAAAACAGGAACAGAAATACAGTAATCTCAAAATATGGAAATTGTAGAACTCTATTTTAACATCAAAGAGAAAAAACAAAACCTTTACCAAAGCTTTGTTTTGGAGCTGGAAAACCAAACAACCCTTTTTGGAATTTTGATAATAGAAAATTGCCTTGTTAAAAGCAGGGGTTATTTTTCCGGAATTGAAAAACACATCAAAAAAATAAGTGCTAATAAAGAAATCGGCTTCCCAGAACTGCTTCAAAGTTTAAATGATTTTATCTGGCGTTCTTCCCTTTCAAATGAAGAAAAACTCAAATTTTTAATTGGCTTGATAAAACCTGCGGAATTGGAAAATAAATTCGCTTTTCAAATCAGCTGCATAGATGATTTTGAAATTGTCGTCAATCAAGAACCAGCAATTAAAGATTATTTTGAAAAAACAACAAGATTCCAAAAAATCAATGAATTCACTGTCTCTCGAAATCAAATTGTCTGGTGCTTGGAACACGGCCTTTTTGAACAACTAAACACTAGAAATATTTTTTCAAGTTTTTTATCTAACTTTAGACCATCAAAACAGCTTTCAGAACAGGTAAAATTATTCTTTAAAAATGTGGATATAAAAACCTTGTTTGGAATTGGGTTGGTTATAAAAGCAAAAGCTAAAGAAAGAGTGTCTTTGCCAGCCATAAACATCAAAATAAAAGCTCCTGATTCTTTGGGGAGGGTTTTTACTTATCTTAATTCTTTTCTGATTCCAGAAAATTTGGTTTTGCCGCTGGTTTTTGTTCTTTTTCTTTCTATTTCCCTACCCCTTTTCGGGTATGAAAGATGGCTACAAGCAATTTTAGCAAAAGAAAAAATAGAGGCCGTAAATCAGGACATCAAACTCGGCAATTATTATTTGAAAAAAGATGACAAAACAAAAGCCAAAGAGATATTTTTGGAAAGCTGGAATTTAATTCAAGAAGTAAAAAACGATTTTAATTCCTCCGATTTTCCGGAAACAAAAATACTGGAAAAAAGCGCTTACCAATCATTGCTGGAACTTTTCAATTTCAAAGAAATAAAGGGTATGGAAAGTGTGATGCAAATAAGCCCGAAACAGATTGCCGCGGAAAATATTCTTAATATTAACAATAATCTGGTTCTTTTATCTGAATATCAGCAAAAAATTTTTATTCCTAAAGAAGAAAAAACTATTTTGGAAAAATTTGACCTTTTCGCATCCCTGGAAGACTCTTTGATGCTTTATGAAAACAGCGCCAATTTATTTAAAACCATAAAATTCTCGGATTCCGGCGTTGGCGCGGTTGAAACCAAAAAAATTCTTTACGAACAGGAAAAAGATTTCTCAGATTTAACTTCCTACCTTTCAAACTTTTACCTTTTAGACAAAAATTCCTTGTTTATTTGGAAAGGAACTTTTGGGCAAGGAGCTCTTTATCCCTATTTAAACCTAAACAATATCGGCCTTGATTTTAAACCAGATGATTTTAAGGTTGATGGTTCTTTTTGGCTCTTGGATTCCGAGAAAAAAGTGGTTTTTAGATACCGAGAAAATAAACTTAAAAAAATTGATTTAAATAATATTTTCCCTGCTTTAGCGCATCCGGCAGAAATAAAAACAATGCCAAATTATAACAATATTTATGTGGTTGATTTCTTGACCAAAAGAGTAATTGCTATAAATAAAACAGATTTTTCCATTAATCAAATGGCCCTTGAAGAACTGCCGGGAATTAAAGATTTTTGTTTGTCCAGCGACGAAAAAGAGATTTTTGTTCTTTCAGAAAATAACATTTACAAAACAAAAACCCCTTTCTGACGAAAGGGGTTTTTGTTTTGTAAAAATTGGACTTTATCGTAACTCAACCTTACCTCCAGCAGCTTCAATTTTTTTCTTCATTTCCTACACTAAAATTTCTTTAAACAAAGAATTAACGCTAATTTTCTCTATATTAAATTCTGGTTTTTGCTTTTCAGAAACAACCCTATTTGCAGCTACTATACGCAACATATTTGTCACATCTTTATTGGTATTTATAAAAGATATATCTCTTTTTGCTTGTAATCTTTCTTTCATTAATAATAAAGCGTGAGCAGCAGAACGAGAAATAAATTTAACACCAGAAAAATCCAAATCAACCGATTTGGTATTGGTTTTTTTTATGATTTTCTCTAATATATCGACTATATCACGGGAACTTAAAATCGGAGCCAATAAACGAGAAATTATTAAATTTTTATGTGATTTTTCAGTATGTATCATATCTTTATCTTTTGTATTTATTGTATCATAAGAAATAAAAAACGGGATATAGAAAATATTACTCTAAAAAAGGAGAAATATCAAGAAGTCCTGATGGTTTTGGTATCCTATATGCGACTATCACGCCTTGCCAATAAAAATTAGGAAAAGAAACCAATTTTTCTTCTTTGGTTGTTGCGACTAATCCAGCAGAACCAGATATTAAAATAAAACCCCCACCCTTTAAAGCATCGCATATTATTCTTTTTGATGTCCAAATACCATATCCTCTTTCTTTATCTGGCTTTACAGAATTACCCCTCATCACTTCAGAGATTGCATTAATATCTGTTAGTTTTAAGCCCTTCTCTTCTTTATATGCTGTCGCAAATCCCCTTCCACAATCAACAATACAAACATCTAAATAATTCTTGTGAGGATAAAATTGACCAAAAATAAATCCAATATCTTTTTTACTATGTTCAAATATATTAGTTACTAATTCTGCTATTGGATAACAAACAGCACCCTGTGCTCCAGAAACATTGCCAAGTATTTGATATATTTTCTCTGAAAATAACGCCTCTAATTTTTCCCTGGATGCTCCTGCTTCTTTTTTTAATACGCTTATTGGTACAAAACTTTTGTATTTCTGAATACGTTGTTGAAATAGAGAAATAGAATCTATTCCTTTTGGGAATTCTATTCTTTTTAAGTAAGATTCTATTGAGGAATTATTTGTTTCACAAGAACTTTTAGTATTATTTATGTAGGCGCTTACCGGTAGTATTAGTAAAGGACAAACCCACTCAAGAGAAGATAAATCAAAATTTAAATTTTCTTTTGGTGAGGTGTTAATAAATGTTTTATATAATGATTCTAATTGTGCTATTAAAGAATCATTCTTAGGTTTTGGAACAATTTTTTTCTCCATGTTTTAATTTTACCAAAAAATCACCTCTCAATAAACTCGACTAGGGGGTGATTTTTTACAAGCCCTGAACTAAAACAACGTTATTTTAACTCAACCTTACCTCCAGCAGCTTCAATTTTTTTCTTCATTTCCTCTGCCTCATCTTTCTTGGCTTTCTCTTTAACAATCTGAGCTCCTTTATCAATTGCATCAACCAAATCCTTAGCCTCTTTCAAGCCCTTTCCGGAAACGTCTTTTACTGCCTTAATAACATCTATTTTTTTGTCCCCATAAGAAGTCAAAACAACGTTAAATTCGGTTTTTTCCTCAACTTCACCAGCAGCTCCGCCATTGGCTCCAGCAGGAGCAACGCCAATAGCAACAGGCATTGCTGCGGAAACTCCGAATTTTTTCTCCAGAATTTTAACTAATTCTGAAAGGTCCAAAACGCTCATTGTCTCAATCTCTTCAACTAATTTCTTGAATTTTGCCGGCACTGTTATTTTTTCCTCTTTTGTTTCTTCTGCCATAGTTTATGATTATTAATTGTTAGTTTAAAATTTCAATCAACCTTTTGCCCTCCTCAATTTTTCTTTTCAGAAAAACTTGGGCGGGTGAATTTATTTTATTTGAACAAGCACGCTCGATAATGCGCGCAAATTGTAAATCAAAGCATTGTCTAATTTTAAAATCGGCGACTTGAAACTTCCGACCAATCTGGCAACCAATTCTGCTTTTGAAGGAATTTGGGCAAATTGGATGGTTGTTTCTTTGTCTCTGAATAATTTTTCAAAAAATCCTCCAAGAATTTTTAATTTTTCGTTTTTCTTGGCAAAATTATAAACGCTTTTGGCAGCCGCAATTTCGTCTTCAAAAGAAAAGACAACTGCTGGCTGGCCTTCCAAGTCCTCGATTTTTTCGCTTAATTCCTTATCAACGTCTTTGCTGGCGATTTTGAACAGTGTTTTTTTAATTACCAAAAATTTAGCACCAAGTTTTTTCAATTCCCGCTTCAAATCAGAAATCTCTGGTACTGATAAACCCCTAAAATCAACAAAAACCATTGATTTTTGTTTTTCAAGATTTTGTTTGAATTTTTCTATTATTTTTTCTTTTTGTTTTTTCGTAAATGGCATATTTCTTTACCCTGTTAAATACTGCATCATATTAATCTCGTTGAAAGCGAAATTATTTAACTGGGTGAATTAAAAAAAGCTTTGCACAGACAAAGCAAAATCAACTTGGTTGTTTTGCCTCGAGAGGTCTTATTTTTTATGCCTCTTGTCTTTGGCTCGCCGTAGCTTTAGTAAAGGCGGCTGCGGTCTAAAACTCTATTTAGTTTTCTTGATTATTATTATAAGCACTCCAAAAAATATGTCAAGGGGAAAATTGCAAAACGCAAAGCGAAAAGTGTAAAACAAGAAACAAAAAAAGAACTAAAATTTAAAACAAAAAAAGAGTGCGGGTAATTGCGTATTTTTTATGTACGAATTATTAACGCACCCCCTCTCTCATATTCATGACCACAAATCCAGCACTTTGCCACAGTAATCCCCTTGGGCCTTACAAGGCAAAAAACGTCTTTCATTTCACCTCCGCACTTGTGGCAAATTTGCCACGGAGGACCTTCTGGCCTTTGTAGAAACAACATACAGCGGTCGCATCTTTCCCCTTCAAAGACAAAATCGCCTGGATTAGAGAAACCGCTAAAAGAAAGAGGAGAATAATTAATGTCAAATCTTAGCACTCTGATTCTACCTTGATGACCGCAAATGCTTTGGAGAGTTAAAACTTTTGATCGCAGAACAGCCCAAGCGCTCTTTTTCTCCGCTAACGTTCCCCCTTCAATTGTTTGCTTTAAAATAGTAAGGTCTTCCAAAAAGCCAGGTACATACTCAACAATCCGCTCAATAAGTTGAATTGTTTTTTTGTCTGGCACTGTTTTTCGATCAAGATTCAAAACAGGAATATTTTGACCCCAATCATAGATTTCTTTAGCCCCATCAATTAGTGACAAGAACCCGACTTTCGCTGGTTTTTGCCGTTGCCACCCCGGTTTTCTTGGCATTTTCACCAACCCCCTTAATGAAATTTAAACATTTTTCTATTTGTCTTTCAAGTACAAAGAGCTTGCAAAATATTTTTAGACGTGTTATAATATTAATATAATTAAAGATTAGAAATATGAAGATTTTTGAAGCGATTTTAGAAATTTCAAGAGATATTGCGATGGGAAGCAGAACCAGCGACTTAACTTGGCTTATTCCGCTTTTGGTTGGTTCGCTTTTAACAATATTCATTTCAAAAATAAATATAATGATAAACGAAAAATCAGAAGATAAAAAAATTCTGAATTCTTTAAAATATGAAATTTTTGAGAATTTCATCAAAATAAAAGAGATTTTGTCCGAATATAACCAATACAAGGAAATTTCAAAACAACTTCTAATATACGAAGAGTTTTGCTCAATTCCCAAATTTAAAACCGACACCCCAAAATTCAAAAAGAACATTTATGAAAAAGCCAGAGAAAAAGGAGTAATTGCCGGTTTACCAACAAAAACAAAGGAAACTATATTTTTTATCTATAACAAAATCACGGAAATTCTTTTGAACTCAAAAAAAGAAGATTCAGAGTTCATTAATAAAATTTCAGAGCTTCACGACTATATAAAAACTTCAGGAATTCTTAGAAAAAATTCTCTAAATTAACTTGTAAAAAGTAGGAATCCGGAAACAGTTAGGTTTCCGGAAAATGGTGCGGTTGTTGAGTTAAGTTGAGCGGTTGGCCAGACCATTACTTGGGTTTGGTCAACTGGGAATGCCGGCTGGTGCTGAATATAAACAACCCAGCCAGTATAAAACACCAACAAGGTGTTATTTCTAAGGGGTGTTGCTGGAACCGCAATAACTTGCGGCTCTGTGCGACAACCTATGGCAACAACAACTGCCACACACAAAATGGCTGCAAGAGCCATCATTTTTTTGTTCACATAATCCCTCCAGCTTATATTATACAATTTTTATTTGATAAATAAAGGGTTTTTTGTTATAATTTTCAAAAGTCTGAATTCGGAGAATTCGGACCGGAGTGTCGCAGTTATGGTACAAGAAAAGGGAAAAAAGGAAACAACAAGCCTTAAGGATAAAAAACTTTGGATTGCGGTAGGCGGCGTTTTCATCGTTGCTATTTTCTTCTCAAACCACCTTCTTGGTGGCCACTTGTTACAATTCCTTGGAGGAATTGTTGCACCTCCACCAAAACTACCTTCCCCACTGCAGCCAGGCTTTGGCGCGATTGTCGCATTAATCGGCCTGGGTGCAGTTGCCTGGCTGGTTATTAGAGAGAATAGATAATTTATTTTCATAGCTCCATATTCAATATGGAGTTGCTGTTGTTTTAAGGGAATTAGATAATTGATTTTTTTCTAAAACCTCTAAAGCATCTGATAATCTTAGAAGATTCGGTTCCCCAACTAATTTTCCCAATTTTACTAGCTCTGGTTCTATTAAATTTGCTTTTTGTAAAAGTTCTTTATTTTTAAAAATATTTCTTACTTCATCAACATCTAAAATTTCTCCGTTTTTCATTACCACTACTCTTTCGGCATACTCAGCCACTAATTCCATATCATGGGTTATCATAATAATAGTATGCCCTTTTTTGTTAAGCCCTTTAACAAGAGACATTACCGATTCCGCGGTTTTCATATCCAAAGCTGTTGTGGGTTCGTCTAAAATAATTATTTGCGGCTTCATAGCCAAAATTGAAGCAATGGTTATTCTTTTCTTTTGACCAAAAGAAAGAGAAAAGGGATCATTATGCCTCAATTTTTCCATCTTTGTGTAATTTAGTGCCTCAGTGACTCTTTTCGAAATTTCTTTTTCGCCTATTTTTAGGTTTCGGGGGCCAAAAGATATTTCCTCATCAATTGAATCAGCGAATATTTGCTGGTCCGGGTCTTGAAAAACATATCCCACAATTTTGGAAAGTTCAGCTACTTTTGTTTTTCGCGTATCAATTCCGTTTATCAAAACATTTCCCTTGTTGGACTTCAGCAAACCATTTAGGTGTAATGCTAAGGTTGATTTGCCCGAACCGTTTTCACCGACTATTGCTAAAAATTCCCCTTTATATACATCTAAATTAATGTCTTTTAAAATAGTTTTTTGCTTTTCATATTCAAAGCTCAAGTTTTTTATTTTTATCACTGGCTCTGATTTTTTTATTCTTTTTTCTA
>Ga0233423_10001907_pt1 | contig 10298 bp, 7 predicted proteins | sample Watercolumn_Mata_FD_180713 | JGI IMG/M metagenome (GOLD analysis project Ga0233423, IMG submission 180713) | Freshwater microbial communities from Lake Matano, South Sulawesi, Indonesia - Watercolumn_Matano_2014_112_MG | ecosystem: Environmental > Aquatic > Freshwater > Lake | place: Indonesia... | reverse complement strand
AAAACAAAGTAATTTTAGAACAGACGGAGAAAATTATTACAATCAAAATAAGTTACTTGAATTTGGCAAAGATGTTAAAGAAGGAGATTTGATTTTATTTGGAACCTCTCATGTTGGAGCTATAATTGAAGATAAAAGCAACCCTGACAGCAAATATGCAGGGAGACCCGACGGAATTTTTAATATATATGATTTAATGATTCATACTTTATTTGACAACCCAACAAAAGAAAATGTTGGTGGTAGAGGCATGTTCTCTATTCTAAGATGGAAAAATTAAGCAAACCTTATTTCCATGTTAATACAACCGCTTCCCCGGAAGATATTAATTCAAGAAGTTGTTCTTGATTAATCATCTTAGAATAAACTCTTGCATCTATTGGGGGATCTGAACCTGCAAACAACTGATAATAAATTTCTCCGTCTTCTGTAGGAGGAATCTTAAAAACTCTTTTTATTGATTTGGTGTGCCCGTATCCTGTTTGAGGGTCTGGATGCAAAGTTATTAAATCCCCTGGTTTTAAAGTCTCAAGATCTTCTACTCCTTTTAAATTATTTCTTAAAGAACCCGTATTTGAATATATTTGAATATTAGTAACCCATTCATTGAAACTCTCCATATAATTTTTTCTACTGAATGTCTTAGTTATAATTTTATTTTCTTTTGTACTCCAGATAGTGTAGGTACCCCCTGCATTATAATTTAATGTATGACCATTAGATATTTTAAAAGGGATATTGTTTATATTTCCTTTTTCCAACTCTTGCAAGTTCCACAAAGAATATAACTCTATTTGGGTATCTGCACAAGTCTGATATTTTGAATCAACTTTTAAATCTAAAACATCACTACCGAATTCATAAACTCTCTGAGTACCGGTATCGAAATCATAAATTTTTACATCTGAATTTTTTATTACAGGAAATCCTTCAATAAATTCACTATAACTGACTTCTACGTTTGTATCTTTTGAACTTAATATTTGCCCAAAAGCCCCCCCCTTCACCCTTCCCATTCTGTAAAGTCTGTTTAAATCACCCATACGAAAATCTAAATCATCAATTTCATAATTAAGATCATAAATTTTTTTAAGAACTGTATTTTCTTTTAAATAAGTAATTTCGCTTTCTAAAGCCCGTACTTTTTCAAGGGTTTCTAATCTATTGTTTTGAATTTCTTCTATTTCCTCTGGGCTTGCCCCTCTTTCTCGTGCATCAAACAGTCTGCTTTTATAATTAGCAAACTCTTCATAAACTTTATTGAGTTCTTCTTGTTTTTTGTTTAAATTTTTATTAGCAATACCTATTTCTGGAGATAGCAAAAGAGTATTTCTTTCTTCAGATTTTTCTTGCTTTAAAACACTTAATCCCTCTAACTCTGAAATTATTTCTCTTTTTTCGCTTTCAGAAGGAAGTTCCATATATGTCGTCTCTACATCTAAATCATAAGTTTTAGACCCGGCATTGTTTGTTTGATAATTTAACTGCATATCTGAAGACAAAGGAAATTGATACTCTTTGTTGATATTTGCATAAACATTTTCACCATCTGCTTCCAATACCCAATTCCCATTATTTATTTTTAAATTTCCTGAAGCCTTTATGTCTAAGGCAAGAGGAGAACCATCTGGAGAAATTTTAATTATGTCCATGCTCCCATCTTTGACTATAAACTCTAACTTCCCTTTTCTTTCAGCAAAAGAATCGGAATATTTATTTTGAATGTATTCGGGAAAAATTTCAGTATTTTCCAGTAAAGAAGATGAAAACCCCTTACCACCTAAAGAAATTTTATTTTTTCCATAATTAAAATAGTTTTCACCCTGATGTTTTGAAGCATCAAAATTTTCATCATAATATAAGTTTAAATCTTTCTCAGAGGTGATTAGGTGACTCATACCGTTAAGATTTATCGCTGATTTTCCAGAAATTTTTATTATATCTTTTCCAGAAGTTGTTACCCTTACATTATCGTTTCCTCTTTTAGAAACAAAATTTCCATTTATTTTGAAAAAATCTCCTTCATAAATAACTTCCTCTTTATTTTTAGACACTAAATTTATGTTAGCTTCTTCTTCGTAAGGCAAGAATATTACGGGTGGCTTTCCTTCTTCTTTAATAACTCTCGAGTTTTTGGGAGCTTCAAAAGTAAAAATCTTTGATGGTGCGTTTAAAGTATATACCCCCCCAGTTTCCCCTATTATGAGATTTGCTTCTATAATTTCTCCTTGGTTATTTATTTTCATTTCTGAACCACGCAGAACATCGTCAAATTTGTTTCCTTTAATTTCCACACTTCCCTCCTCTTCAAAAGTTATAATTGTTAATTGACTTTCTTTATTTACTAAAACATTTTCAACTATAACATCTTCTGCTTCAAGATGCTCTCCAATGACTTTTCCAATCCCTATTTTTTCTTTAATTGAAGTTCCGACTGTATTGGAAGATCCAATAGAATCTGTTTGAACAAAAGGGATTAAAAGAATAGTTCCTAGTAGGAAAATAACAGATACCAAAAAAATTAATATTTTTTTCATTTTTCAACTACAAAAATTAATTTTAATTTATCTTCTGATTTGTCTTGCTTGTCTGTAATAAGATACCATATTATGTCATTATTGGAAACTGAAATATCATTTACAGGCAATACTTGAATATCTACGTCGTATTTTTCTATTATTTGGTCTAAACAAGTCAAACATATTAAACCTGGTTTTTGAGAATAAGAATTAACAACTTCGATAGATGCTTCATAAATCTCGTTAAAATTATTTTTCAAATTTACTTCACTATTTTTTAACATTAGTGTATTTTTCTCTTTGCTTACAATAATTGAACTCAATATTCTTACGAAAATACTGTCTTGAAACATGTTTGCTGAAATAATATAAGGTTCTGCGTCAATTTTAAATCCTTGACTTCTAAATTTATTTAAACTCAAGCAATCCTCTAAATTTTCAGAGACGTAAATCTCCAATTCTCTTTCAATAATATTAAGTTCCGGAACAATCGTCTGATTGTTTAAATAATAATAAGGAATTTCATCAAGAAAATAGATTATAGAAGAATTTGCTGGAGCGTGATAATACCCCCCATGAGCAGCAAGATAATAAATTCCTTCCTGACTTGTTTGTTCTAAACAAGATATTAAGTTTGTATAAAAAGGAGAAATTTCTTGTGGTATTTTTTTGTTAGTTATATTATCTTTAAAAATGAAAAATAAGACAATTGCAATTACAAGAAAGATAGATATTATAACAAAAATAGTAACCTGTCCTTTATTGAGCATAAAAACAAAAAGAAACCTGGATTATAAACATTTTTATATCTTAATTTTTTAATTTTTTAAGGGGAGATGCTGGAGTGATTCAATCCTTCACTATTCAAAAGATAAGGCAATTAGATCATAAAGATGTGAAGAATTTTCTGTCAAACAGATTTCCCACACGATAAAATATAATGCGGAGATGCCGGAGTGGTCAAACGGACGAGATTTAGGCTCTCGTGGCTTAGTGCCTACCTAGGTTCAAATCCTAGTCTCCGCATGTAAAATATTAATTAGATGAGGACCTTTGGTTCGATGAGTAAATCTCACGAGGCGATAAAAAAACGAGCAACGAGTGAGTTTGCGATGAGTAAATCTCACGAGGCGATAAAAAAACGAGCAACGAGTGAGTCTACGAACCATCCTAGTCTCCGCACAAACTATCCTGATTAAACCTTGTTACGACTTATTGATTACTACATAATCAAAAAGTTTATTAACCCCTATATTGTTTATTTTTTATGAAAATTAATTCCTTAATTTATTGCTTAATAATACCAAGTATTATTTTAGCAAATAATCTAGAAAATAAATTAATTATGCATCCTAAAATTAATGAAACCGAAGTATTACAAAATATGCGAGAAATAAAACCTAAGAAAGATTTTTCTAAATTAGATAAAAGATATGATTTTTCAGAAGAAGCATTATTAAAATTTAATTCATGGATCGATTCTACATTAAAAGATTCAAAAAATAATGATAAAAATGCAATAATTGTGGATAAATCTGAATATAAATTATATTTAATAAACAAAGGGGAGATAATTAAAGAATATTTTATAGAATTAGGATTTAATCCATTTCAAGATAAACTAAAAAAAGGAGATGGTTGCACCCCAGAAGGGATTTATGAAATTGCTGAAAAAAAAGAATGGTCTCTTTATCACAAAGCACTTTTATTAAATTATCCAAATAAAAAAGATAGAACAGAAGGTAAAACTGGCAGTTTAATAGAATTACACGGGGGAGGAAGCGGAAAGAAAGGTAATAAAGAAGGAAATAATTGGACCCTAGGTTGTATCGCAGTATCAAATTTAGACATAGATGAAATTTACAAAATAATACAAAAAAAAGAATGGATAACAGTAGTTAAGTATAACAATATTTTAAATTAAGGCGTATATTTTTTAGGTAATTTTACTTTTTTCAAACCATTTGTCCAATACCATTCTCCTTGACTATCTTTATAATAAGCTGCAATTGTTGCTCTTCCTTCAATAACAGAATTTGACTTTATCCAAATCTCAGCTATTTCTTCAGAAGAAGAAGCAAAAATATTTTCAGGATTTTCTATATTTTTTAAAAAATCTTTAATTATAGCAGGACTTCCAGGTCCTTGATTTAAAGCAGATGAAGGAGCAGGTGTAGAAAACCCTAAATGAACCGCATTCGGAGCACTTTTCAAAATAGTTCTTATATAACCAGAATAATCTTCAATTTTAGAAGGATCTTTAATACCATTACAACCCATATAAAATACAATTTTATCTGATTCGGATATGGGTAAATCTCTTATATCCAAGCTTCTTGATTCAAATTCGCTAAACCATTTAAAACTATCTTCTCCTCTATCAGCACTATAATGATGCCCTGAAATTAATCTTATTTTTGTATCTTTTTCTTCTTTTAAAAGACCCCCAGAACTAGCTCTCGCATTAGTAACAGAATAATCAACATCAGAAGACTTAAACCAACTAAGAAGATTTTCACGACTACCTTTATCTCCCCCAGAATACACATAAATCTTTGGAAAATTGCCTGGGATTATCTTTTTGGAATAACCTAAAGTCTCGCAATCACTGCATTTTATACTTTTTCCATCCACAAGATGATAAGTATGTGTTTCTTCTTCTAAATTATTGTATGTAATATGGAAATCTGTGCCTACATCAATATAGTTTGATGTTTTAAAAGGTTCTTTTCCAGAGATTAAAATATTTGATTTATCAGAATTTTCATTCATAAGAGAAATAATAGCATTAGAATCTTTATTAACAACTATGTTTATATCATCATACAACCCATCTTTAGATGAAAAAACAAACCCATTCTCACCAGATAAATATATATCTGCATCTTTAGTAATAACTTCCACACCATTTTTTATTCTTTTTCTATTTAAAAATTGTATGCAGTTAGTGTTAGAATCCGAACATCTACCCAAAGGAGAACGAAAAATTGTTTCACCATTAAAAGAAAGTTTCGTTAAACCACTTTGTTGTAAAGAACCTCCTTTTTGAAAAAAAGCCTCTTGAATAGTCCCTTTCTTATCTAGTTTAAATTCGACCTTATCATTAGATTCAAAAAAATAATCTTGAAAATTCATAGAAGCTCCCATTAAAGAAATTTTATTATTAAGAGGGTCGAAGAGTATTTTGCTAGAGTTTTCTGAATTAAAAAGATAAGTTTCCCCATTATAATTAAAAGAATAACTATCTTTGATTGTGGAAGTGAATTCAGCGTAAGAAATCTCATTATTATTATCAAGTTTAAAAAAAGCGTTTTGAATATTTTTATAAGAATTCTCTTTAAAAGTTACCTCTCCATTTCCAATTAAAGTTAAGTCTGTAGACCCATCTTCTTTAAAGTTAAACTCCCATTTAGAATTTTCCTCTCCATTCAAATGATAGCCTTTATAATCTAAAAAACCTAAGCCTTCTTTATTTTTATTAGTAAAAATTAAAGAGCCTTCTTCTGAGACTTCATATACAAAATCAGGAGAAGTCTTAACTAAAAGATTTCCTTTTTCATCTTTCAATAAAATATTTCCTTCATTATCTGTCTCCTGACTTAATAAAGAAGAAACAGTAATTAATAGAAAAATTACTAATAAAAAGGCAGTAAAAAATTTATTGAAATTACCAATCATATTTTGCTCCTATAGAAAAAACATATGGTTTTTTTAATTCAGAAGAGTTTTGAAAAATTAATTGATATACTACACTATTATCAGGAAGATAAAAAACATTATAAGTAAGGTTGTTATTAAGAGAAAAGTCCATAATTTTTCCTTCTGGAACATAATTTAAACTATCTTGAATAATTTTATTGAAAGAATTTATTAAGTCATGTCTATCTTTAAAATTAAAATCAATAGAAGAGTGGAATTTTTTAAACAATATCTCTTTATTATTATGATTAAGTTTTATGAGGTAAGAAAAGTCAACAGAAATTTCATAGTCAGATATTAAAATTCTTGATTCTTGTCCAATATTTTCATATTCTAAATTATAAACGCTTGAGTTTAAATAAGTAATAATACATTCTAAAACATTATTATCAAGATAAAAACCAATTTGTTCACCTATTAAATCTTTTGTTGGGAGATAATATTTAATGCCTTTTTCAAAATAAATAGGGACAGAATAATCTGTAATTTTAATAGAAGAATTAGGAAGATAATAATAACCGCCTTGCAAACTAACAAAATATAAACCTTCAATTAAGTTTTCTTTTAAACAGTTATCCACATTATTTTTAATATCATTTGCTTGTTCATCATTAAATGAATATATCCAATTAGCACCACCAAGAGTGAAGAATAAAACAACACCAATTACAATGAAAATAGAGATTATAACAAAAATAGTAACCTGTCCTTTTTTATGCATTTTTTTATTAAGCGAAAATTATATTTAAAAGTTACTATAGTTAAGTCATCTAAGTTCACTCAGCAAAAAATCGAAACATTTTTAAACCAAGAATTTATCTTTTTTAATATCTGACTCTGTTTGTTATCAGTTAGAGACAAATATGTAAGTCAAACTAAAATCATCGACGACAAACCATGCACATTCTACAACCCAAACACATTAAGATAAACAAGAAAGAAGAGGAAGAGTTATTAAAAAAATTAAATGTTTCAAAAATTCAACTTCCGAAAATAATCTCAAGTGATATCTCGCTTCCAGAAGGGTGCGTTGTTGGAGACATAATTAAAATCGAGAGAAAAGAAGGAAATAATTCTTTTGTCTATTATAGAGTTGTGGTTTAAATGGAAAAACATTTAGTTGTAAAAAAATATTTACAAAGCCATTCGTTAGTTGAATCAAACATAATTTCTTTTAATGAATTTTTAGAGCATAGAATTCAAGAAATCGTCGATGAAATTGGGAAATCTATTGAGAATGAAGATTTTGAGATAAAACTTGGAAAAATCAGCGTCGGAAAACCGACTATAACAGAAGCAGATGGAAGCAATGCGAGAATTATGCCTTACGAAGCAAGAATCAGAAACTTAACTTATTCAGCCCCGCTGTATCTTGAAATAACTGTAAAAAAAGACGGGCATGTTGATTCTGATATTGTTGAAATTGGGAGAATTCCAATTATGGTTAGAAGTAAAATATGCAATACACAAAACATGACAAAAGAGGAATTAATAAAAAGTTATAACGATCCTCTTGACCCTGGAGGATATTTTATTATTAAGGGAAATGAAAGAGTAATGGTTATGGCCGAAGATTTGGCTGAAAATCAGCCTTTTATCGAAGAGACAAAGAAAAATGAAGTTACTTTAAAATTATTTTCATTAAAAGGAACTTATAGAATTCCGATAACAATTTCTGAAGGAAAAAATGGAATTTTTGAAGTTTCATTTAGCAGATTTAAAGATATTCCTGCAATAATTTTATTAAAAGCATTAGGGCTAACAAAAGAATCTGATATTGCAAGATATTTTGGAAAAGAAACAGACAGTGTTATTGTCAATTTGTATGAGTTTGTAAATATTTCAGAAAAAGAAGACGCAATGATGTTTATGGCTGAAAAAACAAATCTTCAAGGAACAAAAAAAGAAATTTTAGACAGAGTAAAACAAAGAATTGATTCTTATTTTTTTCCACATATTGGACAGTCAAAAGAAGATAGAATGAAAAAAGCTGTGACTTTATGCAAATTAATAAAACAATATTTAATTGCTAAGGATAAACCAGAATTAAGAACAGATAAAGATCATTATGCTAATAAAAGAGTCAGACTGTCTGGAGATTTATTGGCAACTTTGTTTAGAGTTAATTTAGGAATCTTAATAAGAGATATTCAATACTCTTTGCAGAAATCTTCAAAAAGAAGAAAATTCTTTTTAATAAAAGTTCTGGCTAAATCGACGCTGTTTTCACACAGAATTGAGTCTGCAATTGCAACTGGGGCTTGGACAGGCGAAAGAAGCGGGGTTACACAGAACATGGATAAAACAAATTATCTTGCGACAATTTCGCAACTTCAAAGAGTTTCAAGTATGCTTGAAAGTGAACAAGAAAATTTTAAAGCAAGAACATTGCATCCGACGCATTATGGAAGATTTTGCCCAATTGAAACACCTGAAGGAACTGAAATTGGTTTAAGAAAAAATTTATCTATTTTAAGCAGAGTATCAACGAGAGTTGAACTTGACGAGAATAAATTTTTCAAAGATTTAGAATCAATTGGATTAGAAAGAGAAGGCGCCGACGGGTTTGAAGTTTTTTTTAATGGATTATATATAGGCAATGTGAAAAATTCAAAAGAATTTGTTAAAGAAATTCGAGATAAACGAAGAAATTCGCAATTGCCAAAACAATTGAGTGTAAGAGAAGATTGTGGGTTGCAAAATGTTGCAATCTCGACTGAGCCAGGAAGGGTTTTGAGGCCATTAATTGTTGTTGAAAAAGGTGTTTCAAAGTTGAAGAACAAAAACTTAATACAATTGGAACAAAATGAAACAAATTGGGAAGAATTATTAAAGCAGGGAATAATTGAATATATCGACGCTGCTGAAGAAGAAGAGGCATTTATTGCGCTTAGTGAAGAAAGTTTAAGCGACGAACACACTCATCTTGAAATTGATTCTATAAGTTTAATGGGGGTAGTTACAAGTTTGGTTCCATATGCAAACCATGACCAGAGTTCAAGATTAAATAGAGGGAGTAAAACACAAAAGCAAGCTTTAGGGCTGTATGCTGCAAATTATTTATGCAGATTAGATACTGATGTCTCAATTTTACAATATCCTCAAAAACCTTTAGTAAGAAGTTTTGTTTACGACAATCTTAACACATATCCTGCTGGACAGAATTTAATCGTCGGTGTTACAACTTTTGAAGGTTATAATATGGAAGATGCTTTGGTTTTAAATAAAGGAAGCCTCGACAGAGGAGTTGGAAGAAGCTTTTATTTTAGGCCTTACTCAGCTGTTGAAATGAATTATGCAGGAGGATTAAAAGATGATATTATTGTTCCTGACAAAGATGTTTCTGGTTATAAAATAGAAGAAAGTTATAAAAATTTAGAAGAAGATGGAATCACATATCCTGAAGCAGATATTGAAGAAGGAGAGGTTTTAATTGGAAAAGTTTCTCCTCCAAAATTTTTATCTGAAGCAAGAGAAATATCTGTTAGAACAAAAAAAGATTCAAGTGTTTCATTAAGGCAAGAAGAAAAAGGGATTGTCGACGCTGTTTTTGTTACAGAAGACGATGAAGGAAACAGAGTTGTTCATGTTAAAACAAGGGACCATAGAATTCCGGAAGTTGGAGATAAATTTGCAACTGCGCATGGACAAAAAGGAGTTGTTGGAGCAATTGTTCCTGAAGAAGATATTCCTTTTACAATTTCAGGGATAAGACCAGATGTTCTTTTTAATCCGCACGGACTTCCAAGCCGTATGACTGTGGGATATTTATTAGAATTACTTGCAGGAAAAGTTGGAAGTTTAAGAGGAGAAATTATTGATGGAACTCCGTTTAGCGGGGAATCGAAAGATAATTTAGAAAACCAATTGGAAAAATTGGGGCTTAGATATGATGGAAAAGAAATAATGTATAATGGAATTACTGGTAAAAAAATGGTATCAAAAATCTTTGTTGGAAATTTATATTATTTGAAATTAAAACACATGGTTGGAAACAAAATTCATGGAAGAGCTTCTGGTAAAGTTGCTTTATTGACGAGACAACCAATTGAAGGAAGATCTCGCGGGGGTGCTTTAAGA
>Ga0233423_10001905_pt1 | contig 10300 bp, 9 predicted proteins | sample Watercolumn_Mata_FD_180713 | JGI IMG/M metagenome (GOLD analysis project Ga0233423, IMG submission 180713) | Freshwater microbial communities from Lake Matano, South Sulawesi, Indonesia - Watercolumn_Matano_2014_112_MG | ecosystem: Environmental > Aquatic > Freshwater > Lake | place: Indonesia... | reverse complement strand
GCGGATTGCGGCGCCATGTGGGCAACCAGCGCCAAGCGCCCGGTCGCTTTGGCAGGATCCTTTTCGGACCAACAAATCTTTGACGGCTGGATGCAGGTGATCGAGGCCCAATTGGCCCTTACGCCGGGCCAGCACGTTTCCCTGAGGCTTGCCTGCACCGCAAGCCGCGTACGGATGCCAGGGGGCCGCTTTGATTCGACCGTGCTTTCCGGCCGTGTCGTCTGGGCCCTGTCCACACGGCTTTCCTTCCAGATCCTTGCGCAGGTCAACAGCCTGGACCGTGAATTCCTGGTGAACGGACGGATCCATTTCATCCACCATCCGGGAAGCGATCTCTTTTTCGTACTCAACGAGGAACGGGGCGGGCCTGGCTCCTCGTGGACTTTCGGGCGCCGGGATCTGGTATTCAAGTTGTCGTACCTGGTGAGGATTTGAAAGAGGATCTGCTGCAGCAGGATTCTGCACCTGAAAGATCATTGTCGGTTGACGATGGACGATTGACGATTTGGGATTTCCCGCCCCCCGAACCCCGGTCCCCAAAGATGCCTTGTCTTCCTGTCCCGGATACCGGACCCGGTCATGATTCATTGAAGATGATGCTGCAGCAAGTCACTGCGCCCTCGGCCTTGGCCAGTTCCGAGAGATCCACAACGGTCAGAGGGATTCCCCGTTTTTCCAGCCTCCTTCGCGTTGCAGGGTGGGCCTGCGGATAAACAGCGGTGCCATTGATCAGCAGGGCATTGGCTGCGTAGGGCTCGCAGCGATCCACTTCTATGATTTCCATCCCGGTAAAATACCGGGCATCCACCCAGTCCGGGTTGATCAGGACGGCGTGTTCCGAGGCGAGGGTGACCGCGGACTTGAGATGCAGGCAGCCTTTCACGGGCGTCTCCCTGACGGAATACCCGAACGGTTCCAGAAAGAGGCGCATCTGGCGTATCCCTTCAGGATTGCTTCTTGCGGAACGGCCGATGAACAGTTCCCGGCCTATCCGCAGCACATCGCCGCCGTCCAATGTGCCGGGATCCGAGATGGAGGAGAGCGGACGGAAGGATTTTAATGCTTCGGCCACGCTTCCGGTCTCGGGTCTCCTGGATACCGCGCCCGGCCGGGTGATGACAGCCGTTTCATCGAGCACAACGGCCGTGTCCTCGATGAACACGGCGTCCGGGAGGTCCGGTTCCGCAGGAAGGCGGATGAGCCTGCAGCCCAGGGATTCCAGGCAGGCTTCATAGGCAAGGTGCTGGCGGACAGCCAGGCCGACGTCAATGGCCTTGCGTTCCAGATGGGTCAGTTCGCAGCGGCCGATCGCCGGGCTGACCCCGCGTGTGAGTGCGACAGGCATAGGAGGTTTCTTTCTGTTTGATCCGTGTCATCACCTCCGGGAGGTCACTCGTTTCTATGACCTTCCAATTCTTTCGGCATCAGCGGCATCGGTATGGGGTGGACATCCCGGAGGTGAACTTTTCTGGATCCCGGTTGTGAGGTTCGCCGCCACAGGCAGCATCGGGGAATCAGGACCCCACCGGGGATCTCGCCCCCCGTAAAACCCGGGATGACAACACCCATGAAACTCATCTGCGATTGACGATGGAAGCTTGACGATTGACGATTTTTCCCGATCCCCGAACCCCTAGCCCCGAGCCCCTACTCCTGCACCAGCGTCGGCTTGACGTCGTATTTTTTTTTGAGGGTTTCGGATACGCCCCTGGCCTTTTCCTCGGTATCGTAGAATCCGACCCAGACGAGATAGAGAACCGTTCCGTTCTTCTTTTTGGTGGAAAGCTGAACGGGGAAGCCTTCGCCTTCAAAAAAGGCCTTGTTCAGAAGCGCGTTGCTCTGAATGGAAAAGGCGCCCACCTGAACGGCGTATCTCAGTGGCGCTGAAGCGGGCGGGGGAGAGGGCTTGGACGCTGCAGAATGAGCCGGCTCCGCTGGCTTGCCTCCGGACCCATCCAGATTCATGTCCCCGGACGCGAGTCCGCCGGATTCCGATGACCCGTATTGCTGTTTCAACCGGTCGAAACAGGCCGTCGCCGAATCCTTCTCCCCGCCGGCCATGTAACTGATACCCAGACCGTACAGGTATTGCTGGACCAGCGGGGAACGCGAATACCGTTTCATCCCTTCCCTGAACTTCCGGGCTGCGGTTTGGTACAGCCCCAGCGCGTAATCCAGCTGGGCCAGCCTCAGCAGGGCGTCGTCGCAGAACGGGCTGTCCGGATGGCCGTCCAGAAAGTCCCGGTAGAGCACCGCGGCTGAATCCGCGTTCTCGGTCAGCAGGGCCTTGAGAAAAAGGGTCTTGTCCGGGCTCAGCAGGCCCGGCGGTAGATTGTCCATCTGCATCCGCGCGGCGGCCGTCTCCCCGTTTCGGATCAGTTTCAACAGATCGGAAAGCACTTCCGGTCGTGTCGAAACGGACGGGAGAAGGACGGCGGCCAGGACCAGCAGGCGTACGGGCTTCATTCTTCGACCAGGAACGATTTCCAGGCCTGGCATTGGGGGCAATGCCAGAGCGGTTCGGCCGTTTCGTACCCGCATTTCCGGCACCAGTAGAACGAGGCTTTTTGCAGGTCGCTTTCAATGTAGGCCAGGGCTGCGGTCAGGGAATCCCGCTCCAGGCCCTTCTGCTGGAGCAGCATGATCCGCGCATGCTGGCAGGGCTTGCAGTCCGCGTGTTTTTCGATGACCCCTTCGCAAAGGGAAAGCGCCTCATCGATGCGGTCCTGTTTGCGGTAGATCTCGATCAGATGGATATAGGCCATGAGATTCTGGGGTTTCTTGCGGATGATATCCTTGTATATCTCCTCCATCTCTCCGTAGCGACCGAGATCGTACAGGACGTTCTTCATCCGGTCGAAAACGAAATGAGACCATTGCGGATTTTTCTGCATGAACTGCTGCCACACCTTCACGGCATCCTCGTCGCGCTTCTCAGCCCTGTAAGAATCCCCCCAGTGGAGATAGGCGGGGATGCATCTTTTGTCGAGCTTCAGGGCCTCACGGAAGCGGATGCGGCCTTCCCGCTGCTGTCCTTTTTTCATGAGGCCCAGTCCGGACTGAACCTTGTAAAGGGCCAGGATGTCCGAATCCTTCTTCTTGGTCCAGTGGTTGATGCTCTGCCTGACGAAGAAAGCCTTGTCCCAGTCGTTTTTCTGTTCCAGCAGCTCGACCAGCAGTCTCTGTGAATCCACGTTTTTCTTGTTCCGCTGGACGAGCCGCTCCGCCACGGTGATGGCCCTGTCGAGCGTCCCGCATGCCTGGTAATCCAGAACCAGCTGGTGCAGGATGACGTCCACGTCCGCGTCTTTCAGGTTGGACCGGACCAGGAGGTTCCGGTGTATCTTGGCTGCCCGCAGGGGGAGGCCCTTTTCCCGGAACAGGATGCCCAGCTGGACGTAGGCCATGATGTTTTCGGTATCCGTCCTGACGGTCTGTTTCAGCTTGTCCAGGGCCTCATCCTTCTTCCCGTCCAGGAGAAGGTGCAGGGCGTCGATGTAGGGGGATCTTCCGGTTGATTTTTTTCTGGAACGGATGTAGAGAGCGGTGACGATCAGGAAGAGGGCGATGCCCGCTATTGCATAGGTGAATTCCATGGGACTCCTCGTTCTGAACTGTCTATCGGCTGGCCGGGGGCAGACGCGGGCCTTCATTCATCCAGCAGGTCGGAACCCTCGTAATCCTCGATGCTCGCGTTTCTCAACCGGTTCAATTCGTTCTGCAGTTTCTGATTGACCTTTTTCATGTCATGCACTTCTTTTTTCATGCGGAGTGCGTGTACCGCCGAAACCAGGATCCATGTCAGGATGCCGGTGATGAATGCCAGGTATACGAATCCCCAGACCGGCCAATTCGGCGACGACCATTTCAGGAATTTCACGGACACCAATTGGTCCTGGTTTTGGAATGCGAAAACGAGGGCGATGACCACCAGGAGCAGACTGAAAATCCAGCGAACGATCGACATGGCTTCCTCCATCCCTAATCCGTGAAGGCAGGTCCCCCTGCCGGTTGGGCCAGGCCCCTCAAGGTGCTGCCCCTGCATCCCGTGATGCGCACGCGCACGGTTTCCCCAAGGCGCGTGCCGTCCTTTGGGAATACGACCACCTCATTTCCGGGCGTCTTCCCCATCCATTCGTCCGGTGACTTTTTGCTCGCGCCTTCCGGAATCACCTCGACCTGTCTGCCGATCCACCCTTTCTTGGCTTCGATAGAGATGGCTCTTTGAATGCGGATCAGCCTTTCCAGGCGCGAAAGCCGTTCCGCCTCTGGGACCTGATCCGGCATCTGGGCGGCCGGAGTCCCCTCCCTGGCGGAGAAATGGTACAGATAGGCGTCGTCGAACCGGATCTCCTTCATGAGACTGCAGGTGTCCTGGAAATCTGCCTCGGTTTCGGAGGGGAAGCCAGTCATGACATCCGTGCTTAAAGCCAGCCCCGGTATCATCCGCCGGGCCTTGTCGACCAGCCTTCTGTAATCCCCCGAGGTGTAGCTCCGGTTCATGAGGCCCAGGATGCGGTCGGATCCGGATTGAGCCGGCAGGTGAAGATGCGGGCATATCTTCGGTTCGGAGGCCATGACGTCGAGAAGCGAATCGGAGAGATCCTTCGGATGAGAGGTCATGAAGCGCAGGCGGAACGGGCTCGGGATGCGGGCTGCCTCCCGGAGCAGATCCGGAAAGCCGGCGCGGCCGTCGTTGTAGGAGTTCACGTTCTGCCCGAGCAGGGTGATGTCTCTGAAGCCTTCATCCAGCATCTTCCTGAGTTCGTCCAGCACCTCCGAGGCGGGCCGGCTTCTTTCCCTCCCGCGCGTCAGGGGGACGATGCAGTAGGAGCAGAAATTGTCGCAGCCGCGCATGACCGCGATCCATCCGGTCACGCCGTTTTCCCGCCGCGGCATCATGCCCGCATAATTTTCCATGCCGTCCAGGCAAGTGTGAACCGGCCCCCCCGGTATCGGATCTCTCAGAATCGAAGGGAGCTTCCGGTACTCATCCGGACCCAGGATGAAATCCACAAAGGGTTTTTCCTGGATGAGACGGCGTCCGCGGTTCTGGCCCATGCAGCCGACCACGCCGATGCGGCGGCCGGGTAAATCCCTTTTCCAACCTGCAAGCACGCTCAGCCTGCCCAGCGCCCGCTGCTCTGCATGGTCCCGCACCGAACAGGTGTTGATGACCAGCACGTCCGCCTGGTCCGGGTCTTCGGCCGGTTGATAGCCTTCAGACCGGAAAATACCGGCCAGGAGCTCCGAATCGTATTTGTTCATCTGACAGCCGTAAGTCTCAATAAAATATTTAGGCTGTGTTTTTGTCAGGATGGAGTCCATTTGGCTGATAATTTAGCAGAAATCAGGATGAAATGCAAATTTTTTTCTGAAGGATAAACAGGCTTTTGGAGGCAAATCGGCCTTGAAAGCATCAAAACAAAAAAAAATCATTTTTTACTTGACATTGAAGAAAACATTTTATAAAATGCCGTGTGGGGAAATCCTTTGATTTCCCTTATTTTTCCTGATTTTCCTTAACGCTTTCTTTGGTTCCTTTCTAAGGCTTCCTTATTTGGGAGAAAAAAGTGCCGGTTTTCAGCGGACAATTCAGGTATCAGGTCGATTCCAAGCAGCGTGTTCAAATCCCGGCGCCTTTCAGGAACCAGCTCATCGACAGGTCCGAAGACCAGGATGAAGAAGGCATCTTCTTTCATGTGACTTTCGGTTCCGAAGCCTGCCTTTACATCTATCCCAGATCCATATTTACAAAAGAAGTGGCAAAATTGCAAGAGGAATGTGGTTCTTTTTTTACACCGCCGGAAAAAACCAGACTGTTCCGGAAATTCATGTCCAACGCACAGCCCCTGCGCAGTGACAATCAGGGAAGGATCATCGTGCCCAAGGAACACCTGGAATATGCCAAAATCGAATCGGATGTCCTGATCGTCGGCCTCGGGAACCGTTTCGAATTCTGGAATCCGGACCTGTTCCGGCAGTCTGTTGGAGCAGCCGATGCGGTCCAGTGACCGGAGTAACAAGGATGATTCCAGTCCCGCCGAAAATTCTTTTCATGTTCCTGTTCTGCTTGAAGAATCCATCCATTTTCTGCTTACGGATCTGTCGGGTACCTATGTGGACGGAACTCTGGGGGGATGCGGGCATTCGCAGGCCATACTCGGACGATTGTCCGGCGGAAGGCTGATCGCTATCGACCGGGATCCTGTAGCGGTTCAAAGGGCAAGGATGAAACTGGGTTCGTGCGGGGGATTCACGGCCGTGCACGGGACCATGGGCCGCATCCACGAACACTTAAGCGCGCTGGGGATCAGGGAAATCGACGGGCTCCTGCTGGATTTGGGCGTTTCCTCCCATCAAATCGACACCCCGGACCGGGGATTCAGTTATATGAACGACGGAAAACTCGACATGAGAATGGATCCTTCGTCCGAATGGACGGCCGGCGACCTGATCCATTCCTGCGGGGAGGAGGAGCTCGCCGGTATTCTCATGACCTTCGGCGGGGAACGGGATGCGCGCAGACTGTCGCGTGCGATCGTCCGGGCGCGGGGCCGCCGCAGGCTGCAAAGCACGACCGAACTGGCGGGCATCATTGCCGACGCCGTTTCTCCGCGCTGGCGCATCAAGACCCTGTCGAGGGTTTTCCAGGCCCTCCGCATCGCCGTCAACCGCGAGATGGACGAGCTCAGGGACTGCCTGACCCATGCGTATCCGTTTGTGAAGGAAGGCGGCAGATATTCGGTCATCGCCTACCATTCTCTTGAGGCCCGTATGGTCAAGCGTTTCTTCCAGGGGCAGGATCCGACCTATGACGCAGGGGAAAGACCGGATGCGCAGAAGAAATACCATTTTCACATCCTCACCCGCCATGCCGTGGAGCCCTCTCCGGAGGAGATAGCATCGAATTCGCGCGCCTCCAGTGCCCTGCTAAGGGCGGCGGAAAAGAGGGAGCGAGGAACAGCATCATGATCATGCGGGACAGGAACAAACAGCGGCGCAGTGCGCCTGAAGGGCCGGGCGGCGTCTGGATTCTCGTCGCCGTGCTGTCCTTCGTCATGCTGGTTTTCTTCTTGTGGGGCAAGGTGCAGGTCGACATCGTCCTGCAGGACACGGACCGCCTGGAGTCCGAGAAAAAGGCGGTTCTCCGCGAGATCGACGCGCTCAAGGTTCAGATCGAGGCCATGAAATCCTCCCAGAAGATCTCTGCCCTGGCGATGCAGCAAGGCCTGGTGTACCTCTCCTCCGGAAATGTCGAGGAACTGGAAGTGGACCTGGACGGCGTGGAATTGCAGGGCGAGATCCGGAAAAACGACCTGACCCTGGCGGGCATGGATGGGTGGCCGTTCAGGCTGCGCCAGGCCCCGGAACGCATGCATCCCGGAGAAAGGCCATGAATCGATTCTGGAAAAAAGAGAAACAGCCACAGCGGCCTGAGAGGCGCCGACTGGTCCTGCTTCGGGTCCTGATGACCGTTTCGATCTGCATCCTTCTGATCCGGTTTTCCTACATCCAGATCTGGCACCGCCAGCCCTGGCTGAAGCTGACGGAAGAACTCTACAAGTCCAGAATACAATTGACCGCCAAGCGCGGCGAAATTTTCGACCGGAAGCGGAATGTCCTGGCGTCCGATATCTCCACCGTGGCCCTGTCCGCGGATCCGACCAAGGTGAAGGACCTTGCCCGGGCCGCCGAAAGACTGGCGGCCATCCTGGGAGGCAGGGAGGAAGAATACATCCGTCTTTTCACGCACCCGGTGAGCCCGAAGTACACCCGGATCCGGAAGAACATCACGGAGCCCCAGAACCGCGCCCTTCAGAAGGCGCGCATCGAAGGACTGATTTTCATCGACGACAAAATGCGCATCCATCCCTTTGCGGATCTGGCTCTTCAGGTGCTCGGCATCACGGATGCGGATCACTGCGGCGTAGGGGGGATCGAACAGGTTTTTGAAACCGTTCTCAGCGGCCAGGACGGCTGGGCCTATCTCCAGAAAGACGCGCTGAACCGCAGGTTCACGTCCGCGGATTATCCGAAGGAAAAACCCGTGGACGGGGAGAAACTGGTCCTGACCCTGGACTACAACCTGCAGGCGATACTCGAAGAGGAGTTGCGCGCCGGAATGAGCCGCCATCAGGCCCAGGGGGCAAGCGGTGTGCTCATGGATCCTTTCACCGGAGAGGTGCTTGCCATGGCTTCCGTGTCCGGCGTGGCGGACAAGGATCCGGTGCTTGCGATACAGAACCAGGCCGTTCAGGCAGCATTTGAGCCGGGCTCCACGTTCAAGATCGTGACCGTTGCGGCCGCCCTGGAGGAGCAGACGGTGGAGCCCCAGACGCTGATCCACTGCGAGAACGGGGCCTATGTTCTGGCCGGCCAGACGATACACGACCATGACAAGTCCTACGGGCTGCTCACGGTCGCCCAGATCATGGAACAGTCCTCGAACATCGGCATCGTCAAAATCGCCAAAAAGCTGGGCAAGAAAACGCTTTATGAATATATCCGGAGCTTCGGCTTCGGAAACTGCACGGGGATCGAGCTGCCCGGCGAGACTCCGGGTTCCTGCCTCCCTCATTACCGCTGGGATGATTTTACCGCAGCGGCCATTTCCTTCGGCCAGGGACTTTCGGTCACGACGCTCCAGATGGCCTGCATGGCTTCGGTCATCGCCAACGGCGGGGAACTGGTGAGGCCCAGAATCGTCGATTCCATACTCGGCTCGGCCGGAAACACGATACGGGAATTCCCCAGAACGGCCATCCGGCGCGTCATCAGCGAGCAGACGGCCCGGACCATGAGATCGATACTGGAAGGCGTTGTGTCGCGGGGCATCGCGAACGGAGCCGCGGTGCCGTCCATCCCGATCTCGGGCAAGACAGGCACTGCCGAGAAGGCGGTGCCCGGGTTCAAGGGGTACCAGCCCGGCGCCCATGTCAGCAGCTTTGTGGGATTCTGGCCGTCCGTTGCGCCGCGTTATGTGCTTTCCGTGGTTCTGAACGAACCCCGCAACAACTATTATGCGGCCTATTCGGCCGCGCCCATTTTCCGCAGGGTTGTGGAGCGGATGTCCAATCTGCCGGAAGCGGGCTGGATCGTGCCGGATTCGGAAATCCAGGACCAGAAACAGTCCATCGTGCTCTCCAATCTCCGGCAGGAACCCGCACGGAATTCCAGGCCGGGGCCGTCTGTGAAGGGTTCCCTTCATTATATGCCGGACCTGCGCGGCATGAGCAAGCGTGAGGCCATGCTGGAGCTGGCGGACCGGAACATCGAGGTGCGCGTGAGCGGCAGGGGCATCGTGGTGAGCCAGTCCATACCGCCGGGGACACGCGTGCAGGAACGGCGGACCTGCCATTTGAGTTGTCAATGAGAAGGAACGGGAAAGGGTCCGATGATTTCCCTTGATCAGCTTTTTCTCAAGGCCGGCCTCCCCCTTCCGGAAGGCCTGCCGGCCCTGCAGATCAGCGAAATAGCCGCCGATTCCCGGAAAGTCACAGCGGGCGGACTTTTCTTCGCCCTGCCGGGATTCAAGGTGGACGGCAGCCGCTTTGCCTCGGATGCGGTTCGCAGAGGCGCAGCGGTGATTTTTTCCGAAAACCCGCTCCCGGACCTGGATGTCCCAGTGGTCCGGATAAAGAACATCCGCAGGATCCTGGCCCTGCTGGCTGCTGCTTATTACGGGGACCCGGCGTCCCGCATGCAGGTCGTGGGAATCACGGGCACCAACGGGAAGACAACGACTTCTCACATGCTCGAGGCCGTTTTCCAGAAGGCAGGCAGGCGCACGGGGCTGGTCGGCACAGTCCATTACCGGTGGCCCGGCAACAGGGTGGAAGCGGACCGCACCACGCCCGATATCCTGGAACTCCAGGAAATGCTGTGCGCCATGGAAAAGGCGGGTGTGAACCTGGTTGTCATGGAAGTCTCTTCGCATGCCCTCGTTCTCGATCGGGTGGCGGCCCTGCGCTTCCAGGCCGCGGTTTTCACCAATTTGACGAGGGATCACCTGGATTTCCACAAGGATATGGAGGAATACGCGGCTGCCAAGGCCGTGCTCTTCACCCTGCTCAAAAAGGACGGGATCGGCGTCCTCAACGCGGATGATCCGGCCCACAGGATCATGCAGGCTGCCTGCGCATCCAGATGCGTCACGGTGGGGAGCCGTGACGCCGGTTCGGATTACCGCGTCGGTCCCGTGGAGATGACCGGCGGCAATACACGGTTCCGGGTCGAGGGCAGGGGAGTGAAGGAGTTTTTTCAAACGCCCCTCTGGGGGAATTTCAACGTCATGAAC